>TARA_R110000868_G_scaffold15443_9_pt1 | contig 19513 bp, 15 predicted proteins | sample TARA_R110000868 | Tara Oceans TARA_R110000868 (sample SAMEA4397489) | marine metagenome | biome: Polar Biome; feature: [SRF] surface water layer (ENVO:00010504); material: water (ENVO:00002006), including particulate matter (ENVO:01000060) such as... | depth 5 m | reverse complement strand
ACAATTAAAAAAAATCATTATGCCTTTTGTAAACAATGAGGAAGCTTTTGATTCTTTTTCGGAAGATACTGATTTTATAAAGGATTTAAATATCAATTCAGCTAATTTAGTTGATATTATTTTAGATGTAGAAGATGCATTTGATATTCAAATTGATAATGAATCCATGGAAAAAATGCTTGATGTTAAATCAACATTAGAAATTATTAAAACAAAATTATCTGAAAAATGATTGGTAATGATATCGTAGATTTGGCGTTAGCCCAAAAAGAAAGTAACTGGAAACGGCCTGGCTTTTTAGAAAAAATATTTACGTTAAAGGAGCAATTTTTAATACATAATGCCCAAAATTCGGAGAAAATGGTTTGGAATTTATGGAGTAGAAAAGAGGCGGCATATAAAATTTATAATCGCGAAACCGGTATCAGAGCTTATATTCCTACTCAATTAGAATGTATTTATGAGAATGCCACTTTGGGCCGAGTTATTTGTAAAGGGAATACTTATTATACAAAAACACAAATTACAGGGGATAAAATTCATACTATTGCCGTTGCCAAAAAGTCGTTTTTTAACCAGATTGAATATTTAGAACCAACCAATCAATTGGATAAAATAAATGGGATCCCTTTTTTTTCAGATGGTGATAACATAAAACCAGTTTCAGTAAGCCATCATGGACGCTATAAAGCAACTATTACAATATAAAAGGGTTACTTAATTTTGAGTCTTGATTTTAATTTTAAAAATAATAAAGCAATTTTATACGCATCTTCTGAACTAGAAATACGATCGCTTTTAGGAATTTTATAAAAATCGGATAATTCATCTAGGGAAGATTTTTTATCTGTAATATCATGGAGTTTTCGATGCATAATATCAATATCTAAGGCTTCATTTTTTAATCGGCCACAACCTAATCTTTCTAAAGCAACATTTATTATTTCTACATCAAAATCAATGTGATGACCTACTAATACCGCATTCCCAATATATTCTATAAAGGATTTAATAGCATCAGATTCTCCTAATTTTGGCATTTTACTCTCAACAATAAACTCATTTGAAAGTTTGTTGTCATGAAAATATTTATATTGTAATAATACAGTTTCAAAGCTGTCCCCAATATGAACGCTATCATTAATTACAGCGAAAGCACCAATTGTTAAAATCACATCATCATGTAAATTTAATCCAGAAGTTTCAGTAGAAAAAATTATATATCGATTTGATTTCTTACTAAACTTTGAAAGATATGTTTTCCAAAATTCAGGAAATTCTTTATTGATATTTTTAATCCAGTCCAGCATAATTATGAAAATTGAGTCAGTTGAAATGTGTCTTTAATCAAATCCTCCAATTCTTTCATTGGAGCTAATGCATTTTTAAGTTTTTCTTTATCTGTTTTTGACAATTCTTCTAAGTTGATATACTGTCCAGAATTATCATTTTTCAAACCTTCTAACGCTCTAAATTTGGACAAAACTAAAAAGGCTTCGGCACATTCTAGATAAATTTCAGCATGTTTAGGATTAGTAATAGCTAATTGTTTAAAACGGATGTATGTATTGTTTATTCCTTTGATATTATGACTTAATGTAAACAAACGCGCTCCGTCAATTAAAGGCATTAATGCACGGGTCTTGATATCAAATTTATCTTTATTCGGACCATCTTCCTCCACATTAAATTTCTTAAAAAAGGTTAATGGTGAATTGTTTCTTAAAGCATCATTACCTAAGAAATCATAGAATAACACATTGTTTTCGGCATTTTTAAATACGACACTATTAATTGCATCTTCAATTTTTTGCTCTCCAAAAACTATTTCATAATCAAAAAAGATACTACTTAAATCACTACTGTTTTCGGATGTAGTATTCATCCAACTGTTGTATTGTTTTGTCCAGTCTGAAAGGGATTTGCACCAAAGCATATTACTAGCCATATGTCCATTTGGACACAATTGATATCCTACTTTTTCTAAAATCAAGGTGGCTCTTTTTGCTAAATTAAGAAAATAGTCTTTTACCTCTCTGTACTTTTCAGGAGCGACATCTTCAAATATTAAAATACTGTCCTGATCTGTTGGTAATAATTGTTCTTTTCTACCTTGACTACCAATGCTTAACCACGCAAAACGAGCAGGAGGGGAGCCAAGATCTAAAATGGATTGCTCTACTGCGCGTTTTAAAATTGCAAAATTGATTTCGCTGGCAATATTTGAAATATGTGTTAGTGGAATGTTTTTTTGAATCGATGTTTGAACAATGTCGTCCAGTCTTAATCTGATTTGTTTTAATTCTTTGGCTGTTTGGGAACGTTTTATCTCTTTGATTAAAACCCCAGGATTATTAGCTTGAGCAACAACTAAATCATGCTCAGAAATTACTCCTTTGACAATAGATTTATTAGAACCATCAAGAGTAACACATAAATGACTTACATTATTTTTCAACATTAACAGCTGTGCTTCGGCCAAGGACACGTTTTCAAGTACTGTAATAACTGGCGATGACATTACTTTATCAACAGAAATAGTTATAGGATATCTTCCTGTAGCAATTTTAGATGACATATCCATATCAGTAACAATACCAATAGGAATATTATTTTCGCAAATGACGGCACTATTGATTCGTGTTTCGGCCATTAACTGAGCCACATCTTTAACAATACTATATGGAGCAGTAATTAATGGAGAATTATTATAGGATAATGTTTGAAAATATTGCATTTCAGATTGCTTCACTGAAGAGAAACTAGTATCAGAAATAAGGTTCCTATGTGCATTTTCCTTAACATTTGTGTTTCGGGAATTAACAGCAAAGTTCTCCAATAAAAAATTTAAAACATCCGAATTGTTAGCTACAAATGGTCTGAAAATAGCTATTGGTATGGCGTAAACAATACTTTCTTCACGTGCCTTAGCAGTCATCATGTAGTTGTTTTTTGCAAAAAAGGGACGCAAACCAAAAATAGCACCTTCGTGACATTTATTCAATATTGTTTCTTCGGCATCGGCAATTACTGATAAATTAATTAAACCAGAAGCAACCACATAAAAACTATCATGTAATGCATCGTCAATTTGAAACAACGTTTTATTAATTTCTAAGTTGACTACTCGAATATTTGCAGAAATCTCTGATAACTCTTGAAAAGTGAGTGCGTCAAATGGAGCGTATTCTTTTAAAAAATCAGCAATGTGTTCTGCAATTGAATTCATATTTTTCGAATAATTATATTTAGCAAAAATAATAAATTAATGATGCAAATAACAGCGTATATCTAGGTTATATTTTAAATTTCGGGAATTTGTATTTTAGCGCATATAAATTAGTAGATCTTTAGTTTAATTGATTTTCTTGAGTTAAAATAATACCGTTTAACTAGGGAATTAGAATTAGTAATATTATTGTGAAATGAAGATAATAAGTAGTTTTAACTTTTTCTATTTTACATAATATAAATTATAAAGCATAAAACACATGTAATAAAGATAGGCAAATGATATATTATATCCTTTGAATCGCTATATACTTTAACATCTCTCGGTGAGATTTTAAGTCCTGTTATAACATCAATTGCACAATGGAGAATGATTGTATCCGAAGAAAAAAGGAAAATTATTGAATAAGGGATTTTTTTAAAAATAAAATTTATTTCAAATTACACAACTCGCCTATTGTGGAATCCAAAAAATTTGATATCACAATTAAATTCGATTAAAAAAATAAAATTATTATCAAATATTTTTATTGTATTACTCTTTTTATCTGTTTTTTTTACTCAATCGTTTTAGTTTTATACTCATTTTATACTTTTTTTTAATAAAATTCACTTTTTATATTTAATTAAACGTAAATTATACGTAATGTCAATTTAGTTACTATGCCTTAATTTATATGATATAATTTCAATATTATATGTATTAAATTATATTATATGTTTTTTTATTATGAATTATTTTTATTTATATCATATTTAATTATATATTTGTAAAACAAACGTAAGTTTTACGTTTTATAAAATTAACAACAACCAAAAAAAAAATTATGAAACACAGATTAAAAAAACCATCAGTTACAACAACTAGTAATCAGATCAAAAAAGTAACATTAAAAATGTTAGCTCTAGGAATGCTTTTTGGAGCAAATGCTATTCAAGCACAAGACAAACAAGATGTTAAGGAAGACTATCAGCCTTTTAGTTTTGGGCTTACGGTTAAAAACATGCATTTATGGCATGGTTTTGTAGTTACTCCTGGTCCAATGGTAGCGACTAACTTAGAATTTAACTCAAGAGATAAAAAATTCACTTTTGGTTTTTGGGGTGGAACTGGTGCAGCTTCGGACGTAACAAATAAAAATACAGGGCAAATAGTTGGTGCTCATTATAAAGAATTCTCTATTTATACTGCATATCATTTTACAAACAATTTTTTTGTTGAAGCTGTTACTCATAATAATTATACTGGTGTAGAAGAAAGAGGAGATGTTTTGCATTATTGGAGTTATAATAAAAGACAAGGATATAATTTTGTAGATTTAAACTTTGGGTACCAAGTAACAAAAAGCACCTCTCTTTATTTAGCTACTATCTTAGGTGGTGGTTCTGGAGATTATCAAGTACAAGCAAATGGTTCTTTGAGAGATTCATACACGCATTACTTAGAAGTTAAAAGTAAAGTATATGAAAAAAGAGGAAGCAGTCTCTTCCTTTTTGCTGGAGGAGCTTGGTCATTTATAAATGATAAAACATTCTATACTGAAGGTAAAGGAAATATAATTAATGTTGGAGCGACACTTTCTAGAAAAGTGAATTTTGGCAGCTATGGTGTACCAGTTGATGTTACTGCTATGTGGAATCCAGAAAAACAAAAAACAGTACTTCAAATTGCTGCTAAATTATTTTAAAAAAAAAATCTATTAATAATCTAAATTAAAAAAACCATGAAAACAATTTTCAAAAAAACATTCAAACCATTATTAATGATGGCATTAACAGTAAGTTTGGCTAGCTGTATAGACAAAGGAAAAGAAGAAAAAACAGATGTTAAAAGTACCGAAGATGGCATCACTGCAATTGAAAGTGCCAAAGATCTAAAAGGAATGAAAATAGGATATTGTACGCCATCATTGGACGCTCCTTATTATCAAGCACTTTTAACAAGTATTCAAGCCAACACAGAGAAAAACGGAATGGTTTTCCTTTCTGCTGATGGTCAAGGAGATATCAACAAGCAAATTGCTGCTGTTGAAGATTTGATCACTAAAGGCGTTGACGCTTTATTATTGAATCCAAAAGATCCTATGGCGTTAGTAGCTGTGACTAAAGTAGCTAAAGCGGCTAATATCCCAGTATTTATCATCGATAGCTCAATTGATCCTTCGGCTGATTATGTTACTACTATTCAATCTAATAACTTAGCGAACGGACAATTAGCTGGAGAATGGGTTGCTAAAAAGTTTGGAGCTAAAAAAATGAAAATTGCTTTATTGAGTGGAAATGCAGGAAATCCTGTTGGACTAACTCGTAAACAAGGTCTTTTACAAGGGATTACTGAGGAGCAATTAAGAACTTTAGGACATATTGATCTTAATGTAGTAACACAAATGTATACCGATTGGACTTATGCAGGTGGATTGAAAGCGATGGAAGATGTATTAGTAGCACATCCAGATGTGAATGTTGTAATTACTGAATCGGATGTTTGTGTATTGGGTGCAATCAAAGCAATTGCGCAAGCTGGAAAAACAAAAGATATTTTAATTGTTGCTGGTGCAGATGGACAAAAAGAAGCAATCAAATACATTATGGATACTGATTTCTATGGTTGTACAGCAATGAATAGTCCAGTTCAAATTGGTAAAAATGCTGTTGAAGCCGCGATTCAATACATCAATGGAAAAAGAGATTTTCCTAAAACTTCGTATACAGCTCCTTTATTAATAACAAAAGAAAATGCTGCACAATATTACAATCCAAAAGCATTGTTTTAATATAATAAAACTAAATTAAAAATGGAAAATTCAAAAAGTGAATACCGACTTGAAGTAACAGGAATAACAAAAAGTTTTGGAGTTGTTTCGGTTCTTGAAGGTGTTGATTTAAAAATAAAGCATGGAGAAATCCATGCTTTACTTGGCGAGAATGGCGCAGGAAAATCAACATTAGTTAAAATTCTTAGCGGCGTATATCAAAAAGACAGTGGTACGGTATTGCTTAATGGAGTAGAAATTAATCCTAAAAACACTCATTACGGTCAATTATTAGGAATTAGTGTTGTTTACCAAGAATTATCTCTAGTGAATGATTTATCGGTAGCAGAAAATATTTACTTGCACAAATTAGGTGCAAGTAAATTTTGGATGAACTGGAAAAAAATAACAAAAGATGCGCAAGAATTGATTGATTCTTTGGGCTTTGTTATTGATGCTTCGGCAAAAGTTAAGGATTTAAGTATTGTTCAAAAACAAGTAGTAGAAATAGCTAAGGCTTTATCAGAAGATACCAAGGTGTTGATTCTTGATGAACCTACAACGGTTTTTGATCCTAACGATGCTAAAAAATTATTTGATAACCTGATCCGACTTAAAAAAGGGGGCATGTCAATCATTTATATTTCGCATCACTTAGAGGAGATATTTAAAATAGCAGACACTATTACAGTGCTTAAAGATGGTGTTCATACTGGTAGTATGGCTACTAAGGATATTGATAAGGACGGAGTTATCCGATTGATGATTGGTAGAGAATTAGACGATTTATTCCCTACTAGAAGTTCCGCAATAAGTGAAAAACCTATTTTTGAAGTTAAAAATCTTAATGGCATTGATGGATTTGTAAAAGATGTTTCATTCTCTGTACGTGCTGGTGAAGTTCTTGGTGTAGCCGGTTTGGGTGGTAGCGGAAGAACCGAAATGGGAAAACTAATTTTTGGTGCCGATCAAAAAAGATCAGGAACACTAATTTTAAACGGAAAAGTAATAACCACCAAAACTCCTGTTGAAGCGGTTAAGCACGAAATAGGATTTGTATCTGAAGATAGAAAAGAGGAAGGTGTGTTTTTACCGCTTTCAATTAGAAAAAATATTAGTATTACTAGTTTTAGTCCTATTTCAAGTAAACTAGGTTTTATAAATAATGAAAAAGAATATAATAATGTTCTTGGTTTAATAGAGAAACTAAATATAAAAACTCCAAGTTCTGAGATTGATGTTAAAAATTTATCTGGTGGTAATCAACAAAAAGTTGCTCTTGCCAAATGGTTGAGTATTGATAGTAAATTAATTATAATTGATGAACCTACAAGAGGAGTTGATGTTGGTGCCAAAGTTGAAATTTATAACCTTATAAATGAAGTGGCTAAAAAAGGAGTTGCTGTAATTGTAATTTCTTCAGATATGCCAGAGATTATGGGAATTGCAGACCGTATTTTGGTAATGCACAAAGGGAGAATATTTGGTGAATTACCTAAAGATAAATTCTCAGAAGAAAATATTTTAAGATATTCTATAGGCGAAGAATTAAAAAATTAAATTTTAAATATAAAACAATGAATTTAACTATAAAACAACAACTTAGCACTCCTGGTGGAATTCTAAAGTTTTTAATCAAACACAATACGATCGTAATATTTGTGTTATTAATGCTTTTTTCAGCATTAATTTCAGATGTGTTTTTTACAGAAACTAATCTTTCTAATTTATTAAAGCAAGTTGCAGGAATAGGAATTATTAGTATCGGTATGTTGATCGTAATCCTAACTGGTGGTATTGACCTTTCGGTAGGTTCATTAGTGGCATTGCTTGCAGTTACTTTTGCTATTTTAGTAAACATGGTTGTTTTGCCATTAGCAATATTATTAACAATTATATTAGGTTTTGCTTTAGGTAGTTTCTCGGGTTATTTGGTCGCATTTCAAAAAATAGCTCCATTTATAGCCACGCTCGCGCTAATGACCATTGCTAGAGGTTTAGGATTTATTTATTCTAAGGGTTCACCTGTAACATTTGATTCTGCGGGTGGTACATTTATGTCTGACTTTGCCAATAAATCAACAATTGGGATTCCAAATATTGCCATTGTATTTTTTATTATCGTTGCAATGACCTCTGTAATGTTAAAATATAATGTTTTCGGAAGATTAGTAATTGCAATGGGAAGCAACGAAGAAGCCTCTCGTTTATCGGGAATTAAAGTAAATAAATATAAGTTTTTGGTATATGCTATTTCAGGTTCATTGGCAGCGATTGCTGCAATTATTACTGCTTCTAGAACAAATTTAGGTTCTCCTAATATGGGAGTTTCATGGGAATTAGATGCTATTGCTGCAGTCGTAATTGGTGGAGCTAGTTTAAATGGAGGAAAAGGAAGCGCTATTAATACGTTAATGGGTGTACTTATCTTAGGATTAATTGGAAACATATTAAATCTATTAAATGTGCCTTCTTATCCACAACAAGTTGTTAAAGGTGGGATTATAATTTTAGCTGTATTATTTCAAAAATTCGAAGGAAAAAAACAATAAATCATGACACATTATAAATTAAGTAATAGCTGTTTGAAAGAACTAGCTGATAGGGTTTCTATTCCCCAATATAACCGAGAAAATATTAAAGCAGGTATTGTACATGTAGGTGTAGGTGGGTTTCATAGAGCACACGAAGCCATGTATATAGACCAATTATTACATGATGAATCCAACTCAAATTGGGGGATTTGTGGAGTAGCTTTATTAAATTTTGATCAAAAAATTTACAACACATTACAAACACAAGATGGCCTATATACACTAGTAGTAAAAGAACTTGATGGTACTTTGACAAAACGTGTTATTGGTTCAATTGTAGAATATTTATACGCTCCAGAAAATCCTTTGGCTGTTATTGAAAAAATAGCAAACCCAGATGTAAAAATTATTACACTTACAATTACTGAAGGGGGGTACAATTTCAACGAAGCCACTGGAGAGTTCAATTTAGATAATCCGCAAATTATTCACGACCGTGATAATCCAAAGGCACCAAAAACGATTTTTGGATATTTGACGCAAGCTTTAAAACTAAGGAAAGAACAAAATAATGGTCCCGTTACAATTTTATCTTGTGATAATATTGAAGGTAATGGTGATGTTACTAAAAAAATGTTGTTGTCGTACGTACAATTTGCAGAAGCGGATTTATTACCATGGATCAAAGTCAATGTTTCGTTCCCAAATAGTATGGTAGACCGCATTACTCCTGCCACAGTTGCTACAGATTTTAGTCAATTACTTGAAACTTCAGGAATTGAAGATCAATGGCCTGTAGTATGTGAATCGTTTCAACAATGGGTAATTGAGGATGAATTTATAGCAGGAAGGCCGAATTTAGAAGCTGTTGGTGTTCAGTTTGTAACTGATGTTGAACCTTTTGAAAAAATGAAACTAGGTTTACTTAATGCAGGACATTCTGTTATTGGAATTTTAGGAAGTTTAATGGGCTACTCTACTATTGATGAAGCAATTAGTAATCCTCAAATTGCTAAGTTTTTGGCAGTCTATTTGGACAAAGAGGTAACTCCTACCTTACGCAATCTTGAAGGTGTTGATTTAGCAAAGTACAAAAAAACACTAGTTGAGCGTTTTAGCAATCAGTATATAAAAGACCAAATTGAACGTATTTGTTCTGAAACTTCGGCTAAAATTCCAAAATTTATTATGCCTACAGTTCTAGGGCAATTAAAAGCAAAAGGAACTATTACCTACGCTGCTTTTGTACTTGCAGCTTGGGCTGTTTATAGTCTTAGAGTTAACGAGAAAAACGAAGCTATTTCTATCAAAGATGCTTTACAGGAAACGCTTTTTGCAAAAGCAAAAGTAGCAACGACTAATCCTGTGGCTTTCTTAACAATAGAAGAAGTTTTTGGAAATTTAAGCCAGTCAAAAACTTTTATCAAATCTTACACTAAAGCATACCATGATATTATTGCTAATGGAATAGAAAAATGTATAATTGAATTGAATAGCAACTTTTAAATATAAAAAAATGATAAAAGCCAGTTGTTTTGGAGAAATATTATGGGATGTATTTCCTACCCATAAAAAAATTGGGGGTGCGCCACTTAATGTTGCCGTACGACTAGCATCTATGGGAAACGAAGTCTCAATAATCAGCCGAATTGGAAAAGGAAAAAAGGGAGTTAAATTGATTGATTTTTTATTAAAAAATGATGTTGATACTTCGGGAATTCAAATCGATACGGAATATAAAACGGGGAAAGTAAAAGTTACCTTAGACGAAAAAGGATCTGCATCGTACGATATTATGCAGCCTAGAGCTTGGGACAAAATTGAGCTTACTGATACCGCTGTCGAACTTGTAAAAGCATCTGATTTCTTTATATATGGAAGTCTTGCGTCTAGAGACGAAACGTCAAGAGCTACTTTATACGAGCTATTGAAAGTCGCTAAATATAAAATTTTTGATGTCAATTTACGTCAACCGTATTATACGAAGGAAGTTTTAGAATATTTAATGAGTCAGGCCGATTTTATAAAATTCAATGATGATGAAATCTATGAAATTGCTGGATTATTAGGTTCAACCTCTCATTCTTTCGATCAAACTATTTTGTTCATTGCCGAAAAGACGAATGCTAAATGCATTTGTGTTACTAGAGGCAGTCAGGGTGCAGTGTTGTATCTTGATGAAACATTCTTTTACAACTCAGGTTATCAAGTTGATGTTGTAGATACTGTGGGCGCTGGAGATTCGTTTTTGGCAACTATAATAAATAAATTAATGAATAAATCGAATCCTCAAGAAGCGATAGATCATGCTTGTGCAATAGGTGCATTAGTAGCTAGTCGTGAAGGTGCAAATCCTAAAATCGACAAAATAGATATCATCAATTTAATTGGTTAATCAATTGCTTAATTATTAATTCTTTATAAAATAATTCAATTGTTTTTTTAAATTTGTTAGTGAAAGAAGCTTCATAATTAATTTTATGAAGCTTTTTTTTATCTTTAAAATTAAGTTCTAATTAGGAATTAATTACTTTTTTATTCCAGTTTTTAATACAAGATTTTACTTTGTTTTCTCGCAAAAGTGCAAGCGCTTCGAGGTAATAGCTACTGAAAATTTCATTTTCACTCAAATCTCCAAAAACGGATTTTATTTCGATAAATTTCATTGGATTTTGTATAGAAAGTGCAGCAGTTCTAATCAATGTATTACTAATCGTATCTATGATCTCATACGAATTATCATTATCATCCACTCCATCATTGTATTTTGCCCAAGCAGCAATAATAAAAGCAGCTTGTTTTAAATTCTTTCCGTTTTGCAACTGGTACTTAATAGTAGGGAGTATAAATACAGGAATCTTAGCAGAACTTTCTTGGCAAATACGAAACAATTGGTCATTGATATGCGGATTTTGAAATCGTGAAACTAAACTTTTTTTATAATTCTCAATTCTTTCTTGGTCTGAATCGGTTAAAGTGGGTGTTACTTCCTCATTCATAAACAATTTTAAAAAGTGCATAAAATCTTCGTCTTGAGCTACTTCATAAACTGTTTTATAACCATGTAAAGTTCCCAAAATCCCTAATATGGTATGGCTGGCATTCAGTAATCGTAATTTTAAATTTTCAAATGGACCAATGTTTTGAGTGTACTGTACTCCTACTTTGTCCCAATTAGGTCTATTGTGTATGAATTGATCTTCGATAACCCATTGTGAAAACGGTTCACAAATTACTGGCCATTGATCATCAATTGCAAAATCTTCTTTTAAAGATGTAGTATCATTTGAATTGGTTATTGGACTAATTCGATCAACCATCGTATTTGGGAAAGTAGTATTCTCTGAAATCCAGTCTAATAAATCGGGCTCTGTCTTACTCACATAATTGTACAATGACTGTTTCATTGTATCGCCATTTGACTTGATATTGTCACAAGAAAGGATCGTACAACCGGGTAGATTTCGCAATTTCCGTAACTTAAAGGATTGCATCAAATATCCAAAAACGGTCTTTGGACTAAATGGATTTCTAATATCCTCAGTCACTGCAGGATGATTGATGTCAAATGCGCCTGTGATTTCGTTAAGTAAATAGCCATCCTCAGCAATAGTCAATGATATGATTTTAATTTCAGGACTTGCCATACGCTCAATAACGGCCATCGGATTTTCTGGACCGTAAAAGTATTCTACAATAGAACCTATTATTTTAGCTTTATGCGCCCCATTTGGTTCCTTAGTATACAGTGTATAAAGTCCGTCTTGGTCTTTTAGAATATTATAAATTTTTCGGTCTGATTCTAATAAATCAACTCCACATATTCCATAATCAAGTTCTTTATATTTATCGATCAACTCATGTATGTAATAGGCTTGGTGTGAACGGTGAAAATTACCTACCCCAATGTGTAAAATACTAGTAGTAATTTGATCTCTGTCATAGGAAGGAATCGAAACATTTGAAGGCAATGAATTTAAGTTTTCTGCATTGAGATAATAGGATTTTGCCATAATGTTGAAGTAATGGTACTTTTAATTTTGTTAACAATTTGAAGGTTTAAAAATACATAATTTTAATCTAAATATTGAACCTAATGAATCCAAAAGTTAAAAAAAGAAGGAATCATATTGAAGATAAAACAAAGAGTATAGAATATAGAGAAGCGAACATGATTTCAAAAATAAATCATCAGCAGGGAACCTTATAAAAAAGGAACCACTTTTTTTATAAAGTGAGAATTTGCAAACATTTCTACCCAATCGAAAAAGGAATTGGACTATTATGGTTTTAGGCAAAAACAATTTGTATTGCGTTTTAGTCTACGATTTAAAATATATATATTTGTGAGTAGTAAGATTTCATTACTTCTTTAAATTATGGACTTTAGAAAAATAAATAACTTATCCGTAGATTGTGTCCTTTTTGGTCTAGGTCCTCATCATCTTAGTGTTTTACTACATAAAAGAGCATTAAATTTATATAATGACAACTTCCCTATTATCGATGACTGGATTTTACCTGGACTAAATGTATTTAAAAGTAATAATCTAGGGCAATCAGCTGATCTAGTTTTAAAAGGAATCACCGAACAACATTTCCTTAATAAAAAACAATTTAGAACGTACGGGAGTCATAAAAGGGTAAAAACGGACAAAGATTTACTGTGGATTAGAAGTAAAGGAGGCGAGTCTAGAACAATAACAGTAGTTTACTATTTGACTTTACCAATAGAAAATATTATTATCGATGAAAATAGTGATTTTAAATGGTTTCCAATAAAATCCTTACCTGTCGTTGGTTTTGACCATCAAACCATTATTACAGATTCCTACGAAGATTTGCAAAGTAAAATAATGACAGAGCCTATCATGTTCGACTTGGTTCCCGTGAAATTTACGTTGAACGAACTTCAAACTGCTTTTGAAATTGTTTTAAATATCGAATTGGATAATCGAAATTTTAGAAAAAAAGCCCTTACAAAGCCATACATCGTTCCATTAGATGATAAACGAAAAGTAGCAGGTTCAAAAAAGCCTTCGAAGCTGTATATGTTTAGTAAAGATGTATATGATAAATTAACTGAAAAAGATTATATCATCAATACAATTTTGTAAGCTCATTGTGTTCCTAATCCTTTTTATATTTTTATAATAAAGATTGTATAATTACTAACAAAAATCCTTTACTGCTTCTAATTATTATATTCAAAAAAAATAGTTTAGTTTATCCAAATCGTTTTAGTATTTACAAATTCGCGAATTCCATACGCTGCAAGTTCTCTACCGTAACCACTATTTTTAATGCCGCCAAAAGGCAATCTTGGATCAGAAACTACTAATTTATTAACAAAACTACTACCCGCTTCTAGTTGTAATGCAAGTCTTTCCCCTCTTTCCTTATTCCCAGTAAACACACCTGAACCCAAACCAAAGACAGAATTGTTAGCTAAGTCAACCGCATGAGCCTCATCTTTTGCTCGTATTACAGATGCTACTGGACCAAATAACTCATTATCAAAGCCTTCCATTCCTGGCTCTAAATCTGCCAAAATAGTGGCTGGATAATAAGCGCCATTTCTATCTGGAATTTCACCACCTAATACCAATCGGCCTCCTTGAGCTACAGTTTTTAAAACTTGTTCATGAAGCTGATCACGCAAATCTGTTCGGGCCATCGGGCCGTAATATGTAGCTTCATCCGTAGGTTCACCCATTTTTGCAGCTTTCATTTTCTTTGTGAATAACGCTAAAAAGTCATCGTAGATTTTATCAAGGACGACAAATCTTTTGGCAGCAATACAGGTTTGTCCATTGTTTTGTAATCTTCCCAAAATAGCCAAATCAGTAGCTTCTTCGAGGTCTACATCATCAAGAATGATATATGCATCACTTCCTCCTAATTCCATTACTGTTTTCTTTAAATTTTGTCCTGCTATCGAAGCAACAGAACGACCTGCTGGTTCGCTACCAGTAAGCGTAACAGCCACTATATTTTTGTCTTCAATAATATCTTTTACCAATTTCGAATCGATATTTAAGTTGGTAAATGTACCAGTAGGAAATCCTGCCTTTGTAAATGCATCTTCCAATGCAAATGCACAACCTTGAACATTTGAGGCATGTTTTAAAACACCTGTATTTCCTGCCATTAATGCCGGAGCTGCAAATCGAATCACTTGATAAAATGGGAAATTCCAAGGCATAACTGCTAAAATCACACCGAAGGGCTGAAAAGTAACATAACTTTTAGTGGCCTCTGTCTTTACGATTTCATCTGCTAATAAACCTTTGGAATAATCTGCGTAGTAACGGCATACTAATGCACATTTTTCTATTTCTTTGCGTGATTGACCAATAGTCTTACCCATTTCTTTGGTAGCTAATTGTGCATATTCTTCTTTATTTACGTCCAGAACATCAGCTAATTGATGCATCAGTTTTGCTCTTTCTTCAAATGTTTTTTGTTTCCAGCTATCATATATTTTTCTGGACTGGGCAATCTTTTCTTTTGCTTGATTAAGTGTTATTCTATCGTATTCGGCTATTTTTTCTCCTGTTGCAGGATTTATGATTATAGTACTTGTCATTATAGTATTATTGGGATTTCTTAATTGTTCTTCTAATTTAAAATATAAAAATAAAGAAACGTACTCCAAAAAAAGAGTTTGTTATGATAATTAATTCCCAATATTTACTATTTGATTCAGGATTAACTTTTGTTTTGATTTGTAAATTGCTTTTATCAATCAGCTAATATGTTACTTTTGTTTTCTAACTGACAGAATTACCAATGTGTTTTTAAAAGAGAAAATTATTCCCTTTTAATGATTTTGAAAGATTTTCTTAAAATTAAAGCGCTTTAGGGATTGGTTGTGGCGAACTTTGATAATCATACTAACATTGGACACCGATCTCATTTGCTTAGGACAAATGGGCACTCATCAATTTCAGACACCATTCTTATTTCGCGCTATTTAAATCGGATAAAATTAAGTGAGTTGTGGGTTCACCATAAACCAGTAAACGATCAATGAATTTTTGTAAATGCAATTGATCAATTAAAACCACTTTCATAAAGATATTATGCGTTCCCGTAATTCTATGGACTTCGCTTATTTCGGGAAATTCATTTAGCTGCTTGCAAAAGGTATTTAGCTTACCGCTAAACAACTTAAACATAATAAAAACCTCTAAACCATAACCCAGTTTTTGATTGTTGAGCGATAATTTATAGCCGGTAATGATTTCGTTATCCTCCAGTTTTTGGATGCGCTCCCGTACCGAAGATGGTGAAAGTCCTATTTGTTTTCCAATTTCGACATAGGAAGTTCTTGCGTTTATCTCTAATTGCGCTATTATCTTTAAATCTATCGTATCAACCATTAAAAAAGTTTTTAAGCCTAAAAATACCATTTTATTACGGATAATACCTATTTTATTGATGGAATAAATTTTAAGAATAGTAGGTTGAATAGTAATTTTGTATCATGGATACAACGTTATTACTACTTACTATTGGGATATTTACAGGATTTTTTATTCAAACGATTATTGGCTTTGCTGGTGCTTTAATTGCTTTGCCTTTTTTATTGTGTGTCATGCCTTTATCTGAGGCGGTATCTTATATCTCGATTTTTTATTTAATCTCTTCACCTATTTATGTCTATAAAGAATGGGGCGATATAGATAAGATATTACTCAAAAAATTAGCGATCTCTTCGTTTTTGGGAGTTCTAGTAGGAATTATCGTTTTAATGTATGCAAAACCTATAATTTTAAAAAAGTCCTTGGGTATTTTTGTAATTTTTTTTGTTTTGAACAGCTTACGAACTAATAAACCCGCATTATATTTGGGAAAAATCAAAGGTATTTTTGGGTTTTTAGCCGGATTTTTTTCAGGGTTATTTTCTACTGGTGGCCCTTTGTATGTAATGATTGTACAAAATGAGACTACAAATGTAAAGACTTTTAGAGCTACGATGTTTGGCACTTTGGGATTAGTAACACTCATGCGAATACCTGTTTTGGTAGTAACTGGATTAATGACCATGCACCAAGTCTATAATGCCATTTATGTTTTGCCTTTTTTTATACTTGCCTTATTTTTAGGAAAAAAAGTCTATTTAAAATTAGATGAAGTTTTGATTAAAAAAATCATTTTAATTTTACTCTTTTTATCTGGAGTCATGCTAGTAATAAATAACTAGCGTTTAATTTACTTTCAAAAATAAAAAACTACAATAGAATTCATAGGTCTATTTAAGATTCTTTATTGTGGATTTGATATCTTTTATCGTTTATAGATAGTTCGAGATTCGTTAGCTATCAATTTTTTCCTTGGAAGTAAACTGTGATTCTAAGTAGTAATTCCACTAAAGGAAAAAAACGAGCTCAAAAACACCGTTGAACTAAACCTTCATTAGTATTTCACTTCAAAGTATAATAAAAAACACTTAAAAAATCCATATAATTGCACTCCAGAAAAATTGATAGTTATATTTTTATACTTTAAAACGTATCCATTGTAGGGCAATAATTATTTACCTTTGCAAAAAATTAAAGCCCTTTTTATGACTAAAGCTCGTTATTTCAAATTAATTCTAATTTTAGGTTCATTAACAGCGCTTGGTCCTTTTTCTATCGATATGTACTTACCTGGTTTTGCAGGTATAGCAAAAGATTTAAATACAACAGTGGCAAATGTTGCCATGACTTTATCGAGTTATTTTATTGGAATATCTGCAGGGCAATTGCTTTATGGTCCATTATTAGACCGTTACGGTAGAAAAAAACCTTTATTTATTGGTTTATTGGTTTATATTTTAGCCTCTTTAAGTTGCGCTTTTGTCACAGATATTGACACGTTTATTGGTTTGCGATTCATTCAAGCCGTGGGGAGTTGCGCAGCGACAGTAGCTTCGGTATCTATGGTACGTGATTTATTTCCTGTACGTGATATTCCCAAAGTGTTTTCATTATTAATACTAGTGGTAGGATTGTCACCTATGCTTGCTCCTACAGTTGGTGGTTACGTCACAGATGCTTACGGGTGGCATATGGTTTTTTTAATCTTAATGGGAATTGGAATCGTAATTCTGTTTGCTTCACAATTTGGTTTACCAAATAGTTATACTCCAGACACTTCCATTTCTCTAAAACCAAAACCAATCTTGCTGAATTTTGCAAATGTTTTAAAAGAACCTCAATTTTATACCTATGCTTTTACTGGTTCCATTGCTTTTTCGGGCTTGTTTACTTATGTAGCAGCTTCCCCTATTTTGTTTATGGATATTTTTAAAGTCGATCCTAAAACATATGGTTGGATTTTTGCTTTTATGTCATTGAGTTTTATATGTGCAAGCCAATTAAACTCTGTTTTACTTCGTTGGTTTTCTAGTGAGCAAATGATTTACGGTGCTTTAGTGACTCAATCTATTGTAGTTGTTGTTTTTCTAATAACTGCAATGAATGATCTTTTAGGATTGTATGGAACCATAGGAATGCTTTTTATCTTTTTAGCCTGTTTGGGAATTTCAAATCCCAATACTGCGGGATTGACTCTTGCGCCATTTGCCAAAAATGCGGGAAGTGCTTCTGCATTAATGGGGGCAATCCAACTGGGCTTAGGTGCATTTGCTTCGTTTGCTGTTGGATTATTTGTAAAAAATTCCATTGTACCCATGGTAATTATCATGACAGTTTCAACTATTGTTGCGTTTATTGTTTTAAATATTGGAAAAAGAAAAATTAAAATTAAATTCTAAACAATTAATTTGTAGTCAGATATATTACTTACTATAATTTGATACTGTAATTAAAAAGCCTTCCGAAAATTAGATTTCTGGAAGGCTTTTTTATGCTTTTACGTTGACATTATTATTTCATTTTTTGTCTTTTTACAGGCTTTTCTGCTGGTATATTCTTGTTTTGTAGCAAATAATTAGCTAATAATTTTTCAATCAATTCATCCTTTGTTAAATGATGAAAAATAGTTTTAATTTTGGTCTTTAATTCCGCATCCACCTCATGATTGGGTTTGGTTTTAAAAATTTGTTTAGCCCATAACAGTGTATTGTTTTCTTCGATACTAAGAGTGCTCGGTTTTTTAAATTTGTTGAATTTTATTCCGAGTTCTTTTTCAAAATCAGCTATTTCTATTTCTTCTTCCGGTTGTAATACGGTTAAAGAAAGTCCTTTTGCTCCTGCTCTTGCGGTTCTACCAGAACGGTGAACATATGCTTCGTAAACATCTGGTAAGTGGTAATTTACTACATAGGAAACTTCTTTTACATCGATTCCCCTTGCAGCCAAATCTGTCGCTACTAATATATTAATGTGTCCTTCACGAAATTGCTCCATGATTCGGTCTCTGATTCCTTGAGATAGACTTCCGTGCAAAGCTCCTGATGAAAAGCGATTGATAGCTAAATTTTTAGCTAATTTATTTACGGCTGCTTTGGTCTTGCAAAATATGATTCCGCGTTCGCCTTCTTTTGAATTCAGAAAATGCATTAAAACATCTAGTTTTTCAATTGGATCTACCACAATGTATTCGTGATCGATACCTTGATTACCAATAGTTTCCATATTAGCACTTACCTGAACTACGTTTTTATTTAAGTAGTTCTGAATTAATTGCTTGATAGTTCCTGGCATGGTTGCCGAGAATAAAAGGGTTTTATGCGTTTTGGGTAATTCGGCAATAATTTCGTCTAGGCTTTCTTTTAAGATCGTTACCATTTCATCGGCCTCATCAAGAACAAGAAATTTTGTTTCCTTTAAGTTAACCGCTTTGCGCTGAATCAAATCAATTAAGCGACCAGGAGTTGCCACAACAATATGTGTAGGCTGAGAAAGTCTTTCTATTTGTGGTTTTATTGGAATTCCTCCACAGGTTGCTGCAATAGAAACATCAGGTAGGAATTGAGCAAAAGCCTCTAAGTTTTTAAAAATCTGATGTCCCAATTCTCGTGTTGGTGCAAGTATAACAGCT
>TARA_R110000868_G_scaffold291709_1_pt1 | contig 19524 bp, 16 predicted proteins | sample TARA_R110000868 | Tara Oceans TARA_R110000868 (sample SAMEA4397489) | marine metagenome | biome: Polar Biome; feature: [SRF] surface water layer (ENVO:00010504); material: water (ENVO:00002006), including particulate matter (ENVO:01000060) such as... | depth 5 m | reverse complement strand
CGTGGCTAACATCAGTGGTTTTAATACCGATGGTATTACATTAACCGGCAGCAACAATGCTGACTTAAGTGCAATATTCGGTAACACAACGTTAACGGGCAGTAGCGCGACTAACGGTATTAATGTGACATCAGGCGATGCGTCGGATGTGACGAATACGGTGGGTAATTTGACGATTTCAGGCGCTGCCGATGGTGCAACCTTCACAGCCAACGACAGCAGTACGCTAACTTTCACACAAAGTGGTACGGGTGGTATTTCGGGTTACACGAACAACGGTATTAACTTAACATCAAATACTAATGCGACGCTTAATAGCTCGATTGGTGGTATTACGATTGATGGTAATAACACAGCAACGCATGGTATCGCTATTTCAGGTAATGATGACTCAAGCACTACTGCCACATTATCAGGTACAACGATTACAGATAACACAGGCAACGGTGTCACAGTTGATGCTAACAATGCATCAACTGTGAATTTTACTGGCAATAGCACAGTGATCACAGGTAATCGATATGGTATTAATAGCTATGCCCCCGATGGAGGCTCTACATTAAATGTGGCCGTTAATAACAGCAATATTAGCTCCAACGTTAGCCATGATGGTATCTACTTCGGCTCAGCTGGCACAGGTAGCTTAACCGTCACAAACAGCATTATTGACGGTAATGGTCGATACGGTATCAACGTTCAAGCATTTGGTACAAACGATGGTGCAACCACTGTTAACATTACAGGTACTGCTCTTGAGCATACCAGCGTATCTGACAATGTTTCATCAGGTATCGTGTTATCTTCAAGTGGTAATGCTTCACTGAATGCTGAGTCAATTGATTATGTCACAGCCGATGGTAATGCTAATGGTATCTTTGGATTTAATTCATCATCAGCTGCAACCGGTTTAGACATTACGGTAACAAACAGCAACTTCACTAATAATACAGGGTTAACGCCTTCTGCAGCCTTAAACTCTGGTATTTTAATTGAAGGTCAAGGTTCGTCAAACAGCGTGGTATCAGTCACAGACAGTATCATTACTGGCAACAACCATGGTGTCTTCGCGAATACAATTAGTACTGCAGACGTCAACATCACTGTAAATGGCGGTACTATCTCGGGCAACACAATAGCTCAGCTTGCCGCAAACGGAGAAATCGGCGGTACCTCAACCAGCCACATCACTGTCAACAACCCATCATCATTGGTCGGTGACATCACTGCCCAACAACACGGTTCCATCAAAATAACGCATGACGGGGCTGACATCGACGTCATTAACAACAGTGATTTCACACCAACAACCCAACCAGTCAATTGCAGCGACGGATCCTGCTCATAGTTTCATGATGCGCCCTCCCAAAAAATAATAATAAGCTCTTAGTCCCAACTGTCCCGCGCTCGAAAGAGCGCTTTTTTTTATTCATTATTCCCACAAAAACACCAAAAACCCACTATACTTATCAATAGAAACAACTAGTTAGGAGCTGACAAGGATGACAGCACAACTTCAAAAATTGTCATGGGAAGACGTCCGCGATAAAGTCAAAAACGTCAACGAACCCCTGTTCAACGAAATCGAAAAAATATCACCCGATAAATCCATGCCGTTTTATATAGCGAAGTATAGGTTTGGTGATCAAATTATTATAAATGGGACATTACAAATTCCTAATGATAAAGGTACAGTTGTACCCATCACTGATAGCTCACTGTCTAAGACTGTAAAAAATGATTTAAACTATACGATGAACATGCCGCTAGGCATTGTTTTAGAAAAGAGCATAGAATTACACGGCTTAGTTAATTCAAGGATTATCCCCTGGCGAATACTGAAACCTGGGCGACTTTTTTCCTTATGGGGTTCGTTTCAACCAAGCGGTACCTCATCTCATGCAGCCAGCATGTGGCAAATGACAGCCGGCGCCCGCTCCATGTTCATGCTTTCAAAAATAGAAGAAAAACGAGGTTATCAAAAATTACAGAAAGCTTTAGGTATTGACATTGCCATACCAAGAGAACCTTATGATCAATGGCATTTATTTAAAGAAATTGTTCACGCTCCATCGACTCACTGTGAATGGCAAACAGAACTATTGTTTTTTTCTCGTGAATTCAGAGAGAAACTTGATACTGAATCCTTTAACTCACTAACTAACCATTTATTTCGCACCGCTTGGTTAGACACCACGCTGGTAAGAGATCAAATAATCTTTGACAGTATGTATAATAGCGCCATTATGAGCTGTAATATAAAGTCTAACCCTTATTTAATTAACACCACCAAACACATTTATGAGCTCGCTCGCAATTCTTTCCCAGGTTTAGCATTTGCTACTGATGATTCGGCTGGTCCTATTAATTTGATTCAAGATGTTTTTGTTGATATTTACGGACACTTAAAATCCAGTCCTAGCATGATGGTTCCAGCCTATTTAAATGATGCTGACCGCATTTATTATTCATTGAACATACCAACTTTACTTTCATTTTCAGCTGAAACGAAGCCCATTAACAATCAACTTTATGATTTAAGCTGGATAAAAGTATTGCAAGATAAAATCAATGCTTACTTCAAAAAAGATGAGTTTAATTTAAGTGGTACGCCTATTGCTAACTTAGCTAACTCCGTTGGCTACCAATATTTCCACCCTAACCCAGGGAAACATAACGATATCGTGATGGCAAAAAACCTACAGCATCAACATGCCATTCTTTGTGATGAAGAAAAAAAATTCAACCTACCATTTAGTGCAAACAGCAAATTCATGCATGGTGTAATTGAGATAGGTAACCTAGGTAATCAATAATGACAGCTGAATTAACTAAAACGACATGGAAAGAAGTAAGAAAAAAAGTTAAACAGGTTAACCAACCGTTGTTTGACGAAATTGAAGATCTTGCACCAGATGACTCAATCCCTTTTTACTTAGGGAAATATGGTTTTGGTGATCATATAATGTTAGATGGCAGTTTAGGTGTGCCCGATGATAAAGGTAATATCATCAGCTTACGATCTAGCGGAGTTGATAAAACTTTAGTTGACGATCTGGATTATGCGCCTAACTTACCCATTGGTTTAGTCACTAAAAACACGGCTGAATTGTATTACATGTCAGGTGAACAGATCGTTCCGTGGATATTTATGTATCCTGGTCGTATTTTTTCTTTATGGGGTGGATTGCAACCACCTGGTACCTCTGCACATGCAGGTAAGATTTGGCAGGTAACAGCGGGGGCACGGTCAATATTTATGTTACCTAAGATCGAAGAAAAACGTGGTTATGTTAAGCTAGAAAAAGAATTTGGCATTGGCTTGCCTGTCCCTAAAAAAATATTTGATCAATGGCATTTATACCGAGACATTTTACAGTCACCAGGCATGAACTCAGACTGGCATACCGAAATCGTATTATTCAGTAGAAGCTTTCGCGAAAAATTGGACACCAAAAAATATCTATCATTAAAAAATTATCTTTTTGAAACCGCCTGGTTAGACACCTCATTCCTGCGTGATCAAGTTGTTTTTGAAACTGTTTTTTCTTCAGCATTATATGAATGTAACCTAAAGCCACACCAATATTTAGTTGATACCGCTAAGCACATATACAAAATTGCTCAAGGTGCATATGTGGGGTTTTCATTTGCAGATAGTAATTTATCAGCACCAATCGATGAATTACAATCTGTATTCAACAATGTATATGGACATTTAAAGTCAGCACCCACCTTTATGCAGCCCAGCTACATCAATACGAACCAAAGTATTTATTACTCCTTAAACATACCGACGCTACTTTTATTTTCACTTTACACCAAATACGTTAATAATCGTTTGAATGATCTTAATTGGATTAAAACCATCAACACTAAGATCAATCAACTTCTAACCGAGGATAAATATGGCCTAGGTAATTCCCCTATCGGAAAAACTGCTCAAACAGTTGATTTTGAATACATTCATTACAACCCCGGAGAATACAACAATATTTTACAAGCAAAATCTCTAGCCAAACAACATGCTGTACTATCAGAGCAAGTTAAATCATTCAATAAACCTTTTTGTGATACTAGTAAATTCTGGCAAGGAGCCATCCAACTTACCAAAAGATAATCTCTCCTGTTTTTCTTCAAATAAGTTGCTATAATTTAATCGCATTGTAATTACCAGGAGAGCCCCATGAAGTTACCTTCATACCAAGTCATTGCAGGTAGTTTTTTTACTACAAGCAAATGTAACCGTGATCTTATTTAATTTTTCGATCGAAACTATTTATTCTGATTGAACGTTATTCATTAACTGCCGAAAACCACTTGTTCAAAGAGAGATTTTCGGCATATCTTCTTGATTCCAGGCCAAACAATTGAATTTTTGCTCGGCATTTTCCCGAGCAAAAATCCATATAGCAAAATAGCTACCCTCCCATTATAGTTACCCCCGTTGTTAGCAAACACTTGTTTGCAACCATAGGCAGGATGCTATGGATGTTATAAGAAATGAGACAACAATAATAACAAATGGCCGCGGTGATTCATCACCTCCTGAAATACAATGCACTCAAGATTGGCCACCCTTCTACTAGCACTATCCGTAGTATCCCTTATATGAAAAGGAGATAACTGTGCGCCACCAAATACTCAGTCAATACGACTACCGCATCGACAAACCCTTGCTCGATAGCATCGCGCTAGACGAACTCAATGCATCCCTTAACAAAGACTACAGCACCCTCAGCTTAATGCGAGGCGCGATTGAAAAACTCGAACATCGCGTGCAAACCAAATTAAAACAACAAGCGGCACTAACCGCGGTATGAAGACTTACCACCCAGGTAAGCGGTAGAGAAAAACGAGGAAACACCCATGTCGAAAGAAAAAACAATAAATAATATCAAAAACAATAATAATCGCTCCTCCCTCAAGGGAGAAGATGCCCAACAGGCAGATGAGGGTGCGCCTGCACAGCAGGCGACAGCACAAGACGAACCAGCACAACCAACAGGTTATATCGCATGGTCAGAAGTCATGATGGATATCCACGAAAGTGGCCAATACCCATTTAAAGAGTTAATCGTCATCACCAACACCCGGCAAGCCATATTGCTCTCCCTCATGCTAGGCAATAGCAATGGCTTAACCTATCAAGCCGGCGCAAAGTTATTGAGCATACATCAAACATTGAATAAGTAGGGCCAACCCGTGGGGCGCGTTGGAACATAACAAGAGGTTCGTTCAGAACACAGTTCGTGGGGTAATCACCGTGGTTCATTAACGGTGAACAATTGGGAGCGAATCATTGCTCCTTTTTTTATGGGTGAATATTTATTTTCTTGTAGGGTGGATAAAAGGTCGTGCGTAGCTCGGCCATATCCACCAGCGGTGTTGGATGAAAAGCAATGAACTTAATTTAAGGCTGCTGCGAGCAGTAAAATATCTATCGCTGAGTTTGCTAATATTCTTTTTACAGTTTTTTAATGTTTATGTTATGAGGCATTAAAGTTACTAAATGCACCGTCAAATCTGTTCACGATGATAGCTCGCTAATAATCTTATCGCATTCGGCAATAATATACTCTGGAATTACGTCGAATTTAGCAGGGTCGAGCTGGCAAATAAATTCATTTTCAACATGGTAAGTTTCATTAATAAACTTTTTTATAACAGAATTTATGGTATCAGTATCATTTATTAAAATCCGAACAAGGTTAAGTTTTTCATAACCGTTGTTGGATGAATGATATAATAATTTTAACTTTTTAGTGTCTTTTATTTCATTAAGAACATCTCGGTAAGAAAAGCCTGACAATGCTTTGCGAATTTCGACATATCCACTTACTATCTTAATTGGATCCATCTCTGGATATTCATCATTTTCATCTTTTTGGTTGCGCTTATCAATCAGGGTGTCTCGTTTTTTAAAGAGGTTCGATAAAACTTGATAAGCATCACCTTTTTCGTCAGTAATTTCGTAACCACGACGCAGGTATATCAATTTTACTATGTCAGATAGCTTTGCAGTAAGTGCATTACTGCAAATTTCCGCAAAGGTTTGTATATCTGTCTTTTTAATTCCTATTTCAGTAATTTTACCTTTTGCTAACTTCAAAAAAGATGCTGATGTTTGGTTGCTAAATTGATCTGAAAGTGATTTTACGGCATCAATAATAGGCTCTATATCATGGGTAAGCATTAAAACTGTTTGGTTAATCAAGCAAGCATCTGATGGACGACGAAAGAGCATTTCGAGAATAGCGTATTTTTTATTCTTATCAAACGAGGAAATAGGGTCATCAAGAATAATTAAGTCTGGTTTTTTTGAAAGACATTCACACATAAACAGAACAATTGCAAATGCATTTTTCTCTCCAAAACTTAAATGTTGAGTGCCACCACTAAGGTATTGCGAGTGATCAACGTGGAGTAATTTTAGTTGTGCTTGTTCTCCTTCGCCAGCTATTTCAACCTCGTAACGATATCCAGCATAGGCAAGAAATTCGTTAATATTTTTTTTATGTTTTGCAATATTTTCCTGTATTACTTCGCGTTGTTGGTTAATTTTCCCTTGGAGCAATCCGGCCTTAGTAATCAGGCTATCTAGTGAAGCATTTATTGGTTGAATGATTTTTTGAGTCTTGTCTGACCTCAACACACTAAAAGAAGTTAGATCAAATTTATATGCCGCTAATTTTTCGCTGACTTTTTCTCCATCTTTAAATTGAAAGCTAGAGAGTTGTTTGAGTGGTTCCAGCTTATCTAAAAAATCGTCTATTTGTTTTTTAATGGTGATTAAACAAGTGCTATCTTCTTTTTCTAGACCATCAATACAATTTGTTATCCGTGATAAGTTTTCTCTGGTATCATTTGAAAAATAGTCACCAAGCTTGTCAACCATATCGATTATAGCAACCAAATACTTAATATTGTTTTTATTATATTTTTGTCCAACCATTTTAATCCGCTCTCTTTTATCAGTAGCATGAGAAGTACAGAAAGGGCAGTCATCAGACAATTCAATAAATTCATATCCTTTTGTTTGCCAATCCACCCAACGCGCCGTGCTTTCACTCTGTATAAAAGGCCGATATGTCTCTAACTCATTAGTAATATGTTGAATATTGTTTCCATCGCTAAAAGCTTTCCCCCCTTTCGATGATTGAGATATTCCTGATTTTGTTAACTTAAAAGCCTCACTCATTTGCTTAAGAGTCGAAAGTAAAGTTTCCAATTCTTCACTCTCAGCAAACTGTTGCTTAATTTCCTCTACCAGAGTTTCGATGTCTTGTTCATTTTGTTTGTAACGGTCAGTTTTAATGAAAACATCAAAACTGTTACTGATTACTTCATCTTGTTTGAATGTAAATTTGCTTACATATTCTTCGTTGAAACACATGACAGAATTAATATCTTCAATGCCATTGATCTCAGGCTTCTTTCCTTCTGGATTTGATTCATACAATTCAAATGGTATAAGTTCATTCAGATCGGATTTTTCCTTTTTGCTGAGCATGATTGCTTTTGCAATTGTACTTTTCCCCGTACCATTTGGAGCAAACTTGATATTCAGTTTTTCTTTATTCAGTCTGATGTTTGCATTATCAATATTATTGCAGTACTTAATTTCAATTTCCATCCACACACCCAACAATTTCTAGTGAAGAATCAACTAAAAGCTCTCCACAATTATTTAAGATACCTTCAACTCTTATCTGTATACCTGACCAATACCACATGGCAACAAGCTCTGGTCTCGCTTTATCATATCCTCGACCACCTGGTTCATTTGGAGGCAGACAATTCCAACAACCCACATGCTGTTTACAGTTTGGATTGCTTACTTTGACTTTATAGATAAAATCAGTTTCACGCTTGGTGATTTCTTTAAAAAATAGAGCGTCCTCCAACATTAAACAAACGTAAGCACTTGTAAGCCTTGAGGGTTTTTGTGGAAAATAAAACCGCCTAATATCTTCCACAACAGTTTCCCTCCGATATGATGCATGTGTACCCTGAGATTTTAGAATAACCTCCCCCCAATTCCCAGGCTCAATGAGATCACCCTGCTTTAATTCCTTGCTTGTACTATGATAAAAACATTGTGTTAAATCTACTGGTTGAGTGGACTCAAAAGTCATAAAAACTCCTTGAATACATGAACATTAGTTTGCAAGACTAAATCTTTAAATAAGGCTTGATGGACAAAATGGGGACTAAATCTATATTTTCAACCTAAAAAATGGAAATAAGGGGACAAAGGCACAAGCTCTCTTTGGTTAAAATAGCGAATAAGTTAATTTTTGAGTAGCTAATCTCAGTTGTGCTGCGCAGTCGTGAGTAATATTGACGGTGGATATATCCGAGCTACGCTCGAACCTTTATCCCCCCTACTTTGGAGACGAATATTCTCAATCTGTTGAGGCAAACTTGTAGTTTTTGACTAACTCATTCGCTTGTTTGAGTTGTTGCGGGGTCATTTGTTTGGAAATAACATTTAACATATTACTTGAAATCTGATCTCCATTTTCAGCAGCCAAAGTAAAATACAAATAAGAGTAAGAAATATCTTCCGTCACTCCTTGACCATGAAGATATAGAAAACCTAACTTCCCACATGATTTCACGTCACCAAGCTGAGCGCCTCTTTTATATAATGTAACTGCATGTTCCAAATTTTTAGTTACACCCAAACCATCTTTATAAAGGCCTGCAAGATTATAATATGCAGCACTTAAATTTTGTTCCGATGCTTTATCTAGCCAACGTTTAGCCTCTTTATATTTGTCCACGGTGTGAGGTACACTTCGAATATAATAAACACCCAAATCATTTTGACCCTGCGGATTTCCACTGTTAGCTGATTTTTTAAAATCATTAACTGCTTGTTGATAATTTTTTTCCTGATATGCTTCCACCCCTTTATCCAACCAACTATCACCAAATGCTACACTAACCGTCCCCAGATAAAACAATATAATTGTTAATTTTAGTTTCATTTCACCCCCTACGTTAACCTATTGATTATCTTTATAAGATAAAAATAAATACATCTATAAAAATCATATCAAACACAATATTGTATAATTATAAATACTGTCTCGTTGATTTAGAAAATTTATATTGTTTAACTAATAGATTTGCTTGTGCTAATTCTTTGTCATTCATCTGTTTAGAAACAATTGTAAGTAAATTGATAGAACTTGTATCATTATGCGCTGATGCTAAAGACAAAAATAAATACGCCTGTGCTAAATCACGTTTTACTTCACGACCCTGGAAATATATTAAACCTAATTTTCGTTGTGCGCTCAGATAATTCCCTTTTGCAGCAGATTTATAATACTTTATTGCGGTTCCAAAATTACGTTTAACGCCTTGTCCATTTGCATATAAATTACCCAAATTGTAACTTGCTTGAGGAACATCATTTTTAATGGCTTTTCCAAACCAATATATGGCCTTATTGTACTTTTCTTCCGTATGTGGAAGACTCCTAGCATAAAACACACCTAAATCATTCTGGGCTCCTGGTTTACCTGCTTTTGCTGCTGTCTGGAAATCTTTTAGTGCCACTTGGAAGTCTTTATTTCTATAAGCTTGCATACCATCGCCAACAAGATCTTGTGCAATAGCTACACTGAATAAATTAATCAATATAAAAAGTGACTGTAAAAAAACTTTCATCATTCCTCCTATTTCATGCTGAGATCTTGATAAGGTTTAGTATATATCCATTGTTTATCTTGGTGGATATGTCCGAGCTACGCTCGAACTTTTATCCACCCTACTTTGGAGACGAATATTCTCAATCTGTTGAGGCAAACTTGTAGTTTTTCACTAAAGTGTTAGCTTGCTTTAGCTGTTGTGGAGTCATTTGTTTTGATAGGACGGATAGCATGCTAGCTGAAGTTGCATCTTCATTTTGTGCTGCTAGTGAAAAATATAGGTAGGCTTGTTCAAAATCTTGTTGCTCTGTTCGACCTTGATAATATATAAAACCTAATTGGTTTTGAGCTTTAACGTAATTTAGCGCTGCCGATTTTTTGTAGAGAGAGATCCCCTTTTTAATATTAGGCTTTATAGCCTTACCATTTATATAAATATAAGCTAAATTATAATAACCCATTTTATTGTTTTGCGATGCTGATTTAGCTAACCAAACATACGCTTGCTTATAATTCTCATCCACATGTGGAAGCTTGCGAAGATAATATACACCTAGATTATTTTGTGCCTGGGCATCACCAGCTTTTGCTGCAATACTAAAATCTTTTAGTGCAATACTAAAATCTTCTTGGTTGTATGCCTTTACTCCAGCATCAACTACATCTGGCATATTTTCAGCATATATATTCACTGATATGAATCCTATTATCAACATAATAAAACATCTTTTCATCAAAAGCTCCTAAGCTATTTCTTAACTAAAAAATAAGGCTCTGCATAAATCCATTTATTATCTTGGTGGATATGTCCGAGCTACGCTCGAACTTTTATCCACCCTACTTTGGATGCCCGTGTTCTCAGTTTTTTGAGGCAAACTTATAGTTTTTAACTAAGTCGTTAGCTTGTTTTAGTTGTTGTGGAGTCATTTGTTTAGAGACGACAGACAACATATTTATTGAGCTTATATCGTTATGGTCAGCAGCTAATGATAAATATAGATAAGATTGTACTAAATTTTGTTTTATTTCACGTCCTTGAAAATATAGAAAACCTAATTTTCTTTGTGCATCTACATAATTTAGTTTTGCTGCTTCTTCATAATATTGCACCGCTTTAACTGTATCACTCTTAACACCATGTCCCTTTAAATAAAGTTCAGCTAAATTATAATAAGCTTGTTTGACATTTTGTTTTGCTGCTTTTCCTAACCAACATATTGATTTTTTTATATTTTTCATCTGTATGCGGAATACTATTCATATAGAAAACACCCAGATCATTTTGACCCTGAGGATTACCTGACTCAGCTGCAGTTTTAAAATATTTAAATGCCTTTTGGTATGATTTATTTTGATACGCTTGCACACCTTCATTAACAGTATCTTGAGCATAACTAGCACTACTAACTAACAACGCTAACATGAAAATAACAACTCGCATCCTTCCTCCTAGTTTACACTGATACCCAAATATGGTTTTACATAAATCCACTTATTACTCTATTTTTTTAGCATCATTAACATTCTCAGCTAGTTTATTTTTTAGGCTTGAACTGTTGGACAAGTTTATTTGCTTGAGATAACTGCTCTTTTGTCATTTGCTTGGATAAAACCACTAGCATATTAGATGCAACATTATCATTTTGTAATGCAGCTAAAGAGTACCATTTGTATGCTTTTATTAAGTCTTGCTTGACTAGAGTTCCTTGCATATAAAGCATCCCAAGCTCTTTTTGTGCGGGCAAATATCCTCGGTCTGCACTTAGTTCAAACAAACCAATAGCTTTACCAATGTTTGATTGTTCCCCCTTCCCTTGCTCATAAAGCAATCCTAAATTAAAAGCACCCTGTGGACTATTTCCTCGTATAGATTTTTCTAACCAATATTTTGCTTTTGTAAAATCTGGTAGGAAGTTTTTTGATCCAAAATACGCGACACCCAGATTAGCTTGTGCGCTAACATCGCCAGCTTTAGCTGCTTTAGTTAGCAACTCAAACGCAACTTTATAATTACCATTCTGATAAGCATCAATACCATTATTTACTAATTCAGGCATATTTTCACCCACAGAAATACTAGCAACTAACATACAAACTAAAAGTACACATATTCTTTTCATCAGTACCTCCCAAACTATTTCCATATCCCCCAATATGGGTCAACCTAAATCCATTTATTATCTTGGTAGATATGTCCGAGCTTCGCTCAAACTTTTACCCACCCTACTTTGAGAAGCATCCTATCAATCTGTTGAGGCGAGCTTGTAGCTTGCTACTAAGTCGTTGGCTTGTTTTAGTTGCTGTGAGGTCATTTGTTTTGTTACAACAGATAACATACTGGCAGCAACTGAATCATTTGATCTTGCTGCAAGTGAAAAATATAAATAGGCTTGTTCTAAATTTTGTGGAACAACCTGACCATCAAAATATATTGTCCCCAATCGACGTTGCGACCCAACCTCATTCAGTGACGCTGCTTTTTTATAATATAAGACAGCTTGTGGTATATTTTGTTTAACACCTTTCCCAGTGACATACATATAAGCCAAGTTATTATAAGCAGAAGAATTATTTTTAACTTTAGCTTTTTCTAGCCAAAACAATGATTTTTTATAATTGGTATTAGTTCCCTTTCCAAAAAAATATAACACCCCCAAGTTAGCTTGCGCTTGAGCATCACCTAATTTTGCAGACTGTGTATAATATTTAAAAGCTTCAGAATAATTACCTTGCTTCTCAGCCTGATAGCCCATACCGAGCAATCCTGATGCATTAGTTGCGTAAGTTCCAAACGATACCATTAAAAATAAAACTGCGAACATACACTTCTTCATACAAATCTCCTAAACTGTTTTGTCATGCCAACATAAGGATCAGCATAAATCCACTGATTATCATTCAAAGATAGATAAAACAGTAATATCAACCTTGAGCAGTTGTTTTGTAATTCGCAACTAATTTATTAGCTTCTTGTATTTGTTGTGGAGTCATTTGTTTCGACAACACTACCAACATACTTGCTGAAGTCCGATCATTTTTCTCAGCCGCTAAGGTGAAATATAAATAGGCTTGCTCTAAATTGCGTTTCACTATTTGGCCTTGGAAGTATATAAAGCCTAGTCGTTGGCATGAGTTCAAATCACCATATTTAGCACCTTGTTGATATAAATCAATAGCTTTAACAACGTCTTTTTTAACGCCTTTACCAAATAAATACACATAAGCCAAGTTGTTATATGCTGATTTATTATGCTGTGCTAGAGATTTTCGCAACCAAAATAATGCTTTATTATAATCTATAGGTACACCTTCTCCTTGTAGGTATAAAGCTCCCAAATTTGATTGAGCTTGCGCATCACCTGCCTTTGCTGCTGCTAAATAATCTTTGTATTCAAGTGTATAATTTCCTTGCTTACCAGCTGCGTGCCCCTCATTAACTAATTCAGGCATGTCTTTTCCCACAGAAATACTAGTAAACAACATACATATAAGAATTACACACAATTTCTTCATCAAAATCTCCTAACCTGTTTCGTCTCACCAAGGTAAGGTTCGGTATAAACCCATCGATTACCTTGGTGGATATGTCCGAGCTATCCGCCTACGCTAAAGCTACGGCGCGACAAGCCGCTCGAACTTTTATCCACCCTACTTTGAATGATCAGTTATTGGTTGACGCGAATTTATAGTTCTTCACTAAATTGTTTGCTTGTTTTAATTGGATGGGGGTCATTTGCTTGGATAAAACTGGTAGCATGTTAGCAGAAGTTGTATCTTCATTTTGGGCAGCTAAGGAAAAATATAAATAGGCCTGCTCAAGATTTTGTTTAACTAAACGACCTTGGTAATATAAAAAACCTAAGTGTCGTTGTGCATCAATATAATTTAATGCAGCTGATTTTTTATAATACTCGATACCTTTGTTAATGTCTTTAGGAACACTTTTACCATTTATATAAAGATAGGCTAAATTGAATATACCCATTTTGTTATTTTGTGATGCTGATTTTCCTAACCAATATTTGGCCTGTTTATAATTATTCTTAATACTAGGGCTTTGTAAATAATACGCACCTAAATTATTTTGAGCTTGTGAATCTCCAGCTTCAGCGGCTGTTTTAAAGTCAGCTAAAGCTTCTTGATAATTTTTCTGATCATATGCTTTTAAACCTGCATCAACCAGGTCTGGCATATTCTTAGCAAAGGAGCTAATTGTCACAAGGCATAAACCTAATAGTACTAAACATCTTCTCATGAAAATCCCCCAAACTGTTTTGATACTCCCAAATATGGGACTGCATATATCCATTCATTGTCTTGCTTCTTTTCAACATTATCGGCCTTATCTACAGTTTGTTCAACCCATTTTGAGTTTTTAGTATTGGCCGACTCATCATTATCCCATGGTTTATCAATATCAAAAGGAAAACTTTTATCTGCAATCAATAATTGACCTCGCGCAATGAACTCTTGTTCATAATCATTTTTATCATGCCCCATGGCTTGCTTTATTGCCTCTTGGTTTTGTGTGATTGTCTCAACGTCTTGCACTGAATAATAATGATCATAGCCTAAAATATGGTGGTTTAGTTTATTTTTCACTGTGTAGGTTGTATAGCTTTTTACTCTATCGGTGGGTAATGCAACGGGAATCAGGCCGGGCATTTGGATATTACCAACCCATTGCCATTGAGCTTGTTCATGATAATTCACTGCATTCATATTGCCCAACAAATCTAGGCCACCAATTAAGGTGCGTACTCGCATGCTTGTAGCGGGTTTATCGATGGGTTCAAGGTGAATAACGGGAGTCAGCAATAAGCTGAGTAATGCTAAATATTCATTAGCAGTATTAGTTTTCCAGCCATCATAAATAGCACCGCCATTATTGAAATAACAATTGCTTGCCCAACTTTCTAATGGTGTTTTCCGGAAGAGCATAATAATCGCACTAGCTAATGTAGCAATAGTGATTATGATATCTAAACCAGGTATTAACTCACCTACTCCTAACAACGTAACCAACGCTCTAGAACTCAACTTCTTGACAATATCTTTTGTTGTATCCTCTGCACCCATTTTTATAATATCATCACTAGCGTTACGACCGGCCTTAGCAAATTGATCTGCTGTTTCACTCGGAGTATCACCAGCCATTTTAGCTGGCACTGTATCCTTAATTTCTCCCATCGCCTTAAACAACTTCCCGGCTGCTGCCAATGCTCCCAACCCATCACTAATCTCCTGCGCCGGATCGTGGTTTTTAAAGCTTTCGATGAAGTCCATCACACTCGTTGCAAAGCCGTAAAATGCAGTCACAACACCGATAATTTCTAACCCACTGGTGCCGTAGTTGGATAAATCGTATTTACCGATTTTGTGCAGGTCGAAGTTGTGGGTTTGCATCCAGGTTTTTACGCGGTTTTCGTCGATGATGGTGCCGAATAACTCGGTGAGTTGGTCGGTGGTTTCGTGCAGGTCGGCTAGCCATTTTAGCCAGTTGCCTAGGCTGTTTTTTTGGTTGAGGTTGGCGTAGGTTTGGGTAGTAACATCCCACAGGGCGAAGCCGACGAGTACGCCGTGTAGGCTTTGGTGGAAGCGTTTCATGATGGCGGTGGCGGCGTCTTGTTTGATGAGCAGGGTGCCTTCGATGGCGGTTTTGATTATCTCGGTGGTTTGTTCGGTGTTGTCGTTTGTTGTGGCTTGATCTGCACTGGGTTGTTGTTGACGGACATCGTTGTCGTTTGTGATGGTGCCATCGGCATTGACGTTGACGTATTGGGTGTTTTCATCGGGTTTTGTGTCAGCTTGTTGTTGAGTCTGTTGTTTTTTGACGTGGTCGAGCACGGCTTCGGTTAAGGGCACGTAGCCTTCGGGGATGGTGCCATCTTGTTGTTGGGTGCATAGGCCATTTAATTGGGGGTCGCCGGTTAGGCTGGCCAGGTTAATGAAGGGTTGGCGTAATTGGTTAGCGGTTTGTTGGGCTTGTTGCCATTGTTGGCTGGCTTGTTGGGCTTGGGCAGCAGCTGTTTTGCGGGCATCACCTTGGGCGGTTTTTAGTGTTGCGGTGGCTTGTGTCATGTTCGTGCGGGCTTGGTTTAGCACGGCCATCCAGGCGGGCATGGCTTCTTGGATTAGGGCTTGTAAACCGAGGTCGATAAATTCGCTGGCGGATTCATGGGCGCGAAAGGCTTTGTCGCGCACGTTAGCGAAGGCATCGTGCCAGGCTTTGGGGTTGAAGTCGCCGGTGCCTTCGGCAGCCTGACTGTCTTGTTCCGTCCAGTTCTCGGTTTGCCATTTTGTTAGCACATCGGCGGTGGGGAATAAGGCTTGGTATAAGGGGTATAAGGCATCGCCTGCTTTGGCTTGCAGTAATTGTTGCAAGAGTTGTGTGCCGGGTGGCACGTTGACCGGTTGTGGCGGAAGGTTTTTGCGAATGGCAGGGCCAGCAGATGTTGATGTGCCAGGCAACGCGGTAGGGTTATCATAGTTATCGCTCGTTAATGTATCGAAGTGTTGTATCAATTCGTAGCTGACCAGTTCGATATCGAGGTAATGATCGACGCTGCGTGGGTCGTGCGTGGTGTGCGAGAGTAAACCGGCAATGGCTAAATGACCGCGGCCATAGTCGCTGGCCGGTTGCGCGAAGTAATCGCGAATAGATTCTTGTGTATCAACATAACCATCTGTTGTTTGCGATAAGGTGTACGTGAGCAATTGTTGCAGGCGACGAATTTCATTGCGGATGAAGGTGCGGCGTTTAACAGCGAGGGCTTGTTGTAATAAATCCACATTTAGGGATTTTTTACCGACATCATAGAATGGGTTACCGGCCATCACTTTCGGTTGTGTAGTTGTGCTCTTTCTGCCATTGGTAACGTTGTAGGTGTCATCGATTTCAATATAGTAATGCGCATCACTATTCTGCGGATTAAAACACAATTGATACGCGAGCAATGCCGTGTGAAAACGGCTGTTAGGATTAGCCGTTGGGTTGCCATTGGCATCGACGGGTGGTGGTGGCATGGTGACGTTAGGCGCTTTGCTTTGTTGCGCTTGCTGCATAGTGGCTTGTTGGTCGCGCCATTTCATATATTGATTGTAAAAGCTTGTTTCAGGTGCGAACGGGTGACGCGCCATGTCACTGTTAAAATACGCGTAGCGTGCAGCGTCTTGCACGTCGCTTACGCGTGTCGGCGCGTTTTGATACGGCAGGCTGGAAACGGTGTTCACCAGTTGTTGCCATAAAAATTGAATGTCTTGTTGAATGCGTGTGGCGAAGGCCATGGGGTTTGAGACAAACAAGGTGGGGATGTTGTCTTCGCGTAGCATGAGTTGGTCGACGGTGATGTCATCGGGTTGCGTGGCTTGTAGTGCAACCGGTGTGGGGTTGCCGCTGACATAGGTGTCTAGTTGCAATGGTTTGCCCATGCGTTTGGTGCGCAGGGTGGCGGCTTTGGCTTTATCGGCGTCGGGGAATTCGCTTAAGCGCTCGTGGTTTTTCCACGCGCGTTCATCGTTGTCGTCTAGGCCGCCCATGGCGGTGATGCGCGCCCAGCTCCATTGCACGGGGGAATAAGCGATTTGAATGTCGTGTTGTTTGCCCGCGGTTTGTAATGCGGTGATGAGTGAGGCGTTATCGACACCGTTGGCTTTGCGGACATCGCAGCCAGCATAATGCATGAGGTCGACGTCTTTGTAATGATTGGCTTGCATAAGCGATACGGTGATGACTTGTAGTTCGCGCCATAGATAACCGTCGCGAAAAATGTAGAGCCAACCGGGGTCGAATAAATCGGTGTTGGTTGGGAGCAAGGCTTCATTCACTTGTTGGGTGATGATGTCACTTAAGCCTTGTTGCCAAGGGGTTTTGTTGTCGGCGTAATCATCGTGATGCCAGATGCGATAGGTGTAAATTTTTTCGCGCAGCCATTTAGGGAGGCGGCATATTGTTGCCGGGTCGTTTAAATCGCCATGCGGTGTTTGGATGCGCCAAGCGAGCAAGTGCTCGAGGCATTGGTTGTTAGTTAATTCTGTTGGCGTAGGTTGCGTTACATCGTCATTGGCAACGGGAATTTTACCGATGGGAATACGAAACGCTTCGCCGCCTTGTGTCGGCACCGTAAGATACAGCGATGATGTTTCATCCGCGACGTTACCTAATCGATGATCTTGCACGCCACCCGGTGTCGTGTCTTCTGAATTCACTAAGGTATGTTGATAGGCGTCGGTTTCATCGCTGTGAATCATCACGCCGGTGGATTGAAGTGGTCTTGCTAATGTTTCGTTCATGCTGCCCTGCCTGGTTTAATGCAAAATAGATTTAAATAGTGTATTCGTTAGGGTAAGCTTATCAGATAAAGAAAAGAATGCAAGTGGGTGCATGATGGGGTAATTGGAAATGCATTAAAGTGCGCATCTCAACATCGATAGAATTTGTCAGTTATTATGCTATAATAACTGACAAGGAGCGCGATATGACCGCAAACCAACAATTACAGAATTACATTGACAATATTCCCGAAGGCCAACCCTTTACGGCTAACGCCTTTCGCCATTTAGCTTCCATTGAAAATAGTTGGCAAGTACTAAGTCGCTTAACCAAAGCAGGCGAAATCAAACGCCTTATGCGCGGTATTTACGTGAAACCCAAAATCTCAGCTCACGTCGGTGAAATTATGCCATCCGCTCAACAAATTGTAACAGCAATTGCACAAACTACTGGTGAAACTGTTGCCATTCATGGAGCAGAAGCTGCTCGACAATTGCAGCTAACCACTCAAGTGCCCATGCAATCTATCTTTTACACAACGGGCAACACCCGACAAATCAACATCGGCAACCGATGCGTTACACTACAACATATCAGCGCCCGCAAAATCATTGCCCCTGGCACAATAGCCGGCACTGTCATTACTGCACTTTGGTACATTGGAAAAAAGCATGCAACATTAGAAATAATAAAAAGCCTAAAAAAACGACTCACCACCGAAGAGTTTGCTACTGTGTTAGAAAACATTCCGCATATGCCGGGTTGGATGGCTAGTTTATTTTACAAGTTATCCACCATGTGAAAATTGACTATAACAATACGCAAAGTGCTGGTATGTTTCAAACCCCACCTCCTGAATTTTTACAAATCATCTCATCACTAAAGAAACTAGAGGCTATTATCAATACATAAAAAAGGAGCGGCTTGCCGCTCCTTGAAAAATGTAGATCCCTAAACGTGGCTTTTATACAGCCTATCGACGACCGCGAGGCGTAACATCATTACCGACATCAATCTCGCCCGCCTGGTGGGCCAACAACAATATTCGTCGGCGCGGCACCCGCCCCCGTCGGCGAACCATACACCCCGGTCGTCTCAGGCATACCCGGCAACTCAGTAGTCTGCTCTATTACGATTTTCGTGGTTTGCACGGCGACAGCTCTTGCCGTCGTTTTAGGCACACCACTTGACATTAACTCACTCACAATCGTTGAGCGCATGTTATTAAGCACTTGCGTTGTTGCGGCTGGATTGTGGGCAATGCTGGTGACGGCACGCTCGGCAGCGCTGGTAATAATCGCGTCTACACCTAATGTGCTGTAAGGATTGCTTAACAACGATGAACTCACATCGACTGCCGAAGTCGGCGTTTGTTGCTGTGAAGTCGGTGGTATCGGCGCACTCGTGGGGGCTGCCACACCCACCGCCGATGTCATCGGCTGGCTGGTGAAGGGTGCCATTGTGGTGGCTTGCCCACCAAAAATTGTCGATACCCCTTGTGAGGTAGCCAATTGCGTCACTCTCGCTGAGACTGAGCTAACGACGTGTGCTAATGCACTCGAGGCAGCAACACCGCTTTGATGGGCAGCA
>TARA_R110000868_G_scaffold2930_4_pt1 | contig 19543 bp, 19 predicted proteins | sample TARA_R110000868 | Tara Oceans TARA_R110000868 (sample SAMEA4397489) | marine metagenome | biome: Polar Biome; feature: [SRF] surface water layer (ENVO:00010504); material: water (ENVO:00002006), including particulate matter (ENVO:01000060) such as... | depth 5 m | reverse complement strand
AAAAAATCCGCGGCGTTATCGAAGACCTCGGCCTTATGGAGAATGCCCGCTATATCGAACGGGCGACCATGGCGGAACAGCGCATCGTCCCGCTGGCCGATGTCGGCGACGGCGATGCCCCGTATTTTTCCATGATCCTCGTTCACAAGCGCGCGGAGGTGTGGGCATGAGCACGGCGGCGGTTATCGTTCTCGGGCCGGGCGGGTGCGACGTCGCGCAACGCATCGCGGGCGCGCTGCCGGGCGCGCAGATCCACGGTCTGGCGCGCCGGGTCGATTCAGCGGACGTGCCGTTCGACGATACCGGCGATCACCTGCGCGCCCTGTTCGCCGCCGGTACGCCGGTGATCGGCATCTGCGCGGCCGGGATCCTGATCCGCCTTCTCGCCGACAGCCTTGCCGACAAGACGTTGGAGCCGCCGGTGATCGCGGTGGCGGAAGACGGCTCGGCCGTGGTTCCGCTGCTCGGCGGCCATCACGGCGCCAACGAACTGGCCGCGAAGATCGGCAGGGCCCTCGGCGTCGCCCCGGCCATAACCACGGCCGGGGACGTGCGCTTCGGGGTTGCGCTCGACAACCCGCCGCCGGGCTGGACGCTGGCCAATCCGGCGGACGTGAAATCCTTCGCGGCGGACCTGCTCGCCGGGGAAACGGTCGGGCTGGACGGCGCCGTGCCGCCCTTCATCGCCGATGCCGGGATCGAACGCGATCTGGGCGGCGCCCTGCGCATAACCGCGACGCCCCATGCAGAGGCGGGCGATGCGCGCCACCTGGTGTATCACCCGGCCAGCATCGCAATCGGCGTCGGTTGCGAACGCGGGGCCGCGCCGGACGAGCTTCTCGATCTGGTCCGGGCGGCGCTGGCCGGGGCCGATATCGCGCCCGCCGCCATCGCCGGTGTCTATTCGCTCGACCTGAAAGCCGACGAGCCCGCCGTTCACGCGGTCGCCGCCGCGCTCGGCGTCGAGGCCCGGTTTTTCGATGCGGCAACGCTGGACGCCGAAACGCCGCGGCTGAAAAACCCGTCGGACGTGGTGTTCCGCGAAGTCGGCTGTCACGGCGTGTCCGAAGGGGCTGCCCTCGCCGCCGCCGGGCCGGACGGTGCGCTGCTGGCGGAAAAAACCAAGTCCGCCCGTGCGACCTGCGCGCTGGCCGTCGCACCTGCGCCCATCCTGTCGCCTGCCGGAAGCGTGGCCCGGGGCCGCCTGCTGATCGTCGGCACCGGGCCGGGCAGCGACGCATGGATGACGGCGGAATCCGAATCTGTCATCGCCGCCGCGACCGATCTGGTCGGCTATTCGCTGTATCTCGACCTGCTGGGGGATCGCGCGGCGGGCAAAACCCGGCACGACTTTCCGCTGGGCGAGGAAACCGACCGCGTGCGCGCGGCGCTCGACCTGGCCGCGACCGGAAAGACGGTCGCGCTGGTATCGTCCGGCGATCCCGGCATCTATGCCATGGCGACGCTGGCCTTCGAACTGCTGGAGAACGGCGGGCGCGACGACTGGGGGCGTGTCGCCATCCAGGTCTGTCCCGGCATTTCCGCGCTGCAGGCCGCCGCCGCCCGGTCCGGCGCGCCGCTCGGCCACGATTTCTGCACCGTTTCGCTGTCCGACCTGCTGACCCCGTGGGAGGCGATCGAACGCCGCCTGCAGGCCGCGGCGGACGGCGATTTCGTGGTCGCGTTCTACAACCCGGTCTCGCGGCGGCGGACATGGCAGCTCGGCAAGGCGCGGGAAATCCTGCTGACGGCGCGGCCCGAAACCACGCCGGTGGTTCTCGCCCGCAATCTCGGGCGCGACGGCGAACAGGTGCGCACGGTCACGCTGGGCGCGCTCGATCCCGCCGATGTCGACATGCTGACGGTGGTGCTGGTGGGCTCGTCCGAGACCCGGGCGGTTCCGCGCGGCGACGGGCGCGCCTGGGTTTATACGCCCCGGGGCTATGCCGGGAAAAACCCCGGGAAAAACACAGAAAACAGGGAAAATACGGGATGACGGTCTGGTTTATCGGCGCGGGGCCGGGCGATCCCGATCTGCTTACCATTCGCGGGCGCGACGTGATCGCGCGCTGTCCGGTCTGTCTCTATGCGGGCTCGCTTGTGCCCGAAGCGGTCGTCGCCCACGCGCCGGACGGGGCCGTCGTGATCGACACCGCACCGCTGACCCTGGACGACATCATCGCCGAGATGGAAAAGGCCCATGCGGCCGGCCACGACGTCGCGCGCGTCCATTCCGGCGATCCGTCGCTGTATGGCGCCATCGGCGAACAGATCCGGCGGCTCGACGCGCTGGGGATCGATTTCGAAATCGTGCCCGGCGTGCCGGCCTATGCGGCGGCGGCGGCGCTTCTGCGGCGCGAACTGACCCTGCCCGATGTCTCCCAGACCGTAATCCTGACGCGTACCGCGATGAAGGCGTCGGCCATGCCCAATGCCGAAGACCTCGACACGCTCGGCAAATCGGGGGCGACCCTCGCCATCCACCTGTCGGTGCGCAACATGAAGCATGTCTGCGAAACGCTGATTCCCCATTACGGCGCGGACTGCCCGGTCGCCATGGTGTACCGGGCAAGCTGGCCGGACGAACAGGTGGTCGAGGGCACGCTGGCCGATATCCGCGAAAAGGTCCGCGCCGCGAAGATCACGCGCACCGCCCTGATCCTGGTCGGACGGGTGCTGGCGCCCGACGAAGGGTTCACCGATTCCGCGCTCTATAATGCCGATCATGTCCACGTCCTGCGGCCCCGCCGCAAGGGGTAGTGCGTTTCGTGTTTTGACGGCACCGGCCCGCGTCCGCGCAAGCGGAATAGGCTCCGGTTTTAACCCGCCGCGCGGTCCAGCCAGTCCAGGGCGTCCGCGACGGTTTCCGCACATTCGCCCGGCGGGCTCTGCGGGCGGGCGATCATGACGACCGGCAGGCCGAGCGCCCGCGCCGCCGCGATCTTGGCATAGGTCGAATCGCCCCCGGCATTCCGGCTGACCACCACGTCGATCGCGTGGCGGCGCAGCACCGCCGTTTCATCCGCCACCGTGAACGGGCCGCGCCCGGCAATATAGGTTGCCCCCGGCACGGCATCGCCGTCTTCGGGGGGATCGATGGACCGGACGACCGGTTCTGTTTCCGCCAGTCCGGCAAACGCGTCCAGTTCCTGGCGGCCGATGGACAGGAAGGCGCGCCTGCCGGTTTCCGGGACCAGCCGCGCCGCGTCGGCGGCGTTTTCCGCCATGCGCCAGTCGTCTCCGTCCTGTCTTTCCCATGCCGGGCGGACCAGTTTCAGGCGCGGAATGCCGGTCCGTGTGCAGGCCGCGGCGGCATGTTGGGCGATGCGGTCGGCGAAGGGGTGCGTCGCATCGATAACGGCATGTATGTCGTTCTGTTCGATCCACCGGGCCAGCGCCGCCGCCCCGCCGAACCCGCCGCTGCGGGTCGCGACATCGCCGGGCAGGGCGGGGGCGCGGGTGCGGCCCGCCAGGGAATAGGTAACGTCGAAACGGGCGGATGCCTTTTCCGCCAGGGCTACCGCTTCCGCCGTGCCGCCCAGGATCAGGACCGCCGGCCGTTCATTCATGCGCCGTGCCGTTCGCCGGGCCGTCCGCCGGGTCATCCGACCGCCCGATCAGGCCGCCGTTGCGGTCGAAGACCAGCACGTCGACGGCGATATCCGCTCCCGCAAGCGTGTAGCGGGCGACGTCCCGCGCGCGGCGGGCGATTTCCGGGGCGAGGTCGATGCCGTTCTCATTGGCGATGGACAGCGCTTCGGCGGCGGTGTTCGCGCCCTCGATCCGGGCGGCGGCGTCCACCGTTGCGCCCAGTTCGTGGGCGACATCCGCCATCCAGGTCAGATCGACCTGGCTGCGCCCGGAATGCAGGTCCAGGTTGCCTTCGGCCAGCTTGCTGATCTTGGCGAACCCGCCGCCGATAAACACCTTCGGCACCGGGTGGGCGCGCAGGTATTTCAGCATGCCGCCCGCGAAATCGCCCATATCGATCATCGCGTGGTTCGGCAGGCCGAGCAGGGCCTGGGTTTTCTCCTCCGACGTCTTGCCGGTGCAGCCCGCGATGACCGCCTCGCCCGCGGCGCGCGATACGTCGATGCCGCGATGGATCGATTCGATCCACGCCGCGCAGGAATAGGGCACCACGACCCCGGTCGTGCCGAGAATCGATATCCCGCCGACGATGCCGAGGCGCGGGTTCCAGGTTTTTTCCGCCAGCGCCGCGCCGTCTTCGACCGATACTGTAACCGTGACGTCGCCCGACCCGTTATGGGCGGCGGCGACCCCGGCAATCGCTTCGGCGATCATCTTTCGCGGCACCGGATTGATCGCCGGTTCGCCCACCGGCAGGGGCAGGCCGTCCCGCGTCACCGTGCCGACGCCGTCGCCGGCGCAATAGGCGATTCCCGATCCCGGCGCGCCGTGGGCGATATCGACCCGGATGACGGCCCCGTGGGTGACGTCCGGATCGTCGCCTGCGTCCTTGACGATGGCGGCGAACGCGCCGCTGGCCGTCATGCCCTCGCGGGCGAGGGCGAAGGACGGGGTTTCCCCCTTGGGCAGGGAAATCTGCACGGGATCGGGGAATGCGCCGGTCAAAAGCGCCGTATAGGCGGCCTTTGCCGCCGCCGTCGCGCAGGCGCCGGTGGTCCAGCCGCGCCGTAATTCTCCTTCGGGCTTGCGTGCCATAGCGCCGTTATATGTGCTAAGCACACACTATGGAACGGCTGACATTCACCCTCCCCGAACTGGAACCCGGCTGGGTCTGGCTGACCGGCGCCGGTCCCGGCGATCCGGGCCTGCTGACCCTGCATGCGCTGAACGGAATCCGCCAGGCGGATGTCATCGTTCACGACGCGCTTGTGGGCGAGGATATCCTGACTCTCGCCGCGCCGGACTGCGAAATTATCTATGCCGGCAAGCGCGGCGGCCGCCCGTCGCCGAAGCAGCCGGACATCTCGGCCCGGCTGGTGCAGTTCGCCCGCGCCGGCAAACGCGTGTTGCGGCTGAAGGGCGGCGATCCGTTCGTTTTCGGCCGCGGCGGCGAGGAAGCCCTGGCGCTGGTCGCCGCCGGCGTCCCGTTCCGCGTCGTGCCGGGCATTTCCGCCGGGGTCGGCGGCCTCGCCCATGCAGGTATCCCGCTGACCCACCGCGAAACCAATTCCGCCGTCACCTTCGTCACCGGCCACGGCGCGACCGGCGATATCCCCGACGGGATCGACTGGCCGTCCCTGGCCAAGGGCTCGCCGGTGCTGGTGATCTACATGGCGATCAAGCATCTCGGCACGATCCGCGACCTGCTGACGGCCGGCGGCCGGCGGCCGGACGAGCCCGTCGCCATCGTGTCGAAAGCTTCCCTGCCGGACGAACGCGTGCTGGAAACCACGCTCGGCGGTTGCGTCGAGGATATCGCGGAATCGGGCCTGGAGCCGCCGGCGATGGTCGTGATCGGCGACGTGGTGCGGATGCGCGCGGGGCTCGACTGGGCCGGGGCGCTGGCGGGGAAAATTCTCGATCCCGATCCGCTGGGCACGCGCAACACGCGCGACGCCGGTTAGCATGCCCTCTGCCGCCGGCGCGGTGATCGCCGCCCCGTCTTCGGGCAGCGGCAAGACCACCATCACCCTCGGCCTGCTCCGCTGTTTCGCCCGCGACGGTATCGCGGCGTCGTCGTTCAAGGTCGGGCCGGATTACATAGATCCCGCGTTCCACGCGGCGGCGAGCGGACGCCCCTGCCCGAATATCGATACCTGGGCGATGCGGCCGGAAACCGCGGCTGCCCTGTACGGCCGGGCCGCCGCCGGCGCCGACATCGTTATCGGCGAAGGCGTGATGGGCCTGTTCGACGGCGCGCAGGTGCCGCCCGGCGCGCCGTCCGGCTCCACCGCCGATGTTGCCGCCGCCCTCGGCCTGCCGGTGATCCTCGTCATCGATGCCGGCGCGCAGGCGCAGAGCGCCGCGGCGGTCATTCACGGTTTCGCCACCTTCCGCGCCGACGTCACGGTCGCCGCGGTGATCTTCAACCGGGTCGGCAGCCCGCGCCACGCGGACATGCTCAAGGCCGCCGCCGCGCCGCTCGGCATACCGGTTCTCGGATGCGTGCCGCGCAGCCCCGCCATCGCGGTTCCCGACCGTCATCTCGGCCTGGTCCAGGCGAGCGAGATGGCGGCGCTCGACGCGTTCCTCGACGATGCCGCCGATCTTGTCGCCGCCCATGTCGATCTGGCCGCGCTGCGCGCCATCCTGGCCGGTCCCGCCGCGCCGCCCGTATCGACTCCCGTGTCGCCGCCCGCGTCGTCTCCCGTGCCGCCTCTGGGACAGCGGATCGCCGTCGCCGCCGACGATGCCTTCCGGTTTGCCTATGGCCATGTCATCGACGGCTGGCGCGCCGCGGGGGCGGAGATCCTGCCGTTTTCGCCGCTGGCGGGCGATACGCCGGACGATACGGCGGATGCGGTCTATCTGCCCGGCGGCTATCCCGAACTCCATGCCGGCAAACTGGCCGCCAACGGGGCCTTCCTCGACGGCCTGCGCAGCGCCGCCGACCGGGGCGCGGCGGTATACGGCGAATGCGGCGGCTTCATGGTGCTGGGCGACGCGCTCATCGACGCGGATGGCGGGGTCCATGCGATGGCGGGCCTGCTGCCGGTCAAAACCTCCTTCGCCGACCGCCGTCTGCATCTCGGCTACCGCAATGCCACCCTTGCCGCCGATACCCCGCTCGGCGCCGCGGGCGACACGTTCGGCGCCCATGAATTTCACTATGCCCGCCTGGTCGAGGAAGGCGCCGCCGACACCCTGTTTTCGGTGACCGATGCCGCCGGGTCCGCCCTCGGCCCGATGGGGTTCCGGTCGGGAAACACCATGGGATCGTTCATCCATCTCGTCGACCGGCGGTGACGGGACGGCAATGCCGCCGGGGGCGTTTGACACACGCCGCGCCGCTCCGCATAAGCAGTACATGATTGAACTGATGATAGAACGATGGTCGCAGCGCGACGGCTCAGTCGACTGGCTGTGGTCGATCTGGCAGGACGGCGACCGCAAGCATATGGGCACCGCCCACCCGGATGCGGATTCCGCCGAGATGGACGCCCGCGCCGCCTGTCACCGGATATTCGGCCGGCCGCCGGATGACGTCACCGTTCTGTAGGAGAATAAAATGACCAAAGTCGTTCGCATTCACGAATTCGGCGGTCCCGACGTTCTGAAGATCGAGGAAGACGATATCGGCGCGCCCGGCCCGGGAGAGATTCTCCTCGACCAGAAAGGCATGGCGCTGCATTTCGCCGACACCATGCTGCGCGAAGGGAAATACCTGCTGAAGCCGGACCTGCCCGCGGTGGTCGGGCTCGACGGCGCCGGCATCGTCGAGGCGGTGGGGCCGGGGGTTGACGGTTTCAGGCCGGGCGACGCCGCCTGCTACATGTTCAATCTCGGCGCCTATGCCGAAAAACGCATCATCGCCGCCGATGCGCTGATGGCGATCCCCGACGGGATCGACCCGAAAAACATCGCCGGCACGTTCCTGCGCGGCATGACGGCGCAGTACCTGCTGCGCCAGACCTACCGGGTGCAGCCGGGCGACACCGTGCTGATCCACACCGCGGCCGGCGGCATGGGCACCCTGTTGTGCCAGTGGGCAAAGGCGCTGGGCGCGACCGTGATCGGCACCGTCGGCAGCGACGACAAGGCCGCCATCGCGACCGCCAGCGGCGCCGACCACGTCATCAAATCCAGGACGGATGATATCGCTTCGCGGGTCGCCGACATCACCGGCGGCGACGGCGTCGCGGCGGTCTACGACGCCATCGGCCGCGACGTGTGGGAGGCCAATATCGCGGCGCTTCGCCCGACCGGCTACCTGGTCAATTACGGCCACCTGTCGGGGCTGATGGATCCCATCGACCCGATGCAGCTGAATGCGAAGTCGCTGTTCTTCGCGAAGGTGTCGCTGCCCCATTTCATCCGCACGCCGGACGCGAAGCGGGCAATGGCGGCGGACGTGTTCGGCGCCATCGCCGACGGCATTCTCGATATTTCCGTCAGCCGGGAATATGCCCTCGCCGACGTCGCGCAGGCGCAGAAGGACATCGTCGACCGCAAGACGACGGGTTCGGTTATTCTGGTGCCTTGATGTTGGTACGCGGCACCCCCTCCCTGGCCCTCCCCCTCAAGGGGGAGGGGATGTAATGTTCTGATTTTGCCCATCTCCAGTCCCCTCTCCCCTCGGGGAGAGGGTCAGGGAGAGGGGGCGAAGAAGGGAAGACGATATGACAGCCGACTGGTCGATCTGGGCGTTCCGCTATGCGCGGTCCGACATGCCGCGGGATTTCTTCGGCGGCACGCTGGTCAATTCCAACAAGGGCCGCATCCGCAACCCGATGGTCTATTCGCTGATCCATGGCGGCGAGGCGGGCGCGGAACGCCCGATCCTGATCGATACCGGCATGAAGGGCGACTGGTCGCCGAGCGGCAAGACCTACGAGAACGTCGAACACCCCGACACGATCCTCGCCAAGGTCGGCTTTGCGCCGGAGGATATCGAAGACGTCATCCTCACCCATCTGCATTTCGACCATGCCGGCAATCTCGACCGGTTCCCGAACGCGACCTTCCACGTCCAGCGCGAAGAATACGAGGGCTGGAAACGGGTCTATGAAATGCCGGGCGGGCTCGGCAACGACACGAAAATGTGGCCGCTGTCCTCGATGCAGAAAAAGGATCTCGATGCGGTCGAAGACCTGCTGGCGGCCGGGCGGGTCGTTCTGATGGAGGGCGATACCGAATTCGCCCCCGGCGTGTGGTGCCGGCTTGCGCGCGAATCCCATACCTTCGGCTGCCAGTGGGTCGAGGTCCAGACCCCGGACGGGCCCTATGTCGTCGCGGGGGACTGCGTGTACTGGTACGAAAACATCGAAAAAATGTGGCCGCCGGCCTATGTGCAGGGCAATACCTGGAACCTGATCGCGGTCTACCGTGCCATCCGCGCCGCGGTCGGCGACGATACGAACCGCATCGTGCCGGGCCACGATCCCGAGCTGTTCCTGCGCCATCCGGTGTTCGATTCCGGACATCACCCGGTCGCCGAAATCCATCTCGCGGCGGGACAGGAAAGCAGGGCCGGAACATGATCGGGTTAGAAGTACCGGGGTTGACCGTCCCCCTCCCTGGCCCTCCCCCCGCGTGCGGGGAGAGGGGATTCCAGATATCCGTTTCCGCAAAGTCCGTCCCCTCTCCCTTCAGGGGGAGGGTCAGGGAGGGGGCGTGGTTGTCTGCCCGGAGATTCCCTCATGCTTAATTCGGTCTTCGCCACCGGCGGCATCGTCACCGCCCCCCATCATCTCGCCGCCGATGCGGGGCGCGACGTGCTGCGCGACGGCGGCAACGCGGTCGAGGCGACGATCGCCATGGCGGCGGCGATCCCGGTGGTCTATCCGCACATGAACGCGCTCGGCGGCGACAGTTTCTGGATCGTCAAACCCGCCGGAAAGGCGCCGGTCGGCATCGATGCCTGCGGCGCGGCGGCGGCAAAGGCGAATGACGACCTGTACCGGTCGGCCGGGCATGACGCGATTCCCGCGCGCGGGCCGCTGGCGGCCAATACCGTGGCGGGCACGCTGTCGGGCTGGCAGGCGGCGCTGAATCTCGCGGCGGAACTCGGCGGTACGCTGTCGCGCGGCCGCCTGCTGGAGGCCGCGATACACCATGCCGAACAGGGGTTTCCGGCGACCGGAAACCAGGCGCGGACGACAACCGATAAACTGGCGGAATTAAAGGGGTTGCCGGGGTACGATCAGGCCTTCCTGCCGAACGGTATACCCCCGGCGGAAGGCGATCTGTTCCGCCAGGAGCGGCTGGGCGCGACCCTGCGGCGGCTGGCCGCCGACGGGTTCGAATCGTTCTATCGCGGCGCGCTGGCGGCCGATATCGCCGCCGATCTGGCGCGCGCCGGATCGCCGGTCTCGGGCGACGACCTCGCCGCCCACCGGGCGCTGACCGTCGCGCCGCTCTCCGTGCAGCTTTCCTCCGGCACGGTCTGGAACATGCCGCCGCCGACCCAGGGCCTCGCCTCGCTGATGATCCTCGGCCTGTTCGACCGGCTCGGCATCGGTTCGGCGGAAGGCTTCGCCCATATCCACGGGCTGGTCGAGGCCGTCAAGCAGGCCTTTATCGTCCGCAACGCCCATGTCCAGGACCCGGCGGCGATGGATGTCGATCCGGCGGACTTCCTGACCGCCGACGATCTCGATGCGCGGGCGCGGCATATCGACCCCGCAACCGCCCTGCCTTGGCCGGTACCGGCGAAGGAGGGCGACACCATCTGGATGGGGGCCATCGACGCGGCGGGCAATGCGGTGTCGTTCATCCAGAGCATCTACTGGGAATTCGGGTCCGGCATCGTGCTCGAGGATACCGGCATCCTGTGGCAGAACCGCGGCGCCAGTTTCTCGCTCCGCGACGGCGACGTGAACCGCCTCGCCCCCGGCCGCCGGCCGTTCCACACCCTCAACCCAGCCATGGCCGAACTGGCGGACGGCAAAATCCTGTCCTACGGCACCATGGGCGGCGAAGGCCAGCCCCAGACCCAGGCGCAGGTGTATACCCGCCACGTGAATTTCGGCCAGCCGATCCAGCAGGCGATTACCGCGCCGCGCTTCCTGCTCGGGCGCACCTGGGGCGATACCGGCACCAACCTGAAGATGGAATCGCGGTTCGATGACGGGCTGGTGTCGGGGTTAAAAGACGCCGGCCACGACGTCGAGGTGATCGACGCGTTTTCCGACCTCATGGGCCATGCCGGCGCGGTGTCGATGCGCCCCGACGGCGTCATGGAAGGCGGCTCGGATCCCCGCGCCGACGGCAGGGCCGCGGGGGTTTAGGGAACCCGTCTCTATTGTCATCCCGGCCCCGTGCCGGGATGACGTGGCTTATTTTCTGTTTGCGGTCACGTTACGTCACCCAGTAATCCGACTCCGGGTCGCCCTTGACGGTCTCGGTCTCGGACCATTCGCCGATGATGATGCCCTGTCTGGGCGCGCCGCCGGTGCGGTTGCGCACGGCCTGTTCGGAAATCGTGATCCTTGTGGCGCGGGTGCGCAGCCAGTGGAACAGGCGTTCGTGCAGGTCGGCGCGCAATCCGGCATGTTCGGGGGCGGCGCCGAGATCGGTCAGCTCGTCCGGGTCGGTTTCCAGGTCGAAAAGCTGCGACGGGTAGCCTTCCCATAACAGGTATTTCCAGCGCGCCGTGCGGATCATGAACCCGCGCGCTTCCGCCGGTTCCTTTTCCGCATAGACGCGGGCCGGTTTGAACGCGTAATCGATTTCGGCGAACACCGCGTCGCGCAGTTCGTCCTTCTGCGCGCCGTGCAGCGTGGGCAGCAGCGAGCGGCCTTCGAGTACGTGTTCGAGGTCGGTCCAGCCGCCCATCGCGTCGAGGAAAGTCGGGATCATGTCGAGGGATTCGACCAGGGTTTCGTCGGTCGTGCCGCGCGTGGCATCGGCTGCCGAATCCGGATCGTAGACGATCATCGGCACGCGGACCGAGCATTCGTGCAGCATTTCCTTTTCGCCGAGCCAGTGATCGCCGAGATAGTCGCCGTGGTCCGACGTGAAGACGATCATGGTGTCGTCCATCCGCCCGGCCTGGTCCATCCACGCGAACAGGCGGCCCATCTGGTCGTCGATCTGCCTGATCAGCCCCATATAGGCGGGCAGCACGTTGTTGCGCACCTCGTCCATGGAAAAGTTCAGGCTTTCGGGGTGTTTCATGTGGGCGGCGATCACCGGATGCGGGCGCTCGCGCTCGGCGTCGGACCGCACCGGCGGCAGCACCTGGTTGTGGCCGTACATGTCGTGATAGGGCGCGGGCACGATATAGGGCCAGTGCGGCTTGATATAGGACAGGTGCAGCAGGAACGGGTCGTCGCCCTGTTCCGCCATGAAGTCGATGGCGCGCCCGGTCATGTAGGGGGTTTCGGAATCCTCTTCCCGGACCCGGGCGGGCAGGTGGTTGTTGCCGAGATACCAGCCCGACAGGATTTCGCCGTTCGGCCCTTCCGCCGCGTTGGCCCAGTCGTGCCACGGGTTGTCGCCGTCATAGCCCTTCGATTTCAGATAGCGGTTATAGGCGTAGTTTGGATCGACCAGCTTGTCGGGCCACAGCCCGTCATCGCGTTCCACCGGTTCCAGCCCGCATTCGGAGGTCAGCACGCCGAGATCGGACATCTTGTCGACGCCGAGCCGCGCCATGCCGTCGGCATCGGGTTCCATGTGGGTCTTGCCGACCAGCGCGCAGCGCAGGCCGTGGGGGCGCAGGAAATCGCCGATATTGCGCTGGCCGACCGACAGCGGCACGCCGTTCCAGGTGGCGCCGTGGCTGTGGACGTAGCGCCCGGTCAGGTAGGACATGCGCGACGGCCCGCACAGCGGCGACTGCACGAAGGCGCGGGTGAAGTTCACCCCCTTCGCGGCAAGCCCGTCGATATGCGGCGTTTCAAGATGCGGATGACCGTTGCAGGACAGGTAATCCCAGCGCAGCTGGTCGCACATGATGAAAAGGATGTTTCTGGTCTTGCCCATTCCCGTGCATCTCCCTTTTATCCGTCCTTTCTATCATCGGGCGGGGGGAGAGACTACAGGGCCGGGGTCACGGTCCGGGCGCGCTGCACCGGGCGAACCAGCCGGCAAGGGTGGCGATTTCCGTATTGCCGGCCGCCAGGGATTCGATCGTCGTCACGATATCCGCCTCGTCCGCGTCGAATCCGTAGCCGTTCAACGACAGAAAGACGATCCCGGCCAGCAGGCCGGTGCGCTTGTTGCCGTCGACGAACGGGTGGTTGCCGACGATACCGGCGCAATACTCGGCGGCAAGATCGAACACCGATGCCTCGGGATCGTAGGCTGCACGGTTGCGCGGGCGGGCCAGCGCGCTGTCGAGCAATGCGGCATCCCGCATGCCGGGGCCTCCGCCGTGGCGGTGCAGGGTTTCGCGATGGAACGCAATGACCATCCGCGGCGTCAGCCAGCGGAGGCCGCCGGTCATTCGGACAGGGCCTTCATCGCGTTGGGGTGCTTGCGCATGAAATCGCGGGCGGCATCGACCGCTTCGGCGAAATCCGGATCGAACGGCGTCAGCTCGATCCCGGTTTCCGTCCGCGCGACGTAAAGGGTGTCGCCTTCCTGCAGGCCGAGCTCCCGCACATGCTCGGACAGGGTGACGCCAAGCGAATTGCCGATTTTCCTGATCTTCACCAATTCAGACATGGGGTCCGCCTCCGTATGAGCCTTTATACTGTATTACATATGTTAAATTAAAGGCAATAACAACGGTTACAGCGTCCGCAGGAAGGCGATCAGGTCGGCGGTCTCCGCGTCGGTCAGGTTCAGCGGTTTGAGCAGTTTTTCGCCGTCCTGGTGCAGCCGGTCTTCGGGAATCTCGGAATAGTGTTTCAGCACGTCTTCCAGCGTCGCCAGGCTGCCGTCATGCATGTAGGGCGCGGTGCGGGCCACGTTGCGCAGGCTCGGCACGCGGAATTCGCCCCAGTTCTTCGGCGTCAGGCGCAAATGCCGGGTAAACCCCGCCGTGGCGCGCGATTTGTCGTCGTTATAGGGGCCGAGCAGGTTGAACGGGCTCTCCCGCAGCAGTTTCACGCCGCCGTAGCGCCCCTTGTCGACGCGGCCGGGGGCGGGGAAATGGGGCAGGCCGATATCGTGAAATTCGCCATTGGTGAAATTCGGGCCGAAATGGCACAGGTCGCAGCGCCCGCGCCCGACGAACAGTTTGAGCCCGCGCTTCGCGCCGTCCGGGTAGGCCGCGATGCCGTCGGCGTCGCTGGCGGCCAGCGCATCGCGGAAGCGGTCGAACGCCGATTTGCCGGATAGAATCGTCTCCTGATAGGCCGCCAGCGCCTTGGCGATATTGACCATCGCGGCCTCCGCGTCGTGTGCCGACGGCGGCGCGCCGAACAGGCTGGAATAGCCGGCGGCAAGCTCCGGCGTTTTTTCGATCCGCGCGCGCAGCGTCGCCGGCGTCATCCCCAGCTCGCGCGCATCCAGGATCGGCGCGATGCTCTGCGCCCACAGATTGTCCGACTTGCCGTCCCAGCCGTACCAGCGGTTCAGCCGCATGTTGTGCAGGGCGGGCGTGTTGCGGTCGACGACGGCGATGCCGGCGCCGCGCGGGTGGCCGTCGGTGAAAGCGCGGTCCGCGTCGTGGCAGGTCGCGCAGCTCCGGCCCCGGTCGACGGACAGGGCCGGGCTGTCGAACAGGACCTTGCCGAACGCGATGGCATCGGGTTTTCCCGACAGGCGGTTGCTGGGGTCGGGGGGCGTTTCGACCGGCCACGGGCCGTGGGACAGGATCAGGTCGGTTTCGTCGGCGTCGAACGAAACATTGTCTGCCGCCGCCGCGCCGATCAGCACGGCCGCCGCCGCTGCCAGGCCCGCCAGGCCCGCCAGGAACGCCCGCCTCATGCCGGGTTCACCGGCCGACGGTCACGTTCCGGGTCAGCCGCGTGCGGGCGTCGCCCTCGTAGACGTCGAAGGCGATCCGCCATTTGCCGGGCATGTGAAACACCAGGCCGTCGAACGTCGAATGACCGGGGGCGAGCTTCTTCTCGCCCGGCGTGTAGTTCATGCCGTGGCCGTGCATCGGCATGCCGGCATCGACCCGGATGCGCGACGGCGCCATGTGCTTTTCGCCGTCGACGCAGGCGACGACCTCGACGCTGAACGGCTTGCCGACGGCGATCTTCGCCGGATCGGTGCGCCAGGCGACGGTGGTGCTGCCATCGGCGATCTTGTTGGGCAGCGCGCCGAGGCGGTCCTTCGGACAGGGATCGGCAAGGGCGGGCGCGGCGGCAACAAGCAGCAGCGCGGCGAGCGATGCGGAAAGGTATTTCACGGTCGTCAGTCCTTTATTTTCAGCGCCCAGTTCGCCAGTTCCATCGCGTTCTTCCAGGCGATGCGCTCGGCGAGGCCGCGGGGCAGGGATTGCAGCCAGGTCCGGCTCCAGCCCGCGTGTTCCTCGACGAAATACCAGCGTTCCGGGGTGTAGGTATCGGTGCCGATCATGAACCGGTCGGGGAAGGCGGCGAACAGTTTCGCCCATTCCGGATCCGCCTTGCCGCCCGCGCCGTGTTCGCTGCGGAAGGCGAGGTCCGACCACAGGCGTTTGTGTTTCTTCAGCATCGGCGCGATCCGGTCCGGCTCCGCGAAACCGGAATGGGCCCACAGCACGGTGGCGTCGGGGTCCTGCTTGAAGATGCGGTCGACCGCGTCCGCGTCGGAATGGGCGTGCAGGAACACTTTGTATTTTTTTGCGAGCTGCACGACCTTGCGGAAAACCGCGCCGTCGGCATCGGCGCCGAAGATGTGGAATTCGCCGATACCGGCATAGCCGCCCTTTTTCAGGCGGCTTTCGAGCATGTCGATCACGGTCGGGTCCCGGAACCAGGTGCCCAGTTCGCCGCGCTTGCGGTAGGGGCGCAGCACCGGGACGATCAGGTCGGGGGCCGCCGCATAGAGCATCTGCGTGCCGTCGTCGCTGGAACTCGACACGAAGGCTTTTTTCAGCCCGGCGCGCCGGATGGCGGCGATCGCGTCCTTCGGCGGCAGGTTTTCCCAGGCGTCGTGGCTGTAATGCAGGTGGGCGTCCACCAGCGGCATCACGTCCGCCGCCTGTACCGGCGCCGCCACGGCAAGAAAGCCCGCGGCAACCAGTATTCTGACCGGTAATTTCATAATACGACCCGTTTCCCGATAAAGCCCTGATAGGCAGAACTTATGGCGGGAAATGCGGCGGGTCCAGTGACGGCGGTCGCGGCGGGGCTTCAGGCGGGCAGGCCGAGAACCCGCTTGGCCAGGATGTTGCGCTGGATCTCGCTCGACCCGCCATAGATGGTCGCGCGGCGGACCTGGAGGAACAGCGGTGCGATCTCCACCGGGCCGTCCTCTGTGTCGATGCGGCCGGTCAGGGCGGCATCGGTGCCGGCGGCTTCGAGCAGCAGGTCGGCGATGCGCTGCAGTAGTTCGGTGCCGTTGATTTTCATGATCGACGCATCGAGCCCGAGCGAGCGTTCGGCATTGGCGATCTCGGCGGCATGGGCGAACATGGCGGCGAAACCCACGGTGTCGATATCGATTTCGGCCAGCCGGTCGCGGAAATACGGATCGTCCAGCGCGCCGGTCGCCTTCGCGACCTTTTGCACCCGTTCCAGCGCATCGAACAGAAGCTGCGGATTGGCGGTGCCGAGCCGTTCGTGGGCGAGCAGCGCATTGGCGACGCGCCAGCCGTCATGCAGGCCGCCGACCAGGTTTGCCATCGGTATGCGCACGTCGTCGAGGAAGACCTCGGCGAATTCGTCGTCGCCGGCGATGGTCGCGATGGGGCGGATGTCGATGCCCGGGGTTTTCAGGTCGATCAGCACGAAGCTGATGCCGGCCTGCTTGCGCGGCGCCTCCGGGTCGCTGCGGACGAGGGCGAACATCCAGTCGGAATGATGCGCCCAGGTGGTCCAGATTTTCGAGCCGTTGATGACGAAATCGTCGCCGTCGATATCGGCGCGGGTGCGCAGGCTGGCGAGGTCAGACCCGGCGCCCGGTTCGGAATAGCCCTGGCACCATGTTTCCGCGCCGGTCAGGATCGGCGGCAGAAAGCGGTCTTTCTGGGCGTCGGTGCCGAACGCCATCAGGATCGGGCCGACATGGTTGATTCCCTGCGCCGAGATTTCCGGCGCGCCGGCGCGGGCGAGCTCCTCTTTCAGGATGATCTGCTGGTTCAGGGTCGCTTCCATGCCGCCATGGGCTTTGGGCCATGCCGGGGCGATCCAGCCCTTTGCGTGCAGTTCGCGGTGCCACCACATGGCCCGGTCGAAGGGCGGGCGCGTCGACCAGCCGCGCAGATCGTCCGGCAGGGTCGCCGCGATCCAGTCGCGAACGTCGTTTCGGAATGCCTTTTCGTCGGCGCTGTCGGTACGGAAGCTGATGGACATGGCCGAATCCTAGCGTATAACCGGACAGGGTGCCAAACATCAAAAACGGGAGAATTCTACGATGGCATTACGGGATGATTACGAATGCGTCGCGGTTGAAATCGACGGCGAGGGCATCGCCTGGGTCACGTTCAACCGGCCGGAAAAACGGAACGCGATGAACCCGACCCTCCACTACGAGATGGAGGAAATCCTGATGCATCTCGAAACCGATCCGGCGGCGAAAGTGATCGTCCTGACCGGGGCCGGGAACGCGTGGAGCGCGGGCATGGACCTGAAGGAATATTTCCGCGAAACCGACAACGACCCGGATGCGCAGTACCGGTCCTTCATCGCCCACCGCCACTGGGGCTGGGACAATCTCGCCATGTCGCGCAAGCCGACCATCGCCATGGTCAACGGGTACTGTTTCGGCGGCGCGTTCATGTCGCTGTGCAATTGCGACATCGTCATCACCGACGAAGACGCGACCTACGGCCTGTCGGAAATCAACTGGGGCATCATTCCCGCCGGGCTGGTGTCCAAGGTGTTCGCCGATAACGTGTCGATGCGCGAATGCCTGTTCTACGCCATGACCGGCCGCACCTTCGACGGGCGCGAAGCCGTGGCGATGAAGATCGCCAATATCGCGGTGCCGGCCGACCGCCTGCGCGAAGAGACCGTCACCATCGCCCGCGAACTGATGGAAAAGAACCCGGTCGCGCTTGCCTTCACCAAGCAGGCCATGCGCAACGTCAAGACCATGGATGCGCCGCAGGCCTACGAATACCTGATGACCAAGATCCAGGCGCTGATGTTCGCCGACCCGGAAAAGACCCGCAATCGCGGGATCGAGGAATTCATCGACAAGAAGACCTACCGCCCCGGGCTCGAAGCCGTGAAGCGGCCGGAATAGGTTTTTTCCTGACCGTATGACTGTCATCCCCGCTTTCGCGGGAATGACGGATCGAAGGATTAAAAAAAGGGCCGGTCGGATGACCGGCCCTTTTCGTTGGCGTAGCCGGTCGGCGCCCTATGCGGCGTGGATTCGTTTCAGGAACGCGATGGCGTCGGCGTTGAAGCGTGCGGCGTGTTCGATATTGGGGCAGTGTCCGCAATCTTCGTAGACGTGGCGTTCGTTGTCCGGGATGCGGGCGGCGAGATCGTCGGAATAGCCCGGTTCGCGCAGCGGGTCGTTTTCGCCGGCGATGATCAGCACCGGCACGGCCACGTTTTCGTAGACCGTGTTGTCGGGGATGCCGAAACTCTGGCCGGCGGCCTTGTCGTCTTTCTTCTCCGGCTCGGGGCGTTTCAGGCGCGGCGCGGACGCGCATTCGAAGGCGCCGGGCATCAGCGCCATGTCCTGGCGTTTCGCGACATAGGCCTCGTCGTCGCCCCATTTCGGATCGTGCAGCATGGCGTGCAGCAGCGCCCGCATGGCGTCCGCCGTGCCGTCATAGGCCAGCAGCGTCTTCCGTTCCTGCGTCAGCGGCGTGAACCCGCCGCCCGAACACAGGATGGCGGACCGCACCGGCAGGATCGGCGGCGGATCGGCGATGATGCGCGCCAGGTTCGATCCGCCCATGGAATTGCCGATGAAATCGGCCTCGGTCACGCCGATCGCGGCGAAGAAATGCGACATGTGGCTGTACACCCGGCCGCGCTGGTCGGCGAAATCGTAGACCTTGTCGGTGCGGCCGAAGCCCAGCCAGTCGGGGGCGATGACGTGGAAATGCTCGGCCAGGGCGGGGATCGTGAATTCCCAGCTTATTTCGGCGCAGCCGCCGAACTCGCCCGAATGCAGCAGCGCGACCGTCGGCGCATCCGCCGGGCCGGCTTCGAGATAATGGGTGTCGATGCCGTCGACCTCGACGAAACGGGATTCGATAGCAGCCATTTCCTACCTCACGAAATCGACGGACAGATCGGTGATCTCGGCGTGGTCCATGTCGGGCATCGCCTTGCGCTTTTCCATGATCGCCTCCGGGTCCCAGGTCGCCGCCAGTTCGCGCAGCCGCGGATAGACCTCTTCGTTATAGAGCTTCATCGAGCGCAGGGTGTCCTGTTCGGACAGGTGCCCGGCCTGGCCCATCATCAGCATGTGGCCGAACCCGCCGGAATATTCCCAGAACGCCTTGATCTGCTCGTAAACCTGGTCGGGCGTGCCGGCGAAAACGTTGCCGCGCCGCATATGTTCCTTCAGGTCGGTGCTGTAGGCCGCGCCGGAGCCGGATATATGGGCGCCGCGCATGATGCCGGCGGCGACCTGCGGCGGATGGTAGCCGGGCGGGTTTTTCCACGGCTCGGACACCTTGTTGGCCTGCATGTACCACATCAGCTCGTTGGCGCCCTTTTCGGCGGCCTTTTCGTCGTCGCCGACATAGATCAGCCCGCAATAGGCAAGCCGGTCGAGCGGCGCATGTTCGCCGTGATGTTTCAGGTAGTTCGCCCGGTAGGCGTCGAAGATCGGCCGCACGCGGGAATATCCGGCCAGGAAGATCGCGGCCACGTGCCTGTGGCGCGCCACGGGGTCGGTGCTGCCGGCGCTGCCGGTGGTGATCCAGACCGGCGGG
>TARA_R110000868_G_scaffold72223_1_pt1 | contig 19554 bp, 33 predicted proteins | sample TARA_R110000868 | Tara Oceans TARA_R110000868 (sample SAMEA4397489) | marine metagenome | biome: Polar Biome; feature: [SRF] surface water layer (ENVO:00010504); material: water (ENVO:00002006), including particulate matter (ENVO:01000060) such as... | depth 5 m | reverse complement strand
GAAAGTTAGATACTTGCGCCCGGTTTTTCGTTTGTGGTGTCCGGTTTATCGGTCTCTTCGCCAAGTCACAATCGGCGGAGCAAGCTCGCCCTGTGACCGAAACCACGCAAGCCAGCCATCACGTCGCAAATCTCGGCCGTCCCAAGTCCACCCGCGCACCACAAACTCGGCAACGGCTCTTTGTATTGCCACCGCTCCGTCGCCATTCCAGTCGATCAGCGTGGCCCCTGCTTTTCCACCCTGCGCTATTTCCCAGACATCATCTGGGACTCTGGGGCCGCATGGCTTGATCGGGAATAAGTCATCCTGCAGCATTAACCTGCCCCTCTCTTAATACCCTCGACTGTGTGTGCTTCGTCCTCCGGGGTAAACAACACTTTCTCGAACTTCCCGTGCCATCTCCCAATAGCCGGGTCACATTCAGAGCAGAGCACTGGTGCTCCCTCCCAGTTATCCTGATGGAAATTTGTCAGTGATGTATTTTCGCGGCATCCACACTTTGTGCATTTATAAAGCGGCATCTCAATCTCCTGTCTCGTCCGGCGGTGCCGGAGCCATATCATCGGAGTCCGAGAATCTCATCGCCCATCCTTCGAACTTCAGGGGAATCGTGCCATCCTCGCCAGACCGGTTCTTTTCCAGGATCAGCTCGGCCACGTTTCGGAGGTCGTTACGCGCCGGCTTACTCTTTACCTCACGGTAGAGGCATGCCCCGACAAAGGCAAGTTCTTCCCATATTCCGGCGCCCCTCGCTTGCGAGATTTTTGGCCTGTTGTCGCCCTTCACCTTCTCCGATTCGCGGTTGAGCTGGCTCAGGAGCAGCATCGGGCACCCGGTATCGTTTGCCAGCTTCTTCAAGTCTTCGCCGATGTCAGTGAATTTGTCGTTCTCGGAGTTGAACCGCTTTCCCTTTGGGCCCCGGATGAGCTGGGCGTAATCGATCCCGACCAAGGGCCTCTGTGAAGTCTGCCGGATGACGGAGTTTACCTTCACCCGAATGTCGGCCATAGTCATCCCAGTGCCACTGTCCACGTAGAGGGGCATGCCCATGATCTCGGTGACGGCAAACCGCAGGCGGAGCCGCTCCGCCTCACTCAGTCCACCATCTACGAACCGCCGATAGGAGATGTAGGCCTCCTCGCAGAACATCCTATTCAGGAACATCTGCTTCTGCAGTTCCAGTGTGATGACCAGCACCGGACGCCCTGATCTTGCCACGTTCTTGACGACACTGGAAAGGAAGCTCGTTTTGCCGTGTCCCGGGCGGGCCGCAACCATGAAGATTTCGGACGCATGGAAGCCGCCTGTCATCTCGTCCAGCCGCTTGAATCCTGTCGGGACCCCTGGCTCCCACTTGCTCGGGTCCAGCAGCGTATTGATGCCGCCAGGGAAGTTCCGAACAAACGAATCGACCGTCTCGGCGTTGGTACTGCCAAACCCCAACGACTCCGACAACGACGCGATAGCTGCCGTCTGGATATCATCCGGAGAATCCTGCGCCATCAGCGCCCGGTTCATCGTATTCTGCGCTGACATCGCCAACTGCCGCAGGCGCTGCTTCTCGATCAGAATCTGGACGTATCCGGTCAGGCTGGGAATCTGCGGAAGGTCGTCGTTCAGGGAGACCAAAAAAGACATTCCGCCGACGCTCTCCAGCTCGCCGTACTTGGTCAGTTCGTTGGTGAGAGTGACCCAGTCGGCGCGCTCTCCGCGCTCGACAATGTCCGACATCCGCTGCCAGATTCGCCGATGTCGCTCTAGGGAGAACGTATCGACGGTGATCGATCCGGCGACTTCGTCCATCCGCATGGAGTCGGTCAGGATAGAGCCGATTAAAAACCTCTCGGCGTCCACGTTCGCCGGCAAACCCTTCATTGTGGTGACGGTTTTACTCACTTGGCTTGGGCCCTCTTCTTTTTCTTGGATTTCGCCTCAGATGCGGATTTGCCCCGGGCCCGGCATGTTGGAGTCTTCTCGTTCGGCGAGACTTTCATGAACCACACCCCACACCCGCAGGCGCAATATGCCATTTTCGGGTAGGCCCCCTGGAAGTTCAGCGCTGGTTTGGCAAGCGAACTGACTGGGTAGAACCTTTCGTCACCCTTTGGCATCGGGATCCCCTGGACGATCATCTTCAGATATCGTCCAGCCGAGTAGCGTCAGCAGGCCGTCTTGGCTATCCGGAAATCGCTTCAGCATGCGCTTGATCTCGGCCTGTATAGCCGCTACGTTAGGTCCTGTCATGATATTTTCACGTCCAGGTCGGGGCGGAGGTCCTTCATCATGTACAGCGACAAGTTGCCGCCACATAGGCACTTTGACTCTCCGTCGCCAGCTTTGATGATCGCCGTCAGGCTATCGCACTTGTCGCACTTTTGCCATGGGATAGATGTGTAGTGCTCCACATCGAATAACATCCGCCCGGCGTACCGCAGGAACTTGTAAAAGAATCTGCTCCGCTGTGCTGGCGTCTTGCAGGAGATCGCCCGAATCTCATCGGCGACAGCAAGCGCCAGACCACCGCGCCCTTCGATAGACCAATACGGCTGAATCGGGAACGATATCCCCTTCCAGTATTCGGCGACGGAGTACAGACCACTGAGCGCCTCGTCGTACTTCAGAACCAGCAGGAGGAGTTGCTCCCGCGTCAGGTTGTCGAATGGCGTTCCGCCGAACTCCATTCGGGACGGGTTCTTAATCTTTCCGGTCATCGCCTTCCTCCCGTTCAAGTGGCGCCACATCCCAGCCGCCAGTGATCGCCCGGTACATCAGGCGGAACGCCACATAGGAAACAGCCAAGACAAGCAGGGCTCCGATCAGCTCGTAGTCTTTGTTCATCAGTTCCTCCCCATCAGATCAGCCAGATCCGCTTCCCGGGCTTCAATTCCATCCGCAGGCTTCGCCACGTTGGCTGAGAAAATCCGGCGAAGCTCGATCGGAGTCGGGAACCGGTCTGCGCCGGCCGCCACCCGCTGGAACAGAAGATCCGCCTGCTTCTCCGTCCCGCAGATCAACTGCAACTGCTGCGCGTAGGCCCTCGCCCCGTCTGCAGTCCTCGGGAACCCCGGGAGGAACTCCAGCCGCTGGACAATCCTCAGCGCCCAGGCCGCCGCCATCTTCGGTGGGTCAGTTGATATGAGTGGTGACATCCGGCAACCCCACTTCCTGCTTCTCCATAGCAATGCCGATCTGCACCCCCACGGACAGCATGGCGAGTGAGAACCTGATCGGGTCGAACGGTGGATTGGTCATAAACGTGGCCAGCATCTGCTTTGCCAGCCCCCTTGCTGCCTCCGACGTGAACACGGTGTCGCCCATGTCCGCCACATTCGCCTCCAGCATCTTGCCGGCAGGCGTGTCAGCATCTTCCTCGGCAACCGAGAGAGACTCCAGTGCTTCCTCAAAGGTTTTCATTCGAGACAGCCTCCTTCTCGTCAGCTTCGAGCATCATCAGGCCGAGTCGTCTGGCATTGACAACCATGTCCTCCATTGATCCGACAAAGTTCATGCCGGAGAGGCAGCCGGTAAGTGCCGCACAGCGGTACTGGCGAAGGGTGGACTCGCGATTCCGCTTGCGCATCACCTCCGCATAATCGGCTGGTTCCCCGGTTTCAATGATTACGGACTTGATGAAATCGGCCATCGGCTCTTCTGCTGTCACGCCCTGCTCAGGCTCTTTTTCTGGTGTCTGTTTCTTCACGCTGCAACCGCCTTCGGCTTCCGGTTTCTGGTTGCCTTCGGAGCCAGTGCCGCGACCTCGGCGTCAATGCGCTGCAGGTTCTTCTTGTGCTCGGCGATGGCCAGCCTGCGGTCCGCAGCCAGTTGCACTAGGCGTTCGGCCGTGGCCTTCTTCAGGGCTGCTATCTGTTCGACCAGCGATACGGCGGAGCCTGCGCCAGCCAGTGGGGCGCTACCCAAACCGCCGCCTTGATTCAATTCCGTTGTCATTTTTGCCTCTTTCAGCGTGAAAACTTTCCCGAAACTGCTATGGCAGCGCACCGCTCGGGAAAACACGATTGATTTATAGCCCGGACCCTTTATGGAGGTTCCGCACTCCGCTGCCAAAACTGGTGGGGGCCTAATCCCCTGCTTCCTGAATTAACCGATCCATGTCAACGCCGCCGCCGGCCGGGCCCTTCTTCACGAGAAAGAAGTTGAAAACTCCTTCCATTGTCCGGACCCAGTTCGGTTCCTTGCCAGCAAACATCCAGGGGAATTCAATATCTTGGCCTGCCGCCATAAACTTGCCGACCTTCTCGAATAACTTCTCGTGAACTCTTACGAAGTCTGGGTCACTCGTAGCAGCCCTTAACTTTGCCTTTGTCGCCGCCAGCAACTCGCCAACAGGATGATCTGGATTTATGGTATTCCACTTGTCTACAAATTGCAAGATGGGATCTGAAGTATTTTGCGGGGACGCTGTAGGAGCGCCTGTGGATGCCTCGGAGGTACCAGCGGAACGGTAAGCTATCGGCGATGCGCTGTACCCCCCACTTTGCCGGGGGCTGCGTGGGGACTGGGTCATGTATCGCAGCGGGTCTTTCATGAAAGCGTTGATCGGCCACTTGTTGGTACGCAGCCACTCGCTATCTTCGGCCAGGAAGTTCAGCAGGGCCCGGCGGAAGTCTTCCGGACTGTGTGAGCTCTCCAAAGATTCCAGCTTGTGGGTGATGTTCTTCAGATCGGCCTTCTTCAGCCGGATCCGCCGCTCCCGGGAGTAGCACTGGGTCACAAACGTCGCAATGTCATCTTCCAGCGCAAGGTCACTCTCAGAAATAGCTTCTTCTGTAATGTCGTCGCCGGGGAGGGGGCCGCCGGAATAGGGGAGGGGTGTTGATTCAGGTTCCTGAGATTCTTCAGGGAGGGGAAGGTTTTGATCCTGGGGAGAAAGAGGGGATTCGGAAAGGGTTTCAGGTGTTTCTGTATTTCCAATGTCTGGTTTTACTAAGGTCTTAAATACCTTATTGTATGCGGCGGTCGAACCTACGCATTTTTGCCGAGCTTCAAAATCCGACCTTTGCATTTTTGCCGAGCTTTTTTCTGGGACCTTTACATTTTTGCCGAGCTTTCCGCTGAGCAGAACCTTCGCCTTTTTGCCGAGCTTTGTATTACGAAGTTCATTCAGGGCGACGTTCACTTCCGCAATATTCAGGCGGTACAGGCATGGCTGCCCGTTCCCTTGGTCAATAACTTCTATGAGCCCGAGGTCCTGCAGTCGTATCCCGGCTGTGTAGATCGTGCGGGCCTCGAACAGTTCGATCAACTCCCGGCTCCATTTTTGCTTGCTGATTGACGTCCATGGGCCGAACTCAGGCGGCTCAGGCGCAGTACTGTCGTGGTCGAGTGCCTTCTTCCTCGTTTCAGAATCTGGAGTGTAGCGGTCGAAGTAGCAGTCGGCCTCGTATTCGAGGATGGCCAGCATCGCAGAGGCACAGTGATGTCCCTTTGTGATGACAAAGTACTCAGAGCGAATCGGGAAGAACCAGAACCCAGGGGGGTGCGAAATACAGCCGTTATTGGCCATTCAGATTTCCAGCTTTCTGTCCCATACCAGAAGCCGAACAGTTCAAGGTTGGTAGGATTTGCGAGGGCCCCTCCTGCCGAAGAGGCCCTCATCCGTTTGTCCTGAAAGTTGGCCGGTGAATGGAACCGGGTCGGTGATCAAGCCGACAGCGACCATCATACGTCAAGTGACCGCCCGTTGCCAACAGAAAAAGCTCCCAAGGGGCTGATTCCCTGAGAGCTTTCACCTAAAATCGGTATTGGTCAATACGCTTTTATGGGTTCAAATCGCCTCATCTTTGCTGTACTGCGAAAGAAACGGCTGCGGAACAGTACGGCCACAGCACCGGCATCTCCAGATCGACCGGTTGCCGCTCCAGACGTTAATCTCATCCCCATAGATGTTCCGGACGAACTTCAGGTGAGGGTGAAGACAGAAGAACAGGGAGACTTGTCTGGCGAACCGCCGGACTACATCCCAGGTCACTTTTGGTGCGTCCCTTCGACGCCGCGTGCGATCCGAGCCCGGGTGCGCGCCTGCAGGTTGTCCAAAGCAGCTTTGCAGTGATCGAGGGCGAATTGGTTGGCTTCGCAGGCGAACGGTCCGGCCTGAAATGACCGCAGGCGGTCAATGACGATGGCGAGGAGGGCCTCGTGGGTGACCCCGTTGACAGAAACCTCTTTGATCGGGCCGTTTTGGAAGAGAACCGTCAACTTCTGAACGATATAAGGCTTATCGTCATTACTGGTATTGGTAGTGCTGTCAAACCCCGTGACTTCGTAGCGGTGGCACGCTCCACCTTGGCCCGGCTGGTCGGTTACCTCAATAGTCAACTGGTGATTCGCCGAGTCTCCCGGCACGATATGGTCTGTAAGTTTTCTCATGGGCAATGCTCTCCTTCTGGTGAAATCTTCTACCGCAGCACCTTCAAATCCCGCTCAACCAGCCGAATCTTCGTGCCAGCGACAGGTTTGATGTCTCGGTCTTTCTGTTGGCCAGCCACCCATTCGGCCATCATTTCGTACTCAGCCGGGGAAACCGGGATAGTTTCGCCCCGGCTGTATTGGACAGCGGCTAGGCGGTGGGCGTAGTCAGTGATCTCTGCGACGGTTCTCATAGCTTGCCTTCGTTCGGGCAACCGGCCCAGTGGTAAGAGTCCGAGGCCACGGCCATGTCGGTGATCCAGTACTTGCCGGTGACATCCTGGCAGATATCGACAGACCAAGTACCGCCGCCGGCAGCCGCCGCAGCTTTCACCGCAAGAACAGAAAGTTCTTCGGGGACTGGCTCGTCATGGATTGCCTGCAGCAACTCGCGCCAGTTCTCGATCGCTGGTTCGTGGCCATTCTCAAAAGCTCCGGCTGGCCAGTAATGGTGCTGGCACAAAACTTTATTCGGAGTCGCAAAGAACCGCCGCTCATTGGAGATTGGCAGGCCGTGGAACGCCGTGAAGCTGGCCTTCAATGTCAGCCACTCGCGCACCAAGATGGCGGTCGGACCTTCGCGCTCCAGCCAGAACTTTATCTCCTGATCTTCCAGCAGGCGGGACAGAACCCATCCGACCGACTGCGGGCCTTCAGCGATGGTTCCGTCTAAAACCTGGATGCCCTTGAGGCCGGAGTGCTTGGCGCTGCCAAGGTCCGTTCGAATGAACGCAGGGATCCCGATCTCGCCAACGGCGAAAGCCACCTCGTCCACCAACTTGTCGAACGCAGGACATTCCCCACCATCAAAGATGGGCATGATGGAAGCGTGGCTGTACGGGATCACGATGGTCCGTGGTGTCGGCAGCCCGGCGGCTTCGAGGCCCGGGAGCCAAACGTGAGAGCTGTTTGGGTTCATATCGTGGGGGCGTCCACCCACTCGGCCACCCGATAGTGAGCCGGGCCCATGCTGTCACCGGTGTCTACCAGCGCCAGCTTCTGCCGGCCCGAAACCGTATGCGCCAAGTGAACCAGCGCCACTCCCCGGCGAATTATCTCTGACCGTGAGATCCCGGTGGCGTTAGAAACAACGCTCATTTCCTGAAGGCATCCATTGGACAACCGGACGCTGGTAGCTCGTAACGTATCACTCATGTTGTCATTTTACCAGAATCTGTAGACGGCGGTATCACGACGGCGGTTGTCGTACTGGCACGAGACGGAGATGACGGCACAAAATGGTCGCACTGCTTGCACCACTCGCGCATCACGGTCAGCTTCCGACGAGGCACCCGGCACTCCAGCGGATGATCGCACTGGTCGAACTCTATTTTCGGGAACTGGCGGGGGCGCCCCATCGGCAACAGGCCGTCAACCGTGCGGGATTTTCCGCACTTGGCGCACTTCTGATACCGGTACCGTTTTGTCCCTTCCTTCCCCTGACGCTCCCATTTCGTGTGAGCGCACTTGTCATCTATAACTGGGGCTCGATCACGCTGTCTCCGCCGGGCCCCGCGGTCATCCTGCGAAACTTCACGCCCGAGGCGCTTTGGTGCGGCTGCTGCGGAGAAGAACGGCTGTGGTGTTTTTGGCTTCGGATCAACCGGCGCGGCGGTCTCTGGGTTGAGTAGTCGGTAGCGGTCGAGAGCGTAGCGGCCCAGAGGGATGGAGGTCGAAGCAACTGCAGGGCTGTCGTTGTATGGTCGGATTTCAGTTTTCATTTGGCACGCTTCCATGGACCAACCACCCGATAGTCCACGTAAATGTTACCCGCGCCGTGGGTGCGCAGCCAGTCCGCTACCGCGTTGGCTTCGGCCTCCGATGTAAAGCATTGACTACGATCCTCTCCCAAAATCCGCCATTCCAGAGCCTCTGGCTTTGCCGCTTCAGCCTCAAGCATGGCGGCCAGCTTACCCATAAAGTACGAAGCCCACTGGAAATCCCACACTTGCTCGGCGTTGATAACCGCCTGCCATCCGTCCGGATTCCGTGCTTGATCCCACTCTAGGAAGTCAGCGAACATGGCGGTTTTCTGTTCATCCGTAAGTGCAGAAAAGAAGCCATGAGGCATTTCGTTGCTGCCAGCGAAGTCGGCCAGTAGGCTTGGCAGTCGCCCGCTGAAGTATTCACCCAGAACCTGCAGCCCAGGGATGATCTCCGGTTTCATTCGCCACCGCCCTTCCGAGCCTCTCGCATGGCGGCGGCAACCTTCGCAGCGAACTCCGCCTGATCGTCATCTGCGATTGGCGGCATATTGATCTGGGTGAAGCTTCCGGAATTAAAGCGCGCGCAAAGCGTCTTCAGCGACTTGGAGATCTCCCGCAAAGCCACGCAGACTGCGATGATAGCCATGGCGCATCCGAACCACGACACAACCGTGACGGCATGGATGACGCTCTCAATTTCTTCAGCGTCCATTACGCACCTCCTTGAGTGACCAGTTTCCCGGCAATGTTCTTCTTGATGACGCGGGAGAAGTACGCACCCTTCGAAGCCGCCGTGTTGTACTCCTCGGCGGTTTTTGGATCCACGCCCGGGTACTCGTAGAGTTGCCCGTTCTGGAACTTAATGGCCAGAACCTGGCTGGTGTCGTCGTAGCCGTCCTCGGCGATCATGGATGACCCGATGACGGGCCTGAGTTCGATATTGGCGTTCATAACGGTAAACCTTCCTTTGTGGCCGGTAGCCACTTACTTTTCTCTGCCCACGGCATATCAGCAAGCGGTTCCCACTGGCAAAACCCGAGAGCTACATAGACGTGGCCGCCGATCTCCTTGAGCCGATTAAACGCCGGGAGCACGCCAAACGAGTTGTAATCGTGCTGGCAGATCCAATCTCCCCATGACTGCGGATCGGTTGGGAACTCCCGCTGAGCGACCTTGGTGTGATCTTCGCCCGGCCCGTGCGTCCAAACCGACGCCAGCCTCACGCCATCTTCGCGTGAACGTGTTGCCTCGTGAGCCTTCACGGCTTCGACTGGCGGCATCCCGGTGATCCACTTCGGCTGGAAGTGCGCGCGCAGGTACTTCCACTCCGGGTTCGGATAGCCGGAGCCGGCATACGTTCGTAGCTTCCCCCGGTGGTGGTGCGGCTGGGTGTGGATGTACCAGTTGGCGGCCGCCTCGGTCAGGAACGGCTGGACAAACTCCCAGTCCTCGCGGTAGCCGACGCGCTGGAGGCGGCTGTAGTGGCGGTCAGACTCCGGATGCTGCACAACCATACGCCCATTGACTCTATACGGGCAAGCTGTGTATTTTTCGTAAAACTTCTCAGCCTTAATCGCCTCCTTGGCGGAGAGTTCCTCGCTGTCTTCATTCAGCCAGCCGAACTTGTCGGTGTAGTCTTCATCGATCCCCCATGTCCGTACCAACTCCTGGACGATGAAGATCGGATCGGCGGTGATGCGGTTGTCTTGTGTGGCCAGCCGGTGGCCGATAGCGGCTGCGGTCATTTCTGGGGAATTCATAGGTTCTCCGTAGACTCAGTGGTTGCTGCCATCTCAAGGTCAAGGCAGGCGAGGCAGCAGTAGTTCAAAATATCTGAAGATCGTCCGGCGCTGGTTCGCTCAATTCTGGCCAAGGTCCCCCGTGGCATCAGGTGAGCGCCTCCAGTTACCACGCTGGAGCATGTTTTATCTGTCCGTGTTCGGCTCAGTTGCGAGATTAAGCTTCTTCTGCCATCGGGCAGTTTAGGAGAGAAAGCAAGGTAATCGGAGGCCGGGCGGCTGAGTCGCCACTGAGGTACTGCCCCACCCGCAAGGTGTGGTAGTGTGACAGCATCATCTGGGGAAATCCCTGACCTGATAAGCCTAGAGACAAGGCTTGTTCGCTGGAAGTTGTACTTTCTTGCAGCCTCAGCTATTGTCAGGCTTTCACCAAAAAAAGTGAAACGCCGATTATTTCTTTTATTGTTGCCGTTTTCAGTCGGTGTGCTCCACCGGCAGTTCCCCGGGAAATAGCCCTTGTCGTTATCTATCCGATCAATGTTGTGAGGCCCATCCGGCATTGGCCCCATGTCGTTAATGAAAGTGGCAAAGGAGTTTTTCCATTCGTCACAGACCAAGATCCCACGCCCCCCATAATTATCGAAGCATCCGACTTTCGGGTTGTAGCAGCGCGAAATCATGTTGCCCCAAGACCTGTATTCTCTGGTTGAGTTATTTACCCCACCCCGGCAATGTCCATGCGTAGCCATCGAGAGGCCTTGTCTCCTAGAATGCTCACTGGCTAAGCACCCGCAAGACTTCGTGACACCAGCGCGCAGCGACTTGTCATCGAACCGCTTTACGGCTCCGCACTGACAGCGGCAGATCAAAACTCTTCCGCCTATACGGCTGCGCTCTGCCGGGTCTTCAAGGACTGTTAATCGGCTAAATACATCCCCAATTTCAGTTGGAGGTTTCTTGGCGTACTTTCTCGTGTGGGGCATAAATTCAATGGTACAGGAGTGCCAGATACTTTTCAAGTATGTTAACGGCCTCTTTTGTCGCGAGCCGTGATGAGCATACTTGCGGCGCCCTTGGTGTATGTTTTCAGCACGAAATCCTTGAACGCAGCATCATTCCCGTGGATCTTGTAAAGCTCTGGGTAGAGACGCCGGATGAGTCCAACCTGGGCATCAGTGACGGGCTGGGCTCTCCATTTTTGATCGTTCGCCAAGAGCACGCGACTTTCAGCGGGCACCTGCTTGTCGGCATGCGCGATAGCCTCTTTTAGTGTCGACACCGTCTTCAGTGGCGTCTTCACACCATTCAAATGCCGTGACACTTCGAACGTCCCGAGGGTCGTCTCCTGGACTCGGATGACGCCCTTGTCAGGCAGTACAAGCTGGAAGGACCCGGCGGTCAGGCCTGTCAGCCAGGCGTATTCGGAGAACTTGGCGATCTCTGGCGGGATGGCCGGCACTGCGAACAGGTCGATCTTCTCGGCAACGCCGCGAAGTGCTTCGAGGTCAGTGTAGAGGGAGAGGTTGAGAGCAGGCTTCGAAGCCTTCAGCTTCTCAATCTCCTCCAGTTCGTCCATGACCTTCTTGCCCTTCATGTTGAAGTCGGGGCGCAGGCCGAACAAGGATGGAACGGTATTGAGTGCCGCCGCGTTGGTCGAGGTGTTGTCTACGAAGTCGAGGACGATGGCGTACTGCTTCATCCAGCCGGCATGAGTACCTCGCGCTTCCGGGGCCGGGAACGGGCGGAGAACGCGGCCAACGGTCTGGGTATAGAGCAGCGCCGATTTGGTCGGCCTAGCGCAGAGGGCGACCGTCGCCCGGGGCGCATCAAAGCCTTCGAGCAGCGCCTGGCATGAAACCAAGCCGTCCAGTTCGCCCCTTTCGTATGCTTCGAGTGCCGCCGGACGCGCCGTCTTCCCGTAAGCCAGCCATTGAGATTCGACAGCGCCTTTGGCCCCGGAGATCCCCATCGCTTTGATCCCACGAGCGCGGAGGCATTCCGTGAGGTCGATAGTGTGCTGGATGTCGACCGTGAAGCCAAGAAACGGGAGGCCCTCGCCGTGCTTCAGGTACCCGTCGACGATCAGGTTGTTTCGCTCTGGCGTGTTGATCCGCTTTTCGAGTTGGCCAATCGCATAATCACCCTGCCTGGTAGCGACACCGTCAAGAGAGACCATGGTTTCCACCCGAAATGCCCGGATATCTGCCAGCCAACCCTCTTTGATCATCGAGCGGATATCCCGCGAGTAGGTGATCTTTTCGAAGAACTGCTCCAGGCCTTTATTGTCGGATCGGTTTGGTGTGGCTGTGACACCTACGAGGAGTTTGTTCGGGTTGTTGTACTTCGGCTCCGACTTCATCACCCCGAAGTAGCGGAGCGGCCCGTGGTAGTTGTTCGCCACAAGGTGATGACTTTCGTCGCAAACTACAACTGTAAAATTCTCCGGGCTCATCTGCGCCAGCCGCTTGCCCCACTTCCAGCCACCGTTGCCGTCCGGCTCAGTGCCCCCCAGTGTCTGGATACTGGCGACGACGATGTCATCAGACCAAGTGCTTTTGTACTCAGCCTTCTCCAAGCCGATCTTCAGCGTTGGATTCGCAGCCGCCAGCTTCTTTACAGCTTGGAAGCAGAGCTCCTCGGCCTGCACCAAAACCAGCATGCGCTCCGGGCGCCGCATCCGTAGCCATTGCGGGAGCATGGAGAACACGACCGTCTTGCCCGCAGCCGTAGGCAACACCACAAGCTGGCGAGAAACCCCGTCTTTCCAAGCACTTGCGACAGCATCGAGAGTTTCGATCTGGTATGGGCGTGGGTTCACTTCACGAGTCCTTTCCACTTCAGCCAGCGGTCCCGGAGGTAGCGTTTCGCGCTGACTGACTCGACCTTCGCCACGCAAGCCTCGCTGAACCCTTCGAAGCCTTCAGCATCTTCGAGGTCACTCCAGAGCATGCCGTGAGCCCGATCGCCGCCACAGGAGAGCCCGAGAGCGATATTGGCGCAGTCTAGGCAGGTCTTGAACTCCACGTCCTCGCCATCTTCTTCGTTGACGCCGGTGACGTGTTCGTATGCCACCCCGGCGGCGATCTCCCGATGGCATTCGCAGCAGGGTATCGGCTCCGTCGCATCCCGGAAGCTCCAGTGGTAGTCGATAATTTCGTAGTCGGCATTCCCGCCAACGCAAAGGCCACAGTCGCTCATAGCTTCTTCTCCAATCGAGTAAACGTAACAGAAAGCAGCAGGAACGCAAGGGTGACAGCGCGCTTGCTGAACCAGATACCGAACGGGACCCAGACGGTCTCCCCGCCGCGCAGGTTGAGGTGGAAGACTTCCTTCTTATGGAAAGCCAGAGCCACCGCTACCCGGCGGGTGAACCGTACTTGGACTCCAATGAACCCGGGGATGGGGATGCGGTTGATCTTCACTTCGGCCTCCTCATAATCTTGCGAATCACGGAAATGAAGTAGTGCCGGGCATGCTTATATCCTCGCCGTGTCCGGTACTGCTTCCTGCTTACAATCCCATCCAGCAGCCATTGAACCTTCACCGCGGCACCTGAGTCGATATGAAGAATAGGCTGGTGGATATACTGTCAAGGCACTCCACGATGCGCCGTTGGTAGAAATCAGGGTCCGGGTCTTCCGCTATCACGTCGGATTTTAGCTTCAGGCCGGCCTGCAGCATGCGGATTTTCCCCTTCGCCATTGAGTACGCCACCGAAAGCAGCCCGGTGCTGTTGCATTCGGTACACGGCTTCCGTAGCCCGGAGCACTCAGGGCAAACGCCATCCGGATCGAGGGCCGGGTCTTGGAGCGGCTCAATAGGTATGCGTTCTGGCCTGCCCATGAAGTCGGTCATTTGGTTAGCGTCTGCTCCTGCACGCCACGAACGCCGGGGATAACCTTTTCGAGGTCGGCTCCGTGTTCCCGGGCTTTTTTGTTGAGCGCCGGCTGGTCGACTTCGAAGAACACGCGAAGCGTCTTGTCTTTGTAGGCAGCTTCCCAGAAGGCGTCGAGGTCGAACACCTGCGCCTGCCACGGCTTATTCTTCGAGACCGGGCCGCCGAACACTTCCGGCAGTGTGGATAGAAACCGGACAGGCTCCACTTCGACGGGAGGGGGTAATGGGATCGCCAGTTCAATGTGGGCGGGCTGCGCGGCTGCCGATGCGGTCATCCATGGCGGAAGCTCCTCGGCATCCTCTTCGGCTTGGGCTGCAGCCAGACGCCGCTGTTCTTCCATCGCGGCGATCTGCTGCTGGCGTTCGGCCTCGGCTGCCGCCTGGCGCCGCCGGAACTCTTCCTGCTCGGCCTTGATCCGTGCAGCCTTTTCCTCGGCCTCAAAACGCAGGATCTCATCGTTGGCCACCTTCATGACCGCCTTGACCGGGGCCAGTAGCTGAGATTCGAGTCCGGTGATTGCCTTGTGAGCAGCATAGGCCTTCTTTTTCGAGTCGGCGAACATAGCCTCAACCCGGTCAGAAAAGGTCTTTGCCGTAGACCAGTTCCGCTTCGCCTGGACGTAGCTGGCCGCATCAACAATTCGGAATGTAGAGAACGGCAGGATCTGTGTCGAGTAGTCCGCCACGAGCCCTTGGACGTCAGGTGCAGTGACGATGACATCAGCAGGCTGGTTCACGACCGCGAGGTTAAGGTTGTCCGCCATGGCTACTTACCTCCCTTTAGGTCGGAGTGGACATTGAAGTATGCCGCCCAGACTTGGGCGCGATGCTCGCGGTTGAAGGCTGCGGCCGATACCCAGCGGAACGGGACAACGCTGGCATCCATAATGAGCAACCCACGCTTCAGCAGCCGAGCCAGCGAGACGCGGCGGCCTTTATCTTTACGGAACTGATCGCCCGGCGCCAGCGTGGACGCCGCGAAGTACGCCTCACCATTGAACTCGCACTTGCAGACCGTGCCGTTCTTGTCTTCCCGGTGCCGAAACGAGAACCGCAGTTCCCCGATGCCGTCTATTGTGACTTTCATAAAACCTTCTCCTTTTCTTACTTCCTGCGGTCGTTCTGCCACTTCCATAGCGTGACCGCTGCTCGCCATGCGTGGTGATCAAATGCTCGGTTCGGGCACTCGCGAACAAGAGCCCGCCCGGGGGTTAACTGCATTGAGAACCTGCGGATCATGCTATGCCGGACTGCTTCATATTCGCCAGCCATAGTCGTCACCAGCATGTCCGCATACCCGGCAAGCTGGAGTTCAACACAAGGTGGCGGCACGCCGGTCTTGTAGTCGATGACAGCCAGCTCGCCACCGTAAACCTCGCAGTACAGGTCGAGCGTCCCCGCCACGTCCAGCTCCGGGTGATACATGCGGAGTTCGGTCTTGATTGGCCGAATCCGCATTTCCCGGATCTTCTCATCCAGCCCGTCAATGTACGGCTGAATCCGGCTGTCGCAGTCCCCGAGGCGGTCCCACATCCTGAGTTCAGCAGCCTTATGGCAGGCCGTACCGAAAGGCTTCAGCCCTTTGGGGTCATCCTCTGGGTAGGGCGGTGCCAGCTTCAGGTCACTGATGATCTTCGTGACTGATGGCTTCACCGCACCCCGGACGGAGTAGACGTGGGTTGCTTCGTCGAACTGTAGTTGGCTACTCACGATCGGTAATCGCGGCTTTAATCGCCGCCCAATCCTCGGAGCAGCCCAACATTTTGCCGATGTCGCACATAGCGTCGTGGGCCTCGTCAAGTTCTTTCGAGTTTGCCTTCGCCCGCTCCATCCAAATGGTTCGGCCAGCTTGAGCGTCAAGCAGCCTGGATTTTGCTTCCGCCAGCGCCTTCTCTGCGGCCTCGGCACGTTGCTGCCAGTCCGACACCGCGTTGATAAGCTGATCCAGCTTCGCGGCGTCCACGGTCACCAGTTCCCCGGTAACCAGCCCCTCTCTCATCTGTACGTCCGTCATTTCGGTATCCTCCATTTCCAGCAAGCGCATAAAGGCGTATCAGTCAATACCTTTTTATGCCATCCGCTTGGCTTCCGCGTTCATCCGCGAAAACTCAGCGCGGAAGTGGTCAACGGCGAACGCCAGCGAGTAGCACCAATTCCCCATCACGCGAAAACTGTACGCCAGCCCCGCCCGGTGTATCAACAGGCCGCCGCCGGTGAAGGCAACCAGCCCCCCGATCATCAATGCCTCACTCATGAGTTCACCATCGCAAGGAAGACATCGGACACTAGGTTGGCCGGGAGCCCGAGAGGAGCCCCGCAGACGTGGGTCTTGGCGGGGTCGGGCCAGACGGCAGCCGAGAGCTGATCGGCAAACACGCCGTAGCTGATCTTCTTGTCGTTGCAGTAGCGAGTCAGCACCGGAGCCTGCGAGACAGCCAAGTGCCGGGTGATGCCGAGGAAGATCTCAAGCTCCTCCGGGTTGAACTTATCGGCACCTTGGGAGATTAGGAACGCTTCGAGCTGCTGTGGCGTCTTCAGTTGCTCGTAGCACCAGTCAGCCGCCACTTCTTGGACGGGAACTGGCATCTTCGGGAAGTGCTCGCGAATCAGCTTCAGTTCGCCGGAGCTGGCCTTCGCTGGCGTCGGATCGGCCTGCTCGGTCACCGTGTCCAGTATCAGCGCAGCTTCCAGACGTTGGAGGAATGATTGCAGTCCAGATTCGGCAATAATAGCTTCAGCCCTCAGCATGGCGTCCAGTTGATCTTGCGGAGTTGGCTTGAAGATGTCCTTCGAAGTCAGCCAGACAACACAGAATTCCTTTGCTGTCTTGACGGGCAGCCCAATGGCCTTCAGGCGATCCCGCGATTCCTTCCAGAGGACATCGAGGCCCTTCTCTGCTGGCGGCTGTGCTGCTTCTTTCGCGGGTTCGGGCGTCGGTTCTGCCGTAGCTGTCGGTGTGGGTTCAGGCTTTGATTCTGCTGCCTTTACTTCCGCCGCCGGGGCCGGATCTGCCGCAACTGTCAGCGCAGGCTCTTTCTCTGTGACGACGTACTCGCCGCCAGTCGGTTCTTTAACTGCTGCCGCCGAGGTTTCTTCGTCGCGTGCCTGCCAGAGCTGCCCTTCTTCAACGGAATGGATGTCTCCGCCGCCGAACGGGAACGCCATCCGGTAGGCGTTCGATTCTCCGCATTTTGCGCACATATGATATTGCATCTTGTTGTGGAGCATCTGGCCTGGCGTCAGGAACTCCGTGAAGTACACCCGGCTGACAAACGGCTGTGCCGTATCCTTCCGCCAGAGAGTAGTCTCTACGAACTTGCCGTGGGCATCGTCCCCCAGCGCTTGGGCAAATCCGCCACGTTCGCCGGACTCCGCCGCTTTGCGCCGGTAGCCGTCAATATGGACGAACAACTGCGCCTGCGGCTTCCCTTCGCGCCCAACGCGGTATTCGAGGTGGATCTCGTTCGCTAGTGGGTCTAGCTCCAGCTTGGCGGACCGATAAATGAATCTCCGGAAGTCTGGGTAGTAGCACGCCCGGTTGGAGTCCGCGATCATCTCGATCTCGAAGTCCTGGAACTTGCCGTTGCTGACCTTCAAAAGCTCTGCCATCTGCTCGGCTGAGATGGTTAGTACCGGCACTTCTGGTTTGACTGGTTCTTGTTTTGCCATAAGAGTTTATTCCTTTTGCTTGCCTGATTGTATCAGATTGAGCTACGTTTGTCTACGCCCTTTTAGCCGAACAGCGGTCCTTCAATCGTTGCCGGGAGCGGCCCTTTAGCGTTGACGCGCCCGTCGATCTCTTCCCACGCCACAACGTAGCCCATGTGCTCGATATGGCCCTTTGACGGCACCCTGACCACGTAGCAGCCAGGCGAGTCGTACTTTCCGCTGCCGTCATTCAGGATGATCCCGTCATTGCCGTGATAGGTGACCTCCTCGCCAATCGGCAGGCACGGGCTCACCTGGAAGTTTTTGACCCAGTCGGCCACGGCTGCGCGTGCCGCGTCTCGGGTGTAGCCGGGGATATGGTCGAAGATCTCCACGAGTTCGATGTCGCAATCCCATCCGTAGTTGGTGTCGAGGGATTTGGCAATCTTGTAGCCGTCATCGGCTCCGTAGCGTCCGGCAGCGCCCATCAGGTCCGCCAATACGCCATCACGCTCTTGCGGGTCGGTCCTGCCCATAGTGGAGATCACGTCATCCAGAACCGTCTCGATAGCTACCCGGCGGACAGCTTCGTCAGACTCCAGAGGCCGTGGCTGGATGCCAGCGGCCAAGTAAACTTCGGGTTTAACCATTTGCGGTTTCCTCCTCATCCTCGAACGTGATCCGCCGAATCGTGGCCGGCACGATCATAGTTTCGAGCGTCTTGCCCATCTCCGCGAAGCCGTTGACCAAGGTGTCCCGGAGGGGTGCTTTCGTCCGCAGGTCGTCCGGGTTCACGCCTTCGAGCAACTGCCGCGCCTTCGCCACGATCTCGTCGAGCTCGCGGTCTTCAGTGATGTTGCGGTCGCTGAACAGGTCGAGGAACTCGCGGATGTTCGAGATCGTCGTGTTCTGGAACTTCTTCGGCTTGCCGTCTTCAGTCTTCGCCGCCAGCGATGTCATGGCGTTCTTCACCAGCTTCGACATCTCCGCCCTCAATACCTGCTGGATGGTATCGGTGGTTTCCGCGAACTTCGCCCGGGCCTTCTCCTGCTCGCGTGCCAGTACGTCACTTGGGAGGGACTGCGGGATCGAGAACTCCACGTAGCTCCAGTGGTTCTGCAGCCGCTCCCGGATCTCGCCGGGCGTGTCGTAGTCGTCCCGGTTGAAGTTGGACTTCAGCGCCGCCTCGTCGGCCGCAATAAGCTCCTCGTAGACCTGGAGGAACTGATCGGTCAGGTTCTCCAGCCGCGCCTGCGCCGCCACCAGCTTGGCGTCGGTCTCCTTTACCAGCGTGTTTGGGATCAGGAGCATCCCGGAGCGGAACGGTGACGGCAGCGTGCGCTGCTTAATCCACTTCCCAAGCTCGCGTTGTGCCGCCGTGATGGCTGACACCGCATCGCCGGACAGAAGTTTCTTGTTGGCACCGATGCGGTCGGGGTCCGAGTCGGTGGTGACCGCCCCCTTCTTCAGCTTCTTCGTCAGGGACAGGCTCCCCATGTGAAGGTTTACTACTGTCGCCCGACTAAGGTAGCCGAGGCTTTCGCGTTTGTATTCGAGTTCCATTATTCAGGCCGCCTCCTTTGGCGGAAAAACAGTAACGGTATAGCCCTTCTCCCGCATAGCCGCGAAGATCAGGTCGAGGTTGATAACGGCAGTCTCGCGCTCAAGCTGATAAACCAAAGGAACTCCCGCAATGTCGCTACCTTCTTCCGCGAGATCCAGTCGGCAGGATTCGGCCATCGCCGCCTCTGCGTTTGGTGCTTCGATAAGTCTCGTGCCAGTCGGGTCATCGACATCATCAATGTTTCCGTTTTCGCCGGCAACGTAATCGGTGTGAAGTGTTGCGTAAAGTGGCATCTACTGGCCCGCCTTCTGGTCGCCGTGCAAGTGAGTATGGCCTTCGAGCGCCTTGTTGCGCTTGCTGGTCGTCTGCTCTCCGCCGGTGGTCCGCTGCAAAATTCGGAAAAAATCTGCGGCCCCGGAGTGGTTAGCTGCGCTAATTTTTGGAGTGGTGGATCGAATGAGGCCCGTCTCGGTGATCTCCACGTCAATGATGTCGTCTTTCATGGTCTATTGCCTCTTCCTGAGTTGCATTTTCAAAGGGTTTTTGGCGTCAATGACGACCCTCCACCCGAGTC
>TARA_R110000868_G_scaffold38879_13_pt1 | contig 19568 bp, 17 predicted proteins | sample TARA_R110000868 | Tara Oceans TARA_R110000868 (sample SAMEA4397489) | marine metagenome | biome: Polar Biome; feature: [SRF] surface water layer (ENVO:00010504); material: water (ENVO:00002006), including particulate matter (ENVO:01000060) such as... | depth 5 m | reverse complement strand
TCAATCGGCAGGGTGGGTCAATTTTCCATCAGCGCCAACAATCCAGCAGATTCACAGTGACCGAAGCTCTGCGCTTACGAAGCGAGTGCCTGCTGATTTCTTTGACCTGATCATTGTCGATGAGGCGCACCACGCCCCTGCCACCAGTTGGAGGCAAACGCTCGCACATTTCTCCAAGGCGAAGAAAATCTTCGTTACGGGTACCCCTTTCCGCGGTGATAAGCAAATGTGCGGAGAGTCTAATCCACCGCTTCTAGGTTTAACGTGTGTGCCAACAGCCCAAGCCCGCGGAACACCATATTGACCGGGCCGTTTTGCCAGCACAGGAAAGGTAATGAAGCGCGAAAACGTGAAAGTCAGAATTGCCGAAGGCGTGATTTTTGATACCCAGATCATGGCCAATCCGGCGAATACCAGCGAATGGATCGTGATGTTCAAGAAGGATGCCGGCCGCAGTTTCTTTCTGATAGATGATCAGGAAGAGATTGATTCTTTTTCCGACCTTGATAGCTTGGTTGCCGAGCTACGAAAACTCGGTATCCGCCATACGGAGATTCATCTGTAATCCCTCTTGGACCAGCCAGTCACCCCGAGGCTGCGATCTTCTCGCTCGCGACAAGCAGGAAAAGCGTCTGCTGGGAGTCCTCCCGCTCCCGAGAAACCAAATCCCAACCATAGAATGGGCTATCACCACTTCACTCATTCGAAGCCCAGACCCAGGCGTTGACGGTTTAAATCGCTCATGAACAGACCGTAGACATCGTCGTATTCCTTAGCCTTAGTTTCAATTGCGATGATCTTGTGAAATCGAATGGAGCCAGTAACGACGGCCAATTTGGCCGGCGGTCCAGATAGGTTTTCCGGTTTCGCGCCCACCGGAGCAGGTCCGTCCTCTGGGGCGCGATTAGACGGGGGCTTGTCGGCAAGTCGGCTAGCTTCAGGAAACAGAACGACGTTGGTCCCCACTTCGCCGGTTTGTACGGAGGGGAACACCAAGCCATCTACATACTTGCCGAAACGCAGCCGCAAGTATTCGAAGACTACCTGCGTCGACAGATAGCTCAACTCATCATTGCGCGCCTTGGGTCGGAACATTTTCTTGACCAACGAGCCGAGAAACACTTTCCTATGCAGTGACTCACGTAATCCTTCGTCCAGTAGTGTGAGTTCTGGAGGCTCCACACGGTCCAGCACGGTGAAGTCTAGAAGCTTCAGCTCGCCGATGGGCGTCAGGGCTGCACTGACCACGTAATCCCCAGTGATAGATCGAATTTCGCTGAGGCAGGTCTCTCGCTCCACAGAGCAATATAGGGCGGAGATACCATTCGGGGTCATCCGCTGGCTGCTGGCCAAGTGATTTGGTGTGGCCCCGAATTGGCTAGCAGGATCGCCAATAATTTTCTCCGCCTGCTCTTGGTTCTGGGCGTGGCGTGCCCGGTAGAGCAGTTCGCCAGGCGCGACAGTTCGCACCACCTCGGGCTTAAGCTGGTTATCGTCGATCACTAGCACCGAAAAAACGGAATCAAGGAACTGGCCGGCTCCGACATTGAAGTACCGGTGCTTGTAGTGGATATCCTCAACGAATTTCTTCCAACGGGCTTCGTAGGAGTTCTGCTCCAACGTGCCGCCATCGTCGTAAAAATGCGTTTCGTGCCCATCGTCATCGACCTTGAATTCGGATGGGACACCATCGCAAAGATCTGCAAAGTAAGGTTCGCTCTCGAGCTCAAACCACTCCACCAGGACGACATCGATAGTCGAAACAGTGATGTAGTCCGACCCGCCTTGGTACAGCATGGTGAGCTCGTAGTAGGAAAGGTCGTCCTTGCGAGCAACATTTTCCGCGACTCGTTCGTAAACGTAATTGAACAATTGGTTCGACTCTATCGCGTGCCCAAGGCGGCCGCAGTACCTACATTCACCTTCCGTACCGTGCGTGTCGAATAGCTTTTTAAGTGGAGCCGGTGTTACGCAGTCAATGCAGATCATCGGTACTTCCTGAGCCTTGGTTATTTTTGGCGTTACTGAGTTTCTGCTGTTTTACGCTTAGTAATAGTGCACGTGTTCGTGGGTAAGGGTTAGAGTTCTGAAGGCACCTAAATAGGGATGGAACGAGCGCATAGATATTATGCATTCCCACATCATTTTTTGAGCCCTGCGAAAAAAGTTGATCTAGCGCAATTTGGACTAATTTTTCCAACTCGTTATCTCGGTTATTCCAATCTATTTTTGAGTTGTTTCCATTGCGGCCTGTAGGCAGCTTGGCGCAATTCTGGAGTAGCCAATCTTTATCGTTTCGATAAAGCCATGCGTAAAGCTTAGGGTTATGGGAGCGTGTAATACTGGCGCTTGCGGAGGGGTAAATTTGCGAAAGCGAGATCCAATCTTTACGGTTCTTCAACAAGTCCCTTTCTGATTTTGCGAAAGCCCAAGATTGGTTTACTAGCGGCTCTGTTCTAAGCAGTTTATTAACGGTAGAGATAGAAATACCGAAATGACTGCAGATCGAATGCTTCGGTGTGCCTCGACTGAGTAGTCTCAATATTTTCGCGCGAATTGCAGGTTTGAGTGTTTTGGGTCTGAGTTGTGTAGTTTGATTGGTATTGGATGGTTTCGGTAATTGCTTATTTGTGTAAAGAGGGTATACGCCTTGCGAGTGACTTTTCTCTTGGATCGTTGCTATACGATCGTAGGCATCTACGAATTTATCTAATTCTCCAAACAGCCACGTAATCATCACCAAGTGCCTTATTGGGTGACTGTGGCCACGTGGATTCCGAATGAGCTGCTCAATGTAGGTGGATGCTTTCTGAGCATTAGTTGGCAGCGAAGTAAGCGGATGGAAAGGTTGAATAATCGAAGCGTGCTGAGCGAGTGATGATGCCGCTTCGTGCGAAGTGGGGCTCCTATAGCCCATATGGCTTAGGGCATTTCGGTAGACCAATTTTACAAACAATGGGTTAAAGGATTTAGTTGCCCCAATTGCGGCAAGAGCAAGGATGGATGAGGCAAACTGATCTAGCGCCTTCAACGTGAGGGGCTCCAGATCCTGACTGGGTCGAGCTGTCAGAGTCGTTTGGTCCGGCAGTACAAATCGGAACCGCCCAGACCATCGCCGATTAAGAAAACTCTCCTGAAGCCATACTTTGTGGCGCGTGCAGATTAGCACTCCTGGAAACTGGTGGGCACGATGCCAGTAGGCCACGCCGTAATGACGGATATCTGATTCTATGCAACAGCTGCAGGCTTTTAAGACGTGCTCAGCTCCGAAGCGTCCCGTTATCAAGCCCAATCGATATTTAATCGAACCTGTGCTACTTCCCTTAAGCATCTCTATTGCTGTCTGAATGTGTGACTGAGATTGGAAGGGTATGAATAGCGGAAATACTGTGTGCCCATATATGATTGAATCGGCATCCCCCCATATCGATCCGATATTGCCGCGAAGTGCGTCAAGGCTATGCGGGAAATCATGCTTTATTGGATGCCTGATTGAATCGAATAGCATGCGAAAGGTGATTGTCGGATCGAGATTCCCCCAAACAGCATGTTGGCGGCTGCAGATACTGAAAAAAGTTTCATCTGTAAGCCATTTTAAAATTACGTCAGGGCTTTGGATCTCTGAATTGAAATTGCATGCAGGCATAAATAAATCACTAGTTAAGTAGTGTTTTACTCTAGTAGATGAGCAATCTACTCAAAAGACCCATAGGAAATAAAGGAAGACAACAAAATGCCAATAAGTTTTAGCATGTATTAAAGATTAATGGAGTGATGGCAGAGTGAAATTGTTGAGGCTATACAGCAGGTGGTAATCGGATATGAATGGATAATTCTCGTGCCAAGTGACGGTTAGGTCACTTTTCCTGTTGTCAGCCGAGATTTTCTGGCTGTACCATGGCCAGCTTAGCTATGTTGGGAGTTTCGCCAACATAGATATGATGTGATGGCCGAGCCTTCATGATGTTGTCCAGTCACTGGGACAAATACGCCTAGCGCACAAACGAGAAGAGAGATTTATATGACATCTAGCTAAATAGAGAGAGCTACGAGTCAGATAGACAAAGGCCCAAGTGCTACCTTGGGCCTCTGTGGGAAAGTCAGATTTGCGTGCCTGACGAAATCCATTGTCTATCCGCTTCGTGCGGGGCGTCAAGCCCTGCACAGCTCCGTTCATCCTCGAAAAAGTTTTAATCGTGAGCAGCGAGCTGTAAGTGTGTTTGTTTGCTCGAGAAGGATGATTTGTCTCTGCTCAGGTGCATCTCGAATGTGATGACTTGTAGAGCGGCGAATGGCAATGGAATTTCTGAGATGATTAATCCTCAGCTGAAATATGATCAGATTGTAGGCAGACAAGGAAACTTTAAGTGGGGTGATATCTACATCCCATGTACTTTGGCTGTACCAAAAGAAGCACCTAAAGGCTCTCGCATAAGTAGGCTGAACAGCCGGAAACTCGGCCGGACGATACATGCGCTGTCGACACCCGAGCGTGTATTTGTGCAGTTTGCTCTTTACAATCCCGCACTTATCGATATCCACGAACAAAAGATGCTGTCTCCTATACCGACAGTTCATCCTTTGCGTGGACATCCGTTGTCGACAGAGTCATTTCCTCCGCCGCTATCAGGAACTCTATCGATAGCGCAAGCAATCGGATTTGAGCACTACATCATTGTCTATGCGCACCAAAATGGGGAGCGGAAGAAGAAGCCGTTTCCATACCAGGGAGATCTTTTGCTGTTCTTAACAGATTTCTCTGGAAGGCCATTCGCCGTTAATTGGACAGTCAAGGATACAGCAGTAGCTTTTTCAGAAAGGCGAAGCACAAAGGCTAAAACGCCTGCTCAACAAAAGAAAGATCGAGACTTCGCCGAGATGCGCGCGCAACTTGAGGCTGACTACTATGCGAGTGGTGGCATAAGGACGCATCAAGTTTCTATGGATATGCTGGACACAGCAGTAATAGCAAATTTAGACCTCATATTTAGCATGCATGGTCTACAGCTTACGCATGACCCGCAGCTTATGGAGGACTTTAGTATTGCTGTGCAACGTGCTTATACCGAAGGAACGCCCGTAGCACAGATAGCAATTCAGTATGGGTCACGCTGGGGTCGCCGGGATCAGTTTATAGCAAGAATCTATCAAGATATTTGGAATCGCAAGCTTGCGGTTGATATGTTCAAACCAATACATATAGATCATCCACTTAACCATGAGGAAAAGGATCTTCTAACTGCCTTTGGCTATTTGTTTGAGGGCTTTAGTGGATGATGATCGGGGCCAGAATAGTTGCACCTGAAGGATTTCAGTGCTTGGCAAAAGGTGCCGTTTACCATTTCCTTCATAGTGATTCCGATTCTAATCGCGTGAAGCTTGTTCAGTTTGATGATGAATCAGGCGACTTAACAGCGGAGCTATTGATGCTTCCTCAAAATGTATTTGAGGAAGCATTAGAGCAAGAATTGTTGTTGGAGGATGGGCGCGATGAGACCCCGCCTTGGTTAAACAATATTCAGGGTTGCTCTATTTCTTATTTGGAGAGCCGCCGTTCATCGAACAAGGAAAATTATAATCAAAAAGTTGACCGTAGGTACATGGCGATATCTAAGCTTGTGGATAGATATAGAGAAATATTGAGCAGTGATAATCCCAATGCAATCATAAACAGTCATGCCAAATCTCAACGCCCTCAACAAAATTCGAGTCGGTTGAGGTTTTGGTTTTATAGCTATGTTGTATTCGGATTCAACAAGTGGGCGCTAATGCCTTTATTCCACCGTATTGGTGGCTGGAATCGTGAAACAACCTCTAAGGTTAAGCATGGAAGGCCTCATCGCAAAGGTCCTTCTTTTGGTTACAACTGCTCGCCAGACATGAAGGAAAAAATTCTAACTGGGCTTTTGGCATATAAGAATCCGAATGACAAAAAAACAAGGTTATATAGTGATATATTAACCAAGAAATTTGGTTGTGAAGTTAAACTTGAGAGTGGCGTTAAAACCTTCAAGCACCCGAAAGGCGAGCCATTCCCATCTTTTGGCCAGATAAAGTATTGGGCCGAACAAATGATTGGACCAAAAGAGCTAGCCCGTGAGCTCAATGGGAAACACAAAGCGAGGTCCCAATCAGGTTCTGCGGGAAGCTTTGCAGAGCGCTTGACTAATTTATGTCAGCGGGTTGAGTTCGATGGTTATTACATCTCTGAAAAGCTCTCAGGTATTACAGAAGGCAGTTCCGTAGATGGTTTTTGCGTGGTTCGGGCCGTCTGTGGCCTATCCGGCGCTGTAGTGGGTATCGGTTTCGCAGAGGGTAAAGAGACCATGGAGGCCTACAAGATGGCTCTTTTTTCCATGGCACTCGATAAGGTGAAGTTTTGCGAGCTGTTCGGAATCAATATCAGACCTGAAGAGTGGCCCTGCTATGGGCTGTCTGGTGGAGTCATTTTTGATAGGGGGCCTGGCGCAACATATGGCAGTGAGCCAGAGATTAATTGGTTGGGAAGCATTGAGTTAACTCCATCATATTCTGGCCAGTCTAAAGCTACCGTTGAGTCGTCTCATCCGAGAGATAAGAAGAGCTTGGAGCAGCCGACCTATTTCCAGAGCAAATTGAATTTTGTGTTAATGGCAAGACGCGAGATTTATCAAGCTCTAGCCGATAACCAATCTTCAGATGCAAGCGGTAGGGTGACGGAAGAGATGATTATCAATCGGGTCAAGCCAACACCCCATGATATTTGGAATTTCCTAGACGGTCGTGGGCGTAACAGCGCCATAGGAATGCCGTTCGATGAGGCTGTTAGGACTTTCCTCACAGAGCATCCAGTAACCATCCGAAAAGACGCGGTATATTTTTATGGCAGAAAGTACAGATCTACGGCGCTTATAGGTACGAATGTATTCGATAAGATTGCAAGAGCCGGTGTTATTAAGAGTACAGCGTTTGCCCTCACAATGTGTGTGCGGCATATTTGGATCGAGCTTGATGGTTTGCTTTTCGAGTTGGATTTTGTGAGCTCCGCAACAACCCCGGAAGGGAGTGTTGATATCACATTATCCGCTCTAAAGCAGATTGATAAAATTCGCCGCGAACATGCGGCCGATCTTCGCGATGAGATACCTGCTATTCAGCAGGAATTTCGTGATCGCTTCAAAAAAGATACTGGTGAAGATTGGGATAGCGGTCAGCGTAAACAAGGAAGACCTACCAAAGGTGGTGCCGCTCGCCGCGATACTGATGATTTCAATCGCTTCACAGGAAAGGCGAAGTGAACGAAAGTTTTAGTTCCCGGTTTGACAGTTGCGTAGACATAGAAGTCATTAGGCAACGAATTACGGTTAGGCCTGACCCCGTTAAAGGCTTGGCTAGTAAGGAATCATTGGTTGCTGCACAAATCTTGTCCGGGGCACTGGAACAGATATATCTGCCAAATGATTTCTCACTTTCCTTTATTAAGGAATTGTCTGCAAAAGCGGCGTTGCACAGCCAATGGTTATTCTCAAGTGAAGTGGACTATATTTCGCGGTTCTACACTCCTCCTGATGTTGAGGTTAGACCAATCTGCTTGACAGGCTTGGCTGGTGTTGGAAAAAGTCAAACCATTGCTGCTCTACGGAAAGTACTACCTGCGCCTATCGATTTCGCATGCGATCATTTCCATGGAAACCTCAAGCTATTTTCTCATTGGTATGTAAGTGCCAGAGGTAAAGCAGGTGGCAGGCAACTGTTAGCAGACTTTGTAGGTGCCACTGGCGGTAACGCTGCAAAGCTACTTGTTGAATGTCGGCGCCGAGCAAACAGAGATGGAATTTCGCTACTGCTACTGGATGAAACCCAGCACATAAATACAGGTCAGGGTGCCTCTAGGGTCACAGAAATGCTGCTTACGATGGCTGCGATTGGCCCGCCGATGGTGTTTGTTTCCAACTACAGCCTTTTACACAAGCTGCAGGGGCGCAATAGCGAAGATAAGCAACGTCTGCTTACTGAACCGCGGATCATGCTTCCGGATGATCCTGATAGCGAGAGTTGGAGGGGGTACATCGCCGAATGCATCAGAGTCGCGGGCGGTTGCATCAAAGGGTCGGTTGATGATTTCTCCCAAGAAATATATCGCTCTACATTCGGTATCAAGCGTCTAGCCGTTGAACTCTTGAAGAATGCCTACATCGCTGCGCGTGGGGGGGGGCGTGAGTGCTTGGAGTTGGCCGACCTCAGCAAAGCCTACCAGTGCGTTGCCTACGCAGCGACTAAGGAGGACGTCGAGGAACTGCACATCCAGGCCCTACAGGGCCGCAGTTCGCGTCTCCGGTTGGATTTGCGATGTCCGTTTGAGCTCCCTGCTTCCTTGAAGTCAAACGTCGTGGCTTTTGCGCGGAATGATCGTGAGACCAGGGTCATTAACAAGGTTTTCGAATCATCACTCACGGTGGGTGAGCGAGAAGCCCTGGAGGAGATTCAGCCGGCAGCGGCAAAAGCTCCCCGACCCAAAACACCACGTAAACCACCCTTGCCCAAGTCCTCGATGGACGATCTTGAGAGAGCTTTTCTTGAGGACTTGGTGGCGACCCCGCTACCAAAGCCTAAGAAGCCCTAGAACGCAGGTATAGCGGGCTGCGACAGTTTTTATTTGCTGACACTTGCCCTTTGGGTTCACTTGGCCAGGGTTGCGACAGTTTTGCGTTTCTCTTCGTTCGCTCTGGAGCCCCCGAATCATGAGGGAGTGGTGCGACAGTTTTTATTTTCTAAATCCAGTGAAGATATAAAGAGCAAGCAGGCTCAGGGCGTGCTCTTTGATACCCATATCATCGTCAACCCGTCCAATACCCGGGAATGGATCGTGCTGTTGAAGAAAGGCGCGGGCACCAGCTTCTTTCTGGTCGATGACCAGGAGCAGGTGGAGTCCTTCGCCGATCTCAATGGTCTGATCGAAGAGTTGCGCCTACTCGGCATCAAGGGCGCGGAGATTCATCTCTAAGCCCTGCCGTTCACCCGAGGCACTTATGCCTATTCGCTATGCGAGAAGCCTGACCGGACGGACGCGCAGTGTCGTAGCCAATCGGCATCTGGGTTTTGCCCTGGCTTTCGTTGCAGGGGCGATCAATGCCGGCGGTTTTCTTGCCGTGCAGCAATACACCTCGCATATGACCGGCATCGTCTCGGCCATGGCGGACAACATTGCTCTGGGTGCCTATGGCCTGGTGTGGAGTGGTCTCGGCGGTGTGCTGTCATTTCTACTGGGTGCAGCCTGCTCGACGGTGATGATCAATTACTCGCGGCGCCGCCAGTTGCATAGCGAATACGCCCTGCCGTTGCTGCTCGAGGCTGCGCTGTTGCTGTGTTTTGGCTTTCTTGGCGCATCGCTGGCGCGGATTACCGGCCTGTTCGTGCCGCTGACGGTGATGCTGCTGTGTTTCATCATGGGCCTGCAGAACGCGCTGATTACCAAACTCTCCAGGGCGGAAATCCGCACCACCCACATCACCGGAATCATCACCGACATCGGTATCGAGCTAGGCAAGCTGTTCTATTGGAATCGCACGCGCGGCCCTGATATCGCTCGGGTGATGGCTGACCGCCAACGTCTGCGGGTGCTCAGCCTGTTGGCGCTGTACTTCTTCCTCGGCGGGGTGATCGGCGCACTGGGCTTTAACCACCTGGGTTATATCGCCACCGTGCCGCTGGCCTTGCTGCTGGTGTTATTGGCCAGTGTGCCGGCGCTGGATGATCTGCTGCTGCTCACACGGCGCGTATTGCGTCGATAAGCCTGGCCGACTGCCTGCTGCTTAGTCTTCTGCCGACCTGAACAGGTGGCGATGCTCGGCGTTGTAAAGCGCCGAGTCGGCGAACTGTTCGGCGTGCAGCACGCGGCCGACGAGGATCAGCGCGGTGCGGCGAAAGCCCTTAGCGCGCACCTGTTCTTCGATGGTGGCCAGGGTGCCGCTGACCCAATCCTGATCCGGCCAGCTGGCGCGATGGACCACGGCAATCGGGCAGTCCGCGCCGTAATGCGGCAGCAACTCAGTAACGATCTTGCTCAGGTGCACCACGCCCAGGTGGATGGCCATGGTCGCACCGTGGCGCGCCAAGTCGCCCAATGCCTCGCCCTCGGGCATGTTCGACTTGCTCGCATAGCGGGTGAGGATCAGCGTCTGTGACACCTCGGGCAGAGTCAGTTCGCTTTCCAGCAGGGCAGCGCACGCCGCAGTGGCCGTCACCCCAGGGATGATCTCGAAGGCGATGCCCAGCCGGCGCAGGTGACGGATCTGTTCGCCAATCGCGCCGTATAGCGACGGGTCGCCGGAGTGCACGCGGGCCACATCCTGGCCTTTGTCATCGGCCTGGCGGATCAGCTCGATGATTTCATCCAGATGCAGCTCGGCGGTGTTGATCACCTGCTCGGCGCTGTGGCCTTCGAGCACAGCCTCGGGCACCAGCGAGCCAGCGTAGAGAATCACCGGGCAGCTGCGCAGCAGGCGCTGGCCTTTGACGGTGATCAGCTCGGGGTCGCCAGGGCCGGCGCCGATAAAGTAGACGGTCATGACACATCCTTGGGTGCAATCAACGCCAGCGCGCAGGTGGCGCTGGCGTTACGGGTTTTCTCGCCGAGCTGGCGGGCAGCATTGCCGTCCATGCGTTCGGCCAGGGCCAGGGCGCAGGGTTCGGCGACTGCCGGGCTGCCGGTTGCGGCCAGGGTAAGCGGCGAGCCTTGCACACGGTGCTGATAGGGCTGCAGTTCTTCCGCACTAAAGCAGTTCAGCTGCAGACCAAGGCGTTCGGCCAATGCCAGCAGGCCCGGCTCGCTTTGTTTATGCGCGATGCTGGCCAGTCCGGCCAGGTTATCCACAGTCAGGCCATGCGTCTGCAGGCTGTGCAGCAGCAGGCTGAGCACGTCCTCCACATTGCAGCCGCTGCGGCAGCCCAGCCCGGCGACTACCTGAACGGCGGCAGCGGGGTGGCGAGGGGTGTGTCTGGGAATCATCTGCGGCGCTCGGTGTGTGCGGCGGCGTAGCTCAACATGGCGGCCGGCACCGGTCAACCGCGATTGACCGGCCGCTGTGGCCTGCGTAGCCTTGTCGCGTTCGAGGTTCTTCGTGGGCATGCCCATGAAGCTAAGAGGGAACAAGGTTGATGCCTTGGCTGCCCCCGCAACTGTAAACGGTCCAAAGCCCTTCGATACACCACTGCCGCCAGGCGGGAAGGTGAAGGGTCGCGCAAGGCGCAGACCGTGAGCCAGGAGACCTGCCTCGTCACGCTTTCGACAACCGGGCGGGGTGATCCGGTGGTGTTGGCTGACGCCCCGTGGCTGTCATGTCTGTGCCGCCTCCTGCTCGTCTTTCTTTCGACGTTACGCAGGACTCACCATGCCAACCCTCGCCAAACTTCCCGTCACCATCGTTACCGGCTTTCTCGGCGCCGGCAAAACCACCCTGCTGCGGCATATGCTCGGCCACGCCGACGGGCGGCGCATCGCGGTGATCGTCAACGAGTTCGGCGAGCTGGGTATCGACGGCGAAATCCTCAAGCAGTGCTCCATCGGTTGCAGCGAAGAAGAAGCCAACGGGCGCATCTTCGAACTGGCCAACGGCTGTCTGTGCTGCACCGTGCAGGAAGAGTTTTTTCCGGTGATGCGCGAGCTGGTGGCACGGCGCGGCGAACTGGACCATATCCTGATTGAAACCTCCGGCCTGGCCCTGCCCAAGCCACTGGTACAGGCCTTTAACTGGCCGGAAATTCGCAACGCCTGCACGGTGGACGCGGTAATCACCGTGGTCGACAGCCCGGCCGTGGCCGCCGGCACCTTCGCCGCCTTCCCTGAACAGGTCGATGCACAGCGCCAGCTTGACCCGAACCTGGACCACGAATCGCCGCTGCATGAGCTGTTCGCCGACCAACTGGCCAGCGCTGACCTGGTGATCCTCAACAAGGCCGACCTGCTCGACGCCACCGCCCTGGCTGCGGTGCGTGCGGAAGTGGCCGAGGAGCTGCCGCCGGCGGTGAAAATCATCGAAGCCCATGGCGGCGAGCTGCCGCTGGACGTGCTGCTGGGCCTGAACTGCGAGACCGAGCTGCATATCGATGCGCGCAAGACCCACCATGATCTGGAAGGCCATGAAGAGCACGATCACGACGAGTTCGACTCCTTCGCCATCGAATTGCCCGAAGCCGAGGAAGCCCGTCTGCTGCAAGCCTTGAAAAGCGCCGTCAGCACCCACGGCATTCTGCGCATCAAGGGCTTCGTGGCGATTCCCGGCAAACCGATGCGCCTGCTGCTGCAAGGCGTCGGTCAGCGTTTTGACAAACACTTCGACCGCGCCTGGCAGGCCGACGAGGCGCGTATCACCCGTTTGATTGTGATCGGCCAGAGCCTCGATCAAGCCGCTATCGAAGCCGAGCTAAACGCCGCGCTGGCAGGCTAAGCGCGCATGCACCTGCTGCGCACCCAACCCGGCAGCCAAGTGCCGGTCGACAGCATCGCCGACCTCGGCCAGACCCCGGCCGAGCTGGTGATTCTGTGCACCGGCGATTCGCAGCTGTCGCTGTTGGCGGAGGTGGCGCGGCAGTTGCCGGCGGATTACCCGAGTCTGCGCCTGGCCAGTCCGGCGCAGCTGAGCAACCACGCCTCGGTGGATCTTTACGTCGAGCAGGTGTTGCAGTACGCCAAGGTCATCCTGATTTCCGTGCACGGCGGCGTCAGCTATTGGCGCTACGGCATCGAGCGCCTGGTCGAACTGGCCGAGCGCGGCGCGCGGGTGATTATGGTGCCGGGCTGCGACAACCCCGATCCGGAGCTGATGGCCCTGAGCAACGTGCCTGTGGCCGAGGCCGAGCGGCTTTGGCAGTTCCTGCGCCAGGGCGGTGCGGCTAACGCGTTGCAGCTATTTAACTGCATCGCCAGCCAGTGGCTGCAGCGTGACTACGCCTGGGGCGACCCGCAGCCCCTGCCACGCGTGGGCCTGTATCACCCGCAACTGGCTAACCCGAGCCTGGCCGATTGGCAAGCCAGCTGGCAGGTTGGTGCACCGGTGGCGGCGCTGTTGTTCTACCGCACCCAGGTGCAGGCGGCGAACACCGGCTTTATCGATGTGTTCTGTGAGCGCTTACAGGCCCAGGGCCTTAATCCGCTGCCGATTGCCGTGGCCAGCCTTAAGGAAGCGGCCTGCCTGGCCCAGGTCGAGGACTGGCTGGACCAAGCCGATGCCCGCCTGATCATCAACACCACGGCCTTTGCCCTGTCCAACCCGGAAGCGCCGAGCGCACGGCCTTTTCGCCGCGATATCCCGGTGCTGCAAGCCATTTGTTCGTTGGATAACCATGCACAGTGGCTGGCCAATGCTCAGGGCCTAGGGTCGCGCGACCTGGCCATGCATATTGTGCTGCCCGAGCTTGACGGCCGTCTGATTACCCAGCCGATCAGCTTCAAGGGCTTGGCCTGGCGCAGCGAGCGCAGCCAGAGCGATGTGGTCTGTTACCAGCCCCATCTGCCGGGGATGGATTTTGTCGCCGAGCTGGCGCGCAACTGGATTGAGCTGGCGCGCAAACACAACGCCGATAAGCGCATTGCCCTGATCCTCGCCAACTACCCGACGCGCGACGGGCGTATCGGCAATGGCGTTGGCCTGGATACCCCGGCGGCTGCGCTGAATATCCTCAAGGCGCTGCAACAGCAGGGCTATCCGGTGGAAGGCTTGCCCGACAGCGGCACCGCGCTGATTCATCAGCTGCTTGGCGGCGTTACCAATGATCTGGACAGCCTTGATGCGCGGCCCTGCGCCCAGAGCCTGGCACTGGATGAGTACCTGGCGTTTTTCCACAGCTTGCCGCAAGCCAATCAGCAGGCGGTGCGCGAACGTTGGGGCGAACCGCAGAGCGATCCTATGTTCCGTGGTGGGCGGCTGATGATCGCCGGCCTGCGTTTTGGTTTGACCTTTGTCGGCATCCAGCCGGCGCGCGGTTATCAGCTGGACGCGGCAGCGGTGTATCACGATCCCGATCTGGTGCCGCCGCACGGCTACCTGGCGTTCTACTGCTGGCTGCGCCGGGCCTTTGCTTGTGACGCGGTGATCCATGTCGGCAAGCACGGCAATCTGGAATGGCTGCCGGGCAAGAGCGTCGGCCTGTCCGAGCAGTGCTGGCCGAGCGCGATTCTCGGCCCGCTGCCGAATATCTACCCGTTTATCGTCAACGATCCAGGCGAGGGCGCGCAGGCCAAACGGCGTACCCAGGCGGTGATTATCGACCATCTGATGCCACCGCTGACCCGCGCGGAAAGCTACGGCCCGCTGCGCGATCTGGAGCGCCTGGCCGACGAATATTACGAGGCCAGCCAGCTCGACCTGCGCCGCGCCGCCGAGCTGCGTGGCGAGATTCTGCTCAAGGTGCGCGAGGCTAGCCTCGACCGCGAATTGGGCCTGCAACTGAATGCAGACCCCAATAGCTGGCTGCCGCAGCTGGATGCCTACTTGTGTGATTTAAAGGAATCGCAGATCCGCGATGGCCTGCACGTATTCGGCGAATCACCGGCCGGCAGCCTGCGCCGCGACACCTTGCTGGCGCTGCTGCGCATTCCCCGTGGCGATGGTCAGGGCGGCAATGCCAGCTTGCTGCGCGCCCTGGCCCGCGATCTGGAGCTAGACTTCGATCCCCTCGACTGCGATATGGCTGCACCCTGGCTGGGCCCGCGCCCTGCGGTGTTACAGAGCCTGAGCGATGACAGCTGGCGCAGCGCTGGCGATACCCGTGAGCGCTTGGAACTGCTGGCCTTGCAGTTGATTAGCGCGGCGGATTTTGAATCCGTTGGTGCGGAAAGCACCCAGGTACTGCAGCGTTTGCGTGAGCAGATCGCGCCGCTGCTGGATGCCTGCGGCCCGGTCGAAATGCACGGCCTGCTCGCGGCGCTAAGCGGGCGTTTTGTCCCCGCCGGGCCGAGTGGCGCGCCGAGTCGCGGCCGGCTCGATGTGCTGCCCACCGGGCGCAATTTCTATAGCGTCGATGTGCGCAACCTGCCCACGCCGACCGCCTGGCGTATCGGCGTGCAGGCGGCGGATCGTCTGCTGGAGCGGCATCTGCAGGACCACGGCGATCACCTGCGTCAGCTCGGCCTGTCGATGTGGGGCACCGCGACCATGCGTACCGGCGGCGACGATATGGCCCAGGCCCTGGCGCTGATGGGCGTACGCCCGGTGTGGCAGGCCGGCAGTCAGCGCGTTGAGCGTTTCGAGGTGCTGCCGATTGAGCAACTCGGTCGCCCACGGGTAGACGTGACCCTGCGCGTGTCCGGCTTCTTCCGCGATGCCTTTAGCAACCTGATACGTCTGTTCGATGACGCCGTGCAGGCGGTGGTTGATCTCGATGAGCCGGAAGATATGAATCCGCTGTCGGCGCGGGTCTGGCGTGAATCCCTGACCCTGCAGGACAGCGGACTGGACGAAGCCGAGGCGCTTAAACAGGCCGGCTGGCGGGTGTTCGGCTCCAAGCCTGGGGCCTATGGCGCGGGCGTGCAGAACGCCATCGAAGAACGCCTGTGGCAAACCCGCGAGGACCTCGCCGAGGTCTACCTGAACTGGGGCGGCTACGCCTACGGCAGCCACAGCGAAGGCACCCCGGCGCGCGCGCAGTTCGCCGAGCGCCTGGAGCAGATGCAGGCGGTGTTGCACAACCAGGACAACCGCGAGCACGACATTCTCGATTCCAACGACTACTACCAGTTCCAGGGCGGCATGCTCGCGGCGGTGGAAACCCTGCGCGGCGCCAAGGTGGCCAGCTACCACGGCGACAACAGCCAGCCCGATACCCCGCGTATCCGCACCCTGAAGGAAGAACTCAACCGCGTGGTGCGCGCCCGCGCTGCCAACCCCAAGTGGATCGACGGCATGAAGCGCCACGGCTACAAGGGCGCGTTCGAGCTGGCGGCAACCATCGACTATTTGTTCGCCTTCGACGCCACCAGCGAACTGGTTGATGACCACCAGTACGCACTGCTCGCCGATGCCTATTTGCTTGACAAAAACACCCGCGACTTTATCCAGCAACACAACCCCGGCGCCTTGCAGGACATCCTCGAACGCCTGCTCGAAGCCCAGCAGCGCGGCCTCTGGCAGCACCCCGGAGAATACCGCGAAGCCCTGGAAAACCTGCTGATTGATAGCGAGGAAAGCTGATGCAGGTGCCGCGCTGTTTATTCTCCCCTCGCCCATTTATGGGAGAGGGGCTGGGGGAGAGGGTAAGTCGTTTTGCCCTCTCCCCAACCCTCTCCCGCAAGCGGGAGAGGGAGCTAAAGCAACCCGCATCCGCAGGATATAGCCATGACCGATAGCCACTTCCCCCTTGCTGCCGTGGTCGCCGCCGATGACCTGAAACTGGCGCTGTGCCTGGCGGCCATTGATCCGGCCATCGGCGGCGTGCTGATCGAAGGCCCACGCGGTATGGCCAAGTCGACCCTGGCCCGTGGCCTGGCTGATCTGCTTGCCAGCGGCACCTTTGTCACCCTGCCGCTAGGTGCGAGTGAGGAGCGCATCGTCGGCACCCTCGATCTAGACGCCGCGCTGGGCGAGGGCCGTGCGCAGTTTTCCCCCGGTCTGCTAGCCAAGGCCAATGGCGGCGTGTTGTATGTCGATGAGGTCAATCTGCTGCCCGATCATCTGGTCGACCTGCTGCTGGATGCCGCCGCCAGCGGGGTCAACCATATCGAGCGCGACGGCATTTCCCACCGGCATGCCGCGCGCTTTGTACTGATCGGCACCATGAACGGCGAGGAGGGCGAGCTACGCCCGCAACTGCTCGACCGCTTCGGCCTTAACCTAGCCCTGGACGCCCAGCCGCAACCGGCCCAGCGCGCCGAGATTGTCCGTCGCCGGTTGGCCTTCGATGCCGACCCGCAGGCGTTTCTTGAGCGCTGGCAAGCGCAGCAGGATGAACTGCGCGAGCGTTGCCAGAGTGCCCGTGTGCGACTGGCGGCAATTCTGCTGGATGACGCCGCACTGGAGCAGATCAGCCAGCGCTGTTTCGCCGCCGCCGTCGATGGTCTGCGCGCCGATTTGGTCTGGCTGCGCGCCGCCCGTGCGCATGCCGCCTGGCGCGGTGCCGAACACATTGAATCTGTGGATATCGATGCGGTGGAAGACTTCGTCTTGCGTCACCGTCGCCGACATAACCCGCCGCATGCCGCACAACCGCCACAACCTCAGTCGCAATCTCAGCCCAGCAACGATAAGCCCAGCGAGCAGCCGCAAGGCGAAGGCCAGTGGGGTGAATTACCCGCTCAGGCACAGAGCCTTGGCGTCCGGCGTGAACCGCCGCGCTGGACAAAAAAGCCCTAGGCATCCGCCCGCGCACAGCCCCAGGCGCGGATGCCCGGGCCGCTCCCGGCACACTCGGCAATGGTCGCAACGGTGCCAGTCGCAGTGGTGTAACGGGTCGTATCGACTGGCCGGCGAGCCTGCTTAAAGGCCGTCCGCGTACTCGACAGGATCTCGTGTTGCAACCGCGCAGCAGCAAGCCTGCGGAGCTGTGGTTGGTGATTGTCGACGCCTCGGCCTCGACTCGCCGCCATGGTGCACTGAGCAAGGCCAAAGGTCTGCTTAGTGAAGTGTTCGAGCAGGCCCGCCGGCAACGTGCGCGCCTGGCCGTGCTGCACGCCACCGGCCGCCAGGCGCAATGGCTTTGGCAGGGGCAGAAAGCCTCCCAGGCCTTGCAGCAGTGGTTGGCCGAGTTGGGCGCGGGCGGCGGCACGCCGCTATTTGATGCGTTGCAGCAGGGCGCCGACTGGCAGGCGCGGCGTCAGCGGTTGCACCCGGCCGAGCGTCAGCGTTTGTTGATCATCACCGATGGCCGCTTGCGCGATTGGCCGGCGTTAGCCCCGAGCGCCTGCCCGGCGCTGCTGGTGGATATCGAAAGTGCACCGATCCGCCTCGGCCGCGCGCGCCAATTGGCCACTGAGCTGGGTGCCGACTACCGACATATCGATTCGCTGCCGCTGTTAGCCGGCAGCCTGGAGAGCGCTTTATGAAAACCCTGTTGATAATCGGCATCGGTGCCGGCGACCCGGACTACCTGACTGTGCAGGCGATCAACGCGCTGAACCGCACGGACGTGTTCTTTTTGATGGACAAAGGCAGCACAAAGGACAGCCTGATCGGCCTGCGCAAGACCATCTGCGAGCGCTTTATCCAGGGCCGCGACTACCGTTTTGCCAGCGCCGATTGCCCGGAGCGGGTGCGCGATGTGCCGGACTATCGCGGCAGCGTGGTCGACCTGAATCAGGACAAACAGCAGGTGTTCGAAGGCATGATTCGCGAGCAGATGCGCGATGGCGAAACCGGCGCCTTTCTGGTCTGGGGCGACCCGGCGCTGTACGACAGCACCCTGCGCATCGTCGAACAGATAGTCAGCAACAGCAGCGAGCAGATTGAGTACGAAGTGATCCCCGGCATCACCAGCCTGCAAGCCCTGGCGGCCAAGCATAAGGTCTGCTTTAACAGCATCGGCCAGGCCTTCCAGATCACCCCGGCGCGGCGCCTGGCCGAAGCCGGCTTTCCCGATGGCTTGGACAGCGTGCTGGTGATGCTCGACGCCCAGGACACCTACCAACGCTTTGTCGATCAGGCCATGCAGATCTACTGGGGCGCCTATATCGGCACCCCGGATGAAGTGCTGATCGCCGGCCCGCTAAGTGAGGTCGCCGACACCATCCGCACCCGCCGCGCCGAACTGCGCGAGCAGCATGGCTGGATTATGGATAGCTACCTGCTGCGCAGGGATGAGCGCTAAGGATGTTTGGGGCATTTAACGCTGGGCACGCCAAGGCTTGCCCACTGTTAAATGCCCAGGCGAGTGACCTGTATGGTTGATGAGCTGCACTCACCATGCGGGTCTCCAGGCACTGGGCAGCAGCGGTTACTTCGCTAGCTCACACTTCTGCAGGTGCGCTTGGGCGGTTGCTTCCGGGATCACTTCCAGCTTGGCGCCACCCACGAATACGCCCATCTTGATGGACTGACGCACATAGTGGTTCTGTCCGGCGACGGCCATCAGGTTGATGGTGTTGTCGCTGAACTCGGACTCGGTAGCGATAACGCGGTTACCGGGGGTGACGAGGCGGTAGAAGTAAGTGCGGTTGGCTGTTTCGCCGATTACTTCTCCATCGACCTTAACGGTCTTCTTCAGCCCTTGGCCGGCAAAGCTGTCGCGATAGATATACAGCCCGGCTTGATCAGCAGGCGGTGCGGGGAAGGACTTCAGTGCGGCGTCTGCCGAAGGGGTGTCCATCGGCACGGAAGCGCAACCGGAAAGAACGGCAATGCCGAGTGCGGCGATAAACAGCTTGAAGCGGTTTTGCATGGGAAATCCTTTTCAGGTTCAGAGTGAATAGCTTTAGACAACCAGGGCTATAGGCCTTGGCGGCGCGATTATGTCAGATAGCCATCATTGTTTGCGATGTCAGTTAAGGGCATCTGTTTAAGCGTTTGGCACCCATGGGCGCACCCGGAGTTTCACTCCTGTGGATAACTTCTCGGCGTATACACCCACTCCCCACCTTCGGCGCGCGGGAAGCGGCAGGTTTG
>TARA_R110000868_G_scaffold74972_10_pt1 | contig 19576 bp, 19 predicted proteins | sample TARA_R110000868 | Tara Oceans TARA_R110000868 (sample SAMEA4397489) | marine metagenome | biome: Polar Biome; feature: [SRF] surface water layer (ENVO:00010504); material: water (ENVO:00002006), including particulate matter (ENVO:01000060) such as... | depth 5 m | reverse complement strand
GAGTGTTGTAAAAAATCACCAATAATTTTAATATAATATATTTATAATAGATAATAAGTAATAAACAATAATAATTTAAATAAAAGATCAAGTTATGGCACATTACAAATACAAAGCAAAACTTACTGATGATGTTGAAGATGCACGCGAAATTGTGCGCGCGGCAGGAAAAGCCCTAGAAGAAGGCAAAATTGATAAAGCATCATTAATTGATAATTTAGTACGAGCAATGAAGAAATTAGATTCAGCTCGTTATTATATCGACCGCGAATGAAAAAACTAATTAAAAATTTAGGCAGGGGCTTTAAAAAGTTACAATGCAAATATTGCGAAAACATATGTCAACGCGTCGACGAAAAATCAACAGGTGTTGTTTGCTCAACATGTACATCTAAACTAGTGGCAGGCAATATATTGGAATTACGCAAATAATTCTTTATAATTGTTATAAAACAAATATGTTAGAAGCAGAAAAAATCAAAGAGAATTGGGAAGAATATCGAGATAGAGTTAATTCTTTGTTTCCTACTCGTTCTTCCCAACTAAACAAATTGTATGATGAATTAGAAGAAAGAATGGTATTTATGCCAGCTTCTTCCATGGAACATTTTCATAATGCATTTTCAGGAGGCTATGTAGACCATGTACTTCGAGTAATGGATTGTGCATTAACTTTGCATGATACTTGGAGTAAATCTGGAGCAGATATGTCTGGCTATACTACGGAAGAATTGTTGTTTGCAGCAATGCATCATGATTTAGGTAAATCAGGTTTCCCAGGTGATGGCAATGAAGTATACCAAATAGAAACATCGGATTGGCATCGTAAAAATCAAGGAAAACTTTACAAAACAAATTCAACAATTCCATTTGCAATGGTACCAGATTTGTCTTTATGGTTGTTGCAAGAATATAAAGTGCATGTATCTTGGAATGAATATCAGGCTATTAAGATACATGATGGAATGTATGACGATGCAAACAAACCTTATTTTGTTTCTCGGTCGCCGCAGTCAAAATTAAAAACAAATTTGCCAGTTATTTTGCATCATGCAGATCATATGGCATCTATAATAGAATATGAACGATGGAGAAACAACAAAAACGGGTCTCCTAATCATGTTTCTGAAAAAAGTAAAACACAAAAAAGTAATGGATTAAAAAACTTAGCAGAAAACAATCCGCAAGTTGAACAATCAATTAGCGATATATTTAAAACATTTAATTAAACAAATTATGTCATTAATAATAATATTAGCGTTATCGAGTGTTGCTAGTTATCTAGCATATCGAGTATGGTATTTAGCAGGAGTTATTGCTGACAGCCAGGATTTGGATTCTAGCAATATTGAATACATGGAAAGATTAGAATTAACTAATCAATACATGTATGGAAAAATTGTTGAAAGTTACAATAAAATGCAAGAAATAGATCGATTAGGTGCATTTGAAAAAGATGATGAGTCTGGAACAACGTTTCAGTTATTAAATGAAGTTATAACACAATTAAAAACAGAGTTCGAAGATGGCCCGCAAGAAAACTAATAATTATTTTACAAAAATAACAGATATAGCTATATCGGCATATAATCGAATTGAAAGCACAGCTCATCGAGAACGAGTTTATCGCAGATTTATATATCCAGCGCTTATGAAATTAACGGAAAACATTATTAATAAAGTAAAACCTACTTATATTGATTCTTCGTTTTTAGATTTACAAACTGATCTTGTTACTTTTTTAACTTCAAAATTAGATAAATTTAATCCGTTAGCAGGAAAAGCATATTCTTATTATACAAGAACATCATTTAATTATTTAATTGCAGAAAATCAAAAAGCATATGCAAAATTAAAAAATAATGCATTGGAAATTAATATAGATGATCGACGAAACATACTTATTGAAATTCATAATGATGAAATGCGAGAAACACTTAAAGAATTTATGACAGCATATGTTACATATTGTTATGATAATTTAAATTATATATTTAATAATTCAACAGATATACATGTAGCTGACTCAGTTCTTCATATTTTTGAAACTCGCGAAGACATTGAAAACTTCAATAAAAAAGCTTTGTATATTTTTATTAGAGAGCGTACGGGTTTAGAAACAACAAATATTACGCGCGTTATTAAAACACTTAAACAAATATACGATCAAAAATTCTTAGAATATTCAAGAACAAATTACGTAAACTTGCCTTTTTGATATTTATATTAAAGGATTTCATCGATGGATAAAAATGATGAATTATTTAAAGGTACTAGTTTTGCAGATTTAATGTCTGATGTTTATCATAATTCAAAAAAGAAAGATAGACAAATAAATCAACTTATTAGCCAGTTACAGCCGTTAATAAAAAATGCGTCTGATGCTACAATAATTGTGCCATTAATAAAAGAATATCTAGATGTTGCTGTTAAAAATGATGATCATCTTGTAAAATTAACAGCTATAGTTCAGCGTTATATTTCAACAAAACAAACTATATCAGGAGCTGATGGATTATTGAGTGATGACGAAAAACAACAGTTATTAGTTATTGCTGAACAAACATTATCAGCTGAATTAGATGATGAACTTACCCAAATTGATATAGAACAACAAGCATTGCAACAAAAAATTAAAATTGCTGCAGCTAAAGTAAAGGACTCTCATGAGTGAAATTAGATGGGATGTTGCTGAAGTATTAGAATATGATCATACATATCAATATGATCCGCCAACAGATCAATCATCAGGCAATACTAATAGTTTATTTACAATAAAAGTACGTGCTGCAACCTCATTGTATGGCAATCAAGTATTTAACGTACGACCATCTAATATTAATTTAAAACAAATACCATTAGTAGGCGAATTTGTTTTAATTTATAAAACATTTAATGAATATACTTCAAAATCAATGCGTCGCGAGGGTTGGTATTATGTTACAACAATTGATGTACATTCAAATATTAATGAAAATTTATTCCCAGGACTTACAGGAAATTTAACAGATACTGAAATTGCTAACATAAAACCAGGCAAAACATTTCAATCTAGAGTAGTTTCACCGTTGCAACCATATGAAGGAGACTTTTTATTGGAAGGTCGACATGGCAATAGTATTCGTTTTGGTAGTAGTATTAATACAACATATCCAACAAATTATTATCATACTAGTCCAACATGGTTTTCTCCTAGCTCTAACAATAATGGAGATCCTATTATTATATTGTCCAATGGCAGGAAAAATCTTACAAATAAAGAATTTGTTATAGAAAATACAGAACAAGATGCATCATCACTATATTTAACTAGCACGCAACATGTAGATACATTAACATTAAGTAAAGATTTAAATATACATAGCTATAGTTACGAAGGTTCACAATTTATTGGCGTTGCTGACCGTATCGTATTACGTGCAAAAAAAGATATTGCGGTAATTGATTCTGAAATGGCTATTGTTTTAAATACACCTGGTGAAATTTATATTGGAGGCGAAGATGCTGATCAACCTATGGCACATGGCGATGTATTAAAGTCTGTTCTACAAAAAATATTAAATCAATTAAATGTAAACATTGAATGTGGCACTATGTGTGGTGGATTTACAGATCTGACTAATGTAACTGAAGCACAAAAGGAATTAAATAATTTATTGAGTCAAAAATATTATATAAATAAAACATAAGGAAGTTATGAGCGCAATTGTTCCACCATTAGATATTATACCAAAATTACCGGCTAAAGCTGTTTCGTTAACTATAAAACAGATTAACAAGCAAACAACCAAACTAATGGATTCGGTTAATAAAACAGTAGCAGATACCGTAAAACTGCCAGTAAATATTAAGTGTGATGATCCTAGGATAAAACAAATTAAAACCCAGTTAACGAATATACAAACACAACTTACTACTGTGCAAAATAATATTCCTAAAATACAAAAAACGGTTAATTCAATAAAATCAATTGTTACACTAGCATCCGGAATAAAAACAACAATATCAATAGCACAATTATCTAATCCAATTACAGCTCCATTATTTATTGCACAACAATTAACAGCAATACAAGATGCTACCATTGTTAATGCAATTGAATCATTAAACCAATTTGCTGCCGTTCCTGCAACATTAATATCTAAATTACAAACTATAGTGCCACCATTAACGTCTGCTATATCCAAAGTATCAGCAGTGTGTAATGGAGATGTAGACAATTTAAAAATACCAAATAGTTTACTTCCAGAGACTAATAATATTAATAATATTAATAATGATAATAATGATGATTATAATGATTTAGTTGCAACTGAGTTTTATACTAAAAAAAATGTATCTCAATCAGATTTAGATGGTCGATCTGATTTAATTGAATTATTAGTGCAACAACAACAAAATTTACTAACTTCATTACTGGAGGCGCCGAGTGAGGTATATCAAGACATCGGAGTACCATCAAGCGATTTAGGTAAGATAGGCGATTATTATATTGATTTAGACACACAAACAATCTACGGACCGAAAGCATCAGCTACTGAATGGTAAAACTGTGCGTAAATTACTAATACTTATATTTATAATAAAATTATCATATGGATTCAAAAACACTTATAAAAGCACTAAAAACAGCCGTACGTCAAGTTATTAAAGAAGAATTGACAGAAATTCTACGTGACGGGTTACAAGACACCATTAATGAAATAGGACGACCTAAGAAAAAAATCAATGTTGATTCTAGAATAACAAATGAAACTGTAAAAAAATCTAAAGTTCAATTCACTGATAATAAATGGGCATCAATTTTAAATGAAACAGATCCATTAATGGAACAACAACCCGGAGCAATAAATAGTTTAGCAGAACTCATGAATGAAGGAATGGATGACATTCATATGACATCAGCTGATGCTCGAGGGTTTGGAATGATGCGACAAAATATGGGTAACGAAATGACATCAGCTCCTAAAGTAATGGATGACCCAGAAACAGGCAAAACGTATGAAGTTGCACCTGAGGTAGCAAAAGCTTTAACACGAGATTATTCGCAATTAATGAAAGCAATAAATAATAAAAAGGGAATTAACTAATGGCATGGACACCCATTGAGCCAAACGTACTTATTAATGGTAATACAACCGGATTAGCTATTAATAGCACAAATTTGTACAAACCAATATTTGATGCTAGAGTACAAACAATAGAAGATTTAAAATTTTTATTATTAACACATGTTGGCGAACTAGTAATGCAACCAGACTTTGGCACTCGATTATTATTTGTGCTGTTTGAATCAAATTCTTCTTCATCAGATTTAAAAGAAACTATTGATGATATAATTAAAACTGCAGTAGCAAGATGGATGCCGGGCATAGATATAGAAAAAATTGATATTACAACTTCGGAAGACGATCCATCATTATCTCATGATATCGTAATAAAATTAACTGTTGCATTTCCAATTTTAAGAAACAATGTAGTTGTTGAAATTGCTGCTAATAATTCAGGAACGATAATAGTTTCGTCAAATATAGGAACAGAAAATGGAAAGTAAAAAAGATGTATCATATTTAGGTAAAGATTTTGGACAATTTCGTAGAAATTTAATAGACTTTACTAAACAATATTTTCCAGATTCATATACTAATTTTAATCAAGCATCACCTGGTTCATTGTTTATTGACATGGCATCATATGTTGGTGATGTTTTATCTTATTATGCTGATGCAAACTTAAAAGAATCATTATTAGAACATGCAGCTGAGCGCGGTAATATATATGATATTGCAAAATCTTTAGGATACCGACCAAAAAACGTGGTGCCGGCATATACAATGTTAGATGTATATCAAATTGTTCCAGCAATAGGATCTGGAACTGATGTAAGGCCAGACTTTAATTTTGCGGTATCAATTAAACCTGGTATGCGCGTTAAACAAACTGAAGGTGATGCTGTTTTTAGAACTACTGATTCTATAGATTTTGGATTTTCATCATCATATAATCCTACCGAAATTACCATATATGAAAGCGATAGTGCTACATTGTTACCTACTTATTATTTATTAAAAAAACAAGCACAAGCTGTCTCGGGAGATGTAAAAACTACATCATTTAATTTTTCATCGCCAATTGCATATGATAAAGTATTGTTACCTGACACTAATATTATAGAAATTATTTCAATAACCGAATCAGACGGTGATGCATGGTTTGAAGTACCATATTTAGCTCAAGATACATTATTTATTGATGTTCCAAATTTAGCCGAAAATGACCCAGAATTATCATTATATAGATCAGAATCTCCAAGTTTATTAAAAATGAAAAAAACATCTAAACGATTTATTACTAAAATGCGTAGTGATAATCGTTTAGAAATTCAATTTGGTGCTGGTGTTTCTGATAAAAATGATGAAGAAATTATTCCAAATCCATTAAATGTTGGAAATGGATTATCTTCGTTACGAAAAAGCGTAGACATTGATATAGATCCATCTAATTTTTTATATACACGAGCTTATGGACAAGCTCCATCAAATACAACATTAACGGTTACATATGCAGTTGGCAATGGAATTAGCGATAATGTAGAGGCAGGCGTATTAACTAGTATTGATTTTATTGAATATTTAGAGGATGTTAATTCTACAAATAATGTTAATCTAGTTAATTTTGTTAAACAATCAATAGCAGTAACAAACCCAGAGCCAGCTACTGGTGCTAAAACGATGGACACATTACAAGACATAAAAAATAATGCATTAGCTAATTTTGCAACTCAGAATCGACTAGTAACTAGAGAAGATTATATTATTCGTTCATATTCGATGCCGGCAAAATTTGGCAGTGTTGCAAAAGCATATATAGTACCTGACGATCAATTAACACAAGAAAATTATCAACAATCTAGAATTGCTAATCCATTAGCAATGAACATGTATATTTTAGGATTTAATCAATCTAAACAGTTAGTACCTTTAAATAAAGCAATCAAAGAAAATTTAAAAACGTATTTAGGATATTATAGAATGTTAACAGATGCAATTAATATTAAAGATGCATTTATTATCAATATTGGAGTAGAGTTTGAAATTTCAGTATTATCAAATTATAATAGCAATGAAATATTATTAAAATGTATTACTGAATTAAAAATTTATTTTAATATAGATAGATGGCAAATTAATCAACCAATTATAAAATCAGAAATTGTAAATTTACTTGGCAATGTAAAAGGAGTTCAATCAGTTATTAATGTAAAATTTAATAACTTGTATGAAACAACATCTAATTATTCTGGCAATATATATGATTTAGCGTCAGCTACAAAAAATGGCGTTATTTATCCGTCATTAGATCCTAGTATATTTGAATTAAAATTTCCAAATCAAGATATTAAAGGTCGTGTAGTAACACAGTAAAGGAAACCATGTTTAGAATATTTTATGCAGAAAAAGATACAACGTTGTATGAATCATTTCCCGATTACAATACTGGAATTGATGAAGTCTTAGAAATTGGAAAACGATTAAATACTGAAGGAAACACATTATTAAAATCTAGAAGTCTTATTAAATTCGATATGAATGAAATTTCTAGTTCGTTAGCAACATATGGAAAAACAGTTAATGATTGTAAATTTATGTTGCAACTATATACAACACATGCAAAAAATTTGCCGTCAGACTATTCAATTTATGCTAAATTAGTAGGACAAAATTGGATAAATGGAACTGGATATTTATCTGAGTTAACAATTGATGGCGCAACATGGAGCGGCTCAGCTTCGGGGTCAAATTGGATCTCCGGCAGCCAATCGTCACGCATTGGGTCAAGTAACTTGTATGTATCAGGATCTGGGTCGGGAGGTAATTACATGTATTATTCCGGTTCTGGAAATACACTTTCATTGATTGCTTCAGAATCATTTTCGTATAGTAATACTGATGTTAATATGAATGTGACCGATGCTTTAAAGATTTGGTTAAGTGGTAGCAATAGTAATACGATTCCAAATTATGGGTTTTTACTGCAATTAGCAGATCCAGATGAATCATCTATTAGCGTTGCCGGATTTATTCGTTTCTTTAGTAAAGAAACACATACAATATATGTACCTAAATTAACAATGTATTTTGATACTGGATCTTTTATTACTGGATCATTAACTTCGGCAAATTTAGAGTCCTATATAGTTTACACACAAATAAAACCAGAATATAAAGATACGGAAATTGCTAAAATACGAATTTATGCTCGAGATAAATTTCCTAGTAAATCACCTACCAATGTATTTCCAATACAAACAGTTAAATATTTGCCGGCTACTACATATTATTCAATAATGGATGCTGCTACAAATGAAGTCATTATTCCATATGATAATATTTATACTAAAGTGAATTGTGATAGTACCAGTAATTTTATCTATATAGATATGAATGGATTTATGCCGGAACGATACTATCGTTTACAATTAAAATTAATAGATGGATTTACAACAAATTATATTGATGATAACATTTATTTTAAAGTAGTTAGATAATATGGATAAAAAAGATAAATCATTTGATACAAACAATGAGTCTGTAATATATCAAACAACCGGATTAAATGTAATATCTAATAATAACAATGTTATTCCGCGTGATGCCTCTGGCAACGTTATGTTGCATGAAGAATCAATTAATAATCCATTATTAATTATTGAATCAGTAACAAAAAAAATAACTTTAAAATCAATACTTAAAATTATTGATACACAATTTAAATATTTTAAATTTCCAGCAACAAATCTTACAATTATTGACGAAGTAGAGGAACTAGATTTAGATTTAGATTATGATCCAATATATGCAAGATATAAACCAAGTGAAGATACACGAGTCCAATTAGCGCGTAATGGTGCTGCTAACGATCAAAAATATAGTGGAATATTGATGGATGACATTGACGACGGATTTCCACAAAAACGTACAAATCAATATTATATAACTAAAGAAATTAAAAATTCTGGAAAAGATCTCCGATTCCGAGTTGTATTAGAACATAGATATGATTCGGATAGTCCCGATGTTTCCGGAGTTTTCTTTTCAATAATAAAATCAAGTGTTTCTGAGGGAACTAATAGATCGTTTATAACGTTTTATGATCGAGCCACACCTGGCTACAATTGGTGGGATATGACCCAGTATCAAGTAAAAAGATTGAGTACCGATGACGTTATATTAAATCAAGACTTTGAAATAGGCGACACGTTTTCAATTGGTGCGTTTGCTACTGATAACGGCTTGTTTAGGGCAGATGGATCACTAAATACAGGAACTAACTATCATACAATTAACGCAGTAACATCGTATTGGGTAATTACAGATGCATCAAAAAATGTAGATAATTGGAATCAGGAGATTATTGATGTTGTCGCAATATAAAAATATTACACAAATTACGTCTGCAATAAATTCAGTATCAGCTGAACGATTTGATCAAACAAAAAGAAAATTTTTTGAAGAAGAAATATTTTTAAATTCAGATATCATTGATGTTACTGATACATCTCGAATTGAAATGCATGTATATACATATGATACCTGGAATACTGGAAATCATAAACTACAAATACAAACTAAACTTCTAGAGTATAAAGATGCTGTTACTAATAAAACAATCCGTGTCAATAATGCTATTGGAATTGATATACATTCTGAATTTAAGAAATTAAACTTAAACGCCGGCACCTTCCGAATTGCTATTAATTTTTTCAAAAATTTAATTGGTAGTTATGAGCAACAACATTTGCGAATCGATGAAATTTCACCAGATCGCACGGAAATTAGATTACGAGCAATTGATGACGAAAATCCGGAGTTCTTAGAACAAATTACTAGTTATATAACAAATGTAAATCATACATCAAATCAAACAACTTATTATACACCATATCTATTAAATTTTAGTAATAATCAATGTATATTATTTGTTAATAGTGTTGTTATTGGCGAATATTTGTATGTAAAATTAAATGAACCATTACCACAAAATATAGCAGTAGATTTTAAATGTTGGGTTGTAGAAGAACAAAAACCTACATATATTGATCGTATATCAATATTACCAAATATAATTCAAACACAATATAAATCATTAGCTAATCCAAATTGGCAAGCATCTGCAGTTTGGAATACTTCAAATGAAACTGGATTTAAAGATTGGACGGATTTATTAGGGTCAACAACTCAAACTTCGCAACAAATTGTCGACACATATTTTTCAGGCAGTTTGTCGGGGGTAAAATTAAATATTGATTATAGGGACTTTAATAATTTTATATTTTATAGTTCCGCAGCTGAACGATTAGCAAATTTTAAATATAAATTAGAACTATATGACTACTATACATCACAAAGTGCGGCTATATCACAGCTGTCAGGCAGTGTTGTAACAACAAATATGCAAGATTTTTTAAATCTAAAAACAAATTTAATTAGTGGATTTGACGAATTTGAAAAATATTTATATTATGAATCAAGCTCTAATTTAACTACATATTCAAATTCTAGTGAAACATTTAATGTTGGTAGTTTAACTGGTAGTTATATTACGCCTGTGCCAAAAACTAATTTATATCAACCATATACATTAGCTTCGCTATCTAGCAATAGTTTTAAAAATTGGTATGACGCATTATATGCGACAGCTTCTTTGTACGATACATTAAATATACAATCATTACAATATAATATACCCGAACATTTACGATTAACTTCTACTTCTATAGATTTAGTCACATTTACGAACATGTTAGGACAACATTATGATATAATTTATACGTATATACATAATATGTCTCGTATAAATAAACGAGAGGAAAATCCTAAATTAGGAATGCCAAATGAATTATTATATTCAGTAGCTAAGCAATTTGGATGGTCGTTAACTGACGGACAGCAAGGTCAAGATTTATGGCAATATGTATTAGGCACATCAAAAACCGGTGCATCTTTAACTGGATCAAATACAGTAGGCGATCCATCAGTACCAGGCCGCGAAATGACGTATGCTGTTTGGCGTAGAATTGTAAATAATTTGCCATTACTTTTAAAATCAAAAGGCACAAAGCGAAGTGTGCAAGCATTATTATCATGTTATGGAATACCACAATCATTTATTAGTATTAATGAATATGGCGGGCCTAGAATAGAAAGAGCACCCATATATGAAAAATTAAATTTTGATTATGCATTAGATTTAAGTGGTAGTAGTACCGGAACTGTGAAAGTAGATTATTCACAGTCAATTAATACTGTAGAATTAAGATTCCGTACGGCCGATGTTGTTAAATATCCAACGATGCCTAGTACAATGAATTTATTTACTATAGGTTCAAATATCGTTACGTTAGATTATACTAGTGGTACTAAAGGTACTATGAAAATTAATGGTACTGGTTCTGCAAATATTGAATTATTTGATGGCGGTTGGTTAACTACAATGTTAAAAACAAATGGTACTAAATTAGATTTAATAACTAAGAAATCAAAATATGGTAAAATTGTAGCTGCTGTGTCAGCATCTGCTACAGCATCATTTGCTGGTTCGGGCTCGTTAACATTAGGAAGTACATCTGCCGGCGCTAGTAGATTTCTAGGTCAATTACAAGAATTAAGATTTTGGTCATCAAGTTTATTAGATTCTACATTTAATAATCACGTAAAAGCACCAGCTGCATACAATGGAAATGTTGATTCATATAATGAATTAGTATTTAGATTACCATTAACACAAAAAATTAATCATACATTAACATCTAGTTTAAGTAGTTACCAACCTAACGCATCTGCAATATCAGCATCGTTTACTGGTTGGTCTTCTATTCCATATGATTCAATTGAAGAAATATACTATTATGATGCACCATCTTTAGGTGCTGGCACTTTTGATGACAATAAAATACGATTACAAGATAATGAATTAGTTGGAACGTTAGATATAAAAACTAGAGCTGAACGCAATCAATTTGATAAAGCTCCATTAGATAGTAAAAAATTAGGAGTATATTTTTCTCCGCAAACAATGATTGATGAAGATATAATTGCACAATTAGGATTTACAGAATTAGACCAATATATTGGCGATCCTGGTAGTGTTGATTCCAATTCATATCCTAGATTAATACAAGCAGCTCAATCTTATTGGAAAAAATATTCTAATAAAAATGATATCAATGCATATATTAACATGTTTTCATTGTTTGATTTATCGTTCTTTAAACAATTAGAACAATTACTTCCAGCTCGAGCCAATAAATTGACGGGTATATTAATTCAACCAAATATTTTAGAACGTAGTAAAGCTACAATTCTTCCAAAAATACAAAGATTTGATAATTCATATACATGTACGATTGATAATGTATCACCTACCGCTTCTAGTGCGTATATAACATATTTAGGTGATATATCTGGAAAAATCTTGGAAATTTCTGCAGAGGATGATGACCAATTAATTGGGTATTTAACATCATCTATTTACAAAAAATATGCCGGTACAACGTATATAAACAAGTATTTAATACGATCAGCTAGTACTTATATAACAGCGTCTACACCATATTGGATGAGTGAAGCTGCTATGCCTGTTTATATAAACGGCGTATATTCAAAAATTAAATTGTTAGCATCTAATACTACATATGTTACAGGCTCATCAATTATTAATAGATGGACAGGTAGCCAAGTTGATGTGCAAGATTATTTGCCTGCAGGAATTGATAATCACCGATATGTTGGCTCAAAATTAACTGGACCTGCATTTAATATAAACTCAACGCAAACAATAGACGGAGGCCCGGTTGTAGAATGGAGATCTGCTAATCCGAATCAATTAATTTACCAACCAAAAGATGTAAAAGGAAGTTTTAAACTAATTTAACATCAAAATCAAAAACATGTATATTTATATAAAATAAGGTTAAAACATTATGGGATACTTAGATAATTCAAGCGTAACCGTCGACGCAATATTAACATTAAAAGGACGTGAACTTTTAGCTAAAGGTGGAAATGCATTTAGCATTACTCAATTTGCAGTAGGAGATGATGAAATTGATTATTCATTATGGAATTCAGATCACCCACTCGGAACTTCTTATTATGGCACTATTATAGAAAATATGCCTATAACAGAAGCAGTGCCAGACGAAACTCAGGCATTAAAATATAAATTAATCACGTTACCGAAACAAACAACTAATATACCGGTTATTAATGTTGGTAATACATCGATAACTTTAGCTGCACCAGGAAATAGTTCTATTATTTCTCCGAACACAAGCAATTTCCAAGGCGGAAATGCTACATTAGGATATACAGCAATATTATCTGATTCAACTGTTGCTGATATACAAGTAACTAGAGCGTTACAAAATTCAGTTCTTCCAACTGCTCCTCGATTTATTGGAGATAATGAAGATGCACAAAGCATAGCAGTAGCAGGATTTGAATTCCGAGTTATTGCAAAAACTCAAATGATTGAAGATAAAACGGCAACAGTTACTATTATTGCAAATGAAACAGGTGGAAGTGTTACACTTAACTTAACAGTTAAAAAAGTAACTACTGCAACAAGTAAATAGAAATAAAAATATGAACATATCAATGAACATGCATGAGTTTGTTAAAACATTAAAACAACAATCTCGACAAGGTGGAGTTCCAATATCGAATCAACGAGTTGCAGCCCCGGCTGCTACACAAGTTGCTGCTACACAAGTTGCTGCTACACAAGTTGCTAACACTGCTGCGCAGTTGCAGGCTGCTGCTAATTCATCAATACAACAATTGGCTACTACTTTAGCTAATCAAATGGTTGCGGAAATGCAACAGACACAGATTTTAGCTCGTAATGGTAGAACATATACAAAATTTGATGCTGTAAATGATATAATTGCAAATCAAACAGAAATTGTTACAGCTGGCCTATGGAGTTCTAATTTAGCAAGTTTAACAACTTATTTTACTGCATCAGGACAAACTGAATCACAACGTCGATATTATGTTGATGTATATCAAGCTTCTCCATCAGCTGACACAGCAGCAGTACAATATTCATTAGCATATGGTCATGCTTTAGGCAGCGGTTCTGATTCACAAGGTCAATTAAATGATTCTCCGACTAAAGCTATATATTCACAATACAGACAATTATTATTAGCACCATCTGACACTAGATTTACAACCGACGGATCTGGTAGTACTGATTCTATATATGTAATTAATTTTAAACGTAGCCGATTAAAAGAACGTTTAGATCCGGGTAATTTTCAAATTCCGTTAGTAGCAATATCAAGTAGAGCTGCAAACGCAACAGGATCTGTAGTTACCGGCTCTGGTATTATTACATTGATTGATGATTCGTCAATAGCTAGCAAGAAAATAGGGGAGTCAGGTCGAGTTTATAACATTGTTTCTGGATCAATAAGTTCTGGAGTTTATACACCAGCGACGCCGGTATATTATGGATTAGCATATCCGGATTACGGTACCTTGATATTAGACGGAAAAATGTTGGATGGTAAATTAGGATTTGCAACCGTTACTGGGTCAAGTGTTGAAGGAAATAATCATTTTGTGTTACATCATTCAATTTCTGGTTCTGCATTTTTTACGGATGCAGCAGGCGATAAGTATGGATTTGTAGCAAGAAATTCTGAAAAGGTTACTAGTACACATTATTTTGTAAGAATTAAAAATGCAGAATATAATTTTTCAAATAATCCATCTTTCACTACCGGTAGTGTAGGCCAAATTGCACAATCAACATTTATTGGTGATCCTAAAACATATATAACTACGGTCGGATTATATAATAACAATCAAGAATTATTAGCAGTTGCTAAATTAAGTAAGCCATTATTAAAATCATTTAAACGTGAATCACTTATAAGAGTTAAATTAGATTTCTAAAAACTAACACTGATTTAGGTCCCGGTATATTTATATTAAATGTCCCGGGACTTATACTATCATGGCAGAAACAAAAATACAAAATAACGACGATTCATATCAAGGCATACATCCTACAGTTTTTAAAAAACTAGATCGATCTGATGTAAATGTAAACGAATTTCAGGTATATAAACAATGGACTATTTTATCAGGTAGTAGTACAGCTAGTTTGCTTCCACTACAAGGAATATACAGTAACGTCAATGCATTGCCTAGTTTGGGCAGTGAATTAACATATAATGATGCTGCAAATATTGATGGATCATTACAATCAATAACATATTTTAGTATAAATCATTTATATTACAAATATAAATCAAATCCAGCACAAACATATGGACCTACTGATCTAGTTAAAACTAAAAAGCTTTTATTTCAAACAGCATCTATTTTATCAATTCCACAAGTTAAAATTGGTAATGGAATAAAACCTAGTTCATTTAATTTAACTGGCAGTTTTGGTGCTAGCAATTTATATATTAAGTCTGATCAATTTGGTAATTTATATGATACAACATATGATACAACATTAAATGTTTCAGATGTAAAATTTTATGAAGGATTTAATGAATATTTTGATACATCTAGAATTACATATAAATTAGAAAATGTTACATTTGTTCCTGGAATTAATACTACTACAGGAACTCTAGCTAATTTAGGCTTAGCAGCAAAATTTAATGGAACTGGTTTTATTGAAACTAATTTGGATGGTTTATATGATCGAGACAATAATTATGCAATATCTTTTTTTATAAGTAGTTCTAATACCAGTAACACAGATCAACTAGTTATAACCAAAGCATCTAGTTCAAAAAGTCCAACATATCCATTTAAAATTGAATTAAGTGGTAGCAATCAATTGAAATTTGTGGTTGCTGGGAGTGATACATTTAAAACTCAAATTACATCATCAATCCCGGTATCTAGTTCATGGTATCATGTTGTGTGTCAAAAATCAGGTAGTTCATTGCAAATGTATATTAATAATACATTGCATGCAACTACATCAAATAATTTATTAATTGTTCCAAATTCACCGTCAACTGCTTCGGCTAGGATTGACAATAAAGATACATTAAAAATAGGTGGTTATAGCACCTTAAGCTCAAACGTACAAGGTTTAATTGATGAAGTTAGAATCTTTAATAAGTCACTAACTACCGCGGAGATAAGTGCGTTATCAGACCGTAGCGAAGCCGGAAGTGCTTTACAGACTCAATATGTAGGAAACATATTTAATAAGCATGGAATCGCAGTAATTTCATCTCCTGATTATCGATTTAATAATATTATATATACACCCTTTACTGCATCATATCGTAGTACTGTTAATATACATGAATTAAGTGTTGTTGCCCGATTAGATGCCGGCGATTTTAATATGTCGACAAATATAACATTGACACAAGATGATGATTCTACATATTATTCATTTGCATCAAGCGATGAATTTGCACCATATATTACAACAATTGGATTGTATAATGATGCAGGTCAATTATTGGCTATTGGAAAATTAGCAAATTCAATTCGCAAAAGAAATGATGTTGATATGAATTTTTTAATACGCTTAGATTTAGATAAAAATATAACTGTTTAAAAGGTAATACAATGATACGATTAAAATCATTATTGGAAATAGTAGATACGGATTTAAACCGGTTATTAGATAAAATTAAAAATAAACAGTTTAAATTTATTGGTGCTGGTGATAATGGTCGTGTTTATGAAATAGTTGGCGAAGACCGTTGTTTTAAAATTACACAAGAACGAGATGAATTTGAAGTTGCTACAGTAATAGTAGGTAGGTGGTCTGAATTTACAACATTTATTCCTGTTTATTATGTGGATGACCAACAACGTATGTATATAATGGCAAATGCAGAAAAATTAGCTGATGAAGATATTATTATAATCGATAACTTTATGGAACGGTTTGCACAATATGCTAGAGACCGAGGCGGTGAAGTTACTATTTTTGAATTTTTAGATAATGATGGAGCTCGATATACCAATCAAAAATTAGTTAATTTTTTACGGGCGTTACAACGAGATATTAATAAAACTAATATTCCGGAATTAGATTTAGATTTAGATTTTAATTCAAATAATATAATGATTTGGAATGGTAATATGGTAATGGTAGATTGGTGATAACAATTAATTAAAAGATAAAATATGAATATTATAGAACAACGAATTCGAACATATATACGTGAACAACTTATATCAGAAGATTATGGTAAGTCTGGTTATAACATAAAAGTACCATCAACTCAATTAACTAGTGACATAAAGCGTTGGCGTCCTGAACGCATTAATAAACGGGCTAAAGAAAATGGCTGTTACCGCGGATTTTTAATTGTTGCAACAAAAGCATCAAAAACAACGGATGATTCAAAATTAATGGCAGATATATCAGCTGCATTACAATCTGAACCAGGCACAAAAGATTATTTTAGTAATGATTTCCGAATAGTATTAAGCACTCCAATACAACGTTTTAAAAGAAAAATATATGCTGCTTGGATTATTGATTTGCGCACTGATAAACCGAGTCCGTTTCGTATGTTATTGAATAAATTGCAAAAGATTCAAAGTAACACTGTTTATCAGTCTTACCAACAATTTGAAAAATATGCAATTGGTACTACTGATATTATTACTCAACCACAAGCAATTGCATGGACTATCGCAATTAAAAATTATTTAAATAAGCTTGAATCGGAAAAACCAGATTTATATAAAGATCGGTTTACTGGTACATCAGTTAATGAACAACAACTAAAATCAATCCCAGATTTTACTAATATGAATCGTAATATTGTTACACCCGAACATGTAGGCGATGGTACTGCAAAAGAAACAGTGATTAATAGGGATTGGAAACGAGCTAATGGATTTAAAACTTCGTTTGAAGGCACCGCTAATGTTAGCGTTGATCCAATAACTGGTGTTGTAGTTTTAATTCCATTAAATGGGTATATGAATATTATAGAGGAAGTTACCAATCGAAAAGGGACTTTTGAAGGACAATTTAAAAATGGTGCACCGTTTATAGGAATTACATCATATGACGCAGACGTGGTTGGCCCAACTATAGACTTTGGAAATGGTGCTGTAGGAAATGAGCTAGGTTATTCGGAAAATTTTAATACTTTTTTTGATGGCGAATATGATGCAACAATATATTCTGAACTTGATCTAGATCAAAAAGAAATGCATTTTGCTTTAAAAACAGTTAAAGGAAAAAACTATTATAATATAGGTACTGATCCGGAAGCTATTTATTTTGATGGAACATATAATAATAATAAAGAGCACAATGGAGTTGTGTATACACGAGATTTCGCTAATGAAAATTATTATATAAGTGCTAAAATAACTAACGGCAAGTATAAACAATCAGATGGAAAACCTGCAACATATCCATATAAAAAAGGAAATGAGCGTACAGTATATCAATTGACAGATGATTTAGATCATGTATATGCTTGGTTTAAGCTTAATAATTTGTGGGCACAATTCTTAACGGTTGATCATACTAAATTATTTAATGGTCTAATAACTGGTGATCAATTTGAGGCTAGCAAACAGTGGGTTACTGATACTACACTAGCAACTAAATTATCTACTACTTTTAAAGAAGGCCCTGATTATGTAATATTAAAATCTGATGATATAATTGATGTATTTGATCCAAAAAATGTTAAACAACGAGCAGGACAATATGATCCTACAAAAGACACCCGCGGTAGAAAATTGGAATGGTCAGGGAATGTTGGCGGTAATATGAGGGAAGTATTTATGAAAGACAGCACCGGCAAATACCTAGAGAAATTGTATTTTATAAAAGATGCTGATATAGAGAAAACAATAAAATATAACGAGTAAAAATAAAACATGGCAAAAAATCATTTTCATAGCTCAGGCAATTCAAAACGTGCTGCAGCATTAAAATACGGTTATAAATCTGGATTAGAACATATGGTTGCAGAACAAATAAAAACTGCAGATTATCCATTAAATTACGAAACAGAAACACTTAATTACGTGGTTCCGGAACGTAAAGCAAAATATACTCCGGATTTTATATTTACAAAACGTAATGGTCAATTAATGTATATTGAAACAAAAGGCCGATGGACTAGCATAGATCGTCTTAAAATGAAACATGTATTAGCATCAAACCCGGACATTGATATACGCATGGTATTCCAAGCGCCTACACAAAAAATATCAAAAGGAAGCAAAACTACATATGAATCATATGCAAATAAATTAGGCATAAAACATGTTGGCAAAAAAGATATTCCTGTGGAGTGGATGGCAGAATGCATTAAAAATGGTGAATCTCCAAAACAAATTAAAAGTTTTTTTGCCTAAGGTTGGAAGTGTCAATTATTTTAACTATATTTTATGAAGATTAATGAATTTATTTAATTAATTGATTGATTCAGTTTTTTTGAATCGATCGTTAAGCCAGTAATGCAATGTATGTGCTTAACTATTAATAATATATAATATATTTCATTGGATTCTTTACATTATTTTATTATATTATA
>TARA_R110000868_G_scaffold293806_1_pt1 | contig 19594 bp, 14 predicted proteins | sample TARA_R110000868 | Tara Oceans TARA_R110000868 (sample SAMEA4397489) | marine metagenome | biome: Polar Biome; feature: [SRF] surface water layer (ENVO:00010504); material: water (ENVO:00002006), including particulate matter (ENVO:01000060) such as... | depth 5 m | reverse complement strand
TCGCCGATATAAAATTTTATTTTTTCATTCTTTAAAGAATTACGCATATCATCTTGTTTTTTTTCATCTCTAGAAAAAATGCGGATTTCTTTTATATCTGTTTCAAGAAAACGATTAAGTACTGCGTTTCCGAAAGAACCTGTTCCCCCTGTAATTAATAATGTTTTGTTTTTAAACATGTTAACTTTTTTGAATAAAATTATAATAATAATAGAGCATAACAATTAAATATAGACAACTAGCTAAAATCTTGGTTATTATGGCACCATCCATTTGATATTGTTGTATTAATAGGGTGTAACCAATAATATTTACTGCTCCAACAAAAAAGGCTGCATTTCGTAATTTTTTACCTTCACCTTTGGCACCTAAAAACCGATTTATTAAATCTCCCAATCCGTGGAATAAAAAACCTATAATTAAAAGTTTTGCAATCCGCGCTACGGGTAAATAATCTGAGGAATAAAAATGCAGAACAACTAAATCAATTAAAAGGTAAAATACAACCAAAGCAACCAATGTCATTAAAATGCTTAATAAAATGATTTTATTAGGGATTTTAGGTAAATGGACAAATTTTTTAAAAAAAGTTGTCCCCAATACGGATGGTATTATTAGCATTGGGCTACAAACTGTTAATGCAAGCATAAAAAAGCCCACTTGCTTATTATCATGCATAAAATAAGAAATACTTATGCCCGCAATATTTGCAGTAGCAACTCCGGCTAAACTGCCATAATATATAGGCCTACCATTAAATTTATTTTCGGTATATAATTCTTTAATTAAACTTTTATTATAGTTGAAATTAGGTTTAAAATTAAAAATAACTACAATGGAGCTGAGTAATAATAAACCGTAATATAGTAATAACACTAACTCCACAGTAACTTCCATTCTAGCAGCTAAAAAGTAAGCTGCAATGGCATAGGCTATTAGGGGGAGTACGCTTAATAAGGCAAGTGTATAAATTTTATTTAAGCCTTTGAGTATTTCTAATAAAGCAAAGTTTGCAATAATAGCAGGAACCATAAAAAAAAAGGTTCTAAAAGTAGGTCCAAATGATTCTTCGAAAAATACAGGTTCTATTAATGAATAAACAAATAATAGCACTATACCAATAGCCGAAATGATGCCTAAAATAACAACAAAAAGGCCTAAGTATTTTTTTTCTTTAATAGCACTATCATTTATTGCTATTAAGCGGGTTATTGAGATAAAAAAACCTACAGATACGAGACTTGCGATAAAACGTGCGACTGTTTCAATGTATTTATAATCACCAAATTTTTCTGGCCCTAATAATTTTGTATTTAATATACTAATTAAAAAACCAAATAACACAGCAGTAAAACTTGCACCGTACATGGTTAATGTTTTTTTTAAAGAAGACGTAAGTTTTATCATGTAAGATTGGTACTATATTTGTATAAAACTCGTCCTAAAATAATACTAATAGTAAAAAAGAAAAAATCTACAGACATAGTAGTAAATATAGCTAAGCCTAACAATGCAAGAAACCATAAAATAAGTACAAAACATTCTACTTTTGTTTCATAGGAAAGATTTCTTTTAAAAATCATTCTTACAGGTATTACCCCACATAAAAAAGCATAACATAAGACAGGAATTAAACCACCCCACCAAATTAAAAATAGCCACTGGTTATCTACTGCCCCATAATCATGAACGCTACCAAAGCTATAAGTTGCAAATGTCCCACTTCCTGTAATAAGTTGAAAAATGTCTAATTGAGAAATAAATATTACTAATTGTTCAGTTCTTGTGTCTTTATCACCTCTATTCATTAATAACTCTAGTGAGGTACTTAAAATTTCGGTATTAATTACTAAATAAGTTAGGGCCAGACCAAATACACCTGACAAAATAACGTAACCACTTTTTTTTTGTGTGGTAAAAAAATCGAATAGCAAGGTGAAAAAATAAATGATTAAAAATGACCGTGTTTGGATTACTAAGGCGAGAATAATACCTATTAAAATAATATAAATTCTTAACCATTTTAGATGTGGATATGTTTTTAGCATAAGAAATACATAAGGCGCAATCCAAACATAATTAACAGCATACACCCTATATTTACTTAATGCTTGTCCACGCCAACCACCAATCCCGAAATCTATTAAATTGTAAATTGTAAGTAAAGAAATGTAAACTGCGGAGAATATTAAAAACTTTTTGAAAAAATCATATCTTTTCGAGTTATAACTAACAAATATAATTCCTAAGCAAATCCATGTTCCTATTCCCTTTTTATCCATAAAGTGAGTCATATTCAATAAGCTAGCACCACTTACTATGTAATTGAGGGTAATGTAAAAAATAAGTATAAGATAGGAAAAATATATAGATATTTTGTATTTATTTTTAGCTGTAAAAATTGCTAAAATCACAGATAAGAATATGCAAATTACAGATAATATTCTTAAATATTTTTCTGATCCAAGTGCATAAGAACCGGTCAATACGGCTGAATATAATCTTTCTTGTGCAAAATAAATATAGAATAAATTTAGAAACAATCCTGAAAACAAGAAAATTGATATAGTTCTTTCAATACGTGAGTTTTGGTCCAAATTTTCTGTTTGTAATTAAAACTTTGCTATTATAACCTTTTTACTAATTTATCCTTAAGAATACCTTTAACATCATATATAACCGCATTATTATTTCTAAATTGTTGTAAATCTAATTTAAGGAATTCCTTATGAGAAACTGTTAATACAATAGCGTCATATTTTTTATAAGGCATATCTTTAGTCGTAATTAGCTTGTACTCGTGCATAACTTCTTCAGGAGTAGCCCATGGGTCATAGATATCAACATTTGCGCCATATGATGTAAGATTGTTAATAACATCAACAGCTTTTGTATTGCGAACATCAGGGCAGTTTTCTTTAAATGTAATTCCCAATACTAGAATATCGGAGTTTTTTACCTTAATATCATTTTGTACCATAAGTTTTACAACTTCGGCTGCTACATATTTACCCATACCATCATTCATGCGTCGGCCGGCTAAAATAATTTCTGGATGGTAACCATATTCTTGTGCTTTTTGGGCAAGATAATAAGGATCCACCCCGATACAATGTCCACCTACTAAACCTGGCTTAAAGGGCAAAAAGTTCCATTTAGTCCCTGCTGCTTCCAAAACATCATGGGTGTCAATATGCATTAAATTAAATATTTTAGCTAACTCATTAACAAAAGCAATATTGATATCACGTTGTGAGTTTTCAATAACCTTAGCCGCTTCAGCAACTTTAATAGAAGGTGCTAAATGCGTACCAGCACTAATCACTGATGCATAAAGGTTATTAACTTTTTGTCCAATTTCTGGTGTAGATCCAGAAGTTACTTTTAATATTTTCTCTACAGTATGTTCCTTATCACCTGGATTAATACGTTCAGGAGAGTATCCTACAAAAAAATCTTCATTAAATTTCAATCCGCTAACACGTTCCAAAACAGGAACACATTCATCTTCTGTTACTCCTGGATAAACTGTAGATTCGTAGATAACAATATCACCTTTTTTAAGTACTTTTCCTACTGTTTCACTTGATTTGTACAAAGGAGTTAAAATTGGTCTATTAGTACTATCCACGGGTGTAGGAACTGTAACTACGTAATAATTACAATCTTTTATGTTCTCGATATTATTGGTGCAAAATAGTCCTGTATCCATTGAAGGAGAATCCGATAAGACGGCTTGTAAAATGTCTTCTTCTACTTCAAGGGTACTATCTATTCCTGTATTTAATTCTTTAATTCTTCCTTCATTGATATCAAAACCAATAACTGGATATTTGGTAGCAAATAAGCGAGCCAATGGTAAACCTACATATCCTAAGCCTATTACAGCTATTTTAATAACACTCATTTTATACTAGTATTTGATTTATTATTATTTTTTACCAATTTGATAGTATTCGAATCCGTCATTTACCATTCTAGAATGATTATATTGATTTCTACCGTCAAAAATTATTGGGTTTTTTAATTGTTTTTTTAATTCTTCAAAATCTGGAGATCTAAATTCTTTCCATTCTGTTAAAAGTATTATAGCATCAGAATTTTGTAGTGTTTCATATTTTGAATCAAAATAAAAAACATTTTCTAAATCTTTTAAGTAAAAATTTTTAGCTTCATCCATTGCTTTGGGATCATAAGCTTGGATTATAGCCCCTCTTTTTGTCAGTTCTTTGATTGTGTAAATCGAAGGGGCTTCACGCATATCATCTGTTTCAGGTTTAAACGAGAGACCCCATATAGAAAAAGTTTTACCTGCTAGATCTTCTCCAAATCTTTCGACAACTTTTTTTGCAATAACTAATTTTTGTTTATCATTAACTTCTTCAACTGCACTTATTAAATTTGCTTTATATCCATTTTCTTCTGCTGTCTTTTTTAAGGCTTTAACATCTTTTGGAAAACATGAACCTCCATAACCACTACCCGGATAAATAAAACTATAACCAATTCTACTATCAGAACCAATACCAATTCTAACTCTATTGACATCAGCACCAACCAATTCACATATGTTAGCTATTTCGTTCATAAAAGAAATCTTTGTAGCAAGCATAGCATTCGCAACGTATTTTGTCATTTCAGCGGAACGCACGTCCATAGTTATTAAACGATCCATATTACTTCTAAAAAAAGGAGCATAAAGGGCTCTCATTTTATCCGTAGCTAATTCTTCGTTAGAACCAACAACGACTCTATCAGGTTTCATAAAGTCACTAATTGCATCACCTTCTTTCAAAAATTCAGGATTGGAAACAACGTAAAAATTTATTTTTACATTCCTTTTCTCTAGTTCTTTGGCAATAGTATCTTTCACCATATCGGCAGTACCAACAGGAACTGTGGATTTATCAACTACAATTAATGATTTTTGCATATGCTGCCCAATTTGCTTGGCAACTTGTAGGACAAACTTTAAATCTGCAGAACCGTCATCACCCATAGGTGTTCCAACAGCTATAAATGCGATATCACATTTTTTTTCTAATTGATCTTTTAAATTGGTACTAAAATGTAATGTATTATTTTTAACATTACGTTGAACCATAGCTTCAAGTCCTGGCTCGTATATGGGAATTATTCCTTTTTTAAGATTTTCAATTTTTTTTGTATCTACGTCTACACAAGTTACGGTGTTTCCCATCTCAGCAAAACAGGTTCCACTTACAAGGCCAACATAGCCCGTTCCAATAACAGTTAAATTCATTTTTTAATTTATTTTAAATTTTCCCAATACCAATTAACAGACTCTTTTAATCCTTTTTTGATATCAAATTGTGGATTATAATTAAGTAATTTTATAGATTTATCAATTGAAGCTAATGAGTGGGGAACATCACCTTGCCTAGCGTCTCTGTATTTTACTTCTATATTAGCAATTTTTGGATCATATTCGCTTAAATAGGATTTTAAAAGTGCAACTAGCTCATTTAAATCAGTGCGCTCGCCATATGCGACATTGTAAACGGTATTTATTGCAACTTTATTATCTGTTATCATAGATAAAATATTCATTTGAACTACGTTATCTATATACGTAAAATCTCGAGAATAACTACCATCACCATTAATCATAGGAGACTCATGATTAATAAGTTGAATTACAAATTTTGGAATAACAGCCGCATAAGCGCCATTAGGATCTTGTCTTCTTCCAAAAACATTAAAATACCTTAGACCAACAGTTTCCAATCCGTAAGTTTTAGAAAAAATTTCTGCATAAAGTTCATTCACGTATTTGGTAATGGCGTATGGCGACAAGGGTTTGCCAATTACATTCTCTATTTTTGGCAAACTTTCGGAATCACCATAAGTTGAAGAACTTGCGGCATAAGTGAAGCGTTTTACATTCGCATCTCTTGCCGCAACTAACATATTTAAAAAACCAGAAACATTCACTGCATTACTAGTAATGGGGTCATTAATTGATCTTGGTACCGATCCTAATGCGGCTTGATGTAAGATGTAATCAACACCCTCACATGCTTTTTTACAATCGCCGAGATCTCTTATATCACCTTCAATTAGTGTAAAATTAGTATGATTCAATAAATGATTAATATTTTCTCTTTTACCAGTCGCAAAATTATCTAAACAGGTAACTTTATTACCATTAGTTAGTAAGGTTTCGCATAAGTTAGAGCCTATGAAACCAGCCCCTCCAGTTACTAAAATATGATATTCTGGATTTAATTTATGTGTTTTATTAATCATTTTGTGTTTTTTTGAATGACAAAGATGTGTAAAAGAAATGTAAATGATGTTTTTATTATATTAAGTATCCAATTAATCGGATGAAATTAAATGGTGAATAGATTATTCAAAAAATTATACCTTATAGTGTTGTTTGTACCAATTTACAAATTTGGTTACCCCTTTTTTTATGTCTGTATTGGGTTTATAATTATAATCGTTGATAAGTTCATCTACATTGGCCCAAGTTTTTTTCACATCTCCAGGTTGTATTGGCATAAATTCTTTTTGGCCTTTTATATTTAAAGATGCTTCTATGGCATGAATAAATGAATTAAGCTTGATTGAATTATTATTACCAATGTTATATATTTTATAAAGTGCTCGATGTTGCGTGTTTTTTTCAATTATTCGAACAATACCTTCAACTATATCGTCGATATAGGTAAAGTCTCTTTCCATGTCGCCATTATTAAATACCTTTATTGGTTTATTATTTATTATGGCATCTGTAAATAAAAAGAGCGCCATATCAGGCCTTCCCCAAGGGCCGTAAACAGTGAAAAAACGTAATCCAGTTGTGGCGAAACCGAATAAGTGACTATAGGTATGAGCCATTAGTTCATTACTTTTTTTAGTAGCGGCGTAAAGACTTATCGGATGATCTACATTATCTGTAGTTTCAAAAGGTATTTTTGTATTTAATCCATACACACTAGAACTACTGGCGTAAACCAAATGTTTTATCTTATGGTTTCTACAACATTCCAAAATGTTTAAATAGCCAACAATGTTACTGTCAATATAAGTTTCCGGGTTTTCAATACTGTATCGGACACCTGCTTGCGCGGCTAAATTGCAAACTATATCAAATTTTTCATCTATAAAAAGTTGTGGTAAATTAGTTCTATCCTCAATATTAAGCCTAATAAATTTAAATTGGTATTTATTGCTATTTACTAATTCATTATAAGAATCGGATTTGCCTATTTTTATACCTAATTCATTTAATCGAGCATATTTCAATTGAACGTCATAATAATCATTAATATTATCCAGACCAACAACCTGATGTCCATTTTCTAATAATTTTTTAGTTGTGTGAAACCCAATAAATCCAGCAGCACCAGTTACCAATATTTTCATTTAGTTGAATTAACCATTATTTAAAACAAAGATGAAAAAACTATTCTAAATATAATATTACTTTCAGTTTTTATTGATAAAAAGAACAATTAATCGATTAAATATCTTTTGAGAAAGTATTTACGCTTTTAAAAGGATAAAAATTGTACTTCAGGAATAAATAAACAAATGTTAAAGAAAGATGTATTTTATCGATTATAGTCTAGAATTATGTTAAAAATACAGTTTAAGTGATCCGTTTTTAAGCTGAACTGCGTAACTACATAAAAATTATTATAAGATAAGTTAATGAGCAAAGTGTTTTGTAATTAGGTTATTATTATCGACAAAGTGCTATTCATCGAATAATTATGCATTTAATCAATAAAACAATATTATTAAGTAAATTTGAATTCCCTAAATCAAAAAAATTATGAAATTAATTAAAAAATCGCAAATTTTCTTATTTTTAAATTTAATAAGTCTTACTTTATTTTCATGTTCATCTGAGCAGGATATTGCTTCTTTAGTTCTTGAAGAAATTGATAATCCAAGTTTAGATGAGATTGGAGTAGTTCCTAAATTAGATCCTGTTTCAACTAGTTTAAAAGCTTTCCCTTCAGCTTATGGTGCAGGAGCCTATACTTCAGGTGGTCGCGGTGGTAAAATTTTAAATGTAACAACTACCGAAGACACGGGCAGAGAGGGAAGTTTGAGATGGGCAATAGGACAAACTGGGCCAAGAATTATTGTTTTTAAAGTTGGGGGTGAATTTCTATTAACCCTAGGAAGGTTAAAAATGGGTCCGTTAAATGATAATCTAACAGTTGCAGGTCAAACTGCACCTGGTGATGGAGTTACAATTTCCGGAGATTATCTACAAATGAGTAATGTGAATAATGTTATTTTTAGGTTTATTAGATTTAGAGGAATTAAAAACGGTACATACCAGAATGATATTATTACTGGAATTGATTGTACAAACATTATAATGGATCATTGTTCTGGAAGTTGGGGAAAGGATGAAATATGGAGTTTTACTTCATCTCGAACTGTCTTAGGTAAAATAACAACCGGTAATGTCACCATTCAGAGGTCTATAATGGCTGAAATGGATCCAGAACATAGTACGGGTAGTTTGTTTGGAACAATTAGTGAAGAATATAAAGAGAATTCTGGTGATTTTTCATTTAACAATAATTATATTTATAATATAAGTCATCGATTTCCAAATACGCTTGGAACGGGTAAGTTTGAAATTAAAAATAATGTTATTTATAATTGGTCATATCGTTTAACATCAGCATATTATGGGGCAGAAGTGAATCAACAGAATAATTATTATAAAATAGGACCCAAAACAATTGCAAATTCAATATCCAACGAAGATGGAGATATTATTGGTACTTTAAATAGAGTAGGAAATGAAGGAACTCCTCCTAAAATTTATGCAAAAGGAAATTTAGTAATGCCAGGGGTTATAACTGATCCAGATATAGATAATTTAGTTATGTGGAGATATTTTACTAATTCAGCTGGAAAATCAAGGAATGTTACTGTTCCTAATTCATTAAAATCTGAAACCGAACCAAAAATGAATGGAGAGGAATTCCCCTTACTTTCTGCTATAGATGCATACAATAATGTACTAAGTGATGTAGGAGCAAATAAAAGTTTAAATGCAACTGGGACATACATTATTAATTCAGATGAAATGGATGAAATTTATCTAGATGCAGCAATAAATGATAAGGGGACTTCGAGTTATAGAAATTCAAATGAATGGGTTTTACCACCTCTTAATAATGTAAATAATTCCAAGCCATATAAAGATACTGATATGGATGGCATGCCTGATACTTGGGAAATAGCTGTGGGACTGAATCCGGAATTGGATGATAGTGCAGGTGACTTGGACAATGATGGCTATACCAATATAGAGGAGTTTATAAATTTAGTTGATTTTTAAATAGAATTTTATTGTCTTTTTTAGCTCTACAGTTTTAAAATACTAGTCTTAAATAATCGATACAAATTATAAAAGTTTAAATTTATTATTTAAATCTCATTGAATCTAACTTCAATGAGATTTTTTGATTCGTATTGTTTCATTTTGAGCTTATTATCTTCTTACCTTTAAAAAAAATTTAGGAGCTTAATTTGTAATTGAGTTCACTTAGTTCTTATTTGTGTAAATATATATAAATAAGAAATTAAAACATATTAGTTAATTTCTCGGGAAAGTGTTATTAATTTTTGATATATTTTCAATTTTTATTGATTATTTTTTTTATTACTTAATAATACTATAAAATGTTTTAAAAATTATTAGTATGTCTTTAAAAAAGCCTTTATCCTGAACATACTTTTTATTTAAATTTAGTTTAATAGGCATGATTTCGTCTATATATTTTTGCTCTGGATTTTCGGATCCTTTTAAGATTTCATTTTCATTTCTAAAGTGGATGGATGCGTAATCCGTGATACCTGGTCTTATACTTAAAACTATCATATCTTCTGGTGAATATAAATCAACATATCTTCTAACCTCAGGTCTAGGGCCAACTATACTCATATCGCCAATTAGAACATTAAATAGTTGAGGAAGCTCATCCAGTTTAAACTTTCTAAGGTAATAACCAATATAAGTTACTCTCGGATCCTTATCGCCTACAGTTAAAAGTCCTTTTTTATCAGAATCTAAGTACATTGTTCTGAACTTAAAAATATAAAAATCCTTACCTCTAACTCCAACCCTTTTTTGTTTATATAAGAAACTTCCCTTTGAGGTTAATTTTATAGCTAATACGATACTCAAATAAACCGGGAAAAGTAGTATAATTCCAATTGAAGATGCGATTATATCAAAAATTCTCTTCATTAGATTATTTTTTCTACGGCTCTTATTACTACATCAGCTATAAATTCTAGTTCTTTGTTAGTTAGCTGAGTATAAATAGGTAATGAAATTTCATTTTTATATTGATTATAGGCAACAGGAAAATTTTTAATATCAAATCCCATCTCTTTAAATATAGTTAAAAGAGGCAATGGTTGAAAATGGACATTTACAGCAACATCTTCTTGAGATATTAAATCAATAATTTTGTCGCGTTGTTCTTCTGTAATATCTTTAATACGTAAGGCGTAAATGTGACATGATGAACTTTTTTCGTTAGAAGAAAATGGAGGTGTGATTGCCCATTTTTTATCTCCCAATAATGAATTGTATTTATTGAAAATTGTATTTCTTTTTGGAAGTGAATCTTTTTCGTAAGATTTCATTTGTCCAACACCTATGGCAGCTAAAACATCAGGCATATTTATTTTTAAACCAGGATATATGATGTCATATCTCCAAGCACCTGCTTTACTTTTGGAAAATGCATCTTTGGTTTGTCCATTTAATGAGTAGCATCTTAACACGTTATAGATTTCTTTATTGTCAAAAGGTTTTGGCATATTTATACAAATTGCTCCACCTTCAGCTGTAGTTACATTTTTTACAGCATGTAGCGAAAAAATTGTAATATCGGTTAAAACACCTGCATTGGAATTTTTATATTTTGCACCTATAGAATGTGCGGCATCAGATATCACTAAAATTCTTCCTAGCTTTCTTTGAATCTCACTATTTGGCTGAAAAATAGTTTTTGATTCTTCTGCAAGATGATTAATCGCGGTATAATCACATGGCCATCCCGCAATGTCAACAGGAATTATAGCTTTAGTCTTTTTGGTTATTGCATTTTTAATAGCAGGTATTGAGATGTTAAAATCATCTGAAACATCAACTATTACAGGCGTTGCTCCTGCGTGGATTACAGCAAGGGCAGTAGCAGAATAAGTGTACGCAGGAATAATAACTTCATCACCTGCTTCTACCCCTAACCATTTTAATATAAGCATGGCACCCGAGGTCCAAGAATTAACACATAAAACTTCAGGTGCTGTCGAAAGTTGTTGAATTTGGCTTTCGAGAAGTTTCACCTTAGGACCGGTAGTAATCCATCCGGAATTCAATGAGTCTAAAACTTCGTCAGTTACATCTGAATTAATTAACGGTGGAGAAAATGGTATTTTCATATTTTTTTTTATATAAATTTATATATTCGTTACTAATAACTTCTAAACTAAAATCTTTAACTTTATTAATGGCATTTGCAGACATTTCTTTTGAATGATTTGGATTGGATGCCATATATATCATTGCTTTAGCTAAATCTTGTGAATTATTTAATTCGATTAAAAGGCCTTCTTTGTTATTAGTGATAATTTCTTTTGTTCCCGGAACATTTGTTGTAATAACAGGTAGGCCAACAGCAGCGGCTTCAAGTATAACTCTTGAAAATCCCTCGCGAAAAGTAGGTAAGACAAATGCGTCAGATTTTAGCATTAACTCCGAAACATTGGATTTTGGTCCAAGCCAATAAACATACTTTTGATATTCATTTAAAATATTAATATTTAGAATTTGGGAGTTTTCTTCTAATGGTCCCACTAATTGAAATTCAAAATCATGACCTTTATCTTTACATATTTTGGCGGCTTCTAAATAATTTAAGATACCTTTTTCGTATACTAGTCTTGCAACACAAATAAATGTGAATCTTTTATTATCTCTAGGAGCCTTGTTTTTGATTGTATTAAGATTAATTCCGCTTCCATAAATTAAGGAGCTATTGTTTTCATTAACTAGATTGTTTTGTCTAAAATATTCCCTGTCCGCTTCATTTTGAAAAGTAGTATGAATTTTTTTGCTTTTTGCAAATTGATGTAAAAAATTATAAAGAATACGAAGTATTTTATGCTTGAATTTTTCACCCATAAAAATTGTTCCTAAACCTGTAATTGTTCTTATTATTTTTGTATCGAGATTTAAGCAGGCTATTGGAACCAAGAACGCTGGTTTGGTGTCAAAAGTCTGTATAATATCAAATTTATTTTGTTTAATTATTCTACGGTATTCCAAAATAGTTTTGAAGTCTGAAAACAGATTTAATTTTCTGTTTAAATTATATTGTATAAAGTTAATATTATTAGGATAATGGTAATCCTTAGTGCCTAATATGGTTACATTAAAATCGTTTTTATTTAGAATATTTGCTAAATCAATTCTTTTGTAAGCATCTTCGCCCCCAATTAAACAAATGTTAATCCTAGTAGTCATTAATTTTTTTTTCAAACTTAGAATTAATTTTTCGCATCTAAGAATAATCCAGATAAAAAGAAAAATCTATCGTTTAAAACTCAAAAAATAAAATATTGAGTTTGTTTGATAATTAATTCTTTGAATTAGTAGCCCAAAATTTCAGGCTATAATTAACGTTACCATTATGAAATTTATATTAAGAATAAACTTTAATATTTAAAAAAACTTAATTCTACCTTTGAGCGATAATACATCAAAGTTTAGCGAATTAACACCAAAACATTAAAGTGCAATAGACATTTTTTTTAAGTTTGTGTAGTAATGAGATTACCAAAACCCCAAAACGCCGATAGTTTAAAAATGCATGACTTAATTCATAATGAAAAAGTTTGGCTTTCTCCACCGCATATGAGTGGAAATGAACAATTCTATATTGAACAAGCCATTGAGACCAATTGGGTATCCTCAATCGGTGAAAATATAAATATTTTCGAAGATTTATTACAGGAGTATATCGCTAATGTGCATGTTGCAGTATTAACTTCGGGAACCGCTGCATTACATTTAGCATTAAATATTTTAGGAGTTCAATCAGGTGATGAAGTTTTATGTCAAAGTTTCACTTTTGCAGCATCAGCTAATCCAATTAAATATTTAGGTGCAACTCCAATTTTTATAGATAGTGAACGAGATACATGGAATATTTGTCCTGTTTTACTGGAAAAAGCAATATTAGAGAGAATAGCGAATGGCAAAAAACCTAAAGCTATTGTAGCAGTTCATTTATATGGAATGCCATATAAAATTGAAGAGATAACTGAAATTTCTAAAAAATATGCTATACCAGTTGTAGAAGATAGCGCAGAGGCTTTAGGAAGTACTTGGAAAGGTGAAAAATGTGGTGGTTTTGGTGAACTAGGTGTTCTTTCTTTTAATGGCAATAAAATAATTACCACTTCTGGAGGAGGAGCATTGGTTTGTAAAAATGTAGAGTTAAAAGAAAAGGCTATCTATTTAGCATCACAGGCTAGAGATGAACACCCTCATTATCAGCATTCTAGAATTGGATATAATTATAGAATGAGTAATATTCTTGCTGGAATAGGAAGGGGGCAAATGGAGGTTTTAGAGAGTCGTATATTGGCTAGAAGAACTATTTTTAATAGGTATTTTCAAGAACTGTCTGATAATAGTAAAATTGAATTTTTAAAAGAACCAGAAGGCTATTATTCTAATAGATGGTTAAGTTGTATTGTATTACCAACTCTAGAAATTAGAGAAGCTATAAGGCTAGAACTATTGAAAAACAATATAGAATCTAGACCATTATGGAAACCAATGCATATGCAACCAATTTTTCAAGAATGTTTAACTTATACCAATGGAACTTCTGAAGATTTATTTAATAGGGGATTATGTTTGCCCAGTGGTTCTAATTTAAGTCAATCAGATTTAAAAAAAATTATATCAATAATTAAAAATATTGTATCATGATACAGAATTACATAAATAATACAGTAAGTAAATATGCTTCTAAATGGTTAGTATTGTTCATTGATGTACTAATTGTTGCTTTTGCCTTTATTTTATCTTATTTCATTTTGTTTAATCTAACTATGAATTTTGATGTAAATAAATTGATTGTGCAATTACCATTTATAAGTATGATATCTTTAATTTCATTTTTAATAATTGGTTCATACAAAGGTGTTGTAAGGCATACAGGAGTTAGAGATGTGTATAATATTTTTAATGCAATATGCCTAATAAGTATAATTACGATTGTGGCAGTTGTGATAAATAGAAAACTAGATTTTCTAGGAAATTTTACGGTTCCATTAACCATAATTATAATTCATAGTTTATTAAGTTTTATCGGATTAACGGCGTCTAGATACTTGTTTAAAGCCATGTATACTAATTTTGTTGCCAGTGGTTATAAAACAGCTACAAAAAATGTATTAATTTATGGGGCCGGAGAATCTGGCATTTTGACTTACAATGCATTAACAAATGCATCTAAAAGTAAAGTTAAAGTTGTTGGATATGTAGATAAAGATGATCAAAAAGTTGGAAAGTTAATTAATGGCGTACAGGTATTTAATAGTGATGTGCTTACCGAAAGTTTTATTTTAAGAAAAGATATTTCTGAAGTTATTTTTTCGATTCAAAATATAGATCATAAGAAGTTAAGAGTACTAGTAGAAAGTTTAGTTGATTTTCCAGTATTGGTTAAAATTGTTCCTCCTGTTGAAGATTGGATTAATGGTGAATTAAAGATTTCTCAAATAAAGCAAGTTCAAATTGAAGATCTCTTAGATCGTGCAACAATTGATATTAAGAATTCGAAAATAGAAGAAGAATTAAAGGATAAAACAGTCTTAGTTACAGGAGGAGCAGGATCAATTGGAAGTGAAATTGTTAGACAAATTTGCACTTATAAATACAAGTCATTGATTATTATAGATCAGGCAGAATCGGCACTATATGATTTGCAACAAGAATTAAAACAGAACAACTTTCATAATTTTATACCAATAGTAGGAGATATCAGAGACAAAAATAGAATGAATAATATTTTTCAAGAACACTGTCCTGATTTAGTATTTCATGCGGCAGCTTATAAGCATGTGCCATTGATGGAGTATAATTCATATGAAGCAATAAAAATTAATGTAGCTGGAACTAAAGTTATTTGTGATCTATCTGTACAATATAATGTCGATAAATTTGTATTTGTGTCTACTGATAAAGCCGTAAACCCAACAAATGTAATGGGGGCAACAAAGCGTATAGCAGAAATGTATATTAGTTGTATGCAACAATTAAATAAAACAAAATTTATAACTACGCGATTTGGAAATGTTTTAGGTTCCAATGGTTCTGTAATTCCTTTATTTAAAAAGCAAATTGAAAAAGGAGGTCCGCTAACAGTAACTCATCAAGATGTTACACGATTTTTTATGACAATTCCAGAGGCCTCACAATTGGTGTTAGAAGCTGGAGCAATGGGAACTGGTGGTGAGATATTTATTTTTGATATGGGAGAGTCTGTAAAAATATTTGACTTAGCAAAAAATATGATAAAACTATCAGGCTTAAAATATCCTGAAGATATTGATATTAAAGTTACAGGGTTAAGACCCGGCGAGAAGCTTTATGAAGAACTATTAGCAAATGGAGAGAACACACTTCCTACATATCATAAAAAAATTATGATAAGTAAAATTAGGGAGTTGGATTATACAAAAATCCGTTCTAATATAAACCAATTATGTGTTTCTAATATGTTTTTTGACACGGATACTGTTCGTTTAATGAAAGAGATTGTTCCTGAATATATTTCGAAAAATTCTGAACTTTGCAAGATTGATGAAGAAGTTCGTAAAGAAGAACAAAACAATAAAACAGATGTTTTAGAAAATAAAATTCTTCAATCTTAAACATTTTATATACTTTTAATTTTTAAAATTGATTATATGCTTAACACTAACCAATTACCTAAATCTTTAATTTTAATATTTTTTATTTCTTTATTTCTGATTTCATGTGGATCAAAGAAGGATGTTGTCTATTTTCAAGATGTAGGTTCTTATGAAACAATAGTTAATGAAACACCTTTTATATCAAAATTCAAAGTAGATGATGTTGTTAGTATATATGTTTCAACCTTAAATCCAGAAGCAAGTGCTCCATTTAATTTATTTCGAGGAGGTAGAGAAGCAGGAGGAACAGGAATGCAAGAGCAGGTAGATTATCTAGTAGATGAAAGTGGTAATATAGATTTTCCAGTAATCGGTAAAATAAAAATAGCAGGATTATCATCAGAAGAGTTGAGAGAGCTTTTAACCAAGGAACTTTTCGATTACCTCAAAGATCCAATAATTAATATTAGATTAAAAAACTTTACGGTTACGGTTTTAGGTCAAGTAAACAGACCAGGAACTTATGAAGTAAATGGTGAGCAAATTACAATATTAGAGGCTATAGGTTTGGCAGGGGATTTGGATATTAAAGGGATACGAAAAAATGTATTGGTTATTCGTGATTTCAATGGAACAAAAGCTTACTATAAAATTGATTTAACAACAAAAGAAGCTATGAAGTCTCCTGTATATTATTTAACTCAAAATGATGTTGTAATAATTGAGCCCAATAGGTCTGCAATAACATCTTCAACCTTGGATAACAGAGCTACCTTAATGGTTTCAATTGCTTCTATTTTAATTTCTTCAACAATTTTAATTCTTACTCGTCAATAATTTTTTTCGAAAAACACTTTTAAATATGAGCTTGAATACTATGGAAAGCCCAAAACTAAATAATATGGATATAAAGAGTATTCTGCAAACATATCTTAGACATTGGGTTTGGTTTATGGCAGCTATAATAGTAGCTTTTGTATTAGCCTTTTTATATTTGAGATATACTATACCTCAATACGCTGCAGAGGCAAAAATTCAAATTGTAAAAGAAGACGGAGCCTCTCCCGAGTTAAGCATATTTAAAGATTTGGATCTTTTTTCTCAAAGTGGAAATGAAGTTTTAGATGAAATTGAAATTTTAAAATCCAGATCTAATTTAATTGAAGTTGTTAAGAAATTAAAACTAAATATTACTACTACGGCTATAGGAAATATAATGAGTTCCGAAGTGTATTCTCAGCCTAAACCATTTAAAATAAATTTCTTAGCACCAGATTCTATAATTAACAATTCTAAATTTAGCTTTTATGTTACGTATTCATCGGAAACAACATTTGGATATGCAGAGAATGAAGATGACCCAGTAAAAGTGTTGTCTTTTGGGAAGAATATAAAAACACCAGCAGGTGATATTATTATAACGCCAGTGAATACAAACTTAAAGTTTACTGAAGGCAAAAAATTTAAAATCAGTATAAATCCAGTTGGAGAAGTTGCTCAAATGTATCAACAAAAATTAATTATTAGTCAACAGGATAAACTTTCAAATATTGTAAATATATCTCTTACAGATCCAATTCAGAAAAAAGCTATTGATATAATAAATGAACTAATAAAAAATTATAACGAAAATGGGGTTGCAGATAAAAAAGCAATAGCAGATAGGACTTCAGAATTTATTAATGACAGAATAACTCAAATAGCTTCAAACCTATCGTCAGTTGATCAGAATGCGGTAGAGTTTATGACTAACAAAGGAATTTCGGATATAGGCTCACAAACAAATATTAATTTAAGTACAGGTGCTTCGAATCAACAAGAATTGGAAAATGCGCGCTATCAACTAATGGTCGCTGATGCTATGAAGGAAGAAGTAGATAATCAAAATGGATATCAATTGCTTCCATCAAATATAGGTTTAGCAGATCAATCCATAACAAGTAATACTGCAACATACAATCAATTAGTAGCAGAACGCAAGCGATTACTGGAAAGTTCTAATGAAAAAAACCCAATAATTGTTTCTTTAGATCAACAAATTTCTGGTTTGAGAAGTACAATCAAATCAAGTTTGAGTGGAATGAAAGAAAATTTGAGTTTAAAGTTGAACAGTTTGGCCGGCCAACAATCTAGAATTAATTCAAGCTTATACTCAGCTCCAAAAAACCAGCAAGCATTAAGAGATATTACTAGAAAGCAGCAAACAACAGAATCTTTATACTTGTATTTATTACAAAAAAGGGAAGAATCACAAATTGCATATGCTTCCGCTTCAGCGAAATCTAAATCTATAGATAGTGCATATGCTTCAAGTAACCTTCCTATATCTCCAAAACGAAATATTGTATTATTAGCCTCTTTTATACTTGGTATTTTGTTACCATTTACTGTTATTTATATTAAGGACTTGTTAGATAATAAAATTCACAATAAATTAGGATTAGAGAATATTGTTAAAAATGTGCCTGTATTAGCAGAAATTCCTCATTTAGATAAAAAGGAGTCTAAGCTAATTTTAGATAATGATCGATCAATACTTGCAGAATCATTAAGAATATTAAGGACTAATCTTGATTATGTAATAAAATCTAATAAAGATGCCATAGGCAGTAATAATATTATCTATATTACTTCAAGTGTTTCTGGTGAAGGAAAAACATTTTTGGCTTCTAATTTGGCAATGATTTTTGCTGGTACAGGAAAGAAAATATTGCTAATTGGAGCCGATATTAGAAACCCCAAATTGTATACGTTTTTTAATAATAATAGTTTGGATCATAAAGGAAACGCTATTAGAGGAAATGCATTAGGTTTAACTGAATTCTTGTATGATACATCAACAAAAATTGAAGACATTACTGAGAAAATTTCTAATGGATCTAATTCTATCGATATTATTTATTCAGGAAAAATTCCACCAAACCCTTCTGAATTATTGATGAGTGATCGTATGAAGGCTTTATTGGATGAGGCTTCAGAAAAATATGATTATGTAATTGTAGATACTGCACCATTATTAGTTGTGACGGATACTATTCTGATTAGTGAATATGCAAATCAAATAGTATATGTTGTAAGAGCGGGGATTACAGAACAAAAAGTAATTGACTACCCATTGAATCTTGTAAAAGAAGGAAAATTAAAAGGATTATCTTTTGTTGTTAATGATGTAAAAAATACAGATTTAGGATACGGTGGTAAATATGGTTATGGTTATTCAGCAGAAGTGAAAAAATGGTGGAAATTTTGGGCTTAACTAAAGTTGTAAATAGTCTTGTCTATTATAGGAATTAGCCTATCAATTGTTTTTTGTTTGAGCTGAATTTTTTTAAGTTCTTCAAGGTGATTCAGGTGATGTACATCTGAAGCTAAAAAATCAATTTTACCTTCCTCTAATAGCTTGTTTGCGCAACGCTTTACGCTATCACCATAATACCCTCCTAAGGATAATATGTTTAGTTGAAACAATATGCCTTTTTGTTTATACCTATCGTATTTGTTGGTATTATGTAAGTAGTTATAACGTTCTGGATGGGCAAATATGGGAAAGTATCTCGCAGAACCTATTTTTTCTATAGCGGTGTCAAAATTTAGTGAGGGTTGTAAATAAGACATTTCTACAAGCAAGTAATTTTTTTGAATA
>TARA_R110000868_G_scaffold56449_1_pt1 | contig 19621 bp, 14 predicted proteins | sample TARA_R110000868 | Tara Oceans TARA_R110000868 (sample SAMEA4397489) | marine metagenome | biome: Polar Biome; feature: [SRF] surface water layer (ENVO:00010504); material: water (ENVO:00002006), including particulate matter (ENVO:01000060) such as... | depth 5 m | reverse complement strand
ACAGCCCTCGGGCGGCAGCCAGAAATCGAGGATTTCCGGATATTGTTGCTGCAGCAGCGGGATGAAGACCTCATTGAGGGCTTCGCCGAGCACTGACGGCTCGTCCGGCGGACGGCCGGTATAGGTGGACAGATAGATCGGGTCCTTGCGCATGGTGATGGCGCTGATCCGGAAGACCGGGAAATGCTCGACGGAATTATAATATCCCGTGTGATCGCCATAGGGGCCTTCCGGGCCATATTCGTCGAGCATGACATGGCCCTCGAGCACGATCTCGGCCTCGGCGGGGACTTTGAGCGGCACTGTCTTGCAGTCGACCAGTTCGACCTTTTGCCCGCGCAGAATGCCGGCGAACTGGTATTCCGAGAGCGTGTCGGGGATCGGGGTGACGGCGGCGAGTATGGTGCCGGGGTCGGCGCCGAGCACGACGGCGCAGGGCAGTGGGTCGGGCTTCTTGTCTTTCCAGCGGGCGAAATGCTGCGCCCCGCCGCGATGCTTGAGCCAGCGCATCAAAGTGCGGTCCTTGCCCAGTTTCTGCATGCGGTAAATGCCGAGATTATAATCATCCTGCTTGTCGGATGAGGGGCCCTTGGTGACGACCAGCGGCCAGGTGATCAGCGGCGCCGGCTCGCCGGGCCAGCAAGTCTGGATCGGCAGGCGGTCGAGATCGATCTCATCGCCGGTCAGTACAATGTCCTGGCAGGGCGCGTTCTTCACCGTCTTCGGCTTCATCGACAGCACGGTTTTCGCCAGCGGCAGCAAGTCGAGCGCGCCCTTGAGATCACCCGGTGGTTCGGGCTGGCGCAGGAAGGCGAGCAATTCACCGACTTCGCGCAGCTCGCCCGCGGTCGAGCGCGGCTTGCCGCCGAGCGTCACCGCCTGGGCAACGCGGCGCACCGTGCCGAACAGATTGACCAGCACCGGCATCTCGCTTTTGACGCCGTGCTCATTGACGACATTCTCGAACAGGAGCGCTGGTCCGCCGGCATGCAGGGTGCGCTTGTGGATCTCGGTGATCTCCAGATCGGTCGAAACCTGCGTCGTGATGCGCACCAGATCGCCGTCGGCCTCGAGCTGGTCGATGAAGTCACGCAGGGATTTATAGGCCATGTCAGGGTCTCGCTTGAACCGGGTGTTGAAACTGCAACTTCGCTGCGCAAAATGCCAGTGCGCGATGCGCCGCAGCGCGTGCCTGGTTGCACAGCAAAACTCAAGGCGGGTCAGGCCTTTACAGCCGGTCAGGCGGGGGAGAGAGCTGTATTCTCTCGGTTTTTAGACATGTTTGATTGAAATTGTCGCGTTTACCGAGGCGAAGCGTTCAAGAGTTTTCGCTACTCAGCGGCGAACGCAATTGGGTCGGATGGCGAATATAATGTTGTACAGGGCAGTCATGGTCTCGAAGGCCCGGGTCGATCTGGGTGTCGGTGCGCTGAATGGCGATCTCGGCAGCATTCTGGCCTGCTGCATGAAGGCGAGCACGGATCACCAGATGACCGGCGGCCTGATCTGGGATTGTGGCTGGTTCATGGAAGTGATCGAAGGCCAGCGCGAGGCGCTGGACGGTTTTTGGCAACGCATCATCGATGATCCGCGCCATGCCGATCCGCAACGCCTGGAATTCGTGCCCTTGCTGAAGCGCAGCTATGAAACCTGGTCTGTCGCCACACCGCGCCGCGGCCCGGCCAATCATTCCCTGATCCGAAACCTACGAAGTCATGTCCCGACCGCCGGTGAGGTGCGGACTCATGTCCGCACCGTCATCGCCACCGGTCTGGTTGCTGAATCACCGCCCATGGTCTGCGCCATCGGAAATTAGCCGGCTTCGTCTACCGGGGCCGGAGCCTCAGTCGGTGTCTCAGTCGCTGCCTCAGCCGGCACTTCGACTGGCGCCGGCGGCTGCAGTGATGCAACGACTTCGCGCGCCAGGCGGCCCGAGCGCGAGCTCACGCCGAGCGTGGCGCCAAAGCGCACAATCACCAATTCCTGCTCGGGCATGACATAGCCCCACTGGCCCTGGAAACCGCTCATCATGATGGTTTCCGGCGGCAGGCCGGTCGCTTCGGTCGGCAGCCAGAACCCCATGCCATAGCCGCCGCCCGAATTCGGTGTCGGCTCCGCGACAATGCCATACCAGTCTTGCGGCAGGATCCGGGTGCCATTGGCGACGCCATTATCGAGATAGAGCTGGCACAGACGTGCCCAGTCCTGGGCGGTGGCATACATGTAGGACGAGCCCTGGAAGACGCCATTCTCGCCCGGCTCCATGATGGCGGAATAAATGTCCAGCGGTTCGAAGATGCGGGCGCGCAGGGCGGCGATCTGTTCGGGCAGGGTATCGCCGAGGCGGCGTTGCATCGTGTCAGAGGCGAGGATGGTATTGCCGCTCATATATTGCCAGTGCTCGCCGGGCGCATGCAGGCGCTCCTGGGTGGCGGCGAAATGCGGCATGTCCCACTGGGTGAACAGCATCTGCGAATTGGGGTCCATGCCGTTATTGAGCTCGGCAATCGCCAGCCCGCCGGTCATGCGCAGCAGGCTCTCGATTGTGATATCGGCCAACTGCGGATCGCCGACCGCTGCAAGGGCCGGGATATCGCCTTCGGCGCGGATATCGAGCGATCCGTCCTGCACCATCGAGCCGGCCAGCGTTGCAATCACGCTCTTGGTCATCGACCAGCCGTGAAAGCGGGTCTCCGCGCTGGCACCGGGGGCGTAGTGTTCAGCCACGAGGCGGCCCTGATGCAGGATGGCGACGCCCAGCGTATTGCTGCCGTCCTGTCGCGCCTCGTCGAAGGCACTGGCCATCGCCGCGTCGAGCGCTTCGGTGTCGAACCAGGCGTCGCGGTGGGCGGTGTCGAGCGGCATCGCCATGAAGTCATGCGCGACGGGAACCGCCAGCTCCGGATCGAAGCCATGGCCGCCATGCACCAGCGTACAGCCCAGCCCGTCACGCCAGACGGCGCGCTGGGTCCAGAACACACCCAGCAGGGAGGCGGTAACCTCGCGATTCTCCTCGTCCATCGTGTAGTTCAACACGCTGCCGGCATCGCCGAGCAGAGGGTCGAGATAGAGCGATTTGGCCTGATCCGGGTCGAGGCCGGAGACCCAGGTCAGCGAGCACATCTGCTTGGCGACGATCCCGGTCGCGGAGGGCAGGTAGATCTGGCCGATCGGAGACAGGTTGAGGGCCACCACGGCCGCGGTCAGAACCGCGCCGCCAGTGCCAAGTATGATACGCAACATAGGCCTACTCCCCCGATTTGATCAGATCAGCCGAATTTCGAGAAATCCGGTTTGCGACGTTCCATGAAGGCGGTCGCCGCTTCGGTGAATTCTTCCGAGCGCAGCAATTCGCCGAACAGATTGTTTTCGATGCCCATGCGATCCAGGAGCGGCTCGGGCGCACGTCGCATCAGGGCCTTGGCGGCGCGCAGCGAGCCGGGCGCCTTGGCGGCGAGATTGGCGGCGGTGGCGCGGGCGAGGGCTTCGACATCGTCGGCGACATCATTGACCAACCCGTGCCGGGCCGCCTTGTCAGCATCCCAGACCGAACCCAGCAGCAGCAAATCGGCAGCGATGACATGGCCAAACATGCGCGGCATCACCTGGCTCGAGCCGAATTCAGGTGCGAGGGCGAGATCGACGAAGGGAGTCTTGAACGTGGCGCGCGGCGAGGCATAGACCAGATCGCAATGCATCAGCATGGTGACGCCAATGCCGATGGCGAGCCCGTCGACGGCCGCGACGACCGGCTTGGTGACCTTGAGCAGGGCCTGCATGAACTGTCCGACCGGCGGGATTTCAGTCCCGTCGAGCGCCGGCGGGGCCTGCATGAAATCAACCATGTCATTGCCAGCCGTGAAGATGCCACCGGCACCGGCGATGATGAAAACCTTGATCGCCGGATCAGCGTCACCGGTTACCAACGCCGTCGCGGCTGCTGAATACATGGCGCGGGTCAGGGCGTTTTTCTTCTCGGGCCGGTTGAAGCGTATTGTGCGGATGCCATCGGCATCCTCGACCAGAACCAACTCGCTCATCGCAGTCTCCCATTTGATTTTCGGGCACACTAGTGCATTGCGGCGGGGCTTGGCCAACGCTTTTACGCTGACGTATACGTCAAGCAGGCTTGGGGATCAGGCTTCTGTGGCGAGCTGGGTCAGCACCCGGTGGAGCATGTCGCTATCCGCCTCGCCGAGCCGGGATTCCAGTTCGGTATTGAGGCCGCGCAGGCTGGTGTCGGCTGCATCGCCGAGCGCCCGGCCCTTCTCGGTCAGGGAGACGACGGCGGAGCGTCCATCGGTCTTTGACGGTGTTTTCCGCACCAGACCCAGTGTCGTCATGCGGCTGACAAGTCCGGTCACGGCCGGCGGGTTGAGCGAGAGCATGTCACCGATCTCACCCATGCGCCGCTCACCGCGCCGCGCCAGCAGGAAGAGCACGGCGGCCTGGGCCGAGGTGACACCGGCCTCGGCCTTCAAACGTGCATCGGCATCCCGGTTGAGACGCCGGGCGGCGATTTCGATCAGGAGGAATAATCGCCGGTCAACAGCGCGGATGCGAGCCATGCAGCCGAAACTGGTATGATTCTGGCCGGCAGGGGAGTGGCGTCAGCGGAATTTCCAGACCTTGGCGTACCGCACTTCCCGGTCTTCCAGATCGCGGGTTACCGGGACGGTGTATTCGGCGAGTTTTTCCAGCCGGTCCTGGGGCAGGAAGGAGCGTCCGGGGTCGCCGATCAATACGGTCGCGCCGCGGTGCGCCAGATCCTGCAACCAGCCGCCGATCAGCCGTGCCGGGCCATCCTCGTAGAAGACATCACCCGCCAGCACGACATCCCAGCCGTCATCCGTGCCGATCAGATCGCCGAGCCGGGTTTCAAGCGTGACGGAATTGGCCGCAGCATTGGCCTCGATCGCGGCGATGGCGAAGGTGTCGAGTTCGCAGGCCAGCACTGAGGCAGCGCCGGCCTTCATCGCCGCAATGCCGGAGACGGCACCGCCAGCGGCAAAGTCGAGCACGCGCTGGCCGGCCACAGTCTCCGGATTGTCGAGGCAGTAGCGCGCCAATGCCTGGCCACCGGCCCAGGCAAAGGCCCAGAAGGGCGGTGGCAGACCCATTTGCCCCAATGCTTCCTCGGTCTGTTCCCAGATCGCCACCGTTTCCACTGCCAGGTGCAATTGCACTTCGGGCACCAGAGGCGGCGCTATCAGGGCGGTGTGGGTATGGATGAAGGTGATCGGGTCGAGGGTTTCGGTCATGCGGGCCGTATAACGCAAAACGGCCGGGCGCGAAGGCCCGGCCGTCATGCTGGGAGAGGCTGGTATCAGTCCTGCGCCGCCGTGATGAATTGCGCATCGCGCAATTCGGGCAGGGCGCGGATATCATCACCGATCAGGGAAAGATCGCCGACCAGAACCAGCACCATCCGGTCGAGCGGCAGATATTCGCTGGCCATGCGTGAAATATCCGCATCGCTGACGGCGAGAATATTGGGCACATAGCTGTCGAGATAATCATCGGGCAGGTCCCAGAGATCACGATTGGCGAGCTGGCCGATCAGGCCGCCGGTCGAGGCGTTCTGCAGAACGAAGACGCCCGACAGCCATGAGCGGATGCTGCCGCCTTCACTCTGTGGCGGGACCTCGTCCTGCAGCCTGCGGATTTCCATGAAGGTCTCGCGCAGGGCCGGGCCGGTATCGGCTGCTGTGACATCGGCATTGAAGGACCAGAAGCCACCGCCCATCACCCAGGTCGTCCCCGAGCCGGGTGAGTAGGTATAGCCCTTGTCCTCGCGCAGATTGCGGGTCAGGCGCGAGGTGAAGGATCCGCCGAGCAGCGCATTCATCACCGTCATGGCCGGGGCATCCTCATCACCGATTGCCATTGCCGGGAAGCCCAGGCGCAGCGTGGTCTGCGGCGCGCCAGGACGGTCGATCAATTGCACAATGGGGCCGTGACGCGCCGGGGCGCCTTCGGCCTGGTCCGGCTCGCCGCGGGTCCAGTCACCAAAGGCGTCGCGGATCGCGGCTTCCATCTCCGCCTCATTGAAGCGTCCGGCGACATAGATTCGGGTGCGACCGGCGCCGAAATTGGTGGCGTAGAAATTCCGGACATCCTCGATCGTATAGCTGCGCAATTGCTCTTCGGTTGGCAGGGAACGGCCATAGGGGTGATCGCCGCCAAACAGGATGCGGCGGAAGGCCTCCGTGGCGATCGAGCCGGGTTCGGCGCGCTGGATGTCGACATCGCGGATCAAATTCTGACGCACGCGGGTGAATTCAGCGGCGTCGAAATTGGGTTGCCGGACGACTGAGGCGAGCAGGGCGGTCGCGTCGGCGGCGTATTGCGACAGCACATTGGTGCTGACGGCCGAGGAATTCCAGCCAATCCCGACATTGACCGAGCCGCCCATCGCCGCGATCGCCGTGGCGAGGTCGGTCTTGGAGCGGCCGGCGGAGCCTTCTTCCATCATTGCGCCGGTCAGATCGGCGATCCAGGTCTGGTCGCCATCATCGATATTGCCGGCCCGGATTTGGACCGAAATGCGTGTCGTCGGCGCCAGCCCGTAGGGGATGAAGGTGACGGCGAGCCCGTTATCGAGCGTGAAGCTGCGGGTCTGCGGCAGCTGGAAGGGCCTTGGCTCGCCGATCGGCGGTTGCTGACTGCCCTGGGCCATCGAGGCGGCGGGCAGGAGGGCCAGGCTGGCGGCTGCAAGCGCGGCGCGGAGAAGTGTATTGATCATGGTTTTCGCTCCCATCAAGGCCTGGTTATTCCGGCGTGGTGACGTCGTCCGGCGCGAGCCGGACTTCGAGCACGGTGCGATTGGTCGGGCGAAGATATTCCTCGGCGGTGGCGCGGATCAGTTCCGGCGTCACCTGTTCGAAGCCTTCGGTGATGCGATTGATCCGCTCCGGGTCATCATCGAACAGCGCAAACGAGGCGAGCAGGTCGATCAGTCCGAACCGGGTGCCGGTATCGACCGTGGAATAGAAATCCGCGAGCAGTTTGGTACGCGCCCGTTCGACATCGGCGGCGCTGACGAGATCGGTGCGCACCGCCTCGATCGTGGTGTCGAGCGTGCTCATGACTTCGCTGACCGTGAATTCGCTGTCATGGATCAACCCGACCGTCCACAGCATGGGGCCGTCATAATTGAACGTATTGCCGAGCAGGTTTATGCCGCCGAACACGCCGGAGGCATAGCCTTGCTCATTGACGAGCGAGGCGGTCAGCAAGCTGTCATCGCCTTGCAGCAAAAGCTGGTCCAGCACAGCCATGGCGTAATATTCCGGCGTGCCGCGATCGGGCATGTGATAGCCGACTGCGAGGGCGGGCTGGTTGGCGAGCCCGTCCTCCATGAATTCGAACTTCTCGGCCTCCTGGCGTGGCTCGCTGGTGTCGATCACCGGTAGCGGCTCACCGGCCTCGATCGGTGCGAACATGTCTTCGATCCAGGCGAGGGTCTCGGCCTTGTCGATATCGCCGGCGACGACGAGGACGGCATTATTGGGGGCGTAGAAAGTGTCGAAAAAGCCCTGGGCATCCTCGAGGCTGGCGGCGTCGAGATCGCTCAGATCGCCGTAGAAATTGTGCGCATTGTGCCAGTTCTCATTGGCCGCCATCGGCAGGTCGATCCAGATCCAGCCGCCATAGGGCTGGTTGACGACATTGACGAAGACCTCATTGCGCACGACTTCGCGCTGATTATCGAGCTGGCTTTCGTCGAGATTGGGCGCCGCCATGCGGTCGGCCTCGGCCCACAGGATCGCCTGCAGCGCGTTGGATGGCACGACCTCGTAGTAATTGGTGAAATCATAGCGGGTCGACCCATTATTCACGCCGCCCGAGCCATAGATCAGATTGTCGAAGGCGCCGTGTGGCAGATTGGCCGAGCCCTGGAACATCAAATGTTCAAACAGGTGCGCAAAGCCGGTGCGGCCCTGCGGCTCATTGCGAAAGCCAACCCCGTAATAGACGCCGACGGTTGCGGTCGGCACGGTGTGATCCTCGGACAGAACCACACGCAAGCCATTGTCGAGCCGGTAATAGCTGACATCGACCTGAAAGCCGGTTTCATCGCCGGTTGCGGCATTCGCCGTCGTGTCATCGGGCGTGGTGACTGTGTCCGCCGGTTGGCACGCGGCGAGGAGAAGGGCGCCGCATCCGGCGGCCAAGCCTCGATAGAATGTCATGTTTTCCCCATAGGTCGGCTGATATCTGATCCAGCAGTATCAAAGACCCAAGTGGGGAGCGGGTCAAATGCCATGACCAAGATTTAATCTTGCCAAAGGGCGTGGCCGGGTCTCAGAGCAGGGCGGCCAGGCCCAGCGTCGCGACGAGCAGCAGTCCGGTCGTGCGGTTGGATTTGAAGATCGCCAGGCAGGCCTCACCATTCTCGACATCGAGCTTGCGAACCTGGTTGAACAGATGCGCCGTATAGAGGGTGTAGGGGATCACCACCCAGGGCGTTGCGGCGCTGAGCCAGATCGCGACTCCCACCAGCACGGCATTGAGGCCATAAAAACCGGCGACCCAGATCTGTGAGCTTTCGCCGAACAGGCGGGCGGTCGATTTGACGCCAACCAGGGCGTCATCCTCGCCATCCTGGTGGGCATAGATCGTGTCATAGCCGAGCGTCCAGCAGACAGATGCTGCGTAGAGTGCCAGCACGGACAGATCGATCCGGCCGGTGGCGGCGACATAGGCGACGAGAATTCCCCAATTGAACGTCAGGCCAAGCCAGGCCTGAGGCCACCAGGTGATGCGTTTCATGAAGGGGTAGGCGGCGACCAGCGCGAGCGAGGCAAGTCCGACTCCCATCGCCAGCAGCGGGAATTGGATCAGAACGAACAGCCCGACGAGACACTGGGCCGCCACGAAAATCCAGGCCTGTCTCAGTGTCACCGTCCCGGCTGGCAGGGGGCGGTTGGCGGTGCGGCCGACGCGGGCATCGAGATCGCGATCGACAATGTCATTATAGGTGCAGCCGGCCCCGCGCATTGCGACGGCTCCGATCGCAAACAACACCGCATACCAGAGATCGATCCAGCCCAGGCCCTGACCGATCCGCGCCAGCATGAGCCCATGCAGGCATGGCAGGCCGAGCAGCCAGAAGCCGATCGGACGGTCATAACGGGCCAGGCGCAGATAAGGGCGCAACGCCACCGGCGCTTTATCTACCCAACTGCTTGGCAGGGAGTCTGCGACTCGCCGATCGAAATTCAATTGCATCGGCAAAGGTGTGACAAAGCCGAGCGGCCAATTCAAGGCAGGCTTGACGGCAAGACGCAGTGCCGCCAAAGCGAGGGGATGTCGAATGATCCACGCCTTTTCCTCGATTGCCCCTTTGTCCCGGCAGCCCGCCTGATGCTCGGCCGTGAGGACACGCATTACATTCTCAACGTGATGCGGCGCGGCGAGGGCGATGGTGTGCGCCTGTTCAATGGCCGAGATGGCGAGTGGACGGCCCGGATCGCCGATGCGCACCGCAAGGGCGCCAGCCTGGAACTGGTCGCTCAGACCCGGGCGCAATGCGAAGTGCCGGATTTGTGGCTGCTATTCGCGCCGGTCAAGCGGCAGAAGACCGATCTGATCGTCGAGAAAGCGACCGAGCTCGGCGTGCGCGAGATTCATCCGGTCTCGACCCGTCGCACCCAGGCCGACCGCAGCAAGCCGGAACGTTTCCACATCATCGCCAAGGAAGCGGCCGAGCAGACCGAGCGTCTCGACCTGCCGCTGATCGCGCCGGTCGAACGGCTCGAGCGCGTGCTCGACGGCTGGGATCCGGCGCGGCTCCTGTATTATTGCGACGAAGCTGGCGATGGGAGCGATGACGATGGCGGCGCTGCCTGGGGCGGACAGGCTGGCCGGGCCGGACCGATGCTGGATGTGTTGCGCGCCGATCCGGTCGGGCCCGCAGCCCTGCTGATCGGACCCGAGGGCGGTTTTACACCGGAAGAACGCACACAGCTTCGCGGTCTCGATTTCGTCCGCGCGGTTTCGCTGGGGCCGCGGATATTGCGTGCCGAGACAGCCGTTATCGCAGCGCTGGCCCTGTGGCAGGCTGCGCGCGGCGACTGGGCCTGAGCCTCACGTCCACGTGAAACGCAGACCCTTGCACTTGTTCAATGCGTCTCACCTCCATATTTGAGACAGATATTGTTTCACGCAGATCGTTTTGCGATTGGGGACCTTGGTATGAGCGGCACGTATAATCAGGGCGGCGAAGGTGCTCCCATCGAACATCTCGACCAATTGGCCGCTTATCTCGCTGCTGGCTGCAGGCCGCGCGACGCCTTTCGCATCGGCACCGAGCACGAAAAGTTCGGCTTTGCCCTCAACGACCACACGCCCATCCCCTATGAGGGCGACGGGCCGAGCGTGAAGAAAATGCTCGAAGGCCTGGTCCGCTTCGGTTGGGAACGCATCGAGGAAGACGGCAAGCTGATCGCGCTCAAGCGCGATGCCGCCTCGATCACGCTGGAGCCCGGCGGTCAGTTCGAACTGTCCGGCGCACCGCTGGAAACCGTGCACCAGACCTGTGACGAAGTGAATCTGCATCTGTCCGAAGTGCGCCAGGTCGCCGACGGGATCGGCGCCGGCTTTCTTGGCCTCGGCTTTTCGCCGAAATGGTCGCTGGAAGAAACGCCGATGATGCCCAAGGCCCGCTACGGGCTGATGAAGGCCTATATGCCCAAGGTCGGCACGATGGGGCATCAGATGATGTTCCGCTCCTGCACCGTTCAGACCAATCTCGATTTCTCGAGCGAAGCCGACATGGTCAAGAAATTCCGTGTCTCGCTGGCGCTGCAACCCTTGGCCAACGCCCTGTTTGCCAATTCGCCCTTCAAGGATGGCGGGCTGAACGGTTTTCTGTCCTATCGCGGCCATGTCTGGACCGACACCGATAACAAGCGCGGCGGCATGCTGCCCTTCGTGTTCGAGGAGGGCATGGGCTTCCAGCGTTATGTCGACTGGGTGCTCGATGTGCCGATGTATTTCGTCAAACGCGGTGGCAAATATCTCGACGCCACCGGCCAGAGCTTCCGTGATTTCCTCGATGGCCGGCTGCCAGCCCTGCCGGGCGAAAAGCCGGTGCTCAGCGATTGGGAAGACCATATCGGCACCATGTTTCCCGAAGTGCGCCTGAAGACTTTCCTCGAAATGCGCGGCGCCGACAGCGGCCCATGGAACACGCTTTGCGCCTTGCCGGCTTTCTGGGTCGGGCTGCTCTATGACGACAATGCGCTCGATGCCGCCTGGGATCTGGTCAAGGGCTGGAGCGCCGATCAGCGCGAGGGCTTGCGGCTCGCTGCCGCCGTTCACGGCATGCGCGCCGGCTATGATGGCGACCGCTCGATGCAGGATCTGGCCAAGCAAGTGCTCGCCATTTCGCGTGCCGGGCTCAATGCGCGCGGCCGACTCAACAGCTATGGCGAGAACGAAGCCCATTTCCTCGACGATCTCGACGAGATCGCCGCATCGGGCCTTACCCGGGCGGATCGTTTGATCGAACGTTTCAAGGGTGAGTGGAAGGGTTCGATCGAGCCGGTTTTCACCGAGTGCGCTTACTGAATTCGGCCTGTTCACGTCGATTTGTAATCTAGATGAACGGTTGAGCCGTAACTGAAGCTTGAGCCTTACCTCTCCGCGTGGTCAATTGCGGCCATATATTGACCCGCATCAAGCGGGAACAAGGGGAGGTTTGCGTGACCGATAACACTGCCACGCCGTCGACGGGGTCTACGGACACGTCATTTTTTGGGCACCCGAAAGGGTTGGCCATTCTGTTCATGACAGAGATGTGGGAGCGCTTTTCCTATTACGGGATGCGCGGCCTGCTGGTCATCTATCTGACCCAGCATTTCCTGTTCTCCGACGAACGTTCGGCCATCATTTACGGTGCCTATACGGCGCTGGTCTATGTGATGACCATCATCGGCGGCACGCTCGCTGACCGTTATCTCGGGCAGCGAAAGGCGGTGACATTCGGTGCCATTCTCCTGGTCTTTGGCCACGGCATGATGGCGTTCGAAGGGCAGGGCTCACAGGAAATCTTCACCTATAACGGCGCTGAATACGAATTCACGCTCGACGGACGCGGCGGCGATGCCAATCAGCTGATCGTGTCGGAAACCGGCCAGTCGCTGATCAGTTTCGAAGACGAAGGAACGCGCCTCGTCATCGCTGACCCGGACGCGGTCGGCCTGCCGGCTGAATTGCCATTCTCCGGCGACATGACGCGCATCGAGCAGGACCCGCTCTTCGTCAACATCCTCTATTTCGCACTGGCGCTGATCATCGCCGGCGTCGGTTTCCTCAAGGCCAATATTTCCACCATTGTGGGATCGCTCTATAATCTGGGCGATACGCGACGGGATTCCGGCTTCACCCTGTTCTATATGGGGATCAATCTGGGTTCATTCCTGTCTTCAATCACGGTCGGCATTATCGGTATCGTCTACGGCTGGAACTGGGGCTTCGGCCTCGCCGGCGTCGGCATGCTGCTCGGCCTGTTCACCTTCCTGTTGTTCCAGGGCTGGCTGGGCGGTCGCGCCGAGCCGCCAAACCCCGAGAAGCTCAAGGAAAAGGTGTTCGGCCCGATCAATGTCGAAATGGCCTGTTACCTGGCAGGCCTTGGCATTATCGCCGTCGCCATGGTCGCTGTGATGAACCCGCAATATATGGGCGGCATTCTCGGCCCGCTTGGCGTGTTGATGTTCGTCGTGCTGATCGGATATGCGATTTTCCAGACCAAGGGCGCGGAACGCGGCAAGATGTTTGCAGCGATCTATTTCGTCCTCGCCCAGATCCCGTTCTGGGCCCTGTTCGAGCAGGCCGGCTCTTCGCTGACCCTGTTCACCGACCGTCTGGTCGATCGCTCCATGTTCGGGATTTCCGTGCCGACACCGGTCTTCCAGGCGCTCAATGCCGGCTTCATCTTCATCTTCGCACCGATTGTCGCCTGGCTATGGATCGCGCTCGCCAAGCGCGGCCGAAATCCATCGACCCCGGTCAAGTTTGCAATGGGCGTCTTCATGGCTGGTCTGGGCTTCTATGCCCTCGTCGCGGGCATGGGCGTCAGCGGCGGGGCTGGCCTGACGGCGGTCTACTTCATCTTCCTGATCTACTGGATCCACACCATGGGCGAGTTGATGGTGTCTCCGGTTGGTTTGTCGGCCGTTACCAAGCTGGCACCTGCCAAAGTGGTCGGCATGACGATGGGGGCCTGGTTCCTGTATTCGGGCCTGTCCAACTTCCTCGCCGGTATTATCGCCTCGTCGACGGGTGCTGAGACCATCGGTGGCCAACTGACCGACGTGGCGGCTGCCAAGGCAACCTATATCGAGATCTACTCGCAAGTCGGGATGATCGCGATGGGTGTCGCGGTAGTGATGCTGCTGATCTCGCCGATCATCAAGAAGATGATGGGCGATGCCGACGGGACGATGCCGCCGAAACCCATGGTGACCGAAGCGGGCGGACAATCGATGGATCGCTCCTCCGGCGCGCCATAGGGCGTCCGGCAGGTTGAATAGAACAGGCCGTGGAGCACATCGCTCCACGGCCTTTTTCTTGGGCGCAGGGGGGCGATGTTTGCGCCCGTTCCAGCTCGCTCTCGCTCTGATGTCGAAAATGTTACCGGCACGCCATCTCGAGGATGGAAATCTCGTGCTAGCCTCATGGTCATATTCAGGTCAGCGGCACAAATGGGGAGCCGCGCCTGATCGAGCGAAGGAGTACCAGCAATGCCAGTCGTTAAGGCCATTGTTTTCGCAATGACAGGTCTCGCTTTTTCGGCGCCAGCCCTGCCGACCGAACCCTTGACCCTCGGTCGCACGCCGGCCGGACATATGACGGTCAATCTCGCGATTGACGGGCAGGGACCCTATCAGATGGTGCTGGATACGGGCGCCAGCGAAACCGCCATCGCCTATCCGATCGCGCAGGAGTTGGGCTTCCTGGCGCAGCATGACGAGCTTTATGCGGTTCAGTCGCTGACGGTTCAGTTCGAGGCCGAACGCTTCATGCTCGAGAATGTGGAACTGACCGGCCGGGCGCCGATTTCAATCAATAGTGTCGTTCTGCCGGCGATCGGCGAACCGATCGTGGTGATCGGTTATTTCGCGCCCGATTCCCTCAATGTGCACCAGTACGCGATTGATTTTGCCAACTCGACGATTCGCTTCGACCAGGATCTGCCCAATCATGCCGACGGAATTTACGATGTCGACCAGGGATTGCTGGTGACCGCTGGACAGCTGGGCCGGCGCGGTGAACGGCTGCACGTGATGATCGATACGGGATCTTCGCGAACGCTGGTCAATGGCAGTTTCCGCGCTCGCATGCCGCGTGCTGAACCATCGGTATTGCTCGGTGTGCGCGGTGTTGATCGCGGGCGGCCACGGGCAGCCCAGAACGTCAATTTCCGTGATTTGCAGATCGCCGGTCTGTGTATCGAACGCGGTGTGGCGCTCTATTCGGATCTGGACATTTTCAATGCGCTGGGCTGGGTCAATGAGCCCGCCATCATTCTCGGGATGGATTTCCTGCAAAACGCCAATCTTGTCGTCGATCGCGAGACCGGCATTTTCGAGCTGACCGGACCGCCGGGCGGCACGGATTGCGGGGTTGGCCGGGTTCAGCTCTCCAGGCCAGCTGAGGGCTGATATCGGCTCAAGCCCGGGCAATGGAATAAGGGCGTCGCACATTGTGCGGCGCCCTTTCTCATTTGCGTTGACGGTCAGGCCTAGAAGGTGCCGCGCACCTGCAGATACCAGGTTGAACCGGAGCTCACATTGCGGAACTCGGTCGCCCGAACGATGCCATCTGCCCTGGAACCCGCATAGAAGACGCGCTCCCGGTCATCGCCATTATTGATCACGCCATCGACGCCAAGCCGCGCGGTCACGCCGCCCCAGCGTGTCGTCTCGATATAGAGATCAAGATCGCCGTCCGTGTTGCCATGGACGTGATATTCCTGGGCCCGGAAAGTCTCGCCATCGGTAACCCAGTGATAATCCCAGCCCCAGGCCAGTTGCAGCTCGGGGAAGGTCTGGCGGAAGTCGAAGGCGAGCTCCCACTCACGATAACCGGAAAAATGGCGATCTTCGCCGGTCAGCGGGTCGGCAACATTGGTGTCATACCATTCGGCAAACATATCGATCACCGCATTCTTCAGACCGAGCTGGTCGAGCGGCGTCGTCAGATTGGCGGTGACGCGCAGAATAGTGCCATCGCCGATATTGCCGGGCGCATCAAAAACGCCGGTGGGGGTTGTGATCGGGATCCAGCCATCGAGATCCTCGATCAGGTCATAGCCGAGCTGGATGGAGAGTGAACCATCATCGCCAAAGCGGCGTTCCAGTTCGGTCTCCAGCGTCCAGGTACGCTGGGGCACATAGTCGGGATTGCCGAGGGTGGCATTATTGTCGGCAATATCGACGGAGCTGGCGAATTTTCCGAAATCAAGCTGGTCGACGTCACGCCGTGCGGTGAAGCGCAGACGATTCTGATCGTCCAGACGCCAGTTCAGCGTCACGCTCGGCTTGGGGTAGGCAAAGGAGCGCGATTGTTCGGAATCGCCAGTCTGGACGATTTCGGAGAATTCATAGCGCAGGCCACTCTCGACACTGAGCGTATCGCTCACCGTCCAGGTGTGGTTGACGAAGATCTCGCTGCGCGTCTCCTCGACGCGGGTATTGGCAACAGGCAGGACGACGGGGGTGATGGTGATGCCGTCATCCTCGAAAATCTCGAGGCTGGTATCACGCGCATTGACGGCGATCTCGCCGCCAAATTCGAGCGTGTGCCGGTCATTCGGATTCCAGGACAGGGTCTGGCGGAAGGCTGTTTCCTCTTCCTCGCCGGCCGCCGAAACTATGAAAGCGCCGAGAAACCCTGCCGTGGGGTCATAGGTTTCATAGGCTTCCGGCCCGTCATCCCACATCTCGCGGTCCAGCAGGGCCATGGTCTGGATCGAGACGGTGTCGCTGAGTTCGTGATTATAGGTCACCGAACCGAGGTAGGAATTGCCGTGATTGCTGGTCTGGCTCTGCTCATAGCGCAGCGGCGCGAAGCCATTGCCCACAGGCTCGTCGACGACGGAAACCTGGGTGCGATGCCAGTCCCAGACATAGCCCTGCAGATCGATGCGCAGGCTCGAGCGCTCATCGATTGTCCAATTGAGTGATGCTGTCGGGATTGCCTCGCGATACTGGCGCTGGTCGTTATTGTGCTGAAGCTCGAGCAGGACATCATTGGCATCGAAATAGGTGCTGCGGCGGCGAAGGAGATTTCCCGACGCGCCGGTATCGAGGCCGAAGGTGAGGTCGACCGGGCCGACGACAGTGGCATAGGAAATGATGCCGCGTGGCCCCAGCCGGCCGGAGGGCGACATCTGCAGGCGTGCATCGAAGGAGCCGGAATTGCCCGCTCCGGGAACAAGAACAACATTCACCAGCCGTGCATGGCCGCGCATATTGTATTCCGGCAGGGCCTCCTGAATCAGTTCGAGGCGCTCGACATCGGCAATCGGAATGCGTTGCAGCACCGTGTCGAGGGAAAGTGACTTGTTGGATGGCCGCGCCCCGTTGATCAGCACATTCCCGAAACTGTCGCCGAGGCCGCGACGGCTGGTATCGCCGTTCGACATCGAGAAACCGGGAATGCGTTGTACCATGTCGAGCGCCGTCACGGGCGAAAACTGGTCGAAATAGCCCTTGGTGAAAATCGCCCGGCCATTCTGATGTTCAGCCTCGATTTCCTCGCTGCGACCGGCTTCGGCCTCGACCTGCGCCGATGCCGGCGCGCCGATGGCGGCAAAGCACATCGTGCTCGCGATCGTCGATGTTAGATATCCTCGCATATGTCCCCACATTCTGCGCCTGCCCCGATCCAGATCGTCGCAATAGCAACCGGGCGCCGCTCGCGCCACGTAACGATTGGTAAGGTTGCTCCCGGCCACGTGATCGTGCCCGTGTTATCCCCTTGCCTCACAGGGATATCCGCAAACATTGCTTTTCAGTCAGGCGGCGCCGCCGACCGTCAATCCGGTGATTTTCAGGCTCGGTTGGCCAACACCGACGGGCACGCTCTGCCCGCCCTTGCCGCAGACGCCGACGCCGGGATCCATCTCGAAATCATTGCCGATCATGGAAATCTGGGTCAGCGCTGTCGGGCCATCGCCGATCAGGGTCGCGCCCTTGACGGGGGCTTCGATCTTGCCATTGCGGACCCGGTAGGCCTCGGTGCACTGGAAGACGAATTTGCCTGAGGTGATATCGACCTGACCGCCACCGAAATTGACGGCATAGATTCCATCCTTGAGGCTGGTGACCATCTCCTCGGGATTGTGCTGGCCGGCCAGCATATAGGTATTGGTCATGCGCGGCATGGGCGGGCTGGCATAGGATTCGCGGCGGCCATTGCCGGTCGGCTTCTGACCCATCAGGCGTGCATTCATCCGGTCCTGCATATAGCCGACGAGGATGCCGTCCTCGATCAGGACGGTCCGCTCGGTCGGCGTGCCTTCATCATCAATGGTCAGCGAGCCGCGGCGTTTCTCCATCGTGCCGTCATCAATAATGGTGACGCCCGGCGATGCGACGCGCTCGCCCATGCGGCCGGCGAAGGCCGAGGAGCCCTTGCGGTTGAAATCGCCTTCCAGCCCGTGACCGACCGCTTCGTGCAGCAGCACGGCGGGCCAGCCGGGCCCGAGCACCACGTCCATCACGCCGGCTGGAATATCGATCGAATCGAGATTGACGCGGGCAATCCGCATCGCCTCATTGGCGAGGCCTTTCCAGGCATCGGGCGCGATCCATTGATCGAATTCGGCGCGTCCGCCAGCGCCGGCCGAACCGGTTTCGCGGCGGCCCTCGCGCTCGACCGTCACCGAGACATTGAGGCGGACGAGGGGACGAATATCCGTCTTCATGTCGCCATCGGCCCGCAGGATGGAGATCGAGCGGGTCGAGCCGGCGATCGATGCGCTGACCTGAACCACGGACGGGTCCTTGGCGCGGCAATAGGCGTCAATCTCCTGCAAGAGCAGGGATTTGACCTCAAAGGCTGGATTGGAAACCGGGTCGATCGCGTCATACAGCTTGCGATTCGTGCCGGCGGGCGGCGCGGCGAGGATGGCCGCGGGGCCGCGCTTGACTGCCGAAGCGGCCTCGGCGGCGCGCTTGACGGCGTCCAGGGTCGGATCGGAGGAATGGGCGTAGCCGAAGGCTTCGCCGGAGACACAGCGCAGGCCGAAACCGCGGCTGGTGTCGAAGCTGGAGGCTTTCATCCGGCCATCGTCGAAAACCAGCGATTCGGAAATCGCGGTCTCGAGGAAGAGCTCGCCATCATCCGCACCGTTCAGCGCGTCAGCGAGCACGGGCCGGACATCGTCTGCGTCGAATTCGAACTGGCTGATCGGTTCGTCGGACATGATGGGCCTCGTTTGTCGCGTAGCAGGATGGTGTAGACATAGTTCAGCGAACGCCGGGAGGGAATAAGCGCGGGGCGGGGCAATAACAGCGACCGGGACTGCACGCCGGTTTGATTCGCCGCCAGTCGGGCCGGCTCTGTGGTGAGACGATTGGACGCAGACGCCGCCCGCCATTGGGGGATGGTTGGCAATCCGGCAATAATTTCATGCGGAAAGCCGCTTTATTGCAGTCGTGGCACTGTTGGGTAAATGGTTGATCGGCTTGAATTTTCCATCGAATTGGATCAAGCCCTGCACAACACGCTACAAAAAGTGTGCTTGGTGACCTGACAGCGCAGGTGACCAGCTCTATATTCCGCCGCCATCGGTGAGGGTTTCCTCACCTTCACGCCTGACTTGTATGGGGAAGCCATGCGTTTCTTGACCGCAATCGTGCTCACATGGATCGTCGCGTCCACATCCGCCCTGGCATTTAACGTGCCGGTGGATGGGGCTTTGAATCTTCAGCACGCCGTTACGCCGATCATGGAACGTATCCATGAATTCCATAATCTGCTGCTGTGGATCATTATTCCGATCACGCTCTTCGTCATGGGCCTGCTTATCTGGTGCATGTGGCGCTACAGCGCGAAGAATAATCCGGTCCCGAGCAAGAACAGCCATAATACGCTGCTCGAAGTGGTCTGGACGGCGCTGCCGGTCGTGATCCTGATCGCGATTTCGGTCTTCTCCTTCCCGCTTCTCTATTATCAAGAAGAAATTCCTGACGCCGATTTCACGATCAAGGCGACTGGAAACCAGTGGAACTGGACCTATGAGTATCCCGACCAGGGCGCTCTGGAATATCCGTCCATCATGGTCCAGGAGGCTGACCTCCAGCCGGGGCAATACCGGAATCTGTCGGTCGATTACCCGCTGGTCGTGCCGCTTGATGCGACCGTCCGCCTGCAGGTGACCGCCAGCGACGTGATCCACAATTTCGCGATGCCGGCCTTTGGCACCAAGATCGATGCCATCCCGGGCCGCATCAATGAGGCCTGGTTCCAGGTCACCGAGGAAGGCACTTATTACGGTCAGTGTTCGGAATTGTGCGGGCAGGGTCATGCCTTCATGCCGATCGAGATCCACGTCGTGTCCCAGGACGCATTTGACGCATGGATCGCGGCCGAGCCGGGCACC
>TARA_R110000868_G_scaffold138428_4_pt1 | contig 19660 bp, 16 predicted proteins | sample TARA_R110000868 | Tara Oceans TARA_R110000868 (sample SAMEA4397489) | marine metagenome | biome: Polar Biome; feature: [SRF] surface water layer (ENVO:00010504); material: water (ENVO:00002006), including particulate matter (ENVO:01000060) such as... | depth 5 m | reverse complement strand
TACATTCCTGAGAGTTGGAAGGAAAATCCACCGAAGAACGTAATGTTTGGAACTTCCCCAGTCGACCAAGAAACAGCTGATAAACTTATCGTTCAGCTGTCAAAGGTAAAAGGACAAAGGTTCCTTTCTATTGAACCGCAATTGGAAAAAATAGATTTGATGGCAAAAGCTAATGATGGAACGAATAGAGTCTTACTAGACATGGTTGATTGGGTCATTAATGGTGGTGAAAGTGGTCACGGGAAACGTCCTTTTAACACCGATTGGGGAAGACTACTCAGAGATGATTGTAAAAAGAAAAGTATTCCATTTTTCTTTAAACAAATTGATAAAATCCAAGCGATTCCAGAAGATTTGTTAATAAGAGAATTTCCAGTAAAAAACTAACCAATTAAATTTTATAAAATGTTTAAAACAACAACTACCCTAAATGATGATTTCCCTTATACTAAGGGATTAGAACGTATGTATCTTGATGAAAAAATATTAAGAAACATGAATTTCAACTATGAAGAAATAGATTTATTGATGAATCTAAGATATTTTAATGCTTATGAAAAAGTACCTGTCAGGAGAAATGAAATAATCACAAAGAAATCAGTTGAACTCGACCCTTTTTGCGTAGCTCTATATGATTTTTACTATGGAGCTAAAATGGTACTTGAAAATTCTTCTTTAAATATTAAAATAATACCTCACTGTCATGATTTAGAACTTCTTAAAATACCGCCTAAAATGAAATTAGCTAAATCTATAATTAGAAAATATTCTCAAAAGGCATATAAACTAATGTTCTAAAATAAGCAGAATTTTTGGAGGGGGTTGAGCGGAATTCGGGGGTGGCAATTGAGCGGAGCCAAAGCTTTCTTTTAGTTGAGATTTATTATTAATTAAAAAACAGCAAAGCTTCGCAATGTTGATATTATTCTTTTAGAAAGAGAAAAAACAAATGCTCCGCAGGATTTTGAGTTGAAGTTTGTTTTCCTTTAATCAATTTCGATTAGGGTAATTGCTTCGTAATTTCAATCCGTTGAAGTGTTTCTATTATCAATTAGTTTGAGTTTAATAATTGATATTAATCTAAAAGAAAATAAATAATAAAATATAAATAATCTATTATTAACATGTTGAATATGAATCTAGTAATTAATATTAATTTATATTATTATTTAATCTTATTTTAATATAGTAATAGTCTAATAGATAGAGCTTTATTCAACATCCCTGCTACTGCTCCAACAAAACACCCTGCTCTTTAAACACAATTCACAGTTGTTAAATCAACATCTATTGCTGTCAAAAGAACACCTCCTACTGAAATAAAAACAATTTAAAAATTAAATAAACATGAAAGAAAAACAAATGAAAAGCTTCGTGAAAGTAGATTACAATTTACTAGCAACAACAAAACTATCTTCAACGCAAAAACTATTTGTATCCTACATTATTGGGTGGCAAAAGAATGAGAAAATCTGTTTCGAAACGAATAATACTTTAGCTTTAAAGTTCGGAATGAAATATGGGGGAATGAGGTCTGTTATAACAACATTAAACAAATTTGATTTCTTCAAGGCGATTAAAAAAGATTATGATGAGAGAACGGGTACCTCTGGACATGAAATTACGGTTAACATTGAAAAACTTGAAACATTTTTAGGTTCTGAAAATTCTATAAATGGAACCTACCCTACTAAAGTAGAATCAAATCAAGCCATATCGAATGATGCAATTAACAATTATTCTATTGAAGAAGGAACCGCTGTTTTAAAAGTAGATAAGAATTTCGAAACTGAATTTGATAAATATCGATTGGATGATATAATTTATATTTCTGAAATTTTGCCTCAACTAGGATATATTGAATCACAGGATGTTAGGGGTTTTATTGAAAAAGGAGGCTCGAGTTTTATGTTGTTTAAAGATTTTATCTCTTTAGCCAAAGAACTTTTTAATCAAAATGACGCTAATGATTATAAAGGGATTATAATTACAGATGAAGTTTTGACAAAAATTGACCAAATGATTCAAGATTAAAAAAACTCAAATTAACTGACTGAATAAGGTTAAATAAAATTAGTTGTTTAGCCTTATTCAGTTCATAAATTTTAATCAACATTTTGTAACACCGTTCATCAAAAAATCGCTCTCTTATTCCTTAAAAAGCATATTAGAATTTTTATTGTCAGATGATGTTTTTATTGTACTAAAAATGAAATTTATAGCGGTTTTACGTGTTCCTTATTCCCCCACATGCTCCTGCAAGCCTTCTATCGACTAGTATTCCCAATCATCGATTACACCTCTTCTAAAGCCCTTTTTAGCAAATACTCAAGCTCCCAATATGAAACGGTGTTCACACACGCTCTATTTTTTGAATTTGAAATAATTTTAGCTACAAAATCAATCTTTTCATTAGTTAATTCGAATTAGTCTTGCCATCAATTCCCCACGTTTATAATAGACTCTATTGCCAATCCCGTAAGCTATTATAGTGCCATTTTTAGTCCAATTATATAGTGTAGAAATATTAATCTTCAACAAATTAGATGCTTCCATTCTGGTTAATAATTCGTCTTGATTTTCGATAGGTACATTTTTTACAAATGTTTCTAGTTGTTTACTAACCGACTTTTCGATTAATTCCTGTAAATCTTTGGGTGCCAAATTATGTAATAGGATTGCATTTTCCATTGCTATAAAATTTAAGATTATTAAACTTTAAAAGTATGATTTTTACTCAATTAAATAAAGTATGAATAATGGCTTCAGCTAAATGATGTGACTTTCAGCTAAAAAGTATCCTGTATTGTGGAAAACCGTAAACTAATTTAAATTCATAAGGTTAACTTTGAAAAAATCGCTGTTCTTAATTTTAGAATTAATATTCATAGTACTAATTTTACTGCTAGGCCGATTTTCTATAGGTTATTGACCGATAAATAAATACTTTTACTTTTTACCAAAATTTAAATAGACACTTCAATTACATACAATAGATGGCAATTAAAAAATCAGAATTATACAGCTCATTATGGGCGAGTTGTGATGAATTACGTGGCGGAATGGATGCCTCTCAATACAAAGATTATGTACTTACAATGCTATTTGTAAAGTATGTTTCAGATAAGTATGCTGGCAACCCGATGAGTCTAATTGAGATACCTAAAGGTGCTTCATTTGAAGACATGGTGGCCTTGAAAGGACAAACCGATATTGGTGACAGAATCAATAAAGAAATTCTTAGGCCTTTATTTGCGGCCAATGGACTGGAAGGTTCAATGGAACTAGTAGATTTCAACGATGATGACAAACTAGGAAGCGGAAAAGATAAAGTAGAAACACTTTCTAAACTGATTGCTATTTTTGAAAATCCTGGGCTTAACTTTAAAAACAACCGTGCTGAAGATGATGATGTTTTAGGTGATGCCTATGAATTTTTGATGCGTCACTTTGCTACTGAGTCTGGAAAAAGCAAAGGACAATTTTACACACCAGCCGAAGTTTCAAGAATCTTATCAAAGGTTATTGGTGTAGAGAAAGCAGACAAGCCATCCTACACCGCTTATGACCCAACCTGTGGTTCAGGTTCGCTTTTATTAAAAGTATCGGATGAATCACCTAACGGGCTTACACTATATGGACAAGAAAAAGACATTGCCACAAAAGGATTAGCCATTATGAACATGTGGCTCCATGGTTATCCAGAAGCCTCTATTGCGGGTGGAAACACCATTTCAACTCCTAGTTTTAAAGAACCTGATGGTAGCTTAAAACGATTCGATTTTGTAGTGGCTAATCCTCCTTTTTCTGTTAAGAATTGGGTAACGGGTATCAACCCTATGGATGACGTCTTCAAGCGATTTAGAGGGTATGGAGTGCCACCCGAAAAAAATGGTGATTATGCCTTTTTACTACACATTCTAGGGTCTTTAAAAAGCACTGGTAAAGGAGCTGTAATTCTTCCTCATGGGGTTTTGTTTAGAGGAAATGCCGAAGCCGAAATTCGTAAAAACATCTTGGAGCGCAAATGGATAAAAGGAATTATCGGTTTACCCGCCAACTTGTTCTACGGTACAGGGATTCCCGCTTGTATTATTGTGATTGACAAAGAGAAAGCCGAAGAACGTGAAGGTGTTTTTATGATGGATGCCAGCAAAGGATTTACTAAAGATGGTAACAAGAACCGACTACGTGAGCAGGACATTCATAAAATTGTAGATGCCTTCAACCGCCAGTGGGAAATTGACAAATATTGTCGTTTAGTGCCTTATAGCGAGATTGAAAAGAACGAATACAACCTAAATATTCCTCGATATATTGAGACCCAAGAGGAAGAAGATATTCAAGATTTGAATGCACACTTAAATGGTGGGATTCCTCAAAAAGATATTGATGCTTTACAGAAATACTGGGAGATATACCCTAATTTAAGAAAAGATTTGTTTACGCCTATTCGTGAAGGATACGCCAAATTGAATGTAGAAAAAAACGCCATCAAGAGTACCATTTTTGAACATGACGATTTTACAAAATACAATACCAAGCTAGACAGTTTGTTTACCGAATACAAAGCAAGCAACCATGCCCGAATGAATGCCATTGGTGCCGATACCAAGCCCAAAGACTTTATTAAGACCATTGCCGAAGATTTATTAGAGCGTTATGCCAATAAGCCTTTAATTGGCCAGTATGATGTCTACCAACATTTGCTAGACTACTGGAACGAAACTATGAAAGATGATGTCTATCTATTGGTAGAAGACGGTTGGAAAGCAACAGTAAAACGCATCATTGAAAAAAATAAAAAAACAGGTAAAGAAACCGATAAAGGTTGGACATGTGACCTTATCCCTAAAACTTTAGTGATTAATAGATTTCTAGCCACTGCACAACAAGCCGTTTGGGATGTGGAAACTGCCTTAGAAAGCGTACAAGCTGAAATTACTACAATTGAAGAAGAACATGCTGGAGAAGAAGGATTATTAAGTGATGCGACTAACGATAAAGGTAATTTGACCAAAGCTACGGTTACGGCATTTATAAAAGACAACAAAACCAACCCAACAGAAAAAGAAGCGGTGGCACTAGCCAATAGCCTCTTAAAATTGTTTAACCGAGACACCGACCTTAAAAAAGAGTTGAAAGTCAAGACGACAACTTTAGATGATTTAACCCTTAATAAATTCAAGGAACTAACAGAAGCAGAAGTAAGAACATTGGTGGTGGATGATAAATGGCTGACTAGTTTACAAACGTCAATACAAACAGAAATTGATGCCATCTCGCAACGACTAACTACTAGAGTAAAAGAATTGTCAGACCGATACGAAAACACTCTTGGAGAATTGGATAGCAAAACCAAAACCTTGGAGGTTAAAGTAAGTACTCATCTTGAAAAAATGAGATTGGTATGGAATTAACAAAAACAAAATATAAGCAAACAGAAGTTGGGTTGATTCCAGAAGATTGGAATATTGTGAATATAGGAAGCCAGTGCCAAATTTTCGGAAGAATTGGTTTTAGAGGCTATACAGTTAATGATATTGTAAAAGAAGACCAAGGAGCAATAACCTTAAGTCCTTCTAATATAGTTAATGGACAACTTAATTTAACAAAACTTACATATCTATCATGGTTTAAATATGAGGAATCACCAGAGATAAAAATTTTTGATGGTGATATACTATTAGTAAAAACAGGTTCAACATATGGGAAAACAGCACTTGTAAAAAACCTTAAACAAAAAGCGACATTAAATCCACAGGTCATTGTTTTAAAGAAAACTAAATGTAATAATATTTTCTTAGGGTATTTAATGGCGTATCCTATTGTTAAAAATCAGATTGAATCTAGTGTTGTTGGTGGAGCAATTCCAACTTTATCTCAAGAACAGGTCAGTAGGTTTATTATCCCTCTTCCCCCAACCTTACTAGAACAAAAAGCCATAGCCACCGCCTTGAGTGATGTAGATGAACTAATTAGTAATTTAGACCAACTAATCACCAAAAAGAAAGCCATTAAACAAGGGGCGATGCAACAACTTTTAACGCCAGATGAAAATTGGGTTAAAACTTCTTTAATTGAATTAGCAGAAAATAAGAAAAATCAATTTGATGATGGTGACTGGATTGAATCAGAGCACATAATATCTCAAGGTGTCAGATTGATACAAACTGGAAATATTGGTGTAGGTGTATTCAAGTATAAGGAAAATAAGAAATATATATCAGATGAATCTTTTAATAAGTTAAACTGTAAAGAAGTGCTGAAAGGTGATTTATTAATTTGTCGTCTTGCTGAACCAGCTGGTCGGGCTTGTGTAATGCCAAATATTGGAGAAGATAAAGTTGTAACCTCTGTCGATGTTTCAATATTTAGAGGAAATCCATTAATGGTAAATAGGGAATTTTTATCTCAAATTTTCACAACCAACGGCTGGTTTCAAAAAGTTATCGAAAAAGTTGGAGGAACGACACATAAGAGAATTTCAAGAGGTGCACTGGGAAAGATTAGCATAGAGGTTCCAATAATTGAAGAGCAGTTAAGGATTTCCCTTGTTTTAACTGATATGGACAAAGAAATCGAGCAATTAGAATCTAAAAAAGCAAAATACCAAGACATCAAACAAGGCATGATGCAAGAATTATTAGCGGGTAAAACGAGGTTGGTGTGATTTATATATGTTATAACATGATGGTCTCAGAGCCATTTCTAAGGATAAGTGAGGTAGTCGTTACTGCTACTCTAGGTTTGAGTGTTTTGGGGTCCACAATAATCTTTAACAGAAGTCAATCAAAAATTGAGAAACATCGCTTACAAAAAGAGTTGTTTGGAGAGTTTAATAAACGATATGAACTTCTTAATGATTATTTAGAAAAAATTACAAAATACGACTCTCTTAAAAGTTTAGAGGATAAAAATCCTAAGAAGTATCTCGTGTTACGAAATAAATTAAATGATTACTTTAATTTATGTGCAGAGGAATACTACTGGTACAAAAAAGGCAGAATAGATGATAATCTATGGAAATCTTGGGAAGTTGGTATGAATTCATGGTATAACAATCACCGTATCATCAGAGAAGCTTGGGAAGAGGAATACAAAAATTTTGGATATCAATCTTTTTACTTAAGTAAAAAAGAAGAGCAATTTTTTAAAAAAATATAAGCAGAAGTAAACAGTATACGTAGATTGATGGATTATTCGATTTTAACCAAGATTTGAAATAACAAGAAACTAAAAAAGCAAAATATCAAGATGTCAAACAAGGTATGATGCAAGAGTTATTAACGGGTAAAACGAGGTTGGTGTAATAGTAAACATGTAGCAAAACTTATTGTAAATAGGGATGCTCTTGACAGAAAATAAAAAAATATGAGTAATATAAACACGCCTTTAGAATTAAAACCTATTGGAGAGTTATTGGATTTTTCATTCAACATACCTTCGTATCAAAGAGGGTATAGATGGAAAGGAGCGTTTCAAGTAAAAGATTTATTAGAAGATATTTGGGATTATAAGGTAGATTCTAGTAATCCAAAAGCATTTTATTGTTTACAGCCCATTGTTGTCAAACCAATCAACGATTCAAATTTTGAATTAATTGATGGGCAACAACGATTAACCACTATTTTGTTGCTTTTGCATTATTTTAACGAAACGGAATTTAAATTGCCAAAAAAATGTTACTCAATAGATTTTGAGACAAGGCTAATGCAGCGAGACTTTCTGTCTAAAGTAGACGATGAGAAATATTCAGAAAGCAATATAGACCTTTTCCACATCAATCAGGCCTATTCCTACATATGTAAATGGTTCGATAAAATGGAAGTCAATACTAGTAACCCTTCAATTCGAGGTGATTTCTATTCCAAACTTATCAATAAGGTAAAAGTAATATGGTATTCAATTCAAAATGAAGTAAATGAGGAAACAAGTGTTTATGATATTTTTACTAGACTGAATATTGGAAAGATTCCATTAACCAATGCTGAGTTAATTAAAGCCTTGTTTTTGAGTAAATATGGGAGTGATTTTGATTCTGAAAGCAGGTATCTTAAACAGATTAATATCGCTACTGAATGGGACAAAATTGAACAAACGCTTCAAAAAGAAGATTTTTGGTACTTTATATGCAATCAACCTGAAAAATATGAAACACGAATCGAATTTATTTTTGATTTAATCAAAAAAAAGGGAGACGAAGACGAGGCCTATTTTACATTTCATAAGTTTATTGAAGAATTTGATAACCTAGACGAAAATAGCAAATCAATTGATAAAGTTTGGCTAAATGTTAAAGAATATTTTTTGACTTTTGAAGAGTGGTATAATGAGCAAGAGTTATACCATTTAGTAGGTTATTTAATAACCACTGGCCATAACATTAATGTCCTAAAAGAAAAATCAACTGGTATTTCAAAAACAGTATTTAAAAATTGGTTACGAAAAAAAGCTTTGGAAAGTATCCCAAAAACGGAGTTGTTTGAATCATTAAATTATTACAGAGACAGATATGAGATAAGAAAAACCCTATTGCTTTTCAATATTTTTTCCATTTTAGAAAATCCTAAGTCTAGTCTACGTTTTCCTTTCAATTTCTTTCATAAACAGAAGTGGGATATTGAACACATTAGCTCACAAACTTCAAAACAAATAAGTGGTAAAGACCGAGAAAATTGGGCAATAACCAATTTGGAATATTTCACAGGGACTAAATGGAATCTTGAAAATGAAGAACAAATCCTTGATGTGGTAAATGAAATAGAAGAAGAAGAAGAAAAATCTATTTGTATACAACTCATTAGCATCATTAAAAAAGAAGACTCAGACCATTCTCTTTTCAATGAAGTATTTGATTCTCTACAGTCAATTTTTGAATATGGTGATAAAATCGATGACCCTGATGGTCTCAATAACCTAGCCTTATTAGATGAAGGGACCAATCGAATGTATAAGAATGCTTTCTTTCCTGTAAAACGACAACACATAATTCAAAAAGAAAAACAAGCCGTATATATACCATTATGCACTCGTAATGTTTTTCTAAAGGCATATAGCAAAAAATTAAGTGAAGTTATGTTTTGGAACAATAACGACAGTATTAGTTATTTAACAGAAATTAAAAACATTTTGCAATAATGGATAAAAATTCAATTGGAAGCGAACAACTGAGTTTTTATAAACTCTTTACAGATAAAAACTTAAGAATTGAAATCCCAATCATTCAAAGAGATTATGCCCAAGGGAGAGAATCACAAGATGAGGTTCGAAACGACTTTCTAGATGCATTGTATGGATATCTAAAATCAGGAAAACCACACAGGGATTTAGATTTTATTTATGGTGATGTTAATGAAAAAGGTAATTTAATTCCGTTAGACGGACAACAAAGATTAACCACTTTGTTTTTATTGCATTGGTATTTGGCACTCAAGGAAGATGGAATGTATCCAAGTTTCTATGCCATGTTAAGCGAAGAAGAAAATTCTAAATTTACTTATAAAACAAGACAATCTTCAGTAGATTTTGCAAATGCAATTCTTAAAAACGGTCTTAATTTACAAAATCTCCTGCCTCCAGATAAGGGTCTCAATAATTCGATATCAAAAAATATCAAAGATAGTCCATGGTATTTCTTGTCATGGGAAAAAGACCCAACAGTTAAGGCAATGTTATGCATGTTAGATGCTATTCACACAAAATTTGCAGACTCTGAAGGATTTTATGCTAAGTTAATAGATATAGAAAACCCTGTAATTACTTTTCAGTTTTTAGAATTAAAAGATTACGGATTGACTGATGACCTGTATATAAAAATGAATTCAAGAGGAAAACCACTTACACGGTTTGAAAATTTTAAAGCAAAATTCGAACAGCATATTTCCAATATTGCTATTAATTCAAAACAATATCTTTTGGATGAAAATGTTGTGGATGTAAAAACATATTTTTCTCATCAAATAGACACAAAGTGGACTGACCTTTTTTGGAGTTATAAACATAAAATTGAGATAGAAATCAAAGGTGAAAAATTTATTGATTATCAAATAGACGAATTAATAATGAATTTGTTAAGTTTATTGGCAATTAACCATAAAGCGTTAACCCAAAACGAGATAAGGCATTATATTGATAATCAGTCTAGTCTTCGTTTTGATTTTTTTAAATCCCTTAATAAAGATTACGTTTTTACGACAATAGATGTATTGGATTATTTTTGTATCAAAGATGGATTAAAATTACTTGATGTTGATAATCATTATTTTAATGAAATTGAATCGTTTAAGAGAATAATTAATAAAGATTTCTCAGATGCTGGTTATCTAGAACGAATCCAATTTTTTGCCTATTATTCCTATTTAGTTCAAAATAAAGGTACAATTGATGGATTAGCTGATTGGATTCGAGTAATTGTAAACCTTTCAGAAAACACAGTTCCATACAATAATGATGTTGAATTTGTTAACTCCATACGTTCAATAAATCATTTGTTAGAGTATAGTTCACACATACTTGTTTATTTACGAACTGATGATTCTAAAAATATTAAAGGATTTAATTCCTCACAAATAAAGGAAGAAAGAATAAAGTCATTTTTGTTTGACAGGGACAATCAGTGGAAAGAAAATATTTTGAATTTTGAAAAGAACAAATATTTCAAAGGACAACTATTGTTCGCTTTAGCGTTTTCTGGAATAGAAAATTACTTCGACAACCATCAAAACGTAAAATGGAACGATGAGGATAACTTAAGCTACAAAGAATCATTCAATTCCTATATTTATAAAGTTTACTCACTATTTGGTGACAAAGGATTAAAACCTGAAGGGCTCGAACAACACCGTTTACATCGTGCAACATTAAGAAAAGGTAATTATTTGCTTTATGCTAAATCAAATTACAGTTTCTTAAATGACGGTGACAGAGATGTTAGTTGGAAGAGACTTTTGTTAGGAGATGGAGGAAGAGATTTTCAAAGAGATTTTTTTAAACAAGTTTTGGATGATAAAGATTTTGACACAAATGATTTGAAATCTCTAGAACGCATAGCTAGTAAGCCAAACACTATTACAAAAAAATGGGAAGAGACTTTTATTAATATTCCCGAAATTTTTAAGTACTTCGGAAGTTTCAAGTTTATTAGACTTGAAAACGATGATAATATCTTTTTAGTAAAAAGTATAAAAACCAGCGGTGAGCATGCTGAATTATTTACTTATGGACTGTATTGCCACTTAAAAAATGATTACTCTTTTTTAAGTGCTATACCTTTTGTGAAAATGGATTATTACGCTCCTAGTGGTGAAACTGAAACACCTTGCATTTATTTTGAAGAATTGATATTTGAAGAAAATAATTTGAAAATCGATATTTTTTATGATGGAAAAAATGAGTTTAAAATAACGTTTTATGATAGGAACAGAAATTTATTAAATACACGTTTTAATAATATTATAAAACAACATAAGTTCATACAAATTGAAAATTGGTTTGAAACTATTGTACCGCAATCAAAGGTAAAAGAAGCATTATCTGCTATTTTTAAAGACTTAAGCAATTTTAAATGAATAACATAGGCAAATCCGAACGAATTTCTCAAAATAGAATCGTTCAATTATTTCAAGATAAATTAAAGTATCAATACCTTGGTGATTGGCAAGAGGAAACTCGCATCCAACCCATAGAAGAAACTATTTTAAAAAAATATCTTCTAGGAAAAGGATATTCAGAGGTTTTAGCTCAAAAAGCAGTTGACGAGCTAGTTAAAACAGCTAAAAATTTATCTAGTGGTTTGTATGATGCTAACAAAGAAGTTTATCGTTTGTTGCGTTATGGAGTCACTATTAGAGAAGAGTTGGGTCAACCCAAAGAAACGGTTTGGTTAATAGACTGGAAAAATCCAGAACAAAATGATTTTGCCATCGCCGAAGAAGTAACGGTACAAGGAAAGCATATCAAGCGACCAGACATTGTTGTTTATGTGAATGGTATTGCACTTGGAATCATTGAATTGAAGAAAAGTAAAATTGGTTTTGAAGAAGGGATTAGACAAAATCTTGATAATCAAAAACCAGAGTTCATACAGAATTTTTTTACTACCATGCAATTAGTGGTTGCAGGTAATGATACCCAAGGTTTACGTTATGGAACCATTGAAACCACCGAAAAATATTATCTAAAATGGAAAGAAGATTCAACTGAATCTTATGATTACATATTAGACAAACATGTTAGTCAGTTGTTTGATAAATCAAGAATATTAGAGCTTATTTACGATTTCGTTATTTTTGACAAAGGAATAAAAAAACTATGCAGACCCAACCAGTTTTTTGGTATTCAGGCGGCTCATACCCATGTGAGAACCAAAACAGGCGGAATCATTTGGCACACTCAAGGTAGTGGAAAAAGTTTAACGATGGTTTGGCTCACCAAATGGATTCGTGAAAATGTGCGAGACAGTCGAGTTTTAATCATCACAGACCGTGAAGAACTGGATGACCAAATTGAAAAACTGTTTACAGGAGTTGACGAAAAAATATACAGAACCAAAAGCGGAAGAGATTTAATACGAGTGCTAAACGAGAAAACCGAAATGCTAGTGGGTAGTTTGGTTCACAAGTTTGGGAGAAAATCAGATGAAGGGGATTATGAATCTTATATCGAAGAATTAAAGGCCAGTTTAGGAAGTAATTTTGAAGCCAAAGGCGATATCTATGTTTTTGTAGATGAGTGCCATCGTACCCAATCTGGAAAGCTACATGATGCTATGAAGTTAATTCTTCCAAATGCCTTATTCATTGGTTTTACGGGAACTCCTTTATTAAAAAAAGACAAACAAAAGTCTATTGAAATATTCGGACCCTACATTGGTAATCCGTATAAGTTTGATGAAGCTGTGGAGGATGGTGTTGTTTTGGATTTATTATACGAAGCCAGAGATGTGGAGCAATTTGTAACCAACCAAGTTAAAATTGATGATTGGTTTGATGCCAAAACAAAAGGATTAACTGATGTGGCCAAAGTCGAATTAAAAAGACGTTGGGGTACGATGCAAAAAGTTCTTGGTTCAAAATCAAGGTTAGAAGAAATTGTAGCGGACATTATTTTTGACTTTGAAACCAAACCAAGATTAAACACTGGTGAAGGAAATGCCATGTTGGTTTCTAGTTCCATTCATCAAGCATGCAAGTACTATGAGCTATTCCAAAATGTAGGTTTTAAGGAATGTGCCATTATTACTTCGTATCAACCACACCATTCTGATATTAAGGGAGAAGAAACAGGTGAAGGCATTACTGATAAACTACTCAAATATGAGGTTTACACCAAAATGCTTAATGGTAAATCAACAGAAGATTTTGAAGACGAAGCCAAAGCCAAGTTCATCAAAGAACCGAGTAAAATGAAATTGCTAATCGTGGTAGACAAGCTTTTAACAGGTTTTGACGCACCATCAGCAACCTACCTATACATTGACAAGAATATGCAAGACCATGGCTTATTTCAAGCTATTTGCCGTGTAAACCGTGTCGATACCGATGACAAAGACTATGGTTATATTGTAGACTACAAGGATTTATTTAAATCACTTAAAAAATCGATAAAAGACTATACTTCAGAAGTTTTTGATGAGTATGATGCAAGCGATGTTGATGGTTTACTAAAAAACAGATTAACAGAAAGTAAAGAGCGACTTGAAACCGCTTTAGAAACAGTGAGAGCGTTATGTGAACCAGTTCATCCAAAAGATGAGCCTAACTACATTCGTTTTTTCTGTGGCAATCCAGAGTTTAAAGACGATTTAAAGAAAACAGAAGAGAAACGAGTGGCTTTGTATAAAGCTGTAGCTACTTTGATTAGAGCCTATGCCAACGTGGCCAATGAAATGCCCAAATTAGGTTTTTCAGATAAGGAAGCAATTGATATTAAAGCTGAAGTACAACACTTTTCAGACCTAAGAGACACCATCAAACAAGCCAGTGGAGATTACTTAGACTTGAAACGTTTTGAACCAGGAATGCGCCAATTAATGGATATGTATCTCAACGCTAATTCCAGTAAAAAAATATCCGATTTTGAGAATAAAACACTAGTTGAACTAATTGTCCATCTTAGTGAACCAGAGGCTGAGTATAACAAAAGTAAATCACACCAATCAGTAGCTGAAACTATTGAAAATAATGTTAGAAAGGTAATCAACGAGGAATCTCAAACGAATCCGAAATACTTTGAAAAAATGTCAAAGTTATTGGATGAGTTAATCAAACAAAGAACTGAAGAAGCTATAGAATACCAAGCATATCTTGCTAAAATCAAGGAATTATCAGAGAAAATCACCAATCCTTCTGGAGGTGTAAATTATCCAGACTCTATTAATTCAAGAGCGAAGCAAGCACTTTATGATAACTTAGAGAATAATGAAGCTGTCGCAAATCTATTGCATAAAACAATTTTGGACAATAAGCTTGACGGATGGCGTGATGGTGGTATTAAAGAAAAGAAATTAATGTTGGCCGTTAACCAAATCATTCAAGATGCCGATACTACCCTATTAATTATGGACATTATAAAAGCACAAAATGAGTATTAGCCCAACGCTACTAAAAATTGCAAATATTGAAATTGATATAGTTCGAAAAGACATCAAAAACATGCATTTAGCCGTGTATCCACCACATGGTAGGATAAGACTAGCTGTACCTCAAAAAACAGATGAAGATGTAGTACGTCTTTTTGCTATTAGTAAATTGGGGTGGATAAAAAAACACGTCAAAAACTTCCAAGAACAGGCTAGGGAAACTAAACGAGACTATGTATCTGGTGAAAGTTTATTTTTTCAAGGGATTCGATACTTACTAGAAGTTGAGGAGCATAATGGTTATAGTTCAGTAAAGATTGAAGGAACTAAAAAAATAAAACTAAAAGTAAAATTAGGTGCAACAACTGAAGATAAGGCTCTTGTCATGCGGGAGTGGTATCGTAAGCAATTAAAAATCCAAATTGAACCATTGGTTGAAAAATGGGAAAAAGTTATTGGAGTAACAGCGAATGACTGGGGTGTAAAACACATGAAAACCAAATGGGGAGCTTGTAATACCGATGCGAAAAGAATTTGGTTAAACTTAGAACTAGCAAAGAAACCACCAGTTTGTCTGGAGTACATTCTAGTTCACGAACTGGTCCATCTTCATGAAAGAAATCATAGTGAACGCTTTATTCAACTCATGGATAAATACATGCCTAAATGGCGATTGCATCGTGAAGAATTAAATAATCTACCAATCGTGCATAATGATTGGGGGTATTGAAAAGTGAAATAGTGTTTACTAAATATTTAATTCAGAAGAAATAAAGAAAACTAAATAATTCAAACATTTCATGATAATAGATTGTATTTCAGATTATAAAAAAATATTGAATCAAAATCAAAAACCAACTATAAAAGATTTATTCCTAACTGATTCTATAGATAAGTTTAAAATCACAAAACATAGAGATGGGAATTATCCAGCCATAATAACAATAAGTGGTTTTACTTCAGAAGATAAAGACAATCGAAAAGACTGGGAAAAAAGTATTTTAAGAATCTACCCAGACAGAGAATGGTTTCATCTAGAATGGAATTCTAAAAAAATCCCATTTGATAAAGTACCGATGACGACTATGCCAGATGTTTTAAAAACAAATGAAAAACCAAAACCAAAATATTTTAAATACATTAAGTTTTTTGCTTATCGTACTAGCATTATTGCGAATACCGCAGATATATTAATAAATAATTATTGGCATAGTGCAGTTAGGAACTCTAAGAATACAGGTGAATGTTTGGCAAAAGTTTTAAATGCATGTAATAAAAAAGAATTTATTCTTATTGGTCATTCATTAGGGTCTAGAGTAATTCATAATTGCTTAAATCACATTTATGAAAAAGAATTAAATTCAAATATTCGTGAAATCCATCTTTTAGGCGGTGCAGTTGGTAGTAATCCTAAAAAATGGGTATCAGCTTCTTTAGTTGTAAAAAAACACATATTCAATTATTATTCATTTAATGATTCAGTTCTCAGTAATGGCTATAGAATTGGAATGCTCTCAGTCTTTCCAATTGGTCTCAGCGAAATTGATAATAGAAAAGTAATAAATGTTAATTCATCAAAAATTATAAAAAGTCATACAGAATATATTAGAAAGTTTTCACAACTTTACTATTACTATTCTAAAAAATATAAATGGAAAGAAAGGAATAAAATTTAAGGTAAATTAAAAATGGATGGTGTAAGTAGAGATTATTTCGGTAATTTTATCTTTTAAATCATGTAAAGTTTCTGTATTAAAAAAATATCATGGATAAACCTATCCTTTCTAAATCAACTTATATAAGAGGCTTACAATGTGAGAAGTCTTTGTATTTATACAAACACAATTACAATTTAAGAGATGGAATTTCAACTCAATTACAAGCAATTTTTAATCAAGGTACTAATGTTGGGTTATTGTCACAACAGTTATACCCAAATGGTGTGGATGCTTCCTCTTCAGACCATTTCAAAATTCAAGAATCAGTTTTAAAAACAAAGGAATTTATAGAGAGAGGTGAATCAATTATTTATGAAGCCACTTTTCAATATAATGGTGTATTGGTAGCCTTAGATATTTTGGTTAAAGACGAAGAGGGATGGAAAGCTTATGAAGTGAAAAGCTCAACAAGTATTTCTGAAACATATATAAATGATACAGCCATACAGTATTATGCAATTACCAATTCTGGAATCGAACTTAAAGACATTTCAATTGTTTACATAAATAATCAGTATATTAAGAAGAGTGATATTGACGTTAAGGAACTGTTTACAATTGAATCAGTTTTAGAAAGAGTTAAAGCAGTTGTTCCAGCAATTCCAAATCAAATCGAGTCTTTTAAAGAATTAATATCACAAGATTCTGTTCCTGATATTGATATAGGAATTCATTGTTCCACACCTTATGGTTGTGATTTTATGGGTCATTGTTGGAAACATATTCCAGAATATTCCATTTTTAATATTTCAAGATTAACATCCAATAAAAAATTTGATTTATATCAAAACGGCAATATAAATTTTGACCAAATTGATTTGAGTAAAATTACTTTAAATGGGAATCAACAAATGCAAGTTTTAAGTGAATTAAATAAAACCACTTATATTGATAGAAATAGTATCACTGAATTTATAAAAGACTTTGAATATCCATTGTATTATTTAGATTTCGAAACAATGACATCAGCTGTGCCAATCTATGATAATAGTAGACCATATCAGCAACTAGTTTTTCAGTATTCGTTACACATCCAAACAGAAAAGGGTGAATTAGAACATAGAGAATTCCTAGCTGAGCCAAGTCCAGAAATAGACCCTAGAATTAGTTTCGTTAAACAATTGATAAATGATTGTGGAAACACTGGAGATATTTTAGTCTATAACATAGGATTCGAAAGAGGTAAACTAAATGATTTAATAACAATATTTCCAATCTATACTTATGAGATTACCAATATAATTGGTCGCCTAAAAGATTTGATGATTCCATTTCAAAAAAAATGGTACTACACTCCAGAAATGAAAGGTAGTTATTCCATTAAATATGTATTACCAGCATTAGTTCCAGAACTCTCCTATCAAGATTTAGAAATAAAAGAAGGTGGAACTGCAAGCTCCATATTTACTCAAATGGTCAATGGAGAATTCCAAGGCGATATTGCTAAAACCAAAGTGGATTTATTGGAGTACTGCAAATTGGATACTTATGCAATGGTTAAGATATTGGAAAAGCTAAAAGAAGTGTATGAAAATTAAAAAATTTGAATTTAGTATAGGTGCTTACTTTGGGTCAAGTTATTCTTTAGAATATAAAAAAGGGTTGTTCCTATATCGAGCTAAAACAGGAGATATTGCAACTATTTTTAATATAAACCCAATATTCATAAGTGATTATCAATACGAGCATGTTGCTATTTTTCAATCCGATTCTATTGATTCTGATTTATTAATTTCAGAGGAAAGAAAACTAAATTTTTTCAAGTATATTTCTCGGTATTGCAAATCATGGGAAAAGGAATATCAAAATTATATTATTTATGATGGTACTTCTTGGGAATGCGATATTTGGATAGATGATTTTAGATTAAAATCAAATGGACTAGAAGAATACCCATCTAATTTCAAATCATTCCTTAATAAACTTTCAGTATTAACCAGTGGTAAAATTTTTGAATAGAAAACATTGTTATCACGGACACAACTGTGTACATTTATTTCTTTAAAAGTTGAAATTTTCAGCGAGTTTGTCATATTTGAAACCTGCTAAACCTTCCTGAATAATTTGTTTAACTGATTTCTCAATTTGTTCTTCACCAAACCAACTTACAACTAGTCTGCTCCCGTCATATTGATTTTCGGTATCATCAATTGAGTCCGATTCTAAAAATGCAGAATATATGACTGGTTTTAGTGTGTCATTTGAAACATAGTCATTACTAGTAAGATGAAAAATAGCTTTACGATGACCTTTAGTTAATGAATTTATGTAATCAGACAAGATTTTGGTGTTAATAGCTTCATTTGGCAACCCAATTATTAATCCACTATAGGTGTGCTCAAATTGAAATTTTTCAATTGTTATTTCTCTTTTACCAATTTTAATATTTTCCATAAAGTGCTTTAATTATAAATATCCGATAATTTTTAATAACTAAATATTTCCATTTAAAATACCAAGACCTTTTTCAATTAATTCCTTAGCTTCATCTACTTCCAATTGAGTTATAGAAGTTCCTCTGGTTGGAATAAACAATTCCCTAATATCAACATGAAGAGCTTCGGCAATCTTCAATAATAGTTGAATAGTTGGTAAATTTTTCTCACTTGAGATATTTGATATAGTTGTTGGTGATACTTCAACTATTGAAGATAATTCATCCCTAGACATACCTTTTAATGTCATTATTTCCTTTAATCGTAGTACAGCCATTTTAATGTTTTTTACAAATATAGAAAATAAATCAAGTAAGGCTTAATTTATTTGATAAAATATTAAATAAAACTTGCTTTTTAATCAAATATTGCTTTACTTTGTAGTGTATTAATCAAGTATCACTTTATAATTGTAAAAAAATGGAAATCGCTAAAACAATCATTGAACAAATTAAATATGCTGATAAATGGGCTTTAATGGCTTATGGTTCTAAAAATTTTGTTGCATTACCAGAATCAAAAGAATACCAAGGAGGGTTACAATTCCAATGTTCAGGTTTTAAACACAAAGGAAGTGTTAGAATCCAATTAAAATGGATTGATACTTATACTATATCATTCATCAGTAAAAAAGGAGAAACGATAAAAGAAGTAAATGATGTGTATTGCGATATGCTTGTAGATATTCTGGACTGGATTGAAGGTAAGTAACCTTCAGTCCTGTGCAAAATTAGGTTATAGCCATACGGTTCACGTTATAAAAAATAAGTACTCAACAATAGCAACCAATTAAACTGTGCAAAATATACCATCCTAAAAATGCACACTTTTCCGAAATTTCACCTAAAATAATCTAGTTATGAAAAAAGCGAGATACATTCGCCAAAGTACGGCTCAACAATCAAACCTTCGCCAATTAGCAAAAT
>TARA_R110000868_G_scaffold7268_3_pt1 | contig 19676 bp, 25 predicted proteins | sample TARA_R110000868 | Tara Oceans TARA_R110000868 (sample SAMEA4397489) | marine metagenome | biome: Polar Biome; feature: [SRF] surface water layer (ENVO:00010504); material: water (ENVO:00002006), including particulate matter (ENVO:01000060) such as... | depth 5 m | reverse complement strand
ACGTTCAACGGTGGTGTATCGCCGGTAGCGGCGGAAGAAAAACTTGAAATACTGTCCGGTATCAGTTGACCACTACACGGGCCACTAGGTGAATGCTGGGTGTCACTAGGTGGCAGCTGGGGCGGTCGTTTTAAAGATGGTAACCACTATTCCCTTGAGCATGAGGGGCGGAAATAGCTTTAGGTTTTTGCCAAAAACGCTGTACCAAATGAATACAGGTGTTGTTTGATGTCTAGGGGCATGAAACGACTTCGTCGTTCTTGTTGAAGTAGCAGTGTTTGCCGGTCAAACCGTTCCACCTATACTCCAGCTCTTCATCCTTGGGTTGCTCTGGGCTTGCTGCCTGCTTTGCACGTAGGGTTTCAAGTTCTTCGCAGGTAGAAGTGTTTTTGTTTCTAAATGGCGAAGACATTGCTTTTTCGCATGCCGCCGAGAGCCGTTGTTCCTCAGTCAGGTTCTCGGCTGATAAATGTGCAGATGCCGCTAGCGCCAGGATAAAAATCAGTGCCTTCATATGATGAAACCCTCGCTAATTGGATCGCGGACGGAACGCCATCGCTGTATTGTCATGCTACTTTTGCCAAAAAATTCTTAGCTATTATAGCTCGCACTTGTATCTTTCGAATATTTCAAAGCCCAAGCGCTCGACTTCAGACCATGCTATTGCGCGTTCGGCATCGGTAAGGCTCTCGCTGTCAAATGCATCAGCATGCTCAGCGGCATCCAGCAGCAGTGCTGCGACGTAATCCCGCGCAATACCGCGAGCGGTCCTATCTCTGACTAAAGGTCTGTTGTCGCACTGCTTGTATGTGGGCATGCTCTAGTCCTCTGCTTCGCCAGCGCCTGGGGACGTGAACTCAATGGTTCTGATTACCTTCTGCGTATCATTGGATATCTTGTAGATAATGTTCTCAGCGCGCAAATAGGTATAGCGCTGATCAGCTATGACCAGCGTACCTTTAATCTTGCCTTCAGGAGTCTCGATGATGTGGGTTCGTAGTGCTGACTTGGGTTGGCCAAGCGCCATATCTGTGAGCTCGTTGCGTATAGCAGTGTCTCCCCCCGAATTGAAAGTTACACCAGGGCCTACCAATATTACTAACGCTAAAACAGCACCTAAGGGTGTACTGATCAGGCCTCTTACTTGCTTATTCAATGAGGGGTATGCATCAGCTAAAGCACGATTAAATAACCATATCAGTAGCCCCGTGACCATAAAGGTCACACAGGTCAAAACCGCCTTGCCGGCATAATTTAATGTGTCTATTGAAAAAATATAGCCATACAGCAACAGTGAAGGCAGGCCTATTTCCAGCTCGGCCACTTCAATGCCTAACTTGCCTAGATAGCCAGAAATAAATAAGTAGCCAGCTCCAGCTAACAATCCGTTTAGGAACAACGCCAACTTGGGCACAGAGCCAAATAGCTTTAGCAATTTCGAGAAGTCGGAGCCCGTCTCTTCTTGTGCTGGGGCTTTCAACGCCCGCTTGGGAATGCCCCATCTCTTCCTTTTCATTCTTTGTTCTGTCCTTAGAAAAAACAGAAAGGTTAACATGACTTGAACCCTGCCAGCGCAAAGGCGTTTGCGGTTTTGGAGTATCACCCGTCCGTACCAGCGGGCTTTTTTGTGCCTGGAGGAATCATGTTTGGAAACTGGAAATGGGCAGCTCAGCTCGCGGCCGCGGCTGGGCGGTTGGTGGTTGTGTAGTGGTCAACTGATACCGGACAGTATTTTAAGTTTTTCTTCGGCTACCACCGGCGATACACCATTGTTGAAAGTATGAGGCCGTTGCTGGTTGTAATAGCCCATCAGGTAATCACCAACATCCCTTTGCGCCTAGGGCAGATTTCTATATCCGAAGGCAGGTATCCACTCCGACTTCAGGCTTCTGAACAGCCTTTCCATCCTTGGGCGTAACGCCTTCACGTTCCTGTGCCAACTGGTCGACCCAGCGGCGAAGAGCGCTTTCTCCGACACCGAGAGAAGTACAAGCCTGGGGAATGCTATACCCTTGATCAAGCACCAGGCTGGCTGCCTCCTGCTTGAACTCGGGTGAAAAAGTGCGTCGTTTCCTGGTCATCTGACACCTCGCTTATGGTGGCGATTTTACCACCTACGTTGGTGTCCGGGATTAGTTGACCACTACAGTGGCACACAAAGCACTGTTGGTCGCTGCTTACGCCTGCTCGGCTACAAGCGCCTATCGCCCATCGGCCCGACGGGCTTTGACCGTATGTGTATCAGCTGCACACGCTGCCAGCGTTGGGGGGAGGGTGATAGCGGGTGATAGAGTATGAATAGGGGTTGAATAGTTGAAATAACGGGCTCATAATCTCCCAAAACGGGAGAAGTATTGATGCGAGTGATTGCCAAGAGGCCATTGGTGCTGTTCTGGCAGCAACCGGGCCAGGCAGACGCCAAAGGGCCGCTTGAGAGTTGGTATGAAGAGGTATCCCGTGTGGCTTGGGGGTCGCCGCAAGATGTAAAGAACCGCTATGGCACCGCTAGCTTTGTGGGTAATAACCGGGTGGTCTTTAACATTGGCGGCAATAAGTACCGTTTGGTTATTGAGGTGCAGTACCGGGCACAAATTGTGTGGGTGAAATTTATAGGCACCCATGCACGGTACGATGAAATAGACGTGGAGACAGTCAATGAATGTTAAACCGATTCGCAATGATGATGACCTGACTGCTGCCTTCCAGCGCCTTGAGCATGTGTTTCAGGCAGAGGAGGGTACGCCGGAAGCAGATGAGATGGAGGTGCTGGTAACGCTAATTGAAGCCTACGAGAGCAAGCACTACCCAATTCAGGCGGCTGATCCGATTGAGGCTATTAAGTTTCGTATGGAGCAGGACGGCCTGACGGCGCGTGACCTGGAGCAGTTCATTGGTCCTAGCGGCCGCGTTTCTGAAGTTCTTAGTGGAAACCGCAACCTCAGCATCCGCATGATCAAGCGGCTGCATGACGGGTTGCGTATTCCTTATGAAAGCTTGATGAGCGGTGTAGCTGCGTAGGTTATAGTGCTATTGAAGAAGCCCGCCGAATGGCGGGTTTTTTTGTAGCTGCGAATCGCTTCGTAACAATCAAATATTGGAGCGCAGCCACTGCCAATCATCATCAGTCAGCCAGCCCGAATATGGTTTGGATACCGGCATGACTAGGCACCAGTCATTCTTGTCTATGTGTTGACCAATACGGTTAAATAATTGATCTGCCGTTTCGTTCGTGATGATCAACCAGGTTGAATCTAGCCGGTGCCACCAGTTGGGAGAGTTCTCAAGCTCTTTATAGAGCCCCTTGTAATCTTGCCCGGATTTATTCAGATCGTAGCTAACTACATATGCTGCCATGTGAAACTCCCTGCCTAGCGATTCCTTGTAAGCATTCAAGCTGGACCGGGCCCAGTATTTTGTCAAGGAAGGTGCGTCACGAGTAAGTGTTGATGCCCACTCATTTCTTAGGTTGGTCGCTCGGCCCAATTATCTTGTCCAGCGCTTGCGTATAGGCATTTATAGCTCGCCACTTATCTGGCAAAGCAGCATCCGGATTATTAGCGTAATGTTTATTGGTTACTCCGGTCTGGCCGTGATCCTGCAGCAAATCCCGCAAGTGTGGCTCAACACCGGCACGTTGCATCACCTGTTTGATGGTGCGGCGTAGTGAATAGTTGAACCCGGGTGCCTTCGTTCTCGTCAATTATGCTAGCTGGGTCGTCGCAAAAGCGGACGATTGCATTACGTGGTGTGGTGATAACCAGCGGATTCTTGCCGTTGAACGACCACGGCCAGGGATGCTGGCCAGTCAGGGTGCGCACCTCTTCCAATATGCTGATCGCCCGATCAGTGAGCGGCGTCAGATTCAGCCTAGTTTTGCCGCGGCCTTTCATGCTGGGCGTAGTGAACACGTGCCGCTCCATATCATAGGACGACCACGGCGCTAGCATCATGCGGTACGGGCGCTGGCCGCCGGTGGCGATCATGAATTGCAGCAGCAGTGTGACCAGCCGGCCCACTTTCTTCGTTTTGCCTAGGTTGTGCCAGAAGTGGCGAAGCTCTTCATCTGTCAGCGCGCGGTCATGCGCGTTCTCGCCTTCTTTCTGCCTGCGCAGTGCTGCAACTGGATTGTGTGTTAGTCCGAATGATTTGCGACTTTGCCTGGCCACATCATACTCAGCCTGCAGGCCCATCTGAAATGCTGCGTGCAGATAGGTACGTGCGCGGTTGAACTGTGTTTTCGCACCACGCTCCCAGAACGGTGATAGCAGCGTCATGCAGTGGCTGGGTTCAACTTCGCGCGCTTTCAACGCTACTACGGCCGGGTGCTTCTCGATGAAGTCCTTGGTGATGATGCGTTCGATCTCTTTGGCCGACACCACGCCGTTGGCATACAGCTCGGCGGTGTAGTCTTCAAGCAGATCCTGAAGCGAACCGCGCATGGCTTCTTCTGCCGCCGCTGCTGCATGCACTTTTAGCTTTGCTTGGTTGGCCGCTTCCACCTCAACAAACCACGCCTTCAGGTCTGGTTTGTCTCGCCGGATTGCTGCCAGGTCGCTGGCTTTGGCTCTGCTCTCAGCGAGTGTCAGCTGTCCGTAGGTACCTAGCTTTATGAACTGGCGTTTGCTGCCAATAAAGTACTGGTAGTAAGCTTCAATGACGGTTGAGTCACGCCGTTTGAACAGCAAGGCGCCGTCGCCATGGCCACCAACAGCCTCTGCAGCCTGCGTTTTGAGGGTTTTAACATCCCGGCCAGTGAGTCGTTTCAGGGTGGCAGTTTTGGTGGCAGTTAGGATCAAAATTTGATCATATCTTGCCGGACTGCGCTGGACAAATTAAGTTATAAAAATACAATTAAAACATGATGATAGGTTTTTTATATGTGCATTACTGGGATGGGTAGGACGCACTTATAAGTGCCTCCTAAGCGGTAGGTCCCCGGTTCGAATCCGGGCTCGCGTACCAACCAAATCAAATGGTTACGATTTATTGCACAACGGTTCCGATTACTTTTTGACTGTTTAATGACGGTCCTGCCCTCTTTTACTCCGCTTTTTCTTGCCCAGTTACCCGACGCGCCGACGCTTGGGAATACGAGTTGGTTATCTTCCAGATTTTCACTGGATTGTTTTCCAGCGCAGAAAGCCATTTTCCAGCAAGTAATTGTTCGCCTCTATAAATTAGCCGCTGACGCAGACTCGGATTTCCTGTGCCAGAAGGTATCTCAGGGCGTGCTCTCCATGCGGGCTTGCATAAACAAATAGAGTGTTTGGCATAGCGCTCTCAGCAGGGGGATATGCGCATGTTTTTTTACTGTAGAGCGGCTGTGGATGCGGTCATATCATGGGGGATAATAAGAACAATACCCAGGGCTTGCGCATAAAAATCTGTATTGGATGCAGTTGATGAGATGTTAATATGCCACTACATAAGAAGTGGCCATTTATTTTTTTGGCGCCTATGCTCGCTACTTTTTGCACTGACTTAATTGAATAGGCTCAATAATCTTATGTGCTTATTTCGGTTTGTTGACATTTCAACAGGGCCGCGTAAAAGGGAATGAAGCTTGTGGATTTTTAAAAACACCACTAAACCCGGCGCGAAGCTGTCCAACCGAATAGTCAGTTTAAAAACACAGGGGAGTTCCGATGATGGCCGAAAAATCAACAAGTTGCGATAGGCCAGGCTGCAGTCGCTGCGCTGACACAAAGGACCTAGACTTCGATTTTACAATGGCTTTCCAGCCTATTGTGAATTGCAGAGATCAGCGTGTCTTTGGTTATGAGGCGCTGGTACGAGGCAAAAATAACGAGACTGCTTACTCGATTATTTCTCGTATCAATGATGATAATCGGTATGCCTTTGACCAGCAGTGCAGAGTCACAGCCATCGCTCTCGCTGCGAAGCTGGGTATCGATTCCATGCTGAGCATCAACTTTTTACCGAACGCTATTTACAAGCCCGAACTCTGTATTCGCACCACCTTTGAAGCGGCCAAACAGTATGGCTTCCCGACTGAACGGATCATGTTCGAGTTCACCGAAGTCGAGAAAATTGAAGACAGTAATCATATAAAGAAAGTGGTGGAGCATTATCAAGCGTTGGGTTTTAAAACGGCTACCGATGATTTTGGCGCCGGATACTCTGGGCTCAACCTGCTAGCTGATTTTCAGACCGATATCGTTAAACTGGATATGGGGCTGATTCGCAACATACACACAGACAAAGCGCGACAGGTTATTGTCAGGCATTGTGTGAACATGCTCAAAGATCTCAACATAACGCCGCTGGCTGAAGGCATAGAAACGCATGAAGAGTATTTTTGGCTGCTCGATGCTGGGGTTGAGTTGATGCAAGGATACCTTTTGGCGAAACCGGGTTTTGAATGCTTGCCCGAGGTTAACTTTATATCCAGCTGAGACTGGCGTGATGCAGGTACGCTCGGAATGACGGCTGTGGAAACTCATGGAAGGCTGGGTTGCTTGAAACTTAGTTGATGTTTTTAAATCATTTATTGGCCGGTAGGGCTCGCAAGGCATGACGTCTTCGTTGTTGCAATGGTGCTTACAAGCCCCGACTGAAACCTTGCTTATGGACTCAGCAGACAGCTGGTTGCAGGTATGGCATCAGTTACCGTTTGCGCAGGCGACACCTATGGCTCTTGCTGTTATGGGTGGGTTCCAGGCGGATCGCCCCGCATGGGTTTTTGCCAGTGGCTACCAGGCGGCATTGCGTTCGGTATTTCCGGGCACAGCTGGCCCTGGGCTCTTTGCCTTTTGTTTGACTGAAGAAGGTGGTCATGGTGCACGAAACCTGAGTACCACTTGGTCGGCTGACGGTAGCGGCGGTATTGGAGTGACCGGGGCCAAGGGCTGGACTCCATTGTTCCAGCATTACAGTGCTTATTTTGTTGCTTGCCAGTCAAGTGAACACGAGCCTAACGCTGATGCGTGTTTTCGCGTGGTCCGACTACCCTCAGATACCGACGGAGTCAGCTTCGAAGCGCGCACTCCAGGCCATTTTTTACCAGAGTTACCAACAGCCCGAATGCAGGTGCAGGTCTCGTGTTTGAGTGCTTCCGCGTTGTTGCCCGGGGATGGCTGGAGTGAGTACGCCAAGCCGTTTTCGGCGCAGGAGGAGCTGTACGTCACCGCTGCGTTGTTGGCTTATCTGTTACGCGAAGGGCGTGCTCATGGTTGGCCGCAGCACTACGTGCAGCAACTGGTTGGCGCGCTCTCACTGCTGTGCTCGCTAGTAGATACTAAGCTGGATACCGCGATTGAACTGGTTGCGCTCTCCGGCGCCACGACTTGGGCTCGCACCCTTTTTGCAGAGGCCACGGATTTGTGGCAACAGTCCCCGGATGACGTTCGCGCGACGCGCTGGTTTAGAGATAAGCCCATCCAAACCCTTTGGGCCGGTAGTAGCGAAAAGCGCGGGGCCAAAGCTTGGGCCGCTCTTTCCAACGCCGGCTGAGCTAAGTGCAATTGCGAGTATTCTTTAAGCTTTTTGGATAAACCATACAAGAAAGTGAAGTTGATATGGCGGATGCGCGAGCAAATAACGGCGACTCTGTGGCGCAGCTCAGGCTCCAAGCCCGCGAGGTCTATCAAGTGCTCAAAGATTTGGCGCTTGGGGTTCGTAACCTGCACGAAAACCGCCCTGGTCAGTGGCACGAGGTGAGCACCGGCGAGATGCGATTGGAGGTGGACGGATATACCATCACGCTTTTCAAAGATGCGGGTATGCTGGATTACTGCGCGGCCTGCGAGGCGATCGATGGGCGTCGGGCCGACGTGCATTGTTGGCCGGGCGCAGGAACTGATCCGCTGGAGCTGCTGAGTGTCTGGGAGCGCACGCAATTGGAGAAGGTGCTGGCGGCTTAGTAACGCACCTTATAGACGCGAGAGAGGGCGGTGAACGCCGTCTTTAGTAGTGCAACAATGTTTAATCTTGCTTTTTAAAAGGCAGATTTTCCAGCATGTGTATTTTCTGTAACGCCACACCTGTAATCTCCGCCTGCAATCTGGCTAAACGAGCCACTGTTGCCTAGTGTTCAGCTTTTGTTGTGGAACTCGCGTCCTGGCTGTTCGGTCAACAGGTCAGCTTAATGTCGGTTTTAATTAGAATTGCTGTGTCGCAGCAAGGTGATTAAACGTCATCCTAGGGTCCAATAGCAGGCCCGGTTGGGCGTTAGCTGTTATATCTATTTAATATGCTTTAATCGACTATTCCTTACCGGAGCACTGATGTCTCAAGCACTGATGGCGTTTTCCTCACTGTACTTCGCAACCCTGCTTATGCTGCTTGGTAGCGGTCTGCTGAGTACCTATCTAGGCTTGTATCTGGCCGCCAAAGGTGTGAGTGAAATCTGGATCGGCGTGTTGATGACGGGGTACTACGTGGGCTTGGTCATGGGCGCTTCGGTCGGCCACAAATTGATTGCGCGGGTCGGCCATATCCGTGCCTTTGTTGCCAGCGCCGGGGTGGTGACTGCTTCTGTTTTGGGGCACGCACTGACCGACAACGTCTCGGTCTGGTTGGCGTTACGGGTTCTAGCGGGCATGGCAATGATGTGCCAATACATGGTGCTGGAGAGTTGGTTGAACGAGCAGGCTGAGTCTCACCAGCGTGGTATGGTCTTCGCCAGTTACATGGTCGTGACCTTCCTTGGGCTAGTGCTGGGTCAGGTGGTATTTACTGTGATGCCTGATCTGCAAATCAAGCATCTGCTGTTTGTCGCCATGTGCTTTTCACTGTGTCTTGTGCCGGTAGCGGTGACCAAGCAAATTCACCCAGCGCCGCTGCATCCCGCGCCGCTCAAAGTTAAGCTCTTCGTGGAGCGCATTCCGCAGGCGCTGACCACCATTGTGGTGGCTGGCCTGATGTTGGGCGCCTTCTATGGTATGGCGCCGGTGTTTGCGAAAACCGAGGGTCTGACCACCTCGCAGATCGGTATTTTTATGGCGGTCACCATTTGTGCTGGTTTGATGGCGCAATGGCCGGCTGGCTGGCTGTCAGACCGGGTGGATCGCAGTCACTTGATTCAGCTGAATGCCATTGTGCTGACTGGCGTGTCGGTATTGATGGCGCTGGATTTATTGCCGGGCATGGCTCTGATGATATTGACGGCCATCTTTGGTTTTCTGGTATTTACCCTATACCCGCTAGCGGTGGCTTTGGCTAATGACCACGTCGAGCCCGACGATCGGGTGCCGTTATCCGCCATGTTGTTGCTCACCTTTGGCTTAGGTGCCAGTGTTGGGCCGTTGGCCAGCTCTGCAATGATGAAGATGTGGGGCCCTGAAATGCTCTACATTTTCATGGCGTGCTGCTCTATGGTATTGGTATTCAGGGTCCGCGCAGGTGCGGTCACCGGAGAGCACTTGGTGGAAGAGGCGCCGCTGCACTTTATGCCGGCCGCCGGTAACCTGGTGAGTTCATCATTGGCAGCTGCTATGGACCCACGGGTCGACGAACAGGCAGTGGCGGATCAGATGCAAGACGATGTTGTTGAAGAGCCGCAAGAGACGCTGACAGAGGCAGAGGTGGCCGCTGCCGATGCAGACCAAGACGATCACCGCCCTGGTTAGACGGCATTGGCAGCAGAGACTAAAACAGGTCTTCTTTCTCGATACGGCGGGCTTCGCGCTGTAGATAGTTCACGAATTTATCTATTTGTCGTTGAGCCAGTGGCGATGGTTGCTGAAAGTGGATGCCGACGTGGGTTTCGTTAGCGGTTTCCATAAAAACTGCGTGGCGTATTTCTACGGCTAACTCCAGTCTGCCGGTTTCCGGCAGCTGCAAATAGCAGGGCGTGAACACCTCGCCCGGCTGCAGCGATTTGCTCAAATCGCCATCGAGGCGGATCTTGCAGCCGGTTGCTGAAATATCCATCAAATAGGATTTCAGCGTGCGTTCGCGCTCCGCATGATTCAGCTCCAGAGGGATGTCTGCTGTGCGGCGCACTCCAGCGCGAAAGGCACCGCGCTTTTGGTGATAGGTCAGTTCTTCCGGGAATTTTGCAGCGTAAGCCGGGGCGTCATCGAGCATGACTTGAGCCGCACCTGGGCAGCTCCAGCGCATGTGAATCCCCTCATGCCAGGCATCAACCTTAAAAGCTTCGCCTTGGCTGGCGTAGCGATCACCCTCACGTGGGATCATTTCGTCGATCCACAGCTCACCGCTATTGGTATCCAGGTTCACGATAAAGCTCTGAAACTTCTGCAGACGATCATCAAAGGTGATGATTAAGGGGTCGCGAGACAACATTAATGTCTTCAGCAGCGCAGTGATTTCAATGGGGGAGCGAATATCGCGCGGCGGCTGTGGGCCAGCTTCTTGTGAGAATAGGGTAGACACTTAAGGCTCTCGGTATTATTAGTTTGGCAGACCGTTAGTTGGCTCGAGCCTTACTATACAGCAAGCTGGCGGATTGGCATCAGTCTCAAACCTTGGTTAGGTCCCGGGAGATGCCGGAGCGACTGCGATTGCCTAGTTGGTCGTAGATGTTCTGCCCGGATTCGCCCTGGTTGCGCAGCAAATCAAGCAGGCTAGAGGTGCTGTTTTGACTATGCCGAACCAGTCGCGCGTTACGGTCGTTGGCGGCTTTGCATTGCTCAAGGTTATCGAGGAATCGCTGATAGGCGGCGTGCAGATCAGTATCGCCAAGGCTGGCAACATGATTCTGCAGGTTCTGAGCAGCTACCTGGTGCGTGTTGCAGTAGCTTTTGATGCTTTGATCGTGATGCGCGAGAGCGTCGATCAGTGGGCGTTTTTCCTGCAGCAGCTTTTCCAGTTCGTCCATATTTTGCTGGACGATTGCGTCACGCTCTCGCTCAGTCAGAGCAAGGTAACGTTCGCAGTCCTGGTCAGCTTGTTGAAGAATGGCGTTCAACTGATGCATGGGTGCCTCCGCAAGGATGGCCAGGGTCACACGGCTGGTCAGCTTTCGAAGCTGAGCAGTTTGTCTGCGATCCGGTTGCTGTCGACCTGATAACTGCCGTCGGCAATGGCCTGTTTAATTTGATTGACCCGTTCACTGTCGACTTCCGGCAGATCGCGTAGGCGTTCTTCGATGGCTTGCAGCTGCTGAGCTTGCTGGCTCAGGCTAACCGATGAACGCTCGCTACTGGCTTCTTGTCCGGCAGTGGCGGTAGTTTTTGCGGCGTTGTCGAGCGTTGCTTCACGCTTGCCAGCAGCGCTGTTTGTTTGGTTACTGCGAGCAGCCCCGGAGGGTCCGTTCGGCGAGTTGAAGTCAATGACCATGATGAATTCCTCAAACTGTAAAATCTTCTCTAACCGCTTTAACGGCCGCGTGGCTGAAAACTTTAGGGAAAATAAGTGTGAAGAGCATCACAGTATGGCGTGCTCGGTTTCTGTCGGCAGTATATCCGATAATTCGCCATTCATCACATCTCCACTCTGACTTGGCCGGCACCGCTAACGCGGGCCGTTATCTCGCGATTGGAGCGAGTGTTGCGCACTTTAATCTGTGCGCCCAGAGCGCCGCTTTCCATGGCTTCGCCAGGCATTACCACGGAGACATTACCGTTGCTTGCGCGGATGACCACTTTGTCGCCCCGGCGCACAATCTCGTTCTGCTCAATGACCGCAAAGGTGATAATGCTGTCGGGCGAAACCGGACGGGTGAGTCGCATGCCAATTGCCTGTTGTGGATCGACCAGGTACTTGTCGCGTAGCAAGCCTGTATCGCGCTCCTGCAATGTCAGATCGTCGGCGTTGAGAATGGTATTGCGTGCTAAAGGTCGAGCGCTGACGACGACTTGCTCATACAGGCTGACTTGGCCCGGAACGAACAAGCGCCAAGGCGAGCTGCTATTGCAGGTGAGTCGTACCGTGACCCGGCCAACCGGAATGTTCGGGCTCTCGAGTTCTGCACTGAGCTTATCTTCTGGGCAGATCGGCAGGCGTAGTCGAGCATCGAGCCGGTTCAGCTTGATTTCGTAGCGCGCCGGTTGACCATTGCGTGCGATGTGTTCTTGGACTTCTTGCTCAAGAAACTGGTTGGTCGCGCCGATAAGCTGATCAATGAGCGGGTTGGCGAGCAGTGGCGTTGAAAAAAAGATCGCCAATGCCGCGCACCCGGTGATAAAACGCATACAATTACCTTCATAACAAATGGTCGGTGCGTGTCATTTTACTGTCGGCTGGTTAGCCTTAACGCCAATCCTGCAGGAAACATGCCGTATTGAGCTCAATACAAATAAGGAGCTGCCCATGGCTGGTGTAATGGATTCAGTCAATCAGCGTACTCAGCTGGTTGGTCAGAATCGGTTGGAACTGCTGCTGTTCAGGCTGGCAGGCAACCAGCTATATGGCATCAACGTATTCAAGGTGAAAGAGGTGTTGCAATGCCCGCGCCTGACGATGATGCCCAAGCTGCATCCGGTCGTACGCGGAGTCGCGCACATCCGCGGTGGTACGCTGCCGATCCTTGATCTGAACCGTGCTACTGGTGGTCCCGGGCTGGATAATCTAGACACCGCCTTTGTGATTATCACCGAGTACAACTACAAGGTGCAGGGTTTTCTGGTGCGTTCGGTTGAGCGCATCGTCAACATGAATTGGTCCGAGATTCATCCACCGCCAAAGGGCACCGGCCGCGATCATTATCTCACCGCAGTGACGCGGGTCGATAACCAGATGGTTGAAATTATCGACGTGGAGAAAGTGCTTGCTGAAGTGGTGCCGACCAACGAGAAAATTTCCGAAGGCGTGATCAACAAAGAGACACAGGCTGAGGCGCTTACCCGCAAGGTGCTCATAGTTGATGACTCCTCAATCGCGCGCAAGCAAGTCTCGCGCTGCCTGCAGGAAGTAGGCGTGGAAGTCATCACGCTTAACGATGGTAGGCAGGCTCTCGACTGGCTTAGGGCCCAGGCTGATTTGGGTGAGGATGTAAGCAAGAGCCTGTTGATGATTGTGTCGGATATCGAGATGCCGGAAATGGACGGCTACACGCTGACCGCCGAAATCCGCAATGATCCGCGACTGAAGAACTTGCATGTGATGCTGCACACCTCATTGTCGGGTGTGTTCAATCAGGCAATGGTCAAGAAGGTAGGCGCTGATGACTTTCTTGCCAAGTTCAAGCCGGATGACCTTGCTCAGCGCGTTATTGATCGCTTGCACGCTACGCGCGAGTAGGCTGAATAAACGATGGCGCGGAATTTTATACTGAACTCAAACAACGCAAGGCGGCGCGTGTGACTTTGGCTAATCAGGACTTTCTGGCATTTCGTGATTTTTTGGAAAAAGCCTGCGGCATTGTGCTGGGTGACAATAAACAGTATCTGGTATCAAGCCGCCTCAATCGGTTGCTCGAGCAGGAGAAAATTGGCAGTTTGGGTGAATTGGTCAAGCGTATTCAAGCCCAGCCGCGCGGCGGTCTTCGCGAGCTGGTTATCGATGCAATGACAACCAATGAAACGCTCTGGTTTCGGGATGTTTACCCGTTTGAAGTGCTCAAGAAAAAGCTCATTCCGGAGTTTATTAAAGGTAGCCCAGGGCAGCGCCTGCGGATCTGGTCTGCTGCTTGCTCGTCAGGTCAAGAGCCATACTCACTGAGTATGTCGATCGATGAGTTTGAACGCAGCAACCTCGGTCAGTTGCGCGGCGGCGCGCAGATCGTTGCCACGGACCTATCCGGTGGCATTCTAAATGCAGCCAAAAGTGCAGAGTACGACAGCCTCTCCGTGGCTCGTGGTTTGTCGCAGGAGCGCCTGACGCGTTACTTTGATCCTTTGACACCAGGTCGCTGGGCGCTCAAGCAGGCGGTGCGCAATCGCGTCGAATTTCGTGCGATCAACCTGCTTGATAGTTACTCGATTCTTGGCAAGTTCGACATTGTGTTCTGCCGTAATGTACTGATCTATTTTTCTGCGGACGTTAAAAAAGACATATTGCGGCGCATTCACGCCACGCTCAAACCCGGCGGATACTTGATGCTGGGCGCGTCAGAGGCCTTGAATGGCTTGCCTGAGCTGTACCAAATGGTGCAATGCAATCCCGGTATTGTGTACCAGGCACGTTGATTTTTCCGCTTCTCCCGAGATTTTGCCGCCGCTTGTTGCGCGGCAAAATCTTTGCCGCTTTCCCTCTATTACCGTCTTTGGCATTGCCGCCTCCCGGTAATGCATTGCCGCTTTTTTGACTCTTAATTGCTTAGTTCCTTGATTTAAATAGATATTATTTGTTGGCATGCACCTTGCTTTGTTGTTGGTATAGAAGTCTTTTGGCTCTGTGCCAGAGCGAGGAAGGTTGTCATGAGTTTGAGTTTCGAAAACGCACTTGGTGTGCATGAACAAGCGCTTAAGTTCCGCTCTCAGCGGGCTGAGGTGCTGGCCAATAATCTCGCCAATGCGGAAACCCCCAACTATAAAGCGCGCGATCTGGATTTCAGTGCGGTGCTGGCGGCGCAGCAGCCTGGCAATAGCCAGGCGGTTAGCGTCGCGCAGACCAATGACGGGCACATCGCCGCTGAAAGCCTGATCGATCAAGTGGCCGGCCTGAGATTTCGCACTCCGCTGCAGCCCTCGCTCGATGGTAACACCGTAGATCCTGAAGCAGAGAAGGCCGCCTACGCCGAAAACGCGATCGATTTTCAGGCCAGCTTTACCTTCCTCAATAGCAAATTCAAAGGGCTGATGACTGCCCTGCGAGGAGAGTAATTTATGTCACTCGATAAAGTATTTGATATTGCCGGATCCGGGATGAGCGCGCAGTCGCTGCGCTTGAACACGGTCGCCAGCAACATTGCCAATGCCGAGACCGTTTCCAGTAGCACCGGCGATACCTATCGTGCGCGTAACCCGGTTTTCGCCACTATTTTTAATGCCGAGCAAGCGACTGGTGCATCCCTATTCAGTGATGAGCAGCAGGCGGGTGCAGGTGTGCAGGTGCTGGGAATTGTTGAGTCGGCCGCTGAGTTGGAGCCGCGCTACGAGCCGGATCATCCGATGGCGAACGAAGAAGGTTATGTGTTTTATCCCAACGTTAATGTGGTGGAAGAGATGGCCAACATGATGGCTGCGTCACGGTCTTACCAGACCAACGTAGAAGTCATGAATACCGCCAAGACCATGTTGCAACGCGTCCTTACTCTGGGTCAGTGAACGGAGATTTATAGATCATGAGTGTCAGCAATAATGTGGCAGTGGGCAACAGTGTATTGGATCAGTACGAGATCAAATCAGACCGTTTCGCCACGGGTGATGATCTGGGCAAAGATCAGTTCCTCGAGCTGTTGGTCGCGCAGATGAACAATCAAGATCCGCTGTCGCCCCAAGAGAACGGTGAGTTTATCGCCCAGCTAGCGCAGTTCAGTACGGTTGAGGGTATCGAGAATATGAACACCTCAATGGAAGCGCTGCTCAGCGGTTATCAGTCATCGCAAGCGCTGCAGGCATCTTCTATGGTCGGTCGCACAGTGGTAGTGCCTTCGGACAAGGCCATTGTGGATACCGCTAACGGCCTGGAAGGGCAGTTTGCTTTGCCAAGTGACAGTGGCGCGGTATCCATCAAGGTGCTCAACAGCTCCGGCAGCCTGGTGGACACCATCAATATGGGAAGCCTCGAAGCGGGTATGCATGACTTTACCTGGGATGGGCAGGACTCCAGCGGCAACATCTTGCCACCTGGCGCTTATACCTTCGAAGCTAATGCATCGATTGATGGCACCACCAAGCAGTTGGCAACGCTGTTGCCAGCCAATGTAGACAGTGTTTCGCTGGGTGCCGGTGAGAACGGTGAGCTGCTGCTTAACGTGGCTGGGCTGGGCAGTATCAGTCTATCCAATGTTTACTCGATTAAATAACAGTCGTCCGACACTGACTGAGTAAGGAGAAATACCATGGGTTTTAATATCGGTTTGAGTGGTATCCGGGCGGCTGCATCCGATCTGAATATCACCGGTAACAACATCGCAAACTCGGGCACTGTTGGCTTTAAAAGTTCGCGTGCCGAGTTTGCCGACGTCTATGCGGCATCGGTATTGGGCTCCGGCAGTAACGCTCAGGGCAGCGGTGTGGCGCTGGCTAATTCGGCTCAGCTATTTACCCAGGGCAATATTGGTTTTACCGAAAACAGCCTGGATTTGGCAATTAACGGTAACGGCTTCTTTGTAACCAGCAAAGAGGGCGCTCTTAGCTACACTCGCGCAGGTTATTTCGGTACCGATAGCGCGGGTAATATCGTCAACAATGCCGGCGAGCGTTTGCAGGGCTTTGGCGTGAACGCGGTATCGGGCCAGATCAACCAGGGTATTCAAACGGACCTGCGCGTGGACACACGCTCTGCCGATCCGAATGCCACAACGGGTATTACTTCCACGCTGAATCTGAACTCCACTCAGACGCGGCCGGCAGTTTTTACCCAGCAGTATGATGCGGCTTATGCTACCTCCATTGCTACCGCAGCTACCCCCGGCAGTCCGACTCCTGCAGAGATTGCCACTGCGCAAGCGGCGGGATTGGCAGCAGGGCAGGCGACATTCGATCCAACTAACTCGGCTTCTTACAATAGCTCGACGTCGGTGAACGTATTCGACAGCTTGGGTAACTCTCATGTGTTGACCAAGTATTTCGTCAAGAACGACGCCAACAGCTGGGATATGCACGTGTTGATCGACGGTCGTGACCCGCAGACTGGCGTGCAGGCAGCGGATCCAGCCTTTACGCCAAACAGCAGCTACGCCGTTCAGTTCAATAGCGTAGGTGAATTGACGTCGCCGCAGCCTTACAACGTTACCGGCTGGGCACCACTTGATAGTGAAGGTCAGCCAACAGGTGCTGATTCGCCAGTGGGTAGTCTTGCCATCAACCTGACCGGTTCTTCGCAGTACTCTTCCAGTTTCGCAGTGACCTCCGTGACCCAGGATGGCTTTACCACGGGTGAGCTGGCGGGCCTGGAAATAGACCAGTCAGGTATGTTGGTGGCTCGCTACACCAATGGACAGACTAAGGTGCAAGGGCAAGTTGTATTGGCTACCTTCGCCAACCAGCAGGGTTTAACCCCGCTGGGTAATACCGCTTGGTCACAGTCCTTTGCTTCCGGCGAGCCGGTGGTTGGTGCGCCTGCTACGGGTACTCTAGGTGGCATTCAGTCGGGTGCGTTGGAAGCGTCGAACGTCGACATCTCCGAACAATTGATCCAACTGATTGTAGCGCAGCGTAATTATCAAGCTAACGCTAAGACCATTCAGACTGAAGACGCTGTAACCCAGACCATCATCAATCTGAGATAAGCCAGCGGCTTATACCTCGGCGGTGATTCGAGCGGCAATACCGGCAATTAAACTTGCCGGTATTGCCGCTTTTTTATTGGGTTATATTTTTAACTACTTGATAATAAACATATAAATCTCATTTTTTATTTAATGGCATGATCCGTGCTTTATTTTCTGTATCAAGAGCAAAAGCGGCAATTCCTTGTCGCGTAAGTTGATTCGGGAGAAGGGCATGGACAAATCTTTGTACATATCCATGACGGGCGCGAGCCAGAACGCGCTTGCGCAGCGCTCGCACGCCAACAACCTGGCCAACCTCACCACCACTGGGTTCCGCAAGGACTTTGAGCAGGCCCGTTCCATGCCCGTATATGGCGACGGCTTTGCTACGCGTGCCTATGCCATGACCGAGCGCCCGGGCACCGACATGTCTGCTGGCAGCATGCAAGAGACCGGTCGTGAGCTGGATGTTGCGGTGCAAGGTGAGGGCTGGATTGCAGTGCAGGCCCCCGATGGCACCGAAGCCTATACCCGCGCCGGTAATCTTAAAGTTGATGTGTTCGGCATTCTGCGTACCAGCAGCGGCATGCCGGTGTTGGGCAACGGTGGGCCGATCGCCATACCGCCAGCAGAAAAAATCGAAATTGGCTCAGACGGCACCATCAGTATTCGTGCACTGGGTGAGGCGCCGACCGTCATGGCGGAAGTCGACCGTATCAAATTGGTTAACCCTGATCCAGGCACCATGCGTAAGGCTGCAGACGGCTTGATGCGCGGCGACGGCTTGGAGCAGCCTGCCGATGGGGCAGTTCAGGTGGCTACCGGCTTTCTGGAAGGCAGTAACGTCAACGCCGTCGAAGAAATGACCTCTATGTTGGCGCTAGCGCGACAGTTTGAACTGCACGTGAAAATGATGCGCACCGCAGACGAAAACGCACAGGCATCCGATCGAGTCCTGCAAATCAGTTAACGTTTAATAGCAGTGTCAGTTAACTGACACGCGAGGAGAGACAGCATGCTCGCAGCACTTTGGGTAAGCAAAACCGGTTTGTCCGCTCAGGACACCATGCTAACCACGATTTCCAACAACTTGGCCAACGTGTCCACCACCGGCTTTAAACGTGATCGTCCCGAGTTTGAAGATCTGTTGTATCAGGTCAAGCGCCAACCCGGCGGGCAAAGCACGCAGGACACTCAGCTGCCTTCAGGTCTGCAGCTGGGTACCGGTGTGCGAGTAGTAGGGACCCAGAAAATCTTTACCGAAGGCACCCTGCAGACCACCGAGCAGCCGCTTGATATGGCAGTGAATGGTCGTGGTTTTTTCCAAATTCTGATGCCGGATGGCAACTTGGGTTATACCCGCGACGGTAGCTTTCACCTCGACGCCGATGGCCAGATCGTAACCTCCAACGGCTTTCCTTTGGAGCCCGGCATTGTGTTGCCTGACGATGTGCAGAACCTGACCATCGGTGAAGATGGCACCGTCAGCATTTCGGTGTTCGGCGACCCGGGTATTCAGCAGTTGGGCAATCTGCAAACAGCCGACTTTATTAACCCCGCTGGCCTGCAGTCAATTGGTAACAACCTGTTCCTGGAGACCGCCGCCAGTGGTGCGCCACAAACCGGCAACCCCGGCGAAAATGGCTTGGGCACTGTGCTGCAGAACACCCTTGAGAACTCTAACGTGAGCGTCGTCGAGGAGCTGGTGAACATGATCACCACCCAGCGCGCTTACGAAATGAACTCCAAAGTTATTTCCACCGCAGACCAGATGCTGCAGTACATCAGTCAGAACCTCTGACGGGAGTGATCGGCAATGAACATGTTGCGTAACGCATTGGTGCTTTTCGGCTTGGCGAGTCTGGTTGGCTGCGTGCAGATGCCGCCCACCCGCGACGATCCGGCTTATGCTCCGGTGCTGCCGCGCACGCCGTTGCCACAGGAGTTGAATAACGGCGCGATTTATCAGCCTGGCTTTGAGATGAGTCTGTACAACGACCGCAAGGCGCATCGCGTGGGTGACATCATTACCATCACTTTGAGCGAGCAGACCGCTGCTAAGAAGAAAGCTGAGAACCAAATCGACAAGGACAGCTCAGCGTCCATCGCTAACCCGACGTTGCTGGGTAACGTGGTTGGCGCCAAGGGTTTGGATCTGGGCGTCAGCCTTTCCGGAGAGCGCAGCTTTGACGGCGCATCCGACGCCAACCAGAGCAATAGTCTGACCGGTGCGATTACCGTCACCGTGGCAGAGGTGCTACCCAACGGCATTCTGGCGGTGCGCGGTGAGAAGTGGATCACCCTGAACCAAGGGGATGAGCTGATACGTATTTCCGGTTTAGTGCGCACGGATGACATAGGCCCGGATAACACCGTGCTGTCCACCCGCGTCGCTGATGCCCGCATTACCTATTCCGGTAACGGCGCTTTC
>TARA_R110000868_G_scaffold71948_2_pt1 | contig 19682 bp, 14 predicted proteins | sample TARA_R110000868 | Tara Oceans TARA_R110000868 (sample SAMEA4397489) | marine metagenome | biome: Polar Biome; feature: [SRF] surface water layer (ENVO:00010504); material: water (ENVO:00002006), including particulate matter (ENVO:01000060) such as... | depth 5 m | reverse complement strand
CATTCTGCCCGCCGGTGTCGTCAACATCATCACCGACGCCAATGATCTCGGCGGCGCGCTGACTGCTCATCCCGATGTGCGCAAGATTTCCTTCACGGGTTCCACCGCCACAGGCGCCAAAGTCATGGCCGGTGCGGCGGCAACGCTGAAGCGCATCACGCTCGAACTTGGCGGCAATGACGCAGGCATCGTGCTCGACGACGTGAACCCCAAGGAAATGGCACCGGCGTTGTTCCAAAGCGCCTTCCAGAACAATGGTCAGGTCTGCATCGCCATGAAGCGGCTCTATGTACATGAATCGATCTACGACGAAATGTGCGACGAGCTGGCCCTTCTCGCCAATGCCGCCATCGTCGGCGACGGCTTGAAGCAGGGCACGCAGCTCGGGCCGCTGCAAAACAAGATGCAGTTCGACAAGGTCAATGAAGTCATTCAGGACGCCAAAAAACATGGCCGTGTCATCGCCGGTGGCGATGCCATTTCGGGTGCGGGCTATTTCATCCAGCCGACCATCGTGCGCGACATCACCGACGGCACGCGTCTGGTGGATGAAGAACAGTTCGGCCCCGTCCTGCCCGTGATCAAATATTCAGATCCCGAAGATGCAGTCGCCCGCGCCAATGCCTCGCCCTTCGGCCTTGGCGGCTCGATCTGGTCGTCAAACCCCGACCGCGCCTACAAGCTCGCGCTGCAAATGGAATCGGGTTCCGTCTGGGTCAACAAACATGCCGAACTCGCGCCGAACATTCCTTTCGGCGGTTCCAAGACCTCCGGTCTCGGCACCGAGCTTGGCGAAGAAGGCCTGGCCGAATTCACCCAGCTTCAGGTCATCAACATCGCGCGTTCGGCCTGATTGCCACGAATAAGAAAAGCGGCTGCCCTTTGCGGGGCGGCCGCTTCTTTATGGGTAATCGAACGGTGAAAACCGTTCATCTGCCATTCAGCGAGCGGCCTCTACAGTCCGGATATCAAGCGACCGTCCGCAACGGGAAACCCCTTCCGAGGACGAGCATCGTGGAGACCGGATAAATGACAATCTCAGCCAATTCCCTCGGCTTCAAAGCCACAGCCATCGCGCTTGTCGCGGCCACCAGCCTGACAATGACAGTCCCAGCTTTTGCGGGCGGACGTCATCACGGCGGCGGTGGCGGCGGTTGGGCCTATGGTGAGCATCAGCGTCACGGCGGTTATAACCGTGGCTACGATCGCGGCTACGACGATGGCCGCGACGACAGCGGCGACGCGCTTGCCGCCGTCGCCATCATCGGCGGTGTGATCCTCGGCGCGGCCGCTTTGTCGGCAGCGAGCCAGCCTTCCTATTACACACCGCCACCCCAGACCGTTTACGCGCCCGCTCCGTCCTACGGCTATGATTCCGGTTACGGCAACTCGGGCTATGACTACGAGCAGCCGCCCATTCAGGCCGTGCCGTCGTCAAACGTCTATCAGGCGCAGTCCGGTCAATATTGCCGCGAGTACCAGTCGCAGGCGAGCATCGGTGGCCGCATGACATATGGTTACGGCACAGCCTGCCTGCAGCCGGACGGCTCATGGCGCGTCTCGAACTAAAGTTTGAGACGGTAAAGACGAAGCGCATTGGCGATGACGCTGACAGATGACAGCGCCATCGCCGCCGCCGCAACCACCGGTGATAACAGGATGCCGAAAGTCGGATAAAGAATACCCGCCGCAATCGGCACACCCGCCGCGTTATAGGCAAAGGCGAAGAACAGGTTCATGCGGATATTGCGCATGGTCGCCTGCGACAGTTTCCGCGCCGCGACAATCCCGTTGAGATCACCTTTGACGAGCGTGATGCCCGCGCTTTCCATCGCCACATCCGTGCCCGTGCCCATGGCAATGCCGATATTCGCCGCCGCAAGCGCCGGGGCATCATTGGTCCCGTCACCGGCCATGGCAACAATGCGGCCTTCAGCCTGCAGCGCTTTCACCATTTCCGCTTTATTTTCGGGCAAGGCGTCGGCCCGCACATCGTCAATACCGAGTTGCGTGGCAATGGCGCGACCTGTCGTGGCGTTGTCGCCTGTCGCCATGATGATGTGCAAACCCTGCGCCTGCAGTGCTTTGATCGCATCGGCGGCACCGGGCTTCACCTTGTCGCTCAGCGCGAGAAGGGCCGCCAATTTTCCGTCTATGCCGACGAAGATAACCGTCGCACCGGTTTTGCGCTGTGCTTCGGTTGCCTCCGCAAAAGCGGTGGCATCAATGTTCTGTGATTTTAGAAAATCAGAACTGCCGACGATGATCTGCTTGCCATCGACAGAGCCCGTCGCGCCCTTGCCTGTGGGTGTCGAAACACCGGACCCTTCAACAAGCACGAGTTTGCGCGAAAGTGCTGCCTGCACAATGGCTTCGGCAAGCGGATGTTCCGACGCTCGCTCAAGGCTCGCGGTCAGGCGTAACACATCGTCTTCATTGAACCCTTCCGCCACATTGATGCCGGACAGCGAGGGCTTGCCTTCCGTCAGCGTGCCGGTCTTGTCGATCAGCAGCGTGTCCACATTTTCCATCACCTGCAGCGCGTCCGCATTGCGCATCAGCACGCCCGCACCCGCGCCGCGCCCGATGCCGACCATGATCGACATGGGTGTGGCAAGGCCAAGCGCACAGGGACAGGCGATGATGAGAACAGCAACCGCCGACACAAGCGCGAAGGAGAAGCGCGGCTCCGGCCCGACAGTGGCCCAGATCGCAAAGGAGATGACGGCGACAAGCAGCACCAGCGGCACAAACCATCCGGCCACCTGATCGGCAAGTTTCTGGATCGGCGCGCGCGAGCGTTGCGCGTCAGCGACCAATTGCACAATGCGCGACAGCGTCGTCTCCGCACCGACTTTCTCAGCTTTCATCACAAAGCTGCCATCGCGGTTGAGCGTCGCGGCCATCACGCGTTCGCCTTCACCGCGTTCCACAGGCAGAGGCTCGCCTGTCATCATCGATTGGTCGATGGTGCCGCGCCCTGCGGTGATGATCCCGTCTGCGGGCACCTGCTCGCCGGGACGCACGCGCAAACTGTCGCCTGTCAAAACATCGGCAAGATCAATATCGGTTTCCTGCCCGTCCGCATCAATGCGCCGCGCGGTTTTGGGGGCGAGGTTGAGCAGCGCGCGAATGGCACCGCCCGTGCGCTCGCGGGCACGCAGTTCCAGCACTTGGCCCACCAGCACCAAAGCGGTGATGACGGCAGCAGCTTCAAAATAAACCGGCACCAGCCCCATGTGATTGCGGAAGGCAACGGGGAAGAGGTCAGGGGCCAGCGCGGCCACGACGCTATAGATCCAGGCGATGCCGGTGCCGAGCGCGATTAGCGTGAACATGTTGAGATTGCGCGTGACGACAGAGGCCCAGCCGCGTTGAAAGAAAGGCCAGCCGCACCACAGGACAACAGGCGTTGCGAGTGCAAACTCAATATATTGCGAGAAATGCGCGAGGCTTGCGAAGAAACCTGCATGTCCGCCCATGTCGAGGATGACGAGCGGCACGCTGAGAACGCCCGCGACGACGAGGCGGCGCTGCATATCAATCAGCTCGTGATTGGGACCACTCTCGGCGCTGGCGATCAGGGGTTCAAGTGCCATGCCGCAGATCGGGCAACTGCCGGGCCCAACCTGTTTGATCTCTGGATGCATAGGGCAGGTGAAGACCGTGCCTTCCGGCGCGGGCGCCTGCTCGACCTTTGGCCCGAGATACTTCTGCGGATCAACGACAAATTTTGTCCGGCATCCCGCCGAGCAAAAATAATGGTCATGGCCCTCGTGCACCGCGTGATGTTTCGTGGTCGCCGGATCGACGCTCATGCCGCAGACAGGGTCTTTGACTGTCACTGCCGCAGACGCTTCCGGTTTGGCGCAACAAGAGTGGGCAGCTTCTCCGTGAGCGTGGTGGTCGTGCGCATCGTCCGAATGTGTCTTGCAGGCCATGACGTTTCTCCTTGAGGGAAGTTCAACCTGCACAGATGTAGTCCTTCCAGCAACTGGAAGGTCAAGCATTCGTCCAGATTATTTTTGAAGAGGCTGATTTTCGGCTCAAACCTTTGTGATTATGGGTCGGTCGGGCTAGTCTTTGGTAAAACTCGGCAGACGACCGGGGCGCATGGGGAGAGTAGAAAATGCAAAGTCCGAAAGACGCCACAAAAGCCACCTGCAAGGCGCATGACCATGTGCGCGAGAATATGCCGCCTGCGTCTGACGAGGATTTTGCCAATTCAACCCGCGGCTTCATCGCCACCATCCCCGATGCGCGCATCCTCAACGCGGCAGGAAATCCCGTCTGGGAGATGACGTCCTTTGCCTTTGAGGACGCAGAGACGCCGCCCGACACGATCAATCCGAGCTTATGGCGTCAGGCGAAGCTCAATAAAATTCACGGTCTCTTCAAAGTCACCGAGCGCATCTATCAGGTGCGCAATTTCGATCTTTCCAACATCACCTTCATCGAAGGCGACAAGGGTTACATCATCATCGACCCGCTGATCTCGTCTGAGACAGCGCGCGCGAGCCTCGATCTCATGCGCGTTCATCGCGGCGACAAACCCGTCACCGGCGTCATCTACACCCACAGCCATGTCGATCACTACGGCGGCATGAAAGGCGTGATGAATGACGAGGAGATCGCCAAAGGCGAAATCCCGATCATCGCGCCGGAAGGGTTTTTGAAAGAAGCCGTGAGCGAAAACGTGCTCGCAGGCGTCGCCATGGGTCGTCGCGCGACATATATGTATGGCGCACTCTTGCCACGCGGCCCCAAAGGCCATGTGGACAGCGGCCTCGGCAAGACCGTGTCGCTTGGACAGGTGAGCCTCGTGCCGCCGAATGTGCACATCCAGAAGACGGGCGACAAGCTCGTCGTCGATGGCGTCGAAATCATCTTCCAGATGACACCGGACACCGAAGCGCCTGCGGAAATGAATTTCTATTTCCCGCAGATGAAGGCGCTCTGCATGGCCGAGAATTGCTCGTGCCAGATGCACAACATCTATACGCCGCGTGGCGCGCAGGTGCGTGATGCCAAGTCATGGTCCTATTACATCCACGAAGCCATCGAACTGTTCGGTGCCGACACCGATGTGCTTTTTGCCAGCCACCATTGGCCGCGCTGGGGCAGCGAAACGTCGATCAATTTCCTCAAGAAACAGCGCGACATGTACAAGTACGTCCATGATCAGACTTTGCGCTTTGCCAATCACGGGTTGACCCCGACCGAGATCGCCGAAGAAATCGCGCTGCCGCCGACGCTGGCTGAAGAATGGTACAGCCGCGGTTACTACGGCACGCTCAATCACAACGCCAAGGCGGTCTATCAGCGTTATCTCGGCTGGTTCGACGGCAACCCCGCAAACCTCCACAAGCTGCCGCCTGTTGAAGCGGGCAAACGCTATGTCGAACTTGCAGGCGGGCCGGACAAGCTGCTGGCGCAGGTGCGTGCCGCCTTCGACCAGGGCGACTATCGCTGGGCCGCCGAAATCGGCAATCATCTCGTCTTCGCCGATCCGTCCAATGCTGACGCGCGCCACATTCAGGCCGATGCGCTGGAACAGATGGGCTATCAGGCCGAGAGTGGCCCGTGGCGTGGCTTCTACCTCACCGCCGCGATGGAATTGCGCAACCCGCGCGGGCCCGCAACAGGACCCGGCCTCGCCGGTGCCGGTCAGGTGCGCGAGCTGCCCATCGAGCAATTGCTCGACAGTCTGTCCGTCCGCCTCAACGGCCCGAAGGCCGGTGCGAGCTATATGGCGTTCAATCTGACGCTGACGGATACGAAAGAGCGCTATCTGCTGACGCTCGAAAACGCCGTGCTGCATCACTTCAAGGACCGGACCGACAAGAGCGCCGATGCCTCGATCGAAATCGCGCGCAACGAATTTGCGCAATTGGTTTTAGGCGAGAAGACGCTTGATGATCTCGTCACGGCAGGCAAAGCCAAAGTGTCGGGCAATGGCAAGAAGATGAGCGAGCTTGTCGCCTTGTTCGACTATTTCAATTTCTGGTTCGAAATCGCCATGCCGTAAGGCATGACGATCTCTGCCGCCGACATTTAGAAACAGGATACCCAGATGAAAAATGATGTGAACCGTCAGTTCCGCCTCAAGTCGCGTCCCGTTGGCCGCATCAAGACGTCAGACTTCGATCTCGTTGAAGCGCCGATCCCCGTGCCCGGCGAAGGCGAGGCGCTGGTCCGCACCCTGTATCTGAGCCTCGATCCGACCAATCGCATCTGGATGAGCGATATGGATCAATATATGCCGCCTGTCGAAATCGGCGCGGTCATGCGCGGCGGCGGCATCGGCGTCGTCGTGAAATCAAATTCATCGGCCTATCAGGTCGGCGACCATGTGTCGGGTCTCACCGGCTGGCAGGACTATACGATTGCGGGCGAAAAGCCTGAGCTTCGTATGGGTGTCATTCCCAAAGGATTGCCGGTGCCTCTCACAGCGATGATGGGTGCATGCGGCATGACGGGGCTGACAGCCTATTTCGGTCTGCTTGAAATCGGCCAGCCCAAAGCGGGCGACACGGTTCTTGTGTCGGCAGCGGCGGGTGCCGTCGGTTCCGTTGTCGGCCAGATCGCCAAGATCAAAGGCTGCCGCGCGGTCGGCATTGCCGGTGGACCGGACAAGTGCCGCCACCTCATCGAGAAGCTCGGCTTTGATGCCGCCGTCGATTACAAGCGGCCCGACTGGAAAGAGCAGCTCGCAGGCGCGACGCCCGACGGCATCGATGTGAATTTCGAAAATGTCGGCGGCGAGATCATGGAAGCGGTCATGGCGCGGATGAACCTCTTCAGCCGCATGCCTCTCTGCGGCATGATTTCGGGCTACAATACCGACCAGCCGATGCGTGCCGATTTCTCACCGATCCTGATGCGGCGCATCCAGATCCGCGGCTTCATCATCACCGATTTCATGGCCAAATTCGCCGAAGGCTCCAGCCAGCTTGCCCAATGGGTCGCCGAAGGCAAGTTGCACCATGATGAGACAATCGTCGAAGGGCTGGAAGAAGCGCCGACAGCGGTCAACCGTCTGTTTGACGGCCAGAACATGGGAAAGCTGATCGTGAAGGTCGCCGATCCGGCAAGGCTTTGAGCCGGATGCTCAAAATTGTGGCGGACTGTGCTGGCAAGGCCACGTTCTGCCTCATTTAGAACGACAAGGCCGCACAATTTTCCTGTAGCTTGTCCCTTGTCCGAATTGTGAGGAGCCAAGGCCATGACCAAAAAGACAGCACACACGACCACCAAACTGATGCCTCTGGCATGTGCGGCGGCGCTGGCTTTTGCTTTGTCCGGCCCCGTGTCCGCTGAGGATGCCGACACAACCACCGTCGCACCCTCAGGCCAGACGTTCGAGATTCACGATGGCGAGGATTCACCGCCCGTCAATTATCGTTCCGAGCAGGACGAACGCTACGACACGCCCGAACAGCGCGATGCCGAAATGTTCGCCGAGCAGTTTGAAAAAGAGCGAGCCGAGAAGGCTGCCAAGGACCGCGCCTTGCTCGACGGCATGAACACGCTGACGACACCCGGCGGTTCCATCGGTGGCGGTGGCAGTTTCGGCGCGAATGACGCCGGCTTCCCGGCCCGCGCGCCTTACTGATTTTTGTAAGCTCGCGCCACCGCGCCCGTCAGTAGTCCCATTTCCAGTTGACGCCCACTTCGCTTGACGCGTTCTGGCCGACCCTTGTCTCGACGGAAATCTGCGGCGTCACTTCGATCTCGACCTTGACCGAACTGTCACTGGCAAGCGCGCCCTGCTCGACGCCGACATAAACACCTTCCTGAATATATTTGCCTGCCGACACGGTCGTCGCGCCGGACGCGCCGCTGTCGATCCGCAACACGTCGAGCGACAATGTTTCCTGCACGCGGTCCATAATGCCGCCGCCGGTGCCGCCGATGCTGACGCCGGAAAGTTCGGCCAGCGTGCGGGCAAGTTGCAAGGTTTCGAGTGCTGACAATTCACCGACATCTTTGTCGAACAGGATATGCGACAGAATTTCGTCTTTCGGCAGGCTCGGGCTCGACGAGAAAGTGATGTCGGGCTTGGTGCTGTTGCCGCTCACATTGATCGTCGCCATGAAATCATCGCGCCTATAGGTGAGCGTCACGGTGAAATTCGGCTCGACCGGATAGGTGCCGGGAAAAGTGACATTCCCCTTCGTCAGCGTGAATGTCTTGCCCGCAAATTCCAGCGTACCGCGCTGGCTGTTCAGCGCGCCTTTGATGAGCGGCTCGTCGGCAGTGCCCGAAACGGCGAATGTGCCGGCCCAGAGTGAATCAAGCCCGCGACCGGTGATGCGCACCGGCTTTGTCGTCGCAAGCGTGAGATCAAGCAGGATCGGCAGCGGCGCAGCTTTCTGGTCTTGCGGCATCGCGCCTGTTGAATTGCGGCCATTGATCTCGATCACCTCGACAAGCGGCACATCGGCAGGAAGACTTTCAGGAATGCGGATCAGCATTTCTCTGGTCGTGAGCGAGCCGCTCAGCGTCGCAGGCTTCTCCAGCGTCGGCGGCAGAGCAGGGCCCGTGAGACGGAGCTCACCGTCGATGGTCGCATCCACATCGGCGCGGCGCAGCAGACGCGCATTGCTCACCTGCGCTGTGATGGCAATGGCTTCAGCAGCACTCTGGTCAAGCGTCAGCGAACCCTTGGCATTGACCTGACCGTTCGCGCCGTCGCTCGCCGTCATTGTGAAAGAGGCGTCGCGGCTGTTCTGTGCTTCAATTTTTGCTTCGATGGATTTGAGCACCGTGCCGGTCAGGAAGTTTTCATATGTCCCGTCGTTCAGCGTGGCCGTGCCGTCGATCACCGGCGCCGAAATATCGCCGCTGGCCCGCAAGGCAACGCGTGCATGCCCCGCAACGCGCTGCCCGTTGAGTTCAACGAGAGCGGCAAGCGAGGCAAGCGGTCCCTCCCAGTCGAGCGAGCCGGACACTTTTCCGCGCGCCCCCAGTGTCGGGAAGGCTTGCCCGCGCGACCGGACAAAAGGCAAAGAGGCTTTAAGGTCAAACGGCTTGTCCGAAATGCCTTGTGCAGCAGCGACAAGCTCAAGCCGGTCTTTCGCCCAATCACCGTCGATGGTGGCATCGAAGGCAGGGCGCAGGTCGTCCACATCCTGCGCGAGGCGGATGCCGCTGAATTTCAATCTCGCCTTGCCCGTGTTGCGCGCGGCATCAAGTTCAAGCGTGCCGTTCAGAGCGCCTTGCACCGAACCTGCGGGCACAAACAGCGTTGCAAAATCGAGAGGCATCTGGCGGAAGCGCAGATTGAGCCGCGCGGTAGAAGCGATGACAACATCGCCTTCAATCGCGCCCGCGCCGGTGGCGCCCGTCATGTCGATTCCGATGCCTTTGGCGACAATCCCGTTGTCGAGCTTGAGGGTGAGCGGCTTGGCAAGCGCGGCAGTCGCCGTGCCAAGAGCAAGGTCGAAACTTTGCAGCTCGATTGTCGTTGCCGCTTTGCTGCGCACCACGCCCTGCGACGAGAGCGTAAACGGCTTTGGCATCGCGTCTTCATGCGTGCCGAGCAGGTTCGCGTCGAAGGCCAGTGTATCGAAGGGGCCTTTGGCTTTCAGGTTCACACCGCTCAAATGTGTCAGCGCAAATTGTCCGGCAGCAGCGTAGAAGCCCGCGTCCATCACCGGCGCGCCGAAAAGATCGCTCAGTTGAATATTGAGTTCCGTGCGGTCAAATGTGACGCCGCCCGCGTCAATGCGCGGGGCTTTGAAGATGACGCTCGCCGATTGTGTGCCTTTGACGGGCGTAGCGGTGAAGACAAGATCGCCGACACCATTGAGCGGCAGGCCGGAAAAATCACCGACCGACGCAAGGTTGATGTGATCGCCGTTGATACTTGCCGTGATGAGGCCCGCTGTGTCGAGTGCGGCAAGGCCTGTGAGCTTGCCGCCGAAGACCGCCCCGTTGATGGCGTCAAGCCGCGCGCCGCCTTCGGTTGGCAGCGTCAGCTGCGCGTCAAGCGAGGCATTGCCGGGCTCGCCCTTGTAGCGGATGGACAGGGCACCGCTGCCGCCTGTAACAGCGACAATATCAGCAGACAGGCTTTCCGTTTTGACGCCGCTCACCGCACCATTGGCAAGCGTCGCCACGAGATGCGCAGCAGGCGCGTCCATTGTGCCGGTCAATGTCACATCGGCTTTGACAGCGCCCGACGCCTCGCCGCGGGGCAGCAGGCGCGCGATGTCACCCGTTTTGAAATGCGCCTCGCCGGAAAGCTGCTCTTGCGCCGACGACGCGACATTGCCCGACAGCGTGTAAGCCCCCGACAGCGGCGTAACGGTGAAGGACGGCAGTGCGTAACCGCCTTTGCCAAGTGCCAGCAGCGATCCGTCGGCGGTGACACTGCCGGCGAACGCATCAAGCGCAGGATCGCCGGTTTTCACGTCCGTCGTGCGCAGAAAAAAATCACCCGCCATGTCGCCATTGTCCGTCATGCCGAAAGGCGACAGACGCAAAGTGGCCGCACCGCTGAGCCTTTGACCGGGAAGATCGCCGAGCGCCGCAAGATCGTTCAGTGACGCTTCCGCATCGCCCTTGAGGCTTGAACCGTCCAGCGCAACTTTACCTGCGAAATTCGCCGTGCCCGCAGCAGACGTGACGGTGAAGACCGATACATCAGCAATGTTTTCGCGCAGATCGATTTTCGCCACGGTGTCGAAGACGAGGCGGTTGAGCCCTGCATTGTCTTTGGCGTCCACGAGCGCATCAACGCCGGTGATCGTGCCCGATGCCGAAAAGGGATGAGGTGCAGGCAGCGAGGCAGAGGCGAACGCCGCGCGGCCGTTGAGCGTCAGCGGTCCGGCACTCAGTTGCAGGTTTTCAACCGAGAGCACGTCCTTCCCGCTCCAGCGAAAATCGGTTGCGAGGTCAATCTTGTGTGCCTTAACGCTGTCTTTGAGCGCATTGGCGATGACGCGGCCCGATGCTTTGGCGGCAAGCACAAGATCAAGGTCGCGCGACCATGTGCCCGTCGTGCTGAATTCAGCCGTGAGCTTGTTGCCGCCATCCAGTGCCATAAGGCCGGTGACAGCGCCGTCCTTCGTGTTTGCCGACGCGGTGAGGCTGACCGCATCAAGCTCCGACACACCGAAGGCACGGATGAGGCCTGTGTGGCCCGCGTCGCCGTCTTCGACAGCGAGGTCGAGCGTCAGATGGCGGGCGCGGGGCGAGAAGACCGTGTCGATTTTGTAAAGACCTGTGACACCGTCCGTCCGCGTGGCGTCGAGCGAGAGGGACAGCGCGTTGCGCTCCAGCGCGGCGGCACCTCTCAGATCAAGCGTGGCGAGTGTTCCCGCCGCACCCGAAGCGGCAAGCGCGCGATGGAGTGTGATCTCATGCACCTTGACTGCATCGAGACGTATGGCGACGGGGAGCGATGGCAGGTCGAGCGAAAGCCCGGACGACGTGTCTTCTTCCGCCGTACTCACAGGCGCACGCAAAATGGTCAGCCCCCGCGCGTCGAGCGTCTCGACATTCACTTGCGCCCGCAGCAGCGACAGAGGCGACCAGACAAGATCGGCCTCAGCCAGTGTCAGCCAGTCGCCTTGCGTGTCGGTAATGCGCATATCGGTGATGTGAAGTTGGCGTGGCCAACTGCCCGATATATCGCCGACAGATATTGTCATCTCGTCGGAGTTCACCGTCGAGAGCACATAGGTGAGCACCTGTTGCCGCAGCGATGAGAACTGCAACAGCCCGACCGTCAGAGCGACAACAACGAGTGCCGCCGCAATGACCGCCAGCAGCGACTTCAGCAGGAAGCGCATGAGGTAAGGCGCTGACATGGTGTTTGTTTTTTGCGCGCTCATCAGAAGGCCTGTCCGAGCGAGAAATAGACCTGAAAACTATCGTCAACACCCGAACGCTTGTTGAGCGGCACGGCAATATCGGCACGCACAGGGCCGATGGGCGTGTAATAGCGCAAGCCCAGCCCCGCGCCCCACTGCAATCCCTTGGACGGTTGCGGCGTGCTTGTCGAATAGGCATTGCCGCCATCGACGAATGCGACGACGCCGAAACTCTTGCTCACGCGCCAGCGTGCCTCGGTGCTGGCTTCAACAACCGAGCGTCCGCCGGTCGGGTCATTTGCTGCATCCAGCGGTCCGACAAGCTGATAGCCATAGCCGCGGATGGAGCCGCCGCCACCGGCGTAAAAGCGCAGCGAGCCCGGCACATCAAGCGTTTCCTGTGCGAGCATAAGCCCGTAGCGTCCGCGAAGGGCCAGAGTGAAATCAGGTTGCGCGCCAAAGCTCCAATAGGTTGAGCCGGATGCTTCAAACTTTGAAAAGGCAGCCGCACTGCCCGCACTCGTGCCGACATAGGGCGTGAACGCACCGCTGAGGCGCGAGCCTTTGGTCGGATCGAGAAGATTGTCCGATCCGTCATAGCGCAGCGTCAGCGGCACGCCGAACAGACGATAGGAACGGGCGCCGGAATTTTCCTCGGTGCGGTAGATTTCAAACGACACACCCGCTGTGCCCTGCAGCGTCGGTGTCAATTGTCGCGACAGACCGGCACCAAGCTTGGCGCTGAGTTCGCTGTAAGCGTCGGTCTCTTCATTGGCAAACTCGAAACTCCCGAGCAGGCTTTGATCGGGGCGCAAAAAGCGCGGCTTGGTGAATTCCGCTTTGGCCGCTTGCTTGGTCTGCGCGACGGATATTTCCAGACGCAGTTTTTCCGCCCGCCCGAAGAGATTGCGATGTTCCCAAAAACTCTTGGTGCCCGCGCCTTCGTCAGACGACCAGCTCGCGCCGATGCCGACCGACCGTTTGGCACGTTCGCTTAAGCTGATATTTGGCGTCACGCGGTTGCCCTCGGCATCCACAATTTCGATGACGACCTGATCGAACAATCCCGTGCCGCGCAGCGCGGCGACCGTTTCATCGGCCTTGCGGCGGTCAAAGAGGTCGCCGTCCTTGAAGGCCGCGAGACCTTCGATGTAATCAGCCTTGGTGCGGCCTGCTTCGTGCTCGGCATTTTCATTTTTGAGACGCATCGCGCCGAAATAGCGCGGCTCTCCGGCCTTGATCGTCAGGGTGATGTCGGCGACTTGCGCGGCCATATCGACGATGACCTCACGCTTGACGAGTTTCGGTGTCGGGTGGCCGTGGTTTTCAAGCCAGACAAGCGCATCGCCCGTGAGGTCGATGATGCGTTGGGCACGCGCGGCGCGGTTCGGCTTAAGGCCGAGGGGGGCTGCGTCCTGCAGCAGGTCCGCCTCGTCGGACGGATGGTCGGCATAGATGAAGTTGAAACTGCGGATCATCGTGCGCGGGCCGAGCGTCACACGGTAGATGAGGTTGAAGCTGCCGCCGGTGGCCTCCTCGATGACAGCTTCAATGCGCCCGTTGAAATAGGCCTGGCTGCGCAAAACCTTGTTGAGGTGCAGGGCTTCTTCATTGGCGCGGCGGCGCAATTGTCCCAGCGTGGCGGGGCTCGTTGCGTCCGTGGTCTTCCCCAGTGCCACAGCATCGGTGATTTGAGCTTTGATCTCGTCAGGCAACTTGGTGCCTTTGACCGAAACGCTAAACTTGAACGCAGGGGCGTCGGCGGCCAGCGCCTCACGATCAGACGAAAAAAGCAACCCGCAGAGACAAAGCAGTGCAAAAACCGCAAAAATAGCGTTATGGACGCCGGACGAACGCAAATGATGCATGGTTCGGGCGATTGGGAGGGTTTTGCCCCGGAGTCTCCACGCAAAAAGGCGCGAAGACAGGCAACGCACAAAGGCAAAAAATCCTGTAAACAGCATGGACGGGATCATACAGAGATTGCCGCGGCGACCAACCAGACTTGTGAATTTTAATGCTCAGCATTAGGCTGGAAGAATGAAAACTAAAGACACCATAACCGCACCCGCCAAGGGGGCGGCCCGACCGCGCAGCGACACACGTCTGCGCCTTATCATCGCTGCCGAGAAGCTCTTCGGTGACAAGGGCATTCACGCCGTCACGCTGAAGGAAATCAACGGCGCGGCGGGTCAGCGCAACGAAAGCGCGCTGCATTATCACTTCGGCTCCAAAACCGCCTTGGTGGAATCGATCCTGCTTTATCGTTCCGCCGACATCGACAAGGACCGCGGCGAACGTGTTGAGGCCTTGCTGCAGGCGGGCGAGGAAAAAGATCTCGCGGCCATCCTGCGCGCGACGTTCCTGCCGATGCTCGAATTGCTGAAAGAGGAAGACGGCGTTCGCTTCATGCGCTTTTTGGCGCAGGTGTTGAACGATCCCGATTTTGATCTGCCGACAATGGTGACGCGTGGGCAGCTGCCGGGCGTGAAGCGCGCCAATGCGCTGATCGTCGCTTCGCTCGGCGACATCGCCCCTGAAATTGCCATTCAGCGGCAACGTTTTCTCATCGAGATGATCGTCAGTTCAGCAGCCATCTGGACGCGCCACCATGATTCCGTGAGCGAAGCAGCCGAACGCGAATTTTTCATCGTGGCCTTGCTTGATTCCATCGAAGGCTTCCTCAAGGCGCCTGTTTCGAAGGAAGCGCTCGAAAAATTGAAGAAGGTCGTGAACAAGAAAGAAAAGAATCTGGCATGACGTCACCGCACGAACCGACAGAAGCGCAGCATAAGATTTTTGCCGAACTCGATCAGACCAAACCCATCGCCATGGTGAACCTGCTCAAATTTCGCGCGCACGCGAAATACGAAGACGGGCGGGATGCCGGTGATCTCACGGGTGCGGCTGCCTATGGCCTCTATGGTCAGGTCGCGATGGCGAAAATCACCGAGGTCGGCGGGCGCATGTTCTGGGCCGCCCCCAGCGCCCAAACATTCATCGGCACAAGCGATGAAGAATGGGATGTTGTGGCGATTGTGCGCTACCCGAACCGCGCGGCTTTTCTGCGTATGCTCGCGATGGAAGATTACCGCGCCGTAGGCGTTCACCGCGAAGCAGGGCTCGAGCGCACCGTGCTCATTTCCTGTCCCGGCGACGCGATTCCCGCCTGATCGGGTTTTTTACTTTTCCAAAAACGCATTGGTCAGCGACATGAATTCGTCGAACTGATCGTGATGCACCCAATGTCCCGCCTTCTCGATGGTGGCGACTTCCGCATTCTTGAAATGCGACGCCCGACCATCGGCGACGGGATCGCTCGCCCAACTATCCGCGCCGCGCATCAGCAGCGTGGGGCAGGTAACTTTTCCCCAGAGGTTCTGCGTCGCTTTCACATCAAACCCATTGGGTGAGAAGGTGCGGACGTAATTGTCAAACTTCCAGCTATAGGTACCGTCCTCGTTCTGCGTGATGCCATGCAGGGTAAGATGGCGCGCGCGCTCGGGTGACAGATGTGGGTTTTCGTCCTGCATCCGTTTGTAGGCGTCTTCGATGGAGACATAGCGGCGCGGCAGACGCGATGATGATTTGCGCAATTCGGCAATCCATTTGCGCAACCGTTCGTCCGGCGCGTCGGTCATGCGTTCGGCAATCATCTTCGGGCTGGGCCCGAGCCCTTCGATGACGACAAGCTTTTTCACCGTATCGGGATAAAGCCCGGTATAGCGCAGCGAAATCGCCCCGCCCATGGAATGGGAGACAATCGTCAGCGGCGCGAGCTTCAGCTGATGGATGAGCTGCGCAATGTCATAGACATAATCGTTGAATTCATAAGTCCCGCCGACCATCCACTGGCTGTCGCCATGGCCCCGCAGATCAGGCGCGATAACGTGATAGCGATCACGCAGAGATTGCGCGACCCAATCCCAGTTGCGGCAATGGTCGCGCCCGCCATGCACCAGCAGCAGCGGCGGCTTGTCCTCATTGCCCCAATCGACGTAATGCAGCTTCAGGCGCTGCGAGACATAGAACTGCGAGACGGGGCCGATGATCTGCTGGGACATGAAGCGATTGAATCCATTTTTTGATGTGGCGCCAGTCTAGCCCATCACCTGCGGCAAGTTCAGCCCTTTTCCGCTTTGAGGAATCTCCACAGCCCCAGAACCGTCAGGCCGAGCATAATATGAACGGCGACAACGGGCGGCCAGCCAAAGAGATAGATCACATCATTGGCGAGCCCCGCCTTGAACGGCCCGCCGCCAAAGGCCAGCCCGCGCGTCCCGAAGATCGCATTGAAAATCGTCGGCACGGTAAAGAGCCAGCCCGTGACAAGCGACGACCAGAACAGCCAGACATATTGTTTGGGCGTGAGGCGCATGAATTGCCCGCCGAGACCGATGGCCATCAGCAGCAAGCCTTGCGTGATGCCTTCCATATGCGCCATGCGCCAGGCGCGACCATCATCGGGAATGGTGACGGGGATGTCGAAAGGCAATGGCCAGAGCACAATCGCATTGAGCAGCGCAAAGAACCAAATCCAGCCGATCGATATGGCCAGAATGAAAAGCCCCGTGCCGTTGAGAAACAAGAGCGCGCGCATCCGTGTCGGCATGTCAGTCATGATGTCCTCGTCAAATTTCTAGGCAGGCAGCGCGACGGGCGTGTCTTCACGCAGCCGCGATGTATCAAGGCGGGCAGGGCCATCGGCATCGCTGAGATGCAGCGCGGCCCAGCGCTCCATCCATGCAGGGTCGACAACGCGGCGCGGGTGATAGCCCGGCACGAGAATACGCGCCAAGCGCGGCAACAACTTACGCAAGATGCGTGTGATGACGCGCAGCAAAATCAGGCGCGAACGCCAGTTGGCCCAAAGCCCGTCAGCCTTGAGCAGACGGTGATAGCCCTCCCGCGTGCGCCGGAGAATATGGCCCGTGGCATAGAACAACCCGACAATGCGCCAGAACTGGCTGCCCGAAATATGCGCGAATACATCGAAGGTGACATTCTTGTGTTCGATCTCCTCGACGAAATGCCACAAGATGAGCGAGGCAACCCCGCTGTCGGCGCGCCCGAATAAAAACTCGCGGTCTTCGATCAGCATGTGGCCGATGGCAAGCGCCATCGATTCAAAGCCTTCCGCATAAGCCAGATTGAAGCGCAACGAACGCTGCGTGCCGAGCTTTTGATAGTCCACCGCCAGTTGCGCCTCGCAGGCGTTGACCGCCTCAGGGCTTGCCGCTTTCAACTCGTCATTGAAGCGCCGGTGCTGGCGGTAGTGAGACGATTCCTGCGCGCAATATAAATCAAGCTCGCGCACCAATGTCTCATCGGTAATGAGCGGCCGCGCCTCGCGCATGGTCTTGATGAGATAAGGCTCCAGATAGGGCATGGCCAGCGAGGCGGCATTGACGATTTGCGAAAACTCAGGCCGCGCCGCGTTCCAGTGAAGCGCCCGGGATTTGGGGAAGTTAAATGGAGGACGGCGCAAGGTCATCCGTTCTGCCGTGCTGGTACTTGCGGTCATGCGCTCCTCCCGATTAGACTAAACCCTCTAATTAGAGTATTTCCTCTAAACTGCGGCAATGTCAAGTCTGGCGAAGCGACGCAAAGGCCGCTAACTAAGGAGACGGAGGCCGAATGGGTAATCGCGAACGTATTCTTGAGCTGAGTTTGAAGCTCCTCAACGAGGAGGGCGCGCAGGCGGCCGGCACCACGCGTATCGCGCAGGTCTTGGGCATCAGCCCCGGTAATCTCTATTACCATTTCAGAAATCGCGAGGCGATTGTGCGCGGCCTGTTTGCCGATCTGGAGGCAGATTTTCGCGCCGTCATGGTGGATGATGTGGTGTCGCCCATTTCGCCCGAACGCTTTGCCGCCTTCTATCTGCGTAGCTTTGACGTGGCATGGAACTACCGATTTTTCTTCGGCGGGCTGCATCACCTTTTGCGGCAGGACGAGGAACTGGCAGCCTCCTACCGCCAGTTACAGGCATGGGCCATTGACGAGCTTGAAGGCATCGTCCGCCAGCTTGTCAAAGACGGCAGCATGGAAAAGCCCAGAAGCAAGAACGGATTGCGCTCCCTTGGGCTAAACACATGGATCATCTGGATGAACTGGATCCGCTTTGTGCAGATATCAGGACGTGATCAGGTGACGCGGGACGACATGATCGAAGGCGTGGGGCAGATATTTGATCTGCTGGTGCCCTATCTCGACCCCGCCTTTGAAAAAGCCGCCCGTCGCGTGTTGACGCGCGAATTGCGCAGCAACCCTACTTAGCCTTTGGCGGCCTCGTCGCTGCCCATCGTGCCGAGCAATCCGCCTTTGCCGCCCTCACCGCGAAACATGATCTTGCCATAGGAGCCGGGCAGTAGGCGGATGAACCAGTCGATGATATGCGCGTCCATGCCGATCAGAATGCGCGGCTTGTTTTTCTTGATGCCTTTGATGATTGTCTGCGCCGCCTCATCGGGCGTGGTGCGCGCGAGCTTGTCAAAGCCCGACATGGCGGTTTCACGTTCCGTGGTCTGAACACTTTGCAGGAAGCGTGCATTGCGCAGAATGTTTGTTTTGATGCCGCCGGGATGCACGCAAGACACTTCAATGCCCGAGCCGCGCATCTCGTGGCGCAGCGCCTCGGTAAAACCGCGGATCGCGAATTTCGCCGAGTTGTAAGCCGCCTGCGTCGGCACGGAGAAAAGCCCGAAGATCGACGAAACATTGACGATGTGCCCGCCGCCTTTTTTGCGAAGCTGCGGCAGAAAGGCTTTGGAGCCATAGACCATGCCCCAGAAGTCGATGTTCATCACCCATTCGAAATCATCGTAGGCAAGCTCTTCAATCGTGGCGACCTGCGCCACGCCCGCATTGTTGATAATAATATCCGCGCCGCCGAACTGACCTTCGATCTCCTGCGCAAAGGCGTAAACCGCCTCGCGTGACGACACATCGAGAAGATAGGTCGAGACAGTGCCGCCTGCGGCTTCAACCAGTTTGACGGTTTCCGCAAGACCGGCGCGATCAACGTCGGCAATGGCGACGCGGGCCCCCTCGCGTGCCAGCGCCACAGCGGTTGCCCGGCCAATGCCGCTCGCCGCGCCCGTCACCACCGCCACTTTGCCCCTGATCTCGGTCATGTCCGTCCTCTGAAATCTGTCGTCTGAATGCTAAGCCGCATAATTAGGGCAAATCACCAAAATGTCACGAAACCAAAGCGAAGTTTTCCGGCGGCGTTGGACCTTGCCCCTGCCGGTCCTTATGCTTTGCGACAAACCAAAGGAAAAACGCCAAGAGGGGAGAACGAGAATGCAGGTGCAACCGATTGCCGGACTGGATGACAGCGTCAACGAGATCCGTCTGATGACCGCCAAGATTGTTTCCGAAGACATCATCCCGTCGGAAGCCACCCTCTACAAAGGCGGCGACGAAGCCAAGGCGCTGCGAAAAGCGATTTCCGCCAAGGTCAAGGATCAGGGCCTCTGGGCCCCGCATCTGCCGGAAGAATACGGCGGCATGGGCATCGGCTTTCTCAAACACGCCTATATGAACGAGATTTTGGCCTGGTCGCCTTTCTCCGCGCGCCTCTTCGGTGTCGTTGCGCCCAATTCCGGCAATCAGAAAATCCTGCTCAAATACGGCACACCGGAACAGAAAAAGAAGTGGCTGGAACCGCTCGTCGCCGGCGACATTGAAAGCTGCTTTTCAATGACAGAGCCCGATCAGCCGGGGTCAGACCCCTATGCGCTGCAAACGCGCGCCGTCAAAGACGGCGACGAATGGGTCATCAACGGCCACAAATGGTTCACGTCCAATGGCCGCAACGCCGATATTGCCATTGTCATGTGCCGCACAGAGCAGGCA
>TARA_R110000868_G_scaffold297821_3_pt1 | contig 19701 bp, 22 predicted proteins | sample TARA_R110000868 | Tara Oceans TARA_R110000868 (sample SAMEA4397489) | marine metagenome | biome: Polar Biome; feature: [SRF] surface water layer (ENVO:00010504); material: water (ENVO:00002006), including particulate matter (ENVO:01000060) such as... | depth 5 m | reverse complement strand
AACTTCAACTTCAACCCTAACCCTAGTTCAACCAACTGTCACGTATGGTAAAAGAGGTATATCTTTGAGCCGTTAGGGTTGAATGCAAACTTCGCAAATTTCCCGCCCTTGTCAAGATATTCGCGCACATCTGGTGCAGTTCGAAACTCATGTGTGCAGTGCTTCTTGGGTGGAAGGTCGTCCCAGAACTCCTGACGTGGATCCTTAAGTAGCTTTGAAACACCCTTCCGATCAAGTTTATCCTTAGGGTTCTTTGTATTTCCCTTAAACGTGGGCTTCTTCGCCATATTTGTCTTCTTGTAGTACTTAAATATACACACGTCTGCAAAAATGGCCAGAGCAAACCGCGACGAAGTTGTCAGACTGTGGACACATGTAACTCGAGATTATGACTTTAGTCGCAACTTACTTGCGGTGCTGGAGCGTGATAAGAATTCTCACAACCTACGGGAGCACTGGAGGCCGGAGGCAGTTGCAGAATATAAAGAGTATGTAAATGGCATTGGGGCCCTGCACACTAAGATGCGTGACCATGGGCCAAATGCAAATGTTACGAAGGGCGGGGATGATCGCATGCGCCTCATGACACAGGCCCAATATGAGGATGCAGTCGAGGAATATAACAGGCTTGAGGAGATCCGAACACGCCTCCGTCCTGAATTTGTTGCTGGTAAAGTCCCAAACCCCAATTACGTTCGCCCCAGCGGGCGCGCGCCTCCTGGTGGTTCTGGGAAGCCGCTCTATGGCGGCGCGCCAGGAGATGGACCGCGACCGTTGGTTGTTGGCGACCCAGTTGACGAAGTTGACAACCCACAGGGTGACTTCACCCGTGCAAATGAGATCAATCCATACGACGGGCCACGACAGGCTCTAAAGGGTAAACAAAAGCCCGAGGATGAAGCCCCTGACCCGGATGAACAGAACTTACCCGGGCCAACTGCACGCGACGCGAGTGGTAAGCGTGTCATGTCGGAAGAGCAAAAGAAAAAGAGCAACGAAGTCAAGAACAAGATTGAGAAGGCGCTTGCCGAAGGGCGTGCTAAAATGTATAACGCAGCAGAGGACAAGGATTTACAGAGGGACCTTATCCAAGAGGAATGGCGCAAGTCCCCCGAGGGGATTGCTTCACGCAAGCGTCAGACTGAAGAGTTTGAGCAGAGTCAGCAGAGAAAACGGGATGAGTTTGCTAATTCCCCACAGGGAAAGATGAACGCGGCGATGAAGACACTTGGTAATGCCGGCATGGAGGCTTTTGCGGGTGCTGTCCAGGTTGGCACAATGGGTGCAGTTGGCCGCAAAGACGCCAAGGCAATGAGCCGCGCTGTGTCTCAAATGTTTGATAAGCAAGGTATTCAGCAGCAAACGAAAGACGACCTTATGGATTTTATCTCGGAACGCGGCATTGAGGCAGCAGCTAATACGTATTTGCGCTATGCAGCATCTTCCGAGGGAGCGCGACACAACAACGCAGAGGCCCGCGCAGGTCGAGAGGACCGTATTCGGCAGCAAGGCCAGTCGCAGTCAGCAGCCCAGGCAGCATCACCAAACAACCCCCCTGCTAACAATGCAGCGCGCCCGCGCCCGGAAGCTCGCGCTAACGAGCCTTCGATTAACGGACCAGATGGCGTTGAACCTCCTGATGAGTACGTGGATCGCAGACGCGACGATGGTCTGAGGTTTGAACCTACAGCCGAGGAGCGTAGGCGGGCTCAAAGCGCACAACGCGCATCGGCTGCAGATGCACGCAGAGAGCGCGAGCGTGCAATTGCACATGGAGAGCGTGTTCCTGCTGTTCCAAAGGCTGCTGTGCCTTCAGCGTCACCAGCAATGAGAAATTATCCCCAAGCCCTTGACCCGTTTGGACCGGACGAGCCGTTTACTGACCAGCTTGCTGGATACGAGGAAGCAGTTGATGATTCTATCTATGAGCCATTTTCCGACCCTGCTTTGGGTTTTGGAAGAGGTAAACGCGTGCGCCTGACAGGTGGGCGCATGGGTGATATGTTCCCCATGATGACCCCAGGCGTTGGTATCAATGAGAAATTCAATCCCAGTATTGGAAGCTATGTACACTCGCTTGTTCGCGAGGGATATACCAAGAAAACCGCGGACTGGATTCGTGCTCATAGGTATGACAAGATCTACAGCCTTAGTGTTATTCGCAAGCCTCTCAAGTTTACAACTGTGCTTGCCATCAATGCAATTACGGCTGGTCAGTTTGGGTCTATTAGCAAGTCTATGAACTATGATAAATTTTTCCACCTTATGTTGCTTGTGAATGGCCAGTGGATTTTTGAGAAGACAACAGGGCCTGAGATTCGTCCTTACAATGCATCACAGGACAGTCCTAGCACCGCTGAGTCAATGGACGCGTCAACGCCAGCAAATACAAACGTAGAGGACTTCCTTGAGAATACACAGCGCAGCATGGGAAAGGCTAACTACTTTACATACAACGGCTTCCGCAACAACTGCCAGGACTTTGTTATTTCCATGCTAAAAAGCAATGGAGTGTTGACTCTTCAGCTGCGTGAGTTTGTTTTGCAGCCGATCGACGAGCTTATTGATAAGCTTCCTAGTCATACTGAGGAGACACTGAACGTTGTCACGGATACGGCGCAGATCTACGCCCAGCGCGACGGGGCAGAGGCGGATCCGCTTGCCGGGTCGGGAAAGAAGCGTAAGCGGTGATTAAAGGGTTAGGGTTGAAACGCTCTCAATGTCAAACTCTACGCTCCCCTCCTCCTCTTCACTCTCAACGTCGTTGCCAGGATCGCTCTCATTGTCGCTATTTGAGTTAAGGAAGATCTCAGCAACCTCGCCGTTATTATCGTAAATAAACACAAGCTCGTCTGCGCTTGATGAGTTGTCCTCCTCCGCCTCAACCTCGCCGTCCATCTCCTCGGGGTTCATCACCCCATCATATCTGTTAGCAGCAGCAGTAAAGATACGCATCTGCGCAATGCAGTCACGACAGAGGAGGTGTTCATTCCAAGGCGTGAACGCAAGCCAGTCGTTCTCGCTGTGGCCGTCGTCCTCCCATGCGCACACCGTGCATGCTATCACAGGCTCGGGAAATAGCATTCCTAGCAAGTTGATTACTGATTTTTGAAAATGAACGAAATTACCGTCAGTCGAGATATGTCGTTTTCACACCACAATACCACGACACGCTCCGACCCCGCTTTACTATTTGCTAAACCTTACATACTGACGTTGTGTGTATAGACCATGGCCCATCATGCGAGCAACGTTCTGTGCATCCGTCACGCTTTGGTTCTGCCGATCCATCCCGCTTATGTACGCATGGCGCAACGAGTTTGACGTTACAGGCCTACCAAACGCCTCGTGAAACACTGACGATTTCCAGCTTGAATATCCAGACTCAGAATAGGGCGACCCACCTTGGGTAATAAAAAGCCAATCACGAGGGTATGATGCAACGTTCTGGCGCATCACCGTTACAATACGGCCTTTCAATTTCCGCTCAAGCGAGCCATGTGATTTCGTGGTCTTGTGGTCGCGAATTAACAGGATCGTACACTTATCGTCGGTAGGATCTCTGTATGCACAATTGCCCTCGTCGGTATATCCAATGTGAACGCGCCCAAGATCCCCTCCACGCAAAGGCGGCATGACGAGTGCATGCAAAGCTAGCAAAAGAGTTTCTTGGGATGTTGGAGACTTTGCATACGAAGCCTCGAACGCGTCTTCCCATTCTTTTAGCGTAGCATGTCCTTCTGCTTCGCGCTCACTTGGCTCGTTATCATCAATGCGCTTATGGTAGCGCTTGGACGACTGTTGAAGTAGCTCAGACCATTTTGCCTGCAATTCAGACACTGGTCCGTCACTACGCTTAAACAGCATACCCTCTTCACCTCGCTTAAAAAGAGACACGATTGCTCCTAGATATGTACGCAAGCTGTTGTCGTCGCTCTTTTGTGCAAGTATAGGTGCGTATTTATCGGGGTTGCTTAGAACAGTAGAAATGGTATAAGGACCGTCAACACCGGATTCACGCTCGACGACACGAATCTGTTTCTTGTAGGATGTTTTGCTCTTAGCAGACAGACTTGTTGATTCGTCAATAAGTTGGTACCAATCCTTATCGGAGTGACGTAGCTCCACGTGGGATGACATTGTCCGACCCCGCTTATTGCGCGTGAAAGTTTGAAGCGCGGACTGAGATTATAAACGACAAATCTCAGCTTTGTCAAACTACGCCATGGCCGATCCGCGCAATGCAAACAGGCTTACGGCTGCTCAGAATGCAATTCGGATGGCAGCAGAAATTGCAGCGCGCTCTTCTGCTAGCAGACCTGTGCAGTCATTTTGGGAAGAGGAGGAGCCCCCTTTGCAAATCTCTGCTAGCATGCGTGCGCGCAACAATGCACTGGCTGGATTTGACTTGGAAGAGTGGGAGCACGAGGAGCGCGCGCGTGCCGCCCTTGCAGAGGAGGAGGTCAAGCCAGACGATCGGAGCTCAGGGCGCGAGCGCGAAGAGCGGCGTGACGAGATGCAGTACAAGACCGCTTTTCGCACAGCGTTTGAGCTGGGACTGAAAGCCGGGCGCATGCAGCGGCCTGACCCGCCGCCGTGCGTGGCCTGTGAGCGCCGCAAGGAGCGCAACCGGATTGCGGCACAGGCGTCGCGCCTTGAGAAGAGGCGGCTGGAGCGTGCTGCAGCTGCCCAGCAACAGCAGCCCCCAAAGCGCGCCCGGCACACTGGAGGAGTTGTGCCGCCGCCGTTTATACCGCCGCGTATCTTGCCCGGGGCAGCAGTGCTTGTCAAGGTTGAAGAAGGGTCCGAGGAAGGGTCTTCAGAAGATGAGGACGAGGGCGAAGAGGAGGAGGGTGAGGGTAGTGCAGTGCCGCCTCCCTTCTAGGCAAAAGTTTATATTTGAACACTTGTACGCACTGCCTTTGCACACAAAGTCCCACAATCAACAAAAATGGTAAGTCTTGAGCTGAGCGAGGAGCATATGAAGAATATGTATGCAAGTGCCGAGGCGCCTGGCTCCGAGATTTTGAAGTTTAGGCAGATGAGTGATACGCCTGATAGGGAGTACCTTATGAACCTTCAGGGTCTCTTTAGCGGAAAGACGTCAGGCGACCTTGACTCGGTTCCTGGTTACTACGCTGGCACTACCAGCTACCGATGGGTGCAGAATGCTCAGGCGCTTAACCAGCACCGCCTACTTCGCCACCTTGAGGAGGACCAGGAGGATGGCCCGGTCGATCCGGTAATCCAGGAGGCTGTTGCTGATATGGAGCGGGTAATCCCGACCTTGACGCCGTCCGCAGCGCGCACTGAGGCGTATCAGTCAGCAAAGGCTCTTAGCAAGCGGCCAGCCTTGAAGGGCCCTGCTAGGGGGTTTGCTTACAAGGTGGCTGATGAATTTGGTGCTCGTCGCACGCCGAGTTACAAGAAGCCGAAGTCGTATACAAAGGCTGGCTACACTAAGGATGCACAGGGAAACACTATCTGGGTGCCTGCAAAGCCTATCTATTAATGTATGTACCTGTAAGCAACTCCGTTATTGACTTGTCTACTAATCGCGCCCCTTCCCTCCCCCACAGAAAGGCTGTGCTCTCAAAATCCACGGATCTGGTCTGAACCCTAAATATTATAAGGGCGGAGGCTTGAATAGCAAGTACCGCAAAACTGGGGGTGCGAAGATGGTTAAGAAGACCATGTGCAGTGCATCGTGTAAGAAATGTAGGGGCGGGAAGTGTGGATGCCGTTGAAAGCAAACAAATCTGACCGTTATTGAGTAGTGTAGAGAGATGGATCTTCACGAGGACCTACGTATGTGGAGAATCACACAGCAGAGGCTTGCAGATGAAGCTGTCTTAGCGCGCGAAGATGACCGCATTTTCAAACCGTCCCGCCGCCTCCATGCGATGGTTGAGCAGGCCAATGCAATTCAGCGTGGGCGTCGCACGCCTATGCAGCTAGCGCATGTCTTTTACGAGGGAGATGACCGTGTCTTTGTGCAGACGTCCACGGATAAGGAAATCCCACTCCAGCCTGAAATGTCAGGCAAGAATGGTGTTCTTGACATGTACCAGTGGCACAAGGGCCAGGGAAATGACCAGCTTGAGGCTGTAATCGCTATCCAGGCTGGAATTGCAAACAAGTATCAACAGACGTTTCAGAAGTTCCCTGGCTTTACAACGGAGGATGAACCTGAGCAATTCTACCCTGTTAAGGAAACGACTGTTGACGTTAATACCCTCAAGCCTCTTAAGCCTGTGTTGCCGGATGTTGGGCCGGATCGTAAGGGTGTCTTGCCAGAAGAGCGTGGGCTGCCAACTGAGGAAATCAACAGGCGCCGTCACAATGCAAACCGCCAGGCCGAGATTGAGAATCAGGCATCTCAGCAGGCTGCAGATGAAGCCGCAGCCCGGGCACAGCCTGCTGAGCCTGCTAAGCTTGAAGGTGATGACTCAACTGGCCTCAGTCAGATTGCTAAGCTGCTTCGTAAGATTATTCCGGGACAGGAAGCAGCGAGTGGGTTTGCGCCTATCATGCAGGCAGAGGCCGCTGCTAAGGCGGCAGATGAGGCTGAGCAACAGGAGCAAGAGATGATTGATAACGAGGAGAACGAGGATGATTTTGAGGACGCTGATGGGTTTGATGATAAGGATGGTGACGAGCGTAGTAAGTTTGGCACTACAAACAACGCTCCTCACGCCATTGCTCTTCGCACAGATGCTATTGAAAACCTTATCTATGGTGACTCTGGATCAAGTGCTGCAAACGCGGGTGGTTATTATGACCCCGACGGACGTCTCCAAGCAACCTTTAAGGGCCAAGAGCAGACTACAGATCTTGGGTATACAGGACAGTCTATGTTGTTTGGTGACGCAGCACATGCTACAAGCGGCAGTCGCGGTCTTGGGCCCTATGAAGCCGGTCAGGCTGGCCGGGGCATTCCTGGTGCTGGTCAGGCTGATAAGTACGCTGTTGCGCACCCTAAACCGGGTGTTGCTGTGCCTGAACAGGGCACAGATGGCGGAGAGGCCAAGCCGCTTGGTGACAGGGATTATTTCCAGGAAATGCTTGATAGGATTCGCTCTCAAAAGGTTGACAAGAATAACCTTACAGGACTGAGGGCACAGGCTGAAGGCGAGCAAGTCGCACTTGAAGCCCTTCGAAGCATTGATGGTCTTGGCAGCACGCCGGCGCCTGCTCAGGCCGCTGCTGCAGTTGAGAAGCAAAACGTAGCTTCCTACGCGGCGTCTCGTTCTACGCCGGCTGACGCAGTTACGGATCAGAGGCTTCGGCTTATTGCTGGCCAGGAGCCTATCCAGGTGTCTCCGGAGTCAACAGTGCTTCAGGCTCGTGCTACAGCTCTGGCGCGTGCTGGTCCTGCTCCAATTCAAGGCGCACTTGCTGAGGCTCGTGGGCAGGCTCCTGGTGCGCGCGCTCCTGGGCCGGCTAACTTAGAACCGGCTCACTTAGCGCACTTAAACCTGCCGCAGTATAGGCTCCCTCCGCCTCAGCCAATGGCACCAGCGGGACTTCAGCTTGGATTTCCAGGTGCTGCTGCGGCTGCGCCAGTCCGTCCGGCCTTTTTTGGAACTCAACGTGCTATTGCAGCACCGCATCCGGCACTGCAGCTTGAGGATGCTCCGCGTGCGGCGGCGGCGGCTGCTGCAGCGCCCGCGGCGGCTGCGGCTGCTGCAGTGCCCAACGGAGAGGCAGAGGCAAGGGCTAGAAAGGCAGCCTCAACTGCAAAGGGGGTTGCTACGCGTAAGGCAAATGCAGAAGCCAAGAAGGCTGCGGCTGCAGCTGCAGCGAACATTGCACCTGACCCTGTTAGTACTGCGCAGTCTCGTGCTGATCGCTCAGGTCGGAAAAACTATAAGGAGGTTGGTAAGGGCTTTGGAAAGCCTCAGTATAAGCATGTCTTCAAGAAGCTTGGCTGGGGTGACCTTTCTGATGATGATTTTGTGGGAGGGTCTCTTAAGCCCGGTCCCCACAGTGAAAGGTTTGATAAGATGATCTACCACCCTGATAGTCTTCACCCGGATGTTGTTGCTTTTGATGACGCATGCGAGTGCAGTATGAAGGAGTGTGGACCTGTGGGAATGGGGATGGGTAAGCGCGAGCGTGATGACAAGCGGCCTCTTAAGGGAAGTCAAGAGGCTAAAGACTTTATGGCGGCGCTGAGGGCGAAGCGCAAGAAGAAGGAGTAACCATCATAGGCTTTCACAGATAAGACATTTATAGACCCCTCGCGTTACGTTCGTTACATTTTGCTTCACTTCTACTTCTCGCTGCCGTCGCGGTCGTCGTGCTGGTCCTCGTCGTCCTCCTCCTCCTCGTCGTCCTCCTCCTCGTCATCCTCCGCCGCGGCGGTCTTCAGCGGGTAGAGGCCCTTGGCGCCGTGGATAGGGCAGCCCGAGCGCAGCACGCCGTCGCAGATGCACTTGACCTCCCACTTGCCCTTCTTGACAGAGAAGCCCGACGAAGACGAGGAGCTTGACGAAGAGCTTGACGAAGAGGGCGACGTGAAGGGCGGCGGCACCGCGCCGCCTGTCTGGCGCTCGCGCTTCTTGGCCAGCAGCGCCGCGTCGCCGTAGACCGGGCGCGCGCCCGCGCCAAACTTGCTGAAGCGCGAGGCTGTAGGCTGCGTAGGCGCCAGCGCCGGCGCCTCCTCCTCCTCCTCCTCGTCAGGCTCGCCGCCGCCCGCGGCCGCCTGCGCGCTGCGGAAGGGCACCGTGGCCAGCTTGGGCTTAGAAGCCTTTCCCTTCACAGCGGGCGGCTCCTCGAAGTCCTCGTCCTTGTCGTCGTCCTCGATCTCGTCGCCCGCCGCCACGTCCGCGGCCAGCAGGCGCGCGCCGCGGATAGGCTTCTCGCCCTTCGCGCGGCGCTTCAGCTCGTCCATCAGCTTCTCGGTGTTCTTCTCCAGCTCCGAGATCTTGAGCTTCTGCTTGCGGATGATCTCGACCTGCGCCAGCCGGGTCTTCTTGTCGTTGAGCGCGGCCTTGCCCTTGCCGCTCTTCTCGCCCTCCTTCTCGCCCTGCGCAAAGCCCTCGCGGCGCGCAGCCTCGATGCGCTCCTCGGTGCGCGCCTCGTCGGCCTTGGCGTTCATGACGTCCTCGCGCATGACCTCAAAGTCGCGCTCGTGGTAGGCCTGTAAGGCCGCGGCGCTCTCGGTGTTCTTCTTGACGTTCTCGTTGATGCTTGCAACCGTAGACGCCATGCGCTTCAGCATGCGCTCGGCGTCCAGGCCCTGGTTCTTGATGATGATAAGCTCCTGAAGGTCGACCTTGACCTCCGGCGAAAAGTCCTCCAGCTTCTTGGTGATCTTGGTCAGCATGTCCTCCTTGAACTCCACGAGCTTACCCATGAAGACCTCCTGCATCTTGTCAAGCAGGGGCTGCACGTGCGAGAAGCTCACAACCAGGTGGCGGCGCCCCTCGGCCTCGCCCTCGCGCAGCACGGAGTTGCCAGGCTCGCCAGGCGCCGGGTGGCCAAGCGGCTGGCGGAAGCTTACGTTGCGCGGAGGCGAGAGCGCGCCGCCCAGGCCGGACGGGAAGCGCGGCGCGTGCCCCTCCAGGTTGAGCGGCGGCGGCATGTGCGCAGGCGAGGGCGAGGGCGGCAGCGGGTGGCGCGGGCGCTCGGCCGAGAGGCGCCGCATGGGCGAGGCCGCGGCGCCCGTAGGCTTGGCTTCGGCGGAGGCGTCCATGGCGTCAGGAAGGTTGATTGAGCAGCTGTCCTCGTGTTTAGACAGGTCGGTGGTAGCACAGTCACAAAAAAGCTTGACAGGGTTAATACGACGTGTAGGCTTCAAAGGGTCAGCTGTAAACGGGCAAAAAGAGAAACGGAGAGTCTAGGTCAGCTTACAGTAAAGGTAGGGCGGGCAAAAAAACGCCCCCTTCATGTAGGCAGCCGCCGCAGACTGTGTGGCAGGGGTTACCCTGGGAGAGGGCCCGTAAGGAATCCAAAGTGCTCTGTCCCCCGCCCCCCTGAGTGCCAAGTCAAGGAGGAAAGGCGCTCGCGCTACTTACAAACAGCCACACTGACAACCCCTTCCACACAGCCCCTCAGCCTACCTACATGAAGGGAGCCCAAAAAGCACGCCAAGGTAAACAAGTCCACAGATCATCGTAAGCATCAACAAAGGTCAATCCCACGGGCAAAAAAAGGAAAGCGGCCTGAGTAAACAAGTTTCGCGCCGTCCTTAGTCAGCATGCATAGTAATAGATCTAAAGGGTTGCTATCAACAGTATGTAACAAGCAAGTAAGGTCGGTGTGACTAGGCTCATACAGAAGTACAAGGGTCAACAGAGGTAACGACGATGCTTACAGGGTCTATACTGTTGGTAACAACCTTCTTTTATCTTTTCACCATGTATGCCTTCTTAATGATAGCAGCGGCCTGCGGGCGCGTCAGCTGACGGGGCGGGCCCGTCTGCACACACATACGCAAAAGCGCCACCGACGCGCGGCCGCGTCAAGTGTTTTTTTTTCATAGTAGTTAGTGACTTACTTATAAGCTTTGCTTGTTAACGTGATAAACTAGTCTACACGTCAGCTTACTGTCGACCTACGTTTCCCTACATGGCTAAGGCCCGTCGGTCGCTCGTCAAGCGCTGCGACCAACGGCTGCCCGCGCGCGCGCACCACTCGCAGCTGAAGCGGTTGGAGGCGCGCGCCAACGCCACGCACGCTGACCGCGCGGCCTATGGAGGGGCGCGCCGCGCGCGCGCGGGGGCGCCAACTGCCGACAGCCGCGCGCGTGTGGTGGACCTGGCCCCTGGCGCCGCGCGCGCTGCCGTTCCAGGTGCGCGCGCGCCATGCGACGGTGCGGACCAACTTCCTGATGGGTAGGCGCGTGCGCGCGCGCGCGTGGTTGGCCGACCCCGGCGCGCGCGTCGGCACGGTGTGGCGCGCGGGCGGCGCAGAGTAGCGCGCGCGGGTGAGCGCGTGTGTCGACGTCGGCTGACTATGTCATGGGTACTTATACAAAGTTTCATGTGTGTATTTTTGTGGTGGTAGGAGTAGTGCACGTAGTAGATACACGTAGTAGAGTTAACACTCTATCTATGCATGTTTACTGACGCGCCACCTACATACCGTTCCCTTCACAGACTAACTAGCTAGACTAAGTAAGCCTTTCTTCTGCTAGGTGACCCTTCACTTTCACCGGGCAAAAAAAAAGTTTACATCATGGCGCGCACCAGCAAGCCTGACGCGCGCATGAAGGCTTACACCAAGGAGCGCATGGCCCTTAAGCGCCTCAACAAGCACTACAAGACCATGACCAAGGACGAGCAGAAGGCCTATGACCAGCGCTTCATGTATAGCCTCGCGGAGAAGCAGGCGATTCACCAGCTCAAGGTCGAGAAGCGCCGCGGCGAGAAGGCCGGCGTCAAGGCGACAATCATGACCGCCAAGCTTCCCCAGGGCGATAAGCTCTGGGACAAGGACGACTCCAAGCTCTTCGATGACTTCCTGAAGCTGAGCGAGGAGGAGATTGGGGCGCTGGCGGAGAAGAAGTAAGAGTTGCAAAGCTTATCTCGTGGTTACATGCGCCTCTCATGTCGTCCCTTTATACGCTGAAGGCGGGTACACCTCTTGTCCACGTCACGCGGTCTAAACAGTTTCAGCTTGATTCGTCGAGGGCTTTGTGGCTTTCTGAGGTAGGACCACAGGGTTTAGGTGTGCAGTATATGGGCTCCAACAAAAAGGTTTACTTTTCGCCCACACAAGACTTAGAGCTCTTTGTCTTTCATGAGTCAGGCCCCGCCCTTCAAGCCGACCTTACAGGTGCCGTCGGCTTAGTCCAGGAAGCTATCTATGGCGGAAACCTTGACGAGTCGGCGCTTGATGACATAAAGGAGGCGTTAGAAAATGCTTTGAGCTCAGATGGCACCCGATGGAGCTCCAATGCCTCTGTAGACCGCGACCTTGTTGATGCGCTTGAGGTGCCCTTTGATCTTCTTGACATTAATGGATGGGTTAGGGATTTTGGTAACAACCGTGAATTTCTAATCTTACAACCTGGGCGTGTGCTTGCACAGAAACAGCCAAAGATGGGCTCGGGTCTTCCCGACCGAGGCTCGATGTTTCATGATGGACTTAACAGGCGAACCCTTCAGGGGGGCATGATGGCGTGGCAGAAAATGAGCAAGGCCAAGGTAGTCTATCCGCTAAATAGCTGCAACCCAACCACTGCAGCGTTTGTTGGTTACTATTTGCCCAAGAATAAGCGCGAGCGTCTTTATAACGCAATGAAGCCAGGGTTTGACGATGATGACATTCAAGACGTCTATGATGACGTTCTAGGATCTAAAGGCGCAATAGAGATCGGAACTAAAGATTCAGACGCTGAAGTTCGTAGCAAGCTTCGTTGGGCTCTTGGTCTTAAGTCAGTAGGGTACCTTGTATCACAGGGACCTCAGTACCGTCACATCACAGGCATTACGTTTGATCCGGATATGGAAGGTGGTGATTCATTTGCCTTTTTTGATCCCTACCAGAACGCTCCGCCAATGAAACTTGAACAAGACGGTGTTCATATGGATTACCTTTACCACATCTACCCCAAGCGCCAAAATTACACACGAGACATGATCATGGACGCTATTGGAATACCGCCTTCGCACTTCAGGTACATCAGGTTATACCCACAGGGCGACATTGCTCCGTTTACTAAGAAGGGAGAGGCGGATCCCACGCGCCATGGTTTTTTTGCCGAGGAAGACGAGCCAGTGCCAGCTGCTGACAGGAAGCCAGACGCAAGCAGTGCCGCGGGTGCCGCGGGTGCCGCAGGCGCAGCAGGCGCAGCAGGCGCCGCAATGGACGAGGCGGGGTTAGATGCGCGTGGCGAAGCAAAAGTTTAAACCTTTTACGCTTGTCTGTCCCGTTTAACGCTCACAATGTCGACTGATGCGCCCACGTCATCCGACGTCCGCCCCATCGTGTCTGATGACGCGGTCCCTCAGTCCTCCGCGCAAGTCGGCGAGGCTGGCTTCGCTGCGGGCAGCGCAGTGGACGTCCCTGAGTCCGTCTCCTCTGCCGACAGCGCCGAGGCTGAGGGCGGCAAGCTCAAGTCCAAGCCGAAGGGTGCACGCAAGCCCAAGCCGTGCGTGCGCTGTGACGAGCGCCGCAAGCGCGAGCGCGAGTACGCCCGCGCCAGCCGTGTCCGCGCCAAGCTCACCAAGGACGGCGCCGCGCCCGCTGATGCGGCGATGGAGGTTAGTGGGGAGGCTGCGGCGCCCGCGGGCGGCCAGTAAGTTCGCATGGCGCGCGCATGACCTGGCTTTGGAGGACCACGACAACGATTGGACGGCTGTGCACATCATCTCAATAGCGGCTATAACGGTCGCGCTCTTCCCGCTGCTCTTCCTCGGAGGAAGCGCGTGGACGCTTCTCGCCACGGGTGTGGGGGCTAGCAGCAGCAGCATTCGAGGGGCCATTCAGACCGGACTCCCGCTTTGGCGCAACGAGCTCTGAGGCATCGTCCTCAGGCTGCTCAGAGTGGAGAAGGTAGCAGCCACCCTCGTAGATTACCATGGAAGGAAATGTTGTACACAAAGCCACCCACCGACTCGGAAGCTTACGAATCCGCTTGAGCTCGTCGTTATCGCACCCGCCGTAAAGTCCTAGCAGATTGTTCATTTGCTTCATGGAGCATCCATTTGGAAAGAGAACGAATTTGTGAGCTTCACCTAGGAAGAGTCGAGTCCTATGAGGAAAAAGTGGATGGAAAGGGAATGTAATTTCAGGTCAGCGAAAGGCGCCTTTCAAGCTTTTTTTAGGGATTTTCATGTAGCATGTCAATTTTCGAGCTTTCGAGGTGACCTATAAGAGAGGCGGAACTGTTTCGCTCTCTCTATAAGGTCACCTCGAAAGCTCGAAAATTGCGAGGGCACACGAAAATCCCAAAAAAAAGCTCGAAACACACAAAAAACACCACCTACCTCTTATAGTCGGTTAAGAGGTGCGAGGCGACCAGGAGTGAGCTGGACGTGTGGCGGCCGGTGGTGGCAATCATGTCAATGATCTGCTGCAAGAGAGAGTGCGTGTCAGGATCGTCCCGCTCAAAGCCTTCAATGTCGTCAAAGATCGTGAGGGACTTCTCATACTCCTTCAGTTCAGGTGCTGACTCCATGTTCTTGATCTTCTCAATGTCAATACGCTCAATAAAGTCAAGAGCGTCCAAGGTCTCATCCTTCTTTAAATAGGAAATGAGTCGAATCGTTCGCCGCGGCCACAGCTTATGGTAACGAATGGCGAAGTTTTTCGCGGTGTGGCTCTTGCCGCTGCCGGACTTACCACCCACCATGATCACGTCTCGAGCCTTCTCAATATTGGTCGGCTCAAGTGCAAAGAACTCGCCCTCGGGAAGCTTAATGTCGCGCGTGGGCACCGTGCATCGCTGACTGGTATCCATCATTAAGCTCATGCCATCGTTCTGGGACGTTTTCGAGTGGATAATCGCCACCGGTTGGAAGGCCGGCTCCTTCGGATTAAACGTGCCAATCTTCAGCATCCTACCCGCTGCCTCTCACGTAAACCGACTGTAGACTTACTCAGCATAATTGTAAGCAGACTCTATACAATGGACGAGGCGCTTATGTTCTTTAGTAACTATCTGCCGCATGCCCAGAAGGATGCAGTGCCTCCATGCAAGCCGGACGCTCTTCGCAAGCTCGAGTTTCAGATTCTGTGGTGGTGCCTGAAGGTCTTCCTAGCATATGCTGTGGCGCGTGAGCTTCTCTTCATTCTGCTTCCGCGCCTGTCATCCTACATTAAGAAGTGCCTTTTGCGCTCTATGGGATCGAAGGAGGATACCATCGTCGAAGCCATTGCAACTGCCACGGAGGCGGCTGCTGAGGAGTTCATTGAGAAGGCCGTTGGTGCGATTCCGTCTGCAAGCAGCGTCTGCGAGGCCGTGGGTGACATTGCAGAGGATGTAGCAGAGGTTGTGGATGATGCTGCAGAGGCTGTTGGGGGTCTTGCGTCGGGTCTGGTCGAGGGTCTAGCAACAGCGGGGTTGGAGTCTTTGGACGATCTGAGCGACGCCCTGTCTCGCCCCGTCGACAGTGTCAAAACTAAAGAGGAGAAGGAGATCGTTTAAACACAGTAAGCCTCCGTCATCCCACGCGCCTACAAAATGTCGATCCGCGTAGAGATTCCTAGCTCCAATGTCTTCATCGGCACCTCTGCGGACATTACGCGCGTTGCTAGCCTCTCCCATGTCCGCGTGCACGATGCGCAGCGCCGCGCGTGGACAGAGCTTCTGAAGACGGTCATGTCAGAGACCTTCTTGAGCGCAGTCATGAAGAATGATTCCTTCTTTGCTCTGTTCAAGTTTGATATTGGAAGCAAGGAGGCGCCGGAGGAGTGCAACGGCGTGGCGGCGTACCAGAACCTGTCGCAGCTGCGCGACCTCCACGTGCCGGCGCGCCTCACGCCGTGGCAGATGCGCGTGGAGTTTGCGCCCAAGGCTCTGAGCCTCATGATCACCATCCCTCTCTTTATGGAGAAGGAGCTCTCAGATCTGTTTGCGGCGGCGCAGTGGAAGTTCTGGCTCACGGAGACCGGCTTCTGCATCACGCCGCTGCCGCTCTTTCTGGAGCTGGAGGGCCATTCCATCATGTTCAAGGCGTGGCAGGACGCGCGCGATTTCCGCGGCTCTGGCTTCTCGGACTTCCCTACAGAGGACGCAGCGGATCTGAGCGACATGCCGCCTTTGGAGGATGCACACCTTCTTCCTACGGGCCTGCTCAACGCCGCGGCGCCGCCGGCGCGCGCTCCTCAGCCGTCAAAGGCAGTAAAGTCCACGGCAGACAATCGCACCTCATTCCGCATGGCATCCATGGGTTCCGAGGACACACAGGCAGCGGGTGGGTCCAATGCTGCGGCGGCCACGGCGTCTGCGGCGGGGGCGGCGTCTGCGGCGGGAGGTGGAGGGCCGGGCGTGGCGCGGGCGTGGGGCAGCGGTGGTGCCAGTGAGTAGGAACCGCCCTTGACTTGAAGGAACGCCCTGAAGGCAGCCGAGTAGTACGCAACATCTTGCACGTTGTCAGATTTAACAGCCTCGCGTAGCCACCCCTGTATACGCGTCAGTGCTTCGTCGAACCGACCGTTGTCCTTGAACTCGTTTGCAACTTCAAGAAGTGTCTTTTGCTTGCAAGGGGTGCGAATCGAAAGCGGGGTCGGGCGAAACTTGCCGCGCGTTGGCGGCCTTCGAGGCGGCAGAGGTATGATAAAACTTGACATTTACCATGCCGCGCCACAAGCCTGCTAAGATTGTGCGCAAGCCTCCCTTTGCTAGCAACCCTCACACAAGTTCTGCTAGCAACGTTCCTAGCAACGTACCCGTCTGTGTCTACCAGCAGCGCCTCTTTGATGAAAGCAACCTTGCGTACCTCATGGATCTTCACGACGCAATTGAGACCGCAAAAGTAAAGCGCGACACATGCGTAGCCGTTGAAGACTATGAGGGTGTGTTGCGCTACGAGGCGCAGCGCAATGAGTATATAACAGACTTACACGTCCTTTTGACCAGCATGAAACGTTAGGAGCCTACTATCAGTCAAAATGGATGGCCAAGAGTACTATGATCACTGCATGAAGACAATCTCTTATAAGCTTACCCAGTTGATTCGCGACGTCAACCAAGGACAGTCCCATTTACAGGATGGCAGGAATCCAGGAGCACTTAACTTACCGGAAGTTGAAAATTACATTAAGACTGTATTTTCAGGCGACGATAACGACTTAAGCGCTACACCCAGTGATTACATGGCAACGTTAAACGATGCCGGGAAAAAGCAAGTCGCGAAGGATCGTAAAAGTTCAATGAAGTGGATTGCTGACATAAAGAAAAATGTATTACAGACGTACAACCAATTCCACTACGGTGCTTATAACGTTCTTGATATGGATGCTGCCGATGGAAACCAAAGCGACGACAATGCAGACAACGACATTCAAGGCATGGGCTTACCTGAAGTAGACAGCGAGTCTGATACAGGCAGCGGCTTACCCGATCGTGGCTCCATGTTCCACGCTGGTCTCAACCGACTCTATGGGGGAGCCAATCCTTCGCCTCTTGCGTTAAGGCTTAAACAAATCACCGACAAGTGGTCTGCGCGTATGCGAGAGGCGCACGTACCGTATGAGGAGTTGTTCCGTGAAATGAGACGTCAGATTTCTGTATATGAACAACGAATTCAACAGCTTCAAGCAGCAAATTCCGGGCAGATCAACAATCCACTTGCTTCTCCAAATCCATGGGCAGCAAACGAAGTCAGAGATCTTGCTCAAAAGATAGACTATAACAATGCTGTAATGGAGGCTGCTGATAATGAATATACAGGAATTAAATACAACCTGCGAGAACAGCAGGATGCGGAAGTAGCAGCCTTGGAGATTGAACTGCAAGACCCCAGCCATTCATTGTATTCAAATTCTCGACGAATGCGACGTGGTGATATGTCATAAGGCCACAATGGACATGACACCTACTGATTCTAGGAGCGGTCTACCTGATCGTGGCTCCATGTTCCACGCTGGCCTCAATCGACTCTATGGCTGCGGCAACACATCCGGACGCCCATCTGTTGAGGAGGAGCAGTTAAGAGAGTTTGATCGTTTTCGCCAGGAACGTAGGGAAAGTATGCAGCGAAGATACGGGGCTTTTGTTACAGCGCTCGATAGAAATCGTCGCGGGTTTCCGGAATATGCTGACCAGTTTGATCTGTATGAGGCTACGGCGGCTGATCTTTACAACAACTACATGGAAGAGCTTCCTTCGTTTACGGTTGCAACCCAATATGAGTTTGAAAGGATGCACCAAAGGACACTTATGGGTATGAACCAACTCACCAACACAATTGTTCATTTTATTGTTAGGGTTGCCGGGCCTGCTAAACAAGATCGGCAGGCTGAGCGCGACAGGCGTGCTGCTCCAGGCTACGTACCAGAAGACGAATCAAATCGCATTTCCGGCGCGGGCTACAATGGAGGACTCTAAAATGACTGACGGTCTAACCACATCGACTCTCAGTCAGCCACTCATCAAGTCTCTGCGCGACACAGTCCTGTGTGCAATGGAGACAATGGTTCCCTTTTTGCAAGCAGAGCTCAAGCGCAGGACTGGCTCTGAGGTTACAAGCTTCTCCAACTTTTGGGACTTGGAGATTGCTGTGAGTGACCCCCTCCTCTCAACCAACTGCCCTCCTTTAGCAACTAACGACATGGTGGTGTTCATTAAGTTCAAGGAGAAGATGATGCTGGATAACATTCCGCGCACGCCACGCAACGTCCTTATCCCTGTGTGCATCACTCCGTGTCCTGGTGTGTTTCCCTTTGTGGCGGCGCGCATTTGGGAGCTCTACTCGCCGCGGTGGGAGCATGAGGATATGATTACAACAGACCCTGCCACGATTATTTACCTGAAGGCGGAGGTTCTAAAGCACCTGCAGACTGTGGTGGTGGAGGCGGCGCAGAAGGCGCTACAGGAGCGCAAGGCAGCGGACCCGGTAGCGGAGGAGACACTGGAGTAAGGGGATGTTCCTTTTCAAACACAAACATGCCGCGCTGTTTAAGCTCCCATAAAAGCAAATCAAACTCCTGAAGCTTATCTAGTCCATGTTCCTTCATAAAGGCTTTGTGGCGTGCCTTGTTGCGAACCTTTTGTTCGGGTGTTTCTTTCCCTAAACGCTCTGCCCAGTAATCTTCAAGCTCTTGTGCCATTGAAGCTTACAATGTCTGACCAGGGCTCTTCGTTGGTAAATGGTGGTATTGCATCAGCAATTACAGTCGCGACTCTTGTTGTGGTGCGAGTCCTTTACCCTATGTTTAATGCAGCCAACCATAAACGTATCCGTACGGTGTGTTGTGGCAGCAGCTGTGTTAGCAGTTTTGACGTGGAGGAGACAACCCCGCAGGCCCGTGCAGCCCCTACGGACGTCGAGAATCCGCGTGTAGTCGTTGAAAACAGCGTGGGCTTACACGCGGAAAAGGTTTCCGAAAGTGCACGCAAACTATCCCTTCGCGATGTTGCTAGCAAAGTCTCTGTTAGCAAACTTGATACCAAGGGTGGATAGCCAACCCCGCTTTCCCGACCCCGGTTTTCGCCAGGCTACGCGACGCCCCGGCGGCGCCGCTCACTTTTAATTCACAACTCGTTTTCAGACTTCCCACGCCCGTCATCTGACTTCTGTACACACTGCTAGCAAAACCCTTCCTAACAAAAAAATTCCAAGATGCCGTTCTACGCGCAGGTGGTTGCGGCCATGCCTACTAGCAGCGTGCAGTGGCGCCAGCAGATCAACCTCAAGGCGCCCAACAAGGATGACAAGCTTGGCTACATTGACCCCATCAACCGCGGCACCACCTTCCGCGTTGTTGCGGCGACCGAGGAGCCCCTGGTCATCAAGGGCGTGCGCACGCCGTTCGACTGCTTCAACGTGGCGGACTGCATCAACAAGGGCCGCGGCAAGCTGACCGTGCGCGTGCAGCTGAACAAGTCGCTGTGGGAGTCGCTGCACCACATGGACACTGTGTTCGCGGAGTTCCTGGTGACGCACCGCCAGAAGCTGTTCAGCGCCTCGGATGCGGACTACATTGGCCGCGACAATTCCGCCATCAAGCTCAAGATGAAGTGCGCGGCGCCTCTCAATATCGACGGCACGCCGCAGTACGACGGCTTCGTGACGGTGCGCATCA
>TARA_R110000868_G_scaffold298978_1_pt1 | contig 19712 bp, 19 predicted proteins | sample TARA_R110000868 | Tara Oceans TARA_R110000868 (sample SAMEA4397489) | marine metagenome | biome: Polar Biome; feature: [SRF] surface water layer (ENVO:00010504); material: water (ENVO:00002006), including particulate matter (ENVO:01000060) such as... | depth 5 m | reverse complement strand
AATCTAAAAGATTACCGTTCGCATATTGATGCGAAGACTAAAGATCAGATCATTGTTGAGTATGCTCCTTTGATTAAATTTATTGCTCAAAAGATTGCATCAAGATTGCCATCAAATATTGAGCTAGATGACCTTATTTCTTGTGGTGTTATTGGACTAATGGATGCGATCGATAAATTCGATCCAACTCGCGATAACAAATTTAAAACTTACGCTGAATTTAGAATTCGTGGTGCTATTCTTGATGAACTTCGTGCACAAGACTGGGTTCCACGTTCTGTTCGTGAAAAAGCAAAAACTGTAGAAAAAGCATATGCAAAACTTGAATCAGAACTGGGTCGCCCGGCAACTGATGAAGAAATGTGTGAAGAGTTAAGCTGCACGCAAGAAGAATTCCATGATCTACTTAACAAAAGTAAATCTGTTTCTCTTCTTAATATCGATGACAGTGCAACATTTAATCGTGGTGATAAGAAGCTTATGGCCGGCCTTATGGAAGACAGCCGTACTTCAAATCCATTCACAATGGTTTCGCATAAAAACTTACGCGATAAAATTAAAGAAGGAATTAAGGGCTTGCCAGAAAAGCAACGCTTGGTTTTGTCTCTTTATTATTTTGAAGATTTAAACTTAAAAGAAATTGGCTCAGTATTAGATGTAACAGAAAGTCGTGTTTCACAGCTTCATACTCAGGCGATTATGAAACTTAAAACAAAGCTTCGCACTGTTATTGATTCTCCTGAGGATCTTGCCAGCTAGTTAAGGGAGGCGCTTTGGAAGAAACACATCGTGATCTTCGTCGCGCCTACGGCGAGAGTTTAAGACATTTAGACGATCTTAGAAGTTTAGGTGGTGCTAATATTGCGCCTATTGCTGGACAAATACAGTATCACCTAGCCTCTATGCTTGATGTGGCCCAATCAGCCGAACCACTTGCTAAAGAATTGCCACAGCTTTTCAAAATATTTAAAAATCAACTCATCAATAATCTCTATAACCAGTTTAAGCCTGGAGATGGGGTCGCAACCATCTCTCATTTTTTCAATCCACAAGCAGGGCTTAGAGTTTGGGAAAAATTCTTAACCCATGATCAAAGCTTATATTCACTGGCTAAGGCGTTTAATCCGTCTAGACTTAGCTTAAGTTTAGAAGGCGACGGCTTCATCCTGGGGCTTGAGACTAGTGAGCCTGAAGATATTAGCGAAGCGAGAAAGTTGGCCTACAGATTCACTCAAGATTTATGGCAAGAAAATGCACTCTTAACGTATCGTGTGTCTGAGCAAAATTCTCGGCCTTGGCTTGAAATTGATATTCGATTTGCAGAACTAAGTGCAAAAGATCTCTTTTTAACCGTTGGCGATTTAGCCTTTGATCCGCTATTTGTGAACTATATGGTTTCTCGCAAAGATCTTGAACTTATTGGCGATCACCATATTGTCTCAATCAGTGAAAGTGCAGTGGTGAACCTGCATCATAGTATTCCTGAGCAAGATACTTGTGAACAAACATTTATCCATTTGCCCTTCCTCTTTCGTCCTCTCTCCCTCATAATATCAGGTAGGGGAATGCTGCAAGCAAAGCACGCGAAGTATTCACGTGTTGAGCTGTTTGATCTCTTTCGTTAAACAACCCCCTTAGACTTCAGGATGAGGTTTTTCATATGTCCACTCGCACTGGTAAATCTGTTCAATTTTACTACGTATCAATACTTTTTGTGACGATGTTGGCATTAGTCGCTGGTTCATGGTGGTTTTGGTCTAAAGGACCTTCACATGGATCAAAAGTGGCTGAAGTCTTTGAGGCCGGACTGATGATGGATCGCTTGAGCGATTCAAAAAATATTAATGAAGTTGAAATGCTTGTTGCCTCAGATCAAGTTCGCCAGGCAGTCAAAAAATTAGCAGCGCTGGAGTCTGATGCTCAAACGATTTCAAGAGTCGCAGACGTAGATCCTAGTCTAAAATTAAAAGAAAGCTCGGAAAAATTACGCGAACAGATGCATAAGCTGATTGAGTATCCAGAACTTTCTTCAATCTTTTTAGTTCTTGCTAATAAAATGTCGACTTTCGAAAATTTTGTTGTTCAAAATCAGTGGCGTACACTGACTAGGCTCTCTCGTCGTGTTAACGCCAGACTTGAGCCGGCCAAGCTGCGCTCTCCAGGATTTTTTCAGTATTCAAAATTAGTTCAAACAGTTGGTGGAGTAAGAGAAGACGTTTCACAGATGAAACAAGTGACAACTGGCTCTGTGCTTTCACAAAATGATAAAAACTCAATTCTTAATCGCTTATCTACTATGGATAGTGAATTAGATATGCTGGGCAAGTATGTTGATAGCTATCAAACATTTATGCCAGCATTTACGACTTATAAAAATGAATGGAATCTTTGGACGACACAAGCGTCACCAAGTCTTGCGAAACTACGTTTAGAGCAAGAGAGAGTGTCTCAGTGGATTCTTTATGGCGTGATTGGTCTCTTTAGTTTCTTAATGTGCGCTGCCGTTGTGGGAGTTACTCTCAATCGTCGTGAGAATAAAAAAGCTTCTAAAGCTTGGGAACATGAAACAGTTCAACTTCTTCGCGATCGCCTTCTTCCAACTGATGGAAGTGAAAGTAAGAAGTGGAGTAGAGACTTTGCACTTGAGTTCTCAAAGTACCGTGAATACGTTCACAAGCGCATGAGCTTTGGCACCATCTTTCAAGAGGCCACGCCTTTTGGAGCCTTTCTTTTAGACTCTAATCTAGGACTGGTGTGGGCCAATAATCTCTTTTGGAAGTGTTGGAATCTTGAAACACAAAATGAAAGCGAAAGTAATGTTTCTTGGGATTACCTACAAGGCTTCACCAATCTGGGGGAAGACGATCCAGTTCTTTTGGCATTAAAGCAGGGAATTGCAGGAATCTATCAAATCCAAATTAAAGCTCAAGGACAAGAAGAAACAGCGCCGTACGAAATGTATGTTTCGCCAGTGGATTATGCTGGTCAAAAGCGCGTCATGATTTTTCTCTATCCTCTTCATACGGTTGAAGAGAGTTTGGCCCAGCAAACCAAGTCAGTTGTTGGTCCCGCTATTAAAGCTCTCGAGTCTATTGCTGCCCGCGAGTTCGAAGGCGAAGGAAAAACAAGATTAGAGTCTCAGTTTGTAAGTGCAGGTATCGAAGACTTATTTGGTCAGTTTGATCAGTTTAATATGAATTTAAGCGATAGAATTGAGTCTCTTGAAGGAGAAATTGCTTACCTTCGTTCTGAACTTGATAGCTCTAGAGGATTAGTTCAAACGGCAAAAGAAAAATCAATTGATAGTGTCGCCACCATCGACCAGGCAGTGAACTCATTTGAAAAAGTGAAAGATTCACTCATTTCATCGATCGATTATCGCTATGAGCTTGAGCGCCTTTACTCTGACACAGTCACTACCGCTAAGGCCTTGTTTAAGGATGAAGAGCAGCTTCTAAACGGTGCAATGAGTGTTAATGAATTACTTGGTGAAAACCAAAAGGCAACAACATCAGTGGCGAAAGTTCGCGAACAACTTCGCGATATTAAAACTCAGTTTGATGAAGGTCGTTCGCGTCTAAGTCAAAGTGTTGATCAAGCTCTTGTTTTCGCTAAGCGCGATGAGTCTGGCGGGTCGTTCGAAGCACCTCTTCATAAAATTCGAGGAGAGGCCAGAGCATTTGATCAAGCACAGACAGGACTTGGACAGGCGCTAAAGTCTCTTGATGTCTCACTTTCAAAAATGGAAATGATTCTAGACGATCATAAGGCCCCAGACTTTAGCGGACTTAAGCGCAACTTTGAAGAAGCCAGAGCACGTATCGAGAGCGATATGTTTAAAGTTGGAAAACTTGGTCGCGAAGGTGAAATGACTGATGAGCGAGTGGTTGGTTCACTTAAAACATTATTCGCTGACTTTCAAAAATCGAGGGCAACACTGTTGGCCTTAAAAAAGACTGTTTCTGTTAGTAAGTCAAACACTGAAGTTAAGCCTGAAGTATCAGTTACTCAATAAGTTCTTAATAAAGATTGAGACGGAGTGATTAAGCTCCGTCTTTGTCTTTGAATTATCAATAATCTCATCACTTTCAGATTTTTTCTTATCAATATCCCACTGACGATCAAGCATCTTAAGCGCCAGTTCATGTGTGATCCCGTCGCGCTGGATAAGACGTGCAATTTGTACTTCTTTTGGGCACCAAACACAGACTTTATGATCGACTAAAGGCGCTAGTTTTTTTTCAAAAAGTAGAGGAACATCGTAAATAATGAAGTCTTGCTTCGATTGAAGCTGAGTTTTATAAGTCTGATTAAAAGCACTTGGCATTTGTGCATAAATTAATTTTTCAATTTTTGACTGGATCGCCGTACTGGAAAAAAAGACTTCTCTAAGTTTCTTGAAATCGATAGCGCCAGCTGTGATGGTTTCAGGTGCAAGAGCAGAAATGTGCTCAATGATATCTTCTTGGCGATAAATTGATTTTACCAAAAGATCAGCATCTATGATTGAAAGACCATGGGTTCTTAGAATTTGGCTGACAGACGATTTGCCGCTTGCGATTCCTCCGGTTAAACCAATCACGGGCACCGGCATTTGATAAAGCCTGTCCTCTTGCTTGAGCTTGTTGAGTGTAGGGTTAAGCTTTAACAATTTATTTTTCCTCGGCCTTGGCGCGGTTCCAATAATGATCCAATTGCATCTGATCAAAGTCGCTAAAGTTTTTTCCTTCACTGGTGATCATATCTTCAATGCGATTAAAGCGGCGAACGAATTTCTTATTGGCATCTCTAAGGGCCAGCTCTGGATCGATGTCTAAATGTCTGGCGAGTTGAGCGACTGAAAAGAGAAAGTCTCCAATTTCTTCCTTCGCTCTTTCTTTATTGATTTTAGTGGCAACAAGTTCTTCTTTGAGTTCTTGCCACTCTTCTTCAACTTTATAGGAAACCTGAGCGGCGTCATCCCAATCAAAATTTAGCTCTTTTGTTTTGGCACCTATTTCAAAGCTGGAAGTGAGGGCCGGTGCTGCCAAGTGACCTTGATGGATCTCGTGCTTCTTCTTTTTGTTTTCGGCCTTAAGTTCTTGCCATTTCTTAGTCACTTCATCTGCAGTTTTAGCATCCCCGTCAGCAAAGACATGGGGATGGCGATGGATCATTTTATCTGCTAATTTTTTGGCCACTGATTCAAAAGTAAACTTGTTGTTCTCGCTGGCCAGTTGAGAGTGCAGCATAACTTGTAAGAGTACATCGCCAAGCTCTTCTTCCATTTCATTGAAGTCGCCATCTTCGACCGACTGCATGAATTCGTAGGACTCTTCGATTAAATAGGGCAGAAGTGACTGATGAGTCTGCTTAAGATCCCAAGGACAGCCATTTTGTGGATGTCGCAGCTTAGCAACAACATCTTTTAATCGTGTGATCTGTTCATTCATAAGAGTTCCTTTGCCCAAAACCTAGTCTTTCCGTTATGATAAGCGACATGCAAATGGATACCATAGCTTCAAAGACATCTAAAACCTTACTCAATTTTAACGCGAGTGTTAAGCTCTCGGCGAGTGAGAAGAATCGCCTAAAAAAGGCTATTGTGGCGGCTTTGGACGTTTGTGGTGAGTTCGCCCTTAAAAATGGCAAGCGCCACGGTCTGGGTCTTGGCGGTGTGAGTTCGCTGCAATTGAGTATGAATCTGTGCGGTACGGCTAAGATTAAAAGTCTTAATAAGGCTTGGCGAAACAAAGACTACGCCACTGATGTTTTAAGCTTTCCGGTTCATGATGATCTGCGCGGCAATGAATTTCCTTTGCCGCCTGAACTAGAGCTTGGTGATTTATTCGTTTGTCACCAAATTGCTATTAAGCAGGCTAAAGAATATGAAGTGAGCTGGGAGCAAGAAATTGTTCACCTTTATATACACGGTTTTTTGCACCTTTTAGGTTTTGATCACGAGCTCTCACATGACGAGGAAGTGATCATGCAAAAACATGAACAGAACTTAGTAAAGAAAGCCTATCAATTAATAGGCTGGGGGAAAAATGGACAATACAGTTAAAATTAGACTGGATGAGCTGCGCTCAGAACTCAGGGACTACGAAGATCGCTTGGAGGATCTGCGGAGGTCGCTTTGACGTTGCTAGAAAATCTAATCGCTTAAAAGAAATTAGCGAAATGGAAGCCCTTGAAGGCTTTTGGGAAGATGCCGATCATGCTTCCAAAATTCAAAAAGAAAAATCAGTTTTAAACGATGTTGTCGAAACCTACGAAGATCTTAAAACGGCCTACGATGAATTCGAAGTCTTGGTTGAATTTGCAGGGCAAGGGGATGACTCTTCGGCCACAGAGGCAATCGGCGTCGCTGAGAGCTTTCTAAAAATGTTCGCCAAGGCAGAACAGAAAGTACTTCTTTCGGGTGAGCAAGACTCCAATAACGCAATTGTCAGTATTAATGCAGGCGCCGGTGGAACTGAGTCATGTGATTGGGCCAGTATGCTCGAGCGCATGGTGATTCATTGGTCAGAACATAAAAAATTTAAATTAACCATGATGGATGAGCAGCCAGGTGATTCGGCCGGGATTAAAAGCGCCACTATTTTGGTTGAAGGCAACTTCGCCTATGGACAGCTTAAGAGTGAAAGCGGTGTTCATCGCCTAGTGCGAATTTCGCCTTTTGATTCGCAAGCTAGACGTCATACTTCCTTTGCCTCTATTTATGTAACGCCCGAAGTTGACGACACGATTAATATTGAAATTCTTGATAAAGATATTCGTATCGACGTGTTTAGATCATCCGGTGCCGGTGGTCAGTCGGTGAACACCACAGACTCGGCAGTGCGAATTACTCATATTCCAACCAATATCGTAGTCAACTGTCAGGCAGAGCGTTCTCAGTTAAAAAACAAAGAGCGCGCCATGGGTGTTTTGAAATCCAGACTCTTTGATCTCGAGATGGCCAAACGTCGTGAAAAACTCGATGAGGCCGAAGCTGGTAAAAAAGAGATTGGTTGGGGGGCGCAGATTCGCTCCTACGTACTCCATCCCTATAAGATGGTGAAAGATCATCGCACCGGCTTTGAAAGCTCTAACACCGACAAAGTCTTAAACGGTCATATCGATGGCTTTATGGATGCATTCTTGCGCTGGAGTGTGAGCGGAGAAACTATTCGCGATGACGGTGAGCTAGAGTGATTAACTTACTTAAAATTCTTCTCTCCGGAAAAGCCTCATTAAAGTTTGCGGTGGGTGTGATTTTAGGTTTGGCCTTCTCCATGGCGGTGATTTTGTCCACCATCGGTCTGATGGATGGTTTTGAACAAACCATGCGACAAGGCTTACGAAAAAGTATTGGTGATTTTGCCATCCATTCGCGTGATGGATTTTTTAGCGCGGATGATGAGCTGATAAATACATTGCAAGATGTGGGAGCAGAGTCCTTTGCTGGAGTTTTGCAGCTTGAAGCCTTTGCATTATCAAATGGGGTTGGGCGCGGTGTTTTAGTTCGCGGAGTAGAGAGTGAAAGCTTTACCAAGGTAACTAGCCTGCAAATGCCGAAACTTTCTAATACTCTTATTCTAGGTTCAGTTTTAAGTGATTTGTTGTCGTTAAAAAGTGGCGACGATATCGTTTTATCATTTGCTCAAGGAAATAACTCATCCTCAGCCTTGCCAACACTTCAAGCCTTTAGCGTTGGCGGCTCAGTTCATCATGGTATTTATCAAAAAGATGAGCGCTTCACCTATGCCGATTTAAATTTTTTACAAGAAACACTCGGGCTTGGAAAAGTTGTAAATTCGATGTTGGTTAAGTTGGATGATAAAGCCGATCAAGCTCAAGTTGAGTCAGCGCTTGAAAGCCTAAGGTCCAGTATTGGTGCCAATTATATCATTCGTCCTTATTGGTCGGAGTTTAGGTCATTATTACAAGCGGTGAAAGCTGAAAAGGTAATGATTGGCCTCGTTCTTCAGGTCATCGTTGTTATCGCGATTATTAATGCTGCGGCTTTTATCATTTTTCTTTCGGAGAGTCGTTCACAGGAACTCTTTTTATTTAAAGCGCTAGGTATGTCTCAAAATAAACTTGCAAGAGGCATGAAGATTTTAGTCGGCCTGCTATGGCTTATATCCTGTTTGCTTGCGATCGTGATGGAGCAATTTTTTAGTTGGTTGATTACTCACTATGGCTCAAGCTTCCTTCCTGGTGACATTTATTATGTGGCTTCGATTGAGCCACTCTTGGTCTGGAGCGATTATGTCATGGTCGCACTTGGCGCTTTGTTTTGGATTGCCGTCATACTTAGCTTTTCACTCAGACAACTTAGAAACAGTCCTATACTTCAAGGACTGCGAAAGGAGTTCTCCTAATGACTACGCCTCATATTCAAATTCAAGCAGCGGCCAAGCACTATGGAAAAGTGAAGGCACTGGATAATGCGAGTGTTAGCTTTGAGCAAGCTGGTCAGTACGCGCTGACTGGAGCATCAGGTTCTGGTAAGTCGACTCTTTTATATTTGATTGGTGGACTCGATCGCGCAGATCAAGGTCAGGTCATGGTGGCCGGTCGTGACTTGAAGGCTTATAGCGACGAAGAGTTAGCAAAATATCGGGCGACAGAAGTTGGCTTCGTTTTTCAGTTTCACTTCTTATTAAATTCACTCAATTGCTTAGATAATATTTTATTGCCGGCTAAAATTTCGGGCATCTCGCTTAAAGAAATTAAGGCTCGAGTATTCGATCTTGCGACTAAACTAGGCGTTTCAGGTTTACTTGAAAAATTTCCGTATCAACTCTCAGGTGGTGAGCAGCAACGCATTAATATTATCCGCGCCTTGTCGCTCAAGCCGAAATTGCTTTTATGTGATGAACCAACGGGTAATTTAGACTCGGCCAATACGGAAATCGTGATTAATCTTCTGAGTGAATTAGCAAAGCAAGAAGGATCAACATTGATCGTCGTGACTCATGATCAGAGCGTTGCGGCGCGTTTTTCTTTCCAAGTGAAGATGAGAGATGGTCAAATTCTTCAATGACCTCAAGTGTTAAAAAGAGGGAAAATCCTTTAAACTTCGTAGGCTTCCTGCTACTTTTTCAAAACTAGACTCGTTTCATCAGTCGTTGACTATTTTGAGGACTAAACGCAATGCCATATAAGGGCCGAATTGGCGTCATTTTAAAGCCAATTTCAATCCTCTGTGCTTTTTTCTTGTTCGCCACTATCAATACGGTAATGGCGCAGTCTTCTAATATTCAAGATCTTGGTCCAAGAAAAAATCTATTTAAAATTGATGGTATTGAAGTTCAAGGCCTTAAAAAAGTTGAGCGCGAAGCTGTGCTTGAAAAAATCAGTGCCAGAAAAGGTATGCGCTTAGATAATTACTTACTTAAGCGTGATCTCGAAAAAATCTACGCCATGAAATTTTTCGAGACTGTTGAAGCCCATCAGGAAAAAAAAGGTAAGCGCGACATACTGGTGTTTAAAGTTCGCGAAAAACCAATCATTACCAAAATCACATACAAGGGTAATGATGAGCTGTCCGAAGATGACTTCAAGGATAAAGTAAAAACGAAGCCCTTTGCGATCCTCGATGTCAGTACTTTGCAAAGTGACGTGATCTCGCTGCAAAAGCTCTATGAAGAAAAAGGTTATTACCTAGCCTCAGTTCAATTCGACGTGGTTAGGTTAAATAATGAAAACGTCGAGATCGTTTATAATATTAAGGAATACGATAAAGTTCGCGTTAAAAAAGTCGGCTTTCTAGGCAATAAAGCATTCAGTGACTCTCAACTTAAAGACATCATGGAAACTCGCGAAGAGAGTTATTTCTCTTGGATGTCTGGTTCAGGAAATTTCAAAGAGTTTAACTTTCAAACAGATATTGAACGCTTAAAGTATTTCTACAAGACGAAAGGTTATCTACAAATCAACGTCGGAACGCCAGAGATCACTGTTTCTGAAGATAAGAAATGGGTTTTTATTACGATTAAAGTTCAAGAAGGACCGCAGTTCACAGTCAATCGCGTGAAATTTGTGGGTGAAGTGCTTTTCCCTGAAGGTGATCTAAGAGAAAAGGTGAAGCTTAAAGATGGCGCCACTTATTCCGAAGAACTTTTGCGCCAAGACATCCAGCTCCTAACTGAAATGTATCAAGATGAAGGTTATGCCTTTGCCAACGTTCTTCGTACGCTTGAAGTTGTCCCTGGTGAAAACAAGGTCGACGTCGAATTCTCCTTTGAAAAAGGTAAAATTGCTTATTTCGGTAAAATTATCGTTAAAGGTAATACCAAGACGCGCGATAAAGTTGTCCGACGTGAACTTAAAATTCGTGAAGGAGTTCGCTTCTCGGGAACGGCCCTTCGTGAATCAAAAGAAAATGTGAATCGTCTAGGCTTCTTTGAGCAAGGCAGTGTCGTGTTTACGACAGTGACTCCTCCGGGCAAGGACGATGTCCTTGATGTTGAAATCTCAGTAAAAGAAAGAAACACGGGGCAAATCTCACTTGGCGCCGGTTACTCAACGGCTACTGGTGGTTTTCTTCAGGCATCGATTGCTCAGAATAACTTTAGAGGACTTGGACAAAATCTTTCATTCAGTTTGTCTTTGGCCGATACCAATCAGACGTTTAACGTTGGTTTCACTGAGCCTTACTTATTCGATACCAAGTGGACGGCCGGCTTTGATATCTTTAGAACGAATAATACGACTTCAGATAGCTTTAGTTATAAAAGAAAAGGCTTTGATATCAGAGTTGGATATCCAATCTTTGATTACACTCGCTTATTCTTAACTTATAAACTTGAAGACACTCAAATTAGTGCACTTGAAGATCCAACCATTGATCCAGAAGTGGAAAATGGGATTGCCTCATCGGTCAGAACAACACTACTTAGAGATAAAAGAAATAATACCTTTGAACCTACTGAGGGTTATTACTTATCGGCTTCAACCGAGTATGCCGGTGTTGGTGGCGATAAGAAGTGGTGGCTTAATGAAGTTGATGGGCGCCATTATTGGAACTTGGTTGGAGATCTAGTTTTTAGATCACGTCTCTATGCCGCCAAGCTTGAGCGCGTAGGTAATCAAAAGATACCTCGTACAGAAAAACTAACTCTCGGTGGGGCTCGTAACCTTCGTGGTTATGATTATGAAGCGATCGGGCCTAAGCGCAGTGTCACTAATGTTTCTACTGGTAAGCTCGAGACGTTTAACGCGGGCGCTCTGTTCGCTACCTATACAACGTTTGAATTTGAACACCCATTAGCTAGGGAAGCTGGGCTTAAGTGGGTTGTGTTCTTCGATGCAGGGGATGCCGGGAAAATTGACCAAATTGATCTGAAACTCGATTATGGATTTGGCTTTCGCTGGTTCTCTCCAATTGGTGTGCTTAGATTTGAGTTTGGTTACCCGATTAACCCATCTGGGGAAGATGCTGGTAGCCAATTCCACTTCGATATTGGACAATTATTCTAATTTGAAGCGGACTTTATAAGTCATTAGTGGAGTAATATATGAAATTGATTTCAGTACTAGTTTTGGCATTAACTCTTGGCGCACCATCGGCCCATGCCCTTATTCTTGGTAAAGTTGATATTCAAAAAGTTTTGCTTTCAGTGAAACAAGGTCAAAAAGTTCGTGAAGAACTAAAAAAAGAATTTGATAAGAAGCAAGGCACTCTTCAAAAAGAAGAGACCACCATTCGTAAGATGCAGGAAGACTTTCAAAAGCAAGGCGTTGTCATGAACGACAAAGCTAAAGCAAAGAAAGAACAAGAAATTCAAGAAAAAATCATTCAACTTCAACAAAAGTCGATGAGCTACCAAAAAGAAATTCAAGAGATGGAAAACAAGCTTAAAAAACCAATTCTTGATCGTGTCAAAGAAGTGATCGACACAGTCTCTAAGACTGCTGCAGTTGATATGACTTATGAGTCATCAACAGCTCCAATTGTTTACGCAAAAGATGAAAAAGATCTTACTGATGACGTTATTAAGGCTTACGACAAAAAGTTTAAATAAGTCGTTAAGTATTGACCGTGAAGCTGAGGGAACGGTTATCCGTTCCCTTTCGTTTATGGGATGTTCATGAATTATAATCAATTAATAAAATTAGATGATTCACTAGAACTCGTGTGTGCAGCTCCAAGCTCGCATGAAAGCGTTAGTACTATTAGTGACCTAGATTTTATGCAAGAAGATTGCATCGTTTTTTTAGGCGATAAGAAGTACCTCGAAAAATTTTTATCACTCTCAAGCAATGTGAAACCTCATGTGGTTGTGGCCAAAAAATTAGACGCAAATTTAGATAGGCTCAAAGGAAAATCACTTTCCGTTTGGAGCAGTGAAAAGCCTCATGTCAGTATTACAAAAATTTCAAAAGCTTTTTATCAAGAAAAAATTGAAGGCTTAAATTATTGGCATGACTCCAGACAAAATGGAGAAGCACAAGTTGATCCCACGAGCTTTATCGCCCAAGGCGTTTTTCTTGGCGAAGGTGTTCGCATCGGGGCAAATGTTAAGATCCACTCAGGCTGTGTCATTAGTGCAAAATGTGAAATCGAAGATGGCTCTGAAGTCTTTCCCAATTGTACGATTTATCCATTTACTAAAATTGGTAAAAACGTTCGCATTCATGCCGGATCAACAATCGGAGCAGACGGCTTTGGATACAATTTCGACAGTGGAGTTCACCATAAAATTTGGCATCTCGGAGGAGTCGTTATTGAAGACGATGTCGAGATCGGTGCTAACTCATGTGTTGATGCTGGAACTTTTTACGCTACAACAATTGGCGCTGGCTCCAAAATTGATAACCATGTTCAAGTTGGCCATAATTGTCTGATTGGCCGTGGTGTTATTATGTGCGGCCAAGTTGCTATTGCTGGTAGCGCTCGCATTGGTGATTATACCGTCATTGGTGGTAAGGCCGCTGTAGGCAATGGCGTTCACGTTGGAAATGCTTGTCAAATCGCCGGCAATGCTATGGTTACAGCAAACTTAGAAGATAAAGCGACAGTGGGCGGACATCCGGCCAGACCACTTAATGAATGGCTTAAGGGTGTAGCCTGGCTTCGAACTCAATCGCTTAAACCTAGAGGTAAGTAATGTTAGTGACTAAAGAAAATGTTTTCAAATTCTTACCCCATCGCGATCCCTTTCTTTTTATCGACTCGGTCGAAAAAGTTACTGCGCCAGAAGGAGCAGCAACTGATCGCCTTTTAAGCGTTAAAGAAGTGATTGGTGGAGTTGTTACGGCCAATTGGCATAGCGATATTAATCACCCCATCTTTGTCGGTCACTTTCCTGGACGACCAATTCTACCTGGAGTTGTACAAGTCGAGATGATGGCACAAGCGGCAAGCTTTACTTATTTTATGGTGCACGAAAATCCTTATGAGACCAATATGGATGTCGCTCTTCTTGGTGTTGATAAGGCGCGCTTTAGAAAGCCGATTTTGCCCGGCATGGATTTAATTATTACAACGACATGTACTAAAATTCGCGGCTCAATAAATAGCTTCGATGCAAAAATTCATGTTGGTTCAGAGTTAATGAGTGAGTGTTCAGTACTTGCTCAAATTGCATTATAAGGAAATACAATGAGTGTAAGCATTCATCCAACCGCGATTGTTTCAGGTGACGCTAAAATTGCTGAAAATGTCTCTATTGGACCATTTTCTATTATTGGGCCTAACGTCGAAATTATGGCCAATTGTAAAATCGGCGCACAAGTTCATATCGACGGTCACACCGTCATTGGCGAAAGTAATACCTTCGAATCTTTTTGTAGTATTGGAGCTCCCCCGCAAGATACTTCCTATAAAGGCGAGCCGACTAGAACAGTCATAGGCAGCGGGAATACATTTCGTGAATACGTCTCTATTCACCGCGGAACAATGAAAGATAATGGCATTACAAATGTCGGTAACAACTCTCTTTTTATGGCCTATGTTCATCTAGGTCATGATGTTCAGTTTGGCAGCAATTGTGTTGTCGCTAACTCAACCAACTTTGCAGGTCACGTTAAGGTCGGAGACAGAGTCATCATTGGTGGTGGATCGCAAATCAGTCAATTTGTTTCGATCGGACGTGGAGCCTATATCGGTGGTGCAACGGCCATCGATCGCGATATTCCAATTTTTTGTACAGCTTATGGTAATCGCGTAAAACTCAAAGGCGTTAATATTATCGGAATGAGACGTCAGGGCGTTGATAAACCAATGATCTCTGAAGTTTTAGATTTTTATAGAACGATGGAAGCCTCTGCGCTTTCACCTCGTGCCTTTGTTGAGCATGAAGAACATATGGCCGAGTTCGCAGGTAATGCTATCATCGCTGAAATGGTGGCTTTTATCCGCGTAAGTGAAGTCGGGATTGCACCATTCCTATGAGTAAAGTTAAAACTGCTCTTATTGGCTTTGGACATCTTGGACGTTTTCACGCCCAAAAGATTGCAGCCTGTGAAAATGCTGATTTTGTGGCCATCGTAGAGCCAACAGCTGCTGGACGTGAACGTGCTCACAGCGAGCATCCAAGTGTTGAAATTGTCGAAAGCTTAGAGAAACTCTCAAAACAAGCTTCGGCCGCGATTGTCGCCACTCCAACTTCCTATCATTTTGATATTTGCAAGAAGCTTATCGAGCGAGATATGCACGTTTTTTGTGAAAAGCCAGTTACAGATAAGTTGGAAGACTCGCTTAAGTTGCAAGAATTGGTGAAGACGAAAAAAATTGTTTTTCAAGTCGGCCACAGCGAACGCTGTCACGAAGCTTGGGAGAGACGTTCTGAGTTTTTAGAGTTTTTAACTCCAGGTTGTCACTTAACCCTTGATCGTTATGCCCCTTTTAAAGGACGTGCTACAGATGTGGATGTGGTGAATGATCTTATGATTCACGATCTCGATTTACTGCGCTTCTTATTAGGTAAAGACCCTGTGAGTGTCTCGGCCCATGGTTTTAAACAAAGAACCAAACACTGGGACCACGCAGTGGCCCATCTCGATTGGAGTGATGGGACAAGAGCCACGATCACAGTTGGTCGTGGTGAGGTCAATGAAGTGCGAAGCCTTAAGTCAGCATCAAGTGCTGGGGTCTGGCGCGTTGATTTGATGAAAAATGAAATTCAAACCGCCTACGCAGATGCAAGTGAAGTAAAGATTGAAGGCTATAATAAACGAGACCACCTCCTCTTAGAACAAGAAGCTTTTTATAATAGTATTCTATCGGGCAAGCCACCTATGGTAAGCTTGGAAGATGGTATTGCTGCAGTAAAGTTAATAGATGCGGTCTTACAATCCTTGGAATCTCATAAGACGGTTCAACTGCAATGAGTGAGCAATGCCTGCTTATAGCCGGTGAAAAATCTGGCGAGGAGCACGCACTGAGCTTCATAGAGGAGCTCAAGCAGTTAAAGCCCGAGCTTCACTTCTTTGGTGTCGGAGGTGATGAGCTTGAAAAATCTGGTATGGAACTGTGTTACCACTTAAAAGATTTTTCGAGCTTTGGATTCTCTGAAGTTGTGGGGAAAATCCCTTTTTACTTTAGGGCACTAAAGCATTTAGAAAATGAAGTAAAAAGGCGTCAGTGTAAAGTTGCTATTCTTATCGATTTTCAAGATTTCAACTTAAAGCTAGCAAAACGACTTAGGAAAAATGGAGTTAAAGTTCTTTACTACGTTGCTCCTCAGGCGTGGGCGTGGAAGGCCGGGCGAGCTCAAGTCTTAGAGGAAACCGTTCACACCTTATTTTCAATTTTGCCTTTTGAAAAAAAATGGTTTTCAGATCGAGGCGTTAAAAAAATAGTTTCTGTCCCTCATCCTTTATCGCTTCGCTATAAAGACGAGCTCTTAAAGATTAGTGAGAAACCTCACGAATTACTTAAGCAAAAATTGAAACTACTTATCTTACCTGGCAGTAGAAACGATGAAGTACGCTTTTTAATGCCGCAGTTTGAGCAAACAATTGTTAATCTAAGAAAACTGATAAAAACGCCAATCGAAGTTGGTCTCGTTCGCTCTAGTAATGTTAAAGAAGAGCTGTGGAAAATGTATGGCTCTCAAATTGACAGAGTTTGGCAAAATGAAGATTTGTCTAAGGCGCTGAGTTGGGCACATATGAGTCTTGCCGCTAGTGGGACAGTGACGTTGGCCGCAGGCCTTTTTCAAGTCCCTACTGTCGTAGCCTATCAAGGTTCCTTACTGAATCAGTATATCTTTGAGACTTTTGTCCGTTACGATAAACCAATTTCCTTGACCAATCTGATCCTTGGCGCACGGGTATTCCCAGAGTTTATCCAAGAGCGTGCGAGTGCTTTTAACATGACCGGCGCTTTGTTAGAATTAATGACGAATAAGCACGAGTATGACCGAGTTAAAAGTGAACTTTCAAGGCTTCCAGAACTCTTGGCCGGTGAAGACCAGCCAGCACATTTAATGCTTAAAGCTTTTGACGAAAAAAATGAGGCCTTTACGTGATGACATTAGGGCGATTTTTTCAATATTTCATTTCACCCCTCGCATTTTTGTGGGAAGGGTTTTATCGCGTCCGTAGATTTTTTTATACTTATGGATACCTTGGTCAAAACGTTTTTCAAGTTCCAATTATTTCGATTGGAAACTTAACGTTCGGTGGTACGGGGAAAACACCTTTTACCCTTTGGTTGTCTGAATTCTATGCCCGTCACGATCTAAAGATTATGATTCTTATGCGCGGTTACCGCGGCAAACTTGAAAAAAGCAGTGGAATTCTTCGCGGTGGAAGAAAACTTGGTTACAATCCATTTGATTATGGAGACGAGCCACTATTGTTGGCCAGAAGACTTGAAAGCGCCAGCATTGTGGTAGGTCGCAATCGAAGTGAAAACTTAAGATATTATTTTCAACAGGAAAAACCTGACGTCGTTTTGTTAGATGATGGTCACCAACACTTAAAACTCTACCGTGATCTAAATATTGTATTGTTTGATGCGCTCATGCCACTCGATCGATATAAGGTGGCACCTTTAGGCTATATGCGCGAAGGTTTTACGGCGCTTAAATCAGCTGATCTCATTGTTATTGGTCGAGCAGACCAAGCTTCAAGAGACAGTATTGATGAGCTTAAAAATCTTGTGAAAAGCTATGCTCCTCCCGGAACAGTCTTTGCCGAAATTGGCTATAGGCCAAGTGGTATTTTCAACGCTAGATCATCTAAAAAAATGAGTGTCCATTCGTTGCAGGGACAAAAAGTCATCTGTTTGGCCGCGATCGCCTCTCCTGTCTCTTTTTACGCTCTCGTTGAATCCCTTGGTGCCGATATCGTTGAGCGACATACTTTTCCTGATCATCATTATTTCAGCGCTGCCGAAGTACAAGAAATTGTGAGTTCGGCCAAAGAGCGTGATGCCATGGTTTTGACGACGGAAAAGGATATGGTGAAGCTCAGAAGAGTCAGTGATGATGAGATTATCCATTACCTTGAAATTAATGTTGTCTTTTTGGATGGTGCCAAAGAAACAGAGGCTCTGCTTTTAAAGGCGGCAAAAAGATGAATAAACTAGTTTTACTCTTAATTCTTTTTGGCTGTGCCACTCCCGATGAAAGACCAGTACCTGAAAATGGAGAAGCGCTCTTAAGTGAATTCGATGTTGCGCAGGAAGAAAAAGACCGTTTTTCAATTGCCGAAATTCAACCAACTCCAGCTCCAAGCCTTGAACCAAGAGCTAAGGTAGCGACTTCAGTAAAAAAGCCAACTCCCAAGATAAGCAAATCTAAGCCTGCTAAACCAAAACCTGTCGTAGGTCGTACATGGCCAGAAGATTACCCCGAAATTTATAAAGAGTTTGAAATTCCAGCACAAAAAACGTGGAATGAATTTAAACCACTTATTCGAGTCGGCGAGTCGATTAGTTTTGATATTAGTTATCTTGGAATCAAGGCCGGAACGATTAACTTTAAAGTACTTGAAAATGGAATGCGCGGCAGTGATTTAGTTCACCACTTTAAAGCAACTCTTTCCTCTGCTGATTACTATAAGTATATTTATAAACTCGACGATTATGTTGAAAGCTTTGTCATGGCAGAGTCTTTTCTACCTTTGAAATATACTTTAATCCAACGAGAAAGTGGTCAAAGCGTTGATGAACTTCAGCTTTTTGATCACGACAAATTACAAAATAAGCAGTGGTTTAAAAAAATCAAAGACGGCAAAACCAGAAAGGACGATAAAACAGGATTTACCCCACCACTTTTTTTAGATCCTTTATCTTTGCTGGCTTTCTTTAGGGGCCTCCCTTTAGATGATGGCGACGAGTACTTTGTTCCTATTATCGTTAGGTCGAAAGTTCTCAAGGTGACTGCTACTGTTTTAGGTAGAGAAACCGTTTCGGTCATGGGCAAAGATCGTCAGGCCGTAAAAATGTCGGTTTACGTTGATCCAACTGAAGATGGTAAGAAGCCAACAACTATGAATCTTTGGTATAGCGATGCTCCCTCTCGTGAACTTCTTCGCTTTAATGCTGAACTCAAGTTTGGCAGTGTAGAGGGTGAGTGGGTTCAGTAAACTCCTTACCTGAAACCTCGATCCTTTTTATGGGACCTTTTGCAGGTTGGGGGCCAAGAGAGCGTGGGCTTTTAAGAGAAGCTATTCAGGCTAAAAGGCTTAATCTTGAAGTGGTGGTATGCTGTCCACTCGATTCATACCTTCACGTTGAAGCTAGAAAACATGACCTTGAAACATTTCCAATTCGTATTGCCAAGAAGAGTCGCTGGCTTGGTGCTTATAAAGAAGTTTTTAATTTTTTAAGTAAACGTCACAATACGACTCATTTTCATTGCTACGATAAGGATTCTTTATTTTCGTGTGCGTGGTTTCTTAGATCTTTGCCACAGGTCGCTTTGGTGTGGTCCATTCATGGAACGCCCCCAACGCTTGAAGGAAACTGGTGGCAAAAGATTTTACTGAAAAGAACAGATCGTTTTCTTTTGCCCTCGACTCTTTCTCTTAAGCGACTTAGTCAGCAGTTAAGAATCTCGAGTCACAAAATTGCCAGAGTAGGTTTGGCCATCGACGCTAGAGAAGTAGCCTGGAAAGAGCCAGACTTAAGCGACGGCTTTATCGTTGGCCTGTCTCTATTTGATGGGGCCGAATCTATTAACACGACTTCAGTTGTGACTCGTGCGTTAAAGTTGGTTCTGTCTCGTGGCATCGATAATGCCAAGCTTTTACTTCATACTCCAAGAGATTGGCAGGCATCAGTGTGGCGTCAGGGACTGGAAGATTTAATTTCAGAACTCAATTTAGAAAAAAATGTTGAATTCATCTCGGGTGAGGACTTTTCGGTTTTTGTCGGCAGGCTACACGTCAATATCGCTTTTGAAAGTGATGTGGTTCCCTTTGATCATATTGAGACTTGCTTATTGGCCGGAATCCCTGTGATTTATCCCAGAAATCGTTCTTATCGCGATCTTTTGCATGGCGTTGATGTAGGGCTTTTTTCTTATAAGCCTAAGGATTCCAGGGAGATGGCCGAAAAAATCTTAAAGCTCTATTCCAGTTGGAGTGAGCAACGCTATGCCATGCAGTCGCTGCGAGAAGAGCACGCAAAATGGCATCATCCAGACCTAGTTAAGAATCAATTGGAGCAAGTTTATAAACGCACGATGCTTCGTCGTGCTAAATACTGGCGCAAACTAGAGCTCTAAGCCGTTTTCTCCAGTATTTACAGGCCTATAAGCCTTCACATCCAGCTTCATATG
>TARA_R110000868_G_scaffold188932_2_pt1 | contig 19713 bp, 18 predicted proteins | sample TARA_R110000868 | Tara Oceans TARA_R110000868 (sample SAMEA4397489) | marine metagenome | biome: Polar Biome; feature: [SRF] surface water layer (ENVO:00010504); material: water (ENVO:00002006), including particulate matter (ENVO:01000060) such as... | depth 5 m | reverse complement strand
GGCGACCAAGCGCCGCGTGGATGCGATGTGGGGGGAGTTGGGGCTGTGAGCCATGAACGGTGACAAATTGGTTCACGTGCTCGAGGAAATCCGGGAGCGAGTTGATCTTCTGAGCGCATCGCTCCCGGTCGAAGTTGACCCCGCCCCGTATGTGGAAGCGGGAAAGATACCCTTCAAAGTCCACCGTCTGCGCGAATGTCTGATCTGGCGAATGGAGGAGTTGAGCCGAACTGCGTTGATGGCATTTGAAGCGGGAGATGAGGCCGCTGGCTCGCTTCTTACACGTGGGACATTGGAGTGTGTCGCGATGGCTTGGTACGCCGACACGAAAGTCGCGTTAGCCGTCGATACGGGAGACGTTCACTCACTGGATGCGACAGTGATGAGATTGCTCCTCGGCTGGAAAAAGCAGCCGAGTGATCTTCCTGAGGCGATCAACGTGCTCACCATGATCGAACACATGGCTCGAATAGTTCCGGAAGTCCGGTCAGCGTACGACCAGTTGAGTGAGGTGGCACATCCAAATTATTGCGGATTGGCCCTTCTTTATTCGAAAATCGATACCGAGAAAATTTTGGTCAATCTCGGCAAGACGATCCGTGAATCCGATCTCAAACATCAGGGGGCAAGTTCCCTAAACGCCAGCCTTGCGGTGTTCGAACTTACCTACAACCAGTTGGGCGACCGGCTCCTCAAGCTTATCGAACATCTAGAACAATAGGCCTCAACAAGCTCGAACGTGGAGGGACGTGTACCTCTGGTACGCGTCCCCGGGGAAAACGGGAGTCTTCCCTGGGACAGGTACCAGAGGTACCTGTCCCTTGCCGCCGCCACCTATCCCCACCATCCCGGCACACGCCACAATTGCCGCATCGCCACTCCGAGCCATATCGGGCAAACCAGACACCACCGCTCCCTGCACACGGACCACCCCCATGCCCCCCATCAAGATCACCTATTATTCCGACCTCCTCTGCGTCTGGGCCTGGATCAATCAGCGGCGGCTCGATCAGCTGGTCACCGACTTCGGCGACAGAATAGAGATCGAGCCGCATTTCTGTTCCGTCTTCCCCGATGCCTGGGGCAAGATTGAGGGCGGCAAGGGCTTTGCCGGCTTCAATGCGCATTTGCGCGAAGTGGCGGCGCAATTTCCTCATCTCGCGCTTTATCCGGGCCTCTGGCTCGACGTGCGGCCGCGCTCATCGAGCGGGGCGCATCTCTTCGTCAAGGCCATCGAGCTGATCGAGGCGGAGGATGGCGAGGCGCTCGCCTGGGCGGATCGCGCCTCGACGAAAGCCGCCTGGGCGCTGCGTTGCGGCTTCTTCGAGCGCGGTCTCGATATCTCCAGCTTTGAGGTCCAGTGCGCCATTGCCGGCGAGCTCGGTCTCGACCGGGCGCGGATCGAGGAGAAGATTGCGTCCTCGCAGGCGATGACGGCGCTGATGCGTGACTACAAGAGTGCCGACGAGCAGGGCATCAAGGGCAGTCCGACGCTTGTGATGAATGAGGGGCGTCAGCGCCTGTTCGGCAATGTCGGCTACCGGCTGATCGAGGCCAATGTGCAGGAATTGCTGCGCAATCCCCCGGCCGACCAGGCCAGCTGGTGCTGACCCGCCCCGCTTTCCTGCTTCCCCTTCCAACTCGACTTGCATTACATTACTCTCTTACAATCTCCCCGCCGCGCCCCATATGAAGGCATCGGCATTCAACCGGGCCCGTAAAGAGGATCTCCCCTATGGCGCATAACGCATTGTTCCAGCCGCTAAAAATCGGCGCGATCACAGCTCCCAACCGGATTTTCATGGCGCCGCTGACGCGCAATCGTTCCAATTCCGATGGTGTGCCCAAACCGCTCGCCATCGAGTATTACCGCCAGCGCGCTGGCGCCGGGCTGATCATCTCCGAAGGCACCCAGATCTCGATCTTCGGCAAAGGCTATCTCGACACGCCCGGCATTTATACCGACGCCCAGGTCGAGGGCTGGAAGCCCATCACCAAGGCCGTGCATGATGCCGGTGGCCGCATCGCCTGCCAGCTCTGGCATGTCGGCCGCATCAGCCATGTGAGCTTCCTCCCCGGCGGCGCCGCACCCGTGGGTCCGTCGGCCATCCAGGCCAAGACCAAGACCTTCACGGCCGAAGGCTTCGCCGATCCCTCCATGCCGCGCGCCATGACGCTTGAGGATATCAAGGCGACCGTCGCCGATTATGCCCATGCGGCGAAACAGGCGATGGCCGCCGGGTTCGACATGGTCGAGATCCATTCGGCCAATGGCTATCTGATCGACCAATTCCTGCGCGACGGCCCCAATCAGCGCACCGATGAATATGGCGGCTCGCTGGAAAACCGCACCCGCCTGCTCGCCGAGGTCTGCGAAGCCGTGACCGGCGCCATTGGCGCCGACCGCGTCGGCATCCGCCTCTCGCCGGCTGGCGAGTACCAGGATTCCATCGACAGCGATCCGCTGGCCACATTCACCGCCGCGGTGAAGATCATCAAATCCTATGGCCTCGCCTTCCTGCACGTCATCGAAATGATGCCGCGCTCGCCCATGGCCGAAAACGCCGATGAAGTGAATGCCGCCGTGAAGGCCGGCTGGGATGGCGTCTATATCGTCAATGGCGGCTATCTGCCCGCCGCCGCCGATACGGCCGTCGCGACCGGTCATGCCGATGCCGTCGCCTTCGGCACCACCTATATCGCCAACCCGGATCTCGTCGAGCGCATCCGCGCCGACGCCCCGCTGAACCCGCCCAATCCGAAGACCTTCTATGGCGGCGGTGCCGAGGGCTATACGGACTATCCGGCGATGGAGACGGCGTAACCGCCATTTTCGTCGGCACTGAACTAAGGAGGGGCAGGTACCGGCAAGTACCTGCCCTTTTGCTGTCACGGATCTGCCGGTTAGCGGCCTCGGCCCGCGATCAGGATCGGGTCAGCGGATAATTCCAGCCATAGAGGTTGAGATCCGCGCTCAGCCCGTCTTCGCTGAAGACGATGGAGACCGGGGCTGAGCGCATGAAATAGCTGCCATCGGCGGCCGCGTGGAGCTGCTGGAAGGGCTGTTGCGGGATTTGCAGGCTAAGCGTCTGGCCGTCAAAGGTGATCACGACCATGTCCCCCGACTGCATGGCCCAGCGGCCGGCCAGGCTGGCAGCGACGTCAGGGTCGAGCGGCACGGAGACCTGGGCGCCCTCGATCGCGCCGTCAATCCGGCGTCCCTCAATGCGGTCCAATGAGCCGGTGAAGCGCAGGATGCCGGTGATCGCGCCGGCCGCATCGCGTTGCACGCGGATATGGCTGAGCGAATCCTCAAGATAGAAGAGATCATCGCCGCCCCAGGCGAGCTCGTTCCAGCCACCGCCATCGATATTATAGCGCACACCATCCTGGACATGGATCTGGACGATGCGGCCATCGCTCAACTCATACCGCCCCTCCAATGGGCGCCACGCAGCGTCGTCAATCGGGTGCGGCGTAAAAACCGGCACAGGCTCGCCAGCCAGGGTCGCCAGCATGCGGCGGGCCATCATGGTCGTATTGGGCCTGTAATAGCCGTTGGAAAGCACCGCGACCGTGCGGCCCGATTCCGGCAGATTGAGCCAGGCGGCCTGGAAGCCATTGGTCGAGCCATTATGCCAGATCACACGCTGGCCCATGAAGCGGCCGACATTGAAGCCCAGACCATATCCGGTGTCCTCGCCATCGGGCAGGATGACCGCCGTCCAGGCCAGATCCAGCATCGCCTCGCTCAAAAGCCGGTGGTCGATCAGCGCCCGGCTGAACAGGCCCATATCCTCCGCCGAGCTCATCAGCGCTCCGGCGGCGTAGGCCAGGCTGGGGTCAGCCGTGACGGTGTTGACCGGGCCGTGATCGTCGCGGTCATAGCCATGCGCACGCCGCGGGATGATGGCGGCCTGGCGGTCATAATGAGAATTGACCATGCCCAACGGAGCGAAAATCTCGTCCTCGATATACTGCCCGTAATCGCGGCCTTGCGGATCGAGCGCTTCGATCAGACGGCCGAGCAGGACATAGTTGAAATTGGAATAGGCCCAGCGCGTGCTTGGCTCGAACTGGAATTCGGCCTCTGCCATCAAGGCAATAATGCCGTCCGGCTCGATCGGGTTGCGGAAGATCGTGGCGACTTGCGGCAGCGCGAAATGATCAGGCAGGCCGGACGTGTGGCTGAGAATCTGGCGCACGGTCGGTTGGCCGAGAATGCCGGGCAAATCGGCGAGATAGCGGCCGATCGGGGCATCGAGCTCAACCTCACCCGCCTCGACAAGGCGAAGGACTGCGACGGCCGTGAAAGGCTTGCTGATCGAGCCGATGCGAAAGCTGGTGCTGGCGGTATTGGCGACCCCATTTTCCATGTCCGCGAGGCCAAAGCCCTCAGCCCAGGCAGGACCATCGCCTTCAAGCACCATGACGGCCGCGCCGGCTTCATCGCCGCCGTAATTCTCCTCAGCCATCGCCTGTACAGCAGCGAGTCCCGGGTCACGCGCTGCCGGGCCGGACTGAGCACAGGCTGTCGCCCAGCCGAGCGTCACGATCACGACCGCGGGAGCCAGAATGCGGGTCACAAATTTCATGATGTCAGACTTTCCAGCTCGTCGAGATATCCAGGGTGCAGCGCGCACAGCCGTTCAGTGAGGCCCTGCCGTTTCAGCGCCGCCTCCATCGCCAGCAGAGCGGCTTCAAGGTCGATGCCCATCTCCTCCCAGAGGCGGGCATAGACGCTCTCGAAATCAATCATGATGGCGACCGTACGGTCGGCAATCGGTCGCGCTGCCGCCGAGATCTCATAGATGCGGCGGCGCGAATCCTTCGGGTCAATCCGGCTCTCGAAAAACCCGCTCTTCACCCCGGGCTTCAGCCGCGATTCGATGACCTGGCGCGAAATACCGATGTGCTCGGACAGATCAGACGAAGACAAGGGCCCACGCCGATGCAGCGCCAGCACGATCGAGATCCAATAGCCCGGCACGCCAACGCCGAGCCTTTTGAACGCTGCATCGCCCTGCAGGCCTATCAGTTCGCTGGCTCGAAACAGAATGGCTCCGAATTGTGGACTACGTGGATTGGACATGAGCAGCTCCATTTGTGCAAACATTTGCGCAAATTCTTGCGCAAATGTCGAATCGGAATTCAGCTGCCGCGCACAGAGAGATGGGTGTGCGCCGCATTGCTGCCATTCCACCCCCGAAATTTGGCCGCTTGCTGTGAGCACACTCTTGCGAAGTTCGACGCCGCAGGTTTGTATGGGAGCATATTCGACACATGCCGGACAAAACGATGGAATTTCACCGCACCAAGCGCTTGCCGCCTTACGTTTTCGAAGAAGTTAATCGTCTGAAGGCGCAATTGCGGGCAAAAGGCGCAGACATCATTGATTTCGGCATGGGCAATCCCGATCTGCCGACGCCGGCCCATGTTCTGGCCAAGCTCAAGGATACGGCCGACAAGCCGCACACGAACGGCTATTCCGCCTCGCGCGGCATTCCCGGCCTGCGCAAGGCGCAGGCGCGCTATTACAAGCGGCGCTTCGATGTCGATCTCGATCCGAATACCGAGGTCATCGTCACGCTCGGCTCCAAGGAAGGCTTTGCCAATCTGGCCCAGGCGATCACGGCGCCCGGCGATGTCATCCTGGCGCCTTCGCCCTCCTATCCGATCCATACATTTGGATTTCTCATTGCCGGCGGCACGATCCGGCATGTCCACGCCCCCTCTCCGGAGGAATATCTGCGCGGGCTCGAGCATGCAGTGAGGCATACGGTCCCGAGCCCGATTGCCGTGGTTGTCTGTTATCCCTCCAACCCGACAGCGCAGACCGCCTCGCTGGAATTCTATGAGAAAGTCGTGAAGTTTGCGCAGGAGCACGACCTGCTCATCCTCTCCGACCTTGCCTATTCGGAGGTCTATTTCGGCGACACGCCGACCCCGTCCATGCTGCAGGTTCCCGGCGCCAAGGAGCGTACGATCGAGTTCACCTCGATGTCCAAGACCTATTCCATGGCGGGCTTCCGGGTTGGCTTTGCGGCCGGTTCACCGCGCCTGGTCGCTGCCCTGGCGCGGGTGAAATCCTATCTCGATTACGGCGCCTATACGCCGGTCCAGGTCGCCGCCTGTGCCGCGCTCGACGGTCCGCAAGACTGCGTCGACGAGATGCGCGCCATCTACAGGCATCGCCGCGATGTGCTGGTGGAAAGCTTTGGCCGCATCGGCTGGACCATTCCGGTGCCGGAAGCCTCAATGTTTGCCTGGGCGCCCTTGCCGCCCGGCTGCGAAGCCATGGGCTCGCTCGAGTTTTCCAAGCAATTGATGCAGGAGGCCAAGGTCGCCGTCGCACCGGGCATCGGCTTTGGCGAGCATGGCGAAGGCTTTGTCCGCCTGGCGCTGGTGGAAAACGAGCAGCGCATACGCCAAGCAGCTCGCGGCGTCGGCGAGTTCCTCAAAACCCGCCGACCCGCAATCCGGGCTGTCTAATTCAGGCTAGAAATAGTGGGTCACGGTCGTGGAGTGGCCCCAGGTCCCGCCAGCCCGCGAACGCGAACGGCGGCGGCGCATGCGCGATTGCATGACGGCACGGGCATCATCGAGCGAGGGCAGATCCTCGGCACCGGCCGCGAGTTCCTCACGGTGGGCAACGAAGTCCTCATAGGCTTCCAGCTCCGGCGCCAGGGCATTGGAGACCAGCTCGATCATGATGGCATCGTCGATATAGCCAATGCCCGGCGTTGAATCAGGGATGAGATCATCGGGATCGGCGAAATAGGCCAGCGCATCGAGGACACGCTTGCGGTCATCCCCGGCGAGGCGCCAGTCGGCATCCTTCAGCATGGCGACGAGCGGGTCGAGGTGCTGGATCCGGTCGCTGACGAATTGCGGCGGGTTGGCTGCCAGCGCCTGCTTGGTCATGGCTGCCACGCCTTCCAGGATGACGGCCTCGTCATCGGCGACACGCGCATCGCGGGCCTTGGCAAGACGCGCCCGGAAGAAATCCAGATCGGTCTCGCTAAGCTCGAATTCGACCTTGAGCGCGGTTTGGGTGGGAGCGGACATCAATTCAACCTCATCAAGCAAGCCGATCTGATCGAAAAGGGCCGACCGGCAACACCCATTAGAAGCGTGACTACAACACCTTCATTGGCGACAACATCCCACACGGGCAGATTCCCGCAAGCGGTAATGAACAAGACTCAATCCCCTGCAAACCAGGAAAACTGCAAATCCTCGAAAACCACGCCGTCAATCACCAGATCGCCCTCCAGGACGACATCTTCCGTCGAGCCAATGTCCTCGGCGGCTTCAACGAGATCGCGGCGATAGACGCCATGAAAACTTACCGGACCGAGTTCATTGGACACACCCTCGAAGACGAGGCTGTCGGTCGTGACAACCAGATGATCCGGCAGGACGCTGAGCGTGCGGGCATAGCCACCGCCGACCTCCCCCTGAATCCACTCGCTGGTCGGGTCGGAGAATTCAAACCGGGCCGGCGGATATTCGCTGTCGTGGGGATTGGCGACCCAGGCATCGACATCGCGGTAATCATTCAGGAAGAACAGGTCGAGCACCCAGTCGCCACTGCGAACCGGTTGTTCCAGCGCGGGAATGTAATAGCCGAATAGCGCCATTCTGCGCTCGTGCGCCTCGGCCTCGACCACGGGCGGCGGCGGTGCCGCAGCAGTTTCGGCAGCGGTCAGAAAGACGCTGAAATCGGCCGCGCTCTGCTCGGGCACTTCCTCCATCGGCGTGTGGCCGACATCGGGATAGATCACGGTCTGAGCCTGGGGGATGGCCTCCGCGAACTCGCCGGCCAGGGCGAGCGGGACGAGGTTGTCGTCATCGCCCCACATGATCAAAACCGGCATGTCGAGACTGCCGGCCTGGTTGAACGCATCCAGCGAGGACGGCATTTGCGAGCGCTCAATGGTTGCCTCGCGATTGCCCGGATGGCGGATCAGCTCGTAATAGCGATCAATCATCGCGTCGGTCACAGCATCCTGGTTGGAGAAGGCATCGCGCAGCGCTTGCTCCACCAGGGGGCGCGGCAGGACGTTCTTGAGAGCGGTCGCAATTTGTGGATTGGCCAGCAGCATATAGATGAAAGGCGTTCCGTCCTCGTCCTCGACCTGCGGCCAGGGCGCACCCGCCGCATCGATCAGAGTCAGGCTTGTCAGGCGGTCCGGATGCGCCACGGCATAGGTCAGGGCGATGTGCCCGCCGCGTGAATTGCCCGCGAGGTTGAAATGCTCGATCCCGAGATGGGCGCGCACCTCCTCGACAATGCCGGCAGCGCGCTCGATCGTGTAATCGCCATCGCTGGTCGCACCTGTGAGACCATGTCCGGGCATGTCGATCGAGACGAGGCGCCAGTCATCAGCGAGCAATGCGACCCAGGGCTCCCAGGTATGCAGCGAGGCATTTGATCCGTGGATCAGGAAGACGGCCGGGCAATCCTGGCAGCCCTCATCGCGCATATGCACCGTGACGCCCGAGGACAGCTCAACGAATTGCGAGGGCGGCTGACCGTATCGAGCCACCAGCTCGTCATGGGGAATATCCGGCGCCCACCCCCACCAGACGACGCCGCCAAGCCCGAGCAGGGCGAGAAGAACAAGTGTCATGAATGCGCGAAAAAGAAATCTCATACCGGCCCCCGGCTTTGCCTTCAGCCATACTGGCGCAATGCCCGGACCGGTCAATCGCCCAATTAGCCGATTGCTAACCCTGCCGCCGGTTAGCACGTGCATGGCCGGCATGGGCGGCGTTAGTGTGACGGCATGGATATAGCCTTCAATACAGCCGTCACCGGCATGCTCAACGCCCAGACCAGAGCCAGTGCGGCTTCGGAAAGCGTCGTCCACGCGGCGGCGACCGGCGAAGGCATTATCCAGGCCCTGGTCGCGGTCAAGCAGGCGGAAGCCACGCATCAAGCATCCGCTGCCATGGTCAAGGTCGCAGACGACATGCAGCAGGTCCTGCTCGATATTCTCGTCTAGATCTGCCCGGAGGTTGTCGGGTGGCCGGTGGGAGTCATCCCCCGCGCAAGCTGTCTCCATTGGCGTGTTGCCGCTGGCGGGGGATGACCAACCCGGCCCGGGCGCGCACTGCCCTCTCGCAATCCGCGATCAAATCACCTATCTGGGGAGCATGAAAACAAGCTCTGCCCCCGCTATCGCCGTTGATATTGTCGCCGATCTGGTCTGCCCCTGGTGCTGGCTGGGAAAACGCAATTGGGATGCCGCCCGCGCCCTGGCCCCGGAAGTCCAGGTCGAGACCGTCTGGCGGCCCTATCAGCTCGACCCGGCCCTGCCGCGCGAGGGCCGCGATTATCGCGAGTACATGAAGGCCAAATTCTCCGGCACCAATACCGAGCGCTGGACGCAGATGCGCGCCTATCTCGAGGAGGCCGCGCCGGCAGCCGGAATCGAGTTCCGCTTTGATGACATCCCCGTCCGGCCCAACACGCTCAATGCTCACCGCCTCCTGCGTTGGGGTGCTGGTCAGGATCTGGCGGATGAGGTCGCCGAAGGCCTGTTCCGGGCCTTCTTCGCGCAAAGCCGCGACATTGGCGATCCGGCTGTCCTGTCCGAAATCGCCGCGGAAGCCGGTCTGGACGGGGCGATTATTGCCGATCTTCTGGCCACGGACCGCGACGAGACGGCTATCCGCGAGGAAGAAGCGTTTTTCAGAAAGTTGGGCGTGACCGGCGTGCCAACCTATATTTTCAACGGTCATTTTGCCGTATCCGGCGCGCAGGAACCCGCCGTTCTGGCGGATGCGATCCGTCAGGCGGCCAATGAACCCGCCGAGACGGAATAGCACTTCCCCATAGAGGCGACAGCTCCTAGGCTTCAGCCAACGCCCACATCACCGCATCCCCGAAGGATCGCCCCATGACCGCCATGCAAGCCATCGCACTTTATGCCGGCCTCAACCTGGCCCTGCTCATTTTCCTAGCCTTCAATGTCAGCATGAACCGCCGCCGCGCCAAGGTCTCGCTCGGCGTCGGTACGGATAGCGGCCTGGAACAGGCTTGCCGGGCGCATGGCAATGCCGTCGAGAATGTCCCGATTGCCCTTCTGGGCATGACCATCCTCGCCTTGCTGGGCACCGGGACGCTTGTCCTGCACGGGCTGGGCATCGCGCTGACGCTTGGACGCGGCCTGCACGCTTACGGGCTCCTGTCCGAGCGCGGGCCGAGCTTTGGCCGCCTCACCGGTATCCTGCTGACCTGGCTGGTCATGCTGGCCACAACACTGCTTCTCCTGGCGAAGGCGCTCAGTTGAGCCATTGCCGCAAGCCGCGCCGGGGCGCTATAGCCGCACTATGAGCACGCCACACACAGCACCCGACCCGCAGAAGCTGCAAGAGATTGCCGCTGACCTGATCGCCCGCGCCCTCAGCGCCGGGGCCGACGCCGCCGAGGCCTCGGTCAGCGAATCGCGCACGACGGAACTCTCCGTCCGTGACGGTGCGCTGGAAGATATCGAACGCTCCGAATCGCTCGATGCCGGCGTGCGGGTCTTCGTCGGTGCGCGCCAGGCCGGCGTGGCCTTCTCCGACCTCTCCATTCAAGGCCGCGACATGACGATCGGCCGCGCCGTCGCCATGGCGCGCCTGTCGCCGGAAGACCCTTTCTCGGCCCTCGCCGAAGCCGACCGCCTCTGCCGCAAGCCGGCCAGCATCGCCATGTTCGACGACACGAACTGGTCCCCGGACGAGCTTGAGGCGCGCGCAATCGCCGTCGAGAACGCAGCCCGCGCCATCGAAGGCGTGTCAAAGACCGATGCCGCCTTCGCCAGTTTCGGCCAGGGCGCAGCCGCCTACGCCACCACGACCGGCTTCAATGAAGGCTGGCGCAAGAGCATGTTCAGCTATGGCGCCAGCGTCATCGCGGAAAAGAATGGCGCGATGGAACGCGACTATGCCGCCACAGCCGGCCGCAGACCCGATGATTTGCGCGCAACGGATGATATCGGCCGCGAAGCCGGCGAACGCACAGCGCGCCGCGTCGGCCCGCAAAGAATCCCCAGCGGCGTCCAGCCCGTCGTGTTTGACCGCCGGGTCGCCACCACATTTCTCGGCGCCCTGAGCGGTGCCATCAGCGGACCGGCTGTCGCCCGCGGCGTCTCCTTCCTGCGCGACAAGCTCGGTCAGGCGATATTTGCACCCGGCATCAACATCATCGACGAGCCGCATCGCGATTGGGGCCACAGCTCCAGCCCGTTCGATGGCGAGGGCACGGACAATAAGCGCATGGCGCTGATCGAGGATGGCCGCTTGACGACCTGGCTGCTCAACAGCGCCGCGTCACGCCAGCTCAAGCTCGCCCCGACGGGCCATGCCCGCCGCAGCATGGGCGGTGCGCCCGGTGCCGGCCCGACCAATTTGCATCTGGAAGCCGGCACACAGAGCCGCGACGCCATGATCGCCGCGATCGAGAGCGGTGTTCTGGTGACGGAAATGTTTGGTCCCTCGCTCAATTCCAACACGGGCGACTGGTCAGTCGGCGTCTCCGGCTACCGGATCAGCAAGGGCGTGATCGACCACCCCATCAGCGAAATCACCGTGGCCGGTAATCTGATCGACATATTTGCCAGGCTAATACCTGCGAGCGATCTGGAATTCCGCGGATCGGTCAATTCGCCCAGCGTCCTGGTCGACGCACTCTCCGTCGGCGGACTTTGACCGGGAAGCGGCAAGCCCCCTCGAACACGGACAAAGATAATGACAACCAAGATCAATCAACAGCTCCTCCACCTCGTCATCGGCGGCGAACTGGTGTGCGTCGATCCCCAGAACTGCGAATTCAAGGACCTGAAAGAAGTCGATTTCGTCGGCGCCTACGGTACTTATGAGGATGCGCGGAAAGCCTGGAAAGACGCCGCCCAGCGCACTGTGGACAATGCCCATATGCGCTATTTCATCATCCACGCGCACCAATTGCTCGTGCCCAAGTCTGAGCATCACTAGGCTCAAGCGCATCAGGGACACTGGATCAGCCGTTTGAACGACACGACCGCCCATTCCACCAGCGCACTCGGACGCCGCCTCTGGCGCGACTGGGTATCACGGCGGCCGGGCTTGTGGGTCGGCGCGGTCCTGCTCTCCATCGTCACGGCAGCCGCCGCTGCGAGCTATGCCGGTCTGGTCGGCTGGACCTTCAACCTGCTCGAAGCCCGCGACCCCGGTTTCTTTCCGCTCGCACCGCTGGTCGCAATCGGGCTGGCAGGGCTGCGCGGTGTCAGCCTCTATTTCCAGACCCTGCAGACCAACCGCCTCGCCCTGACAGTGATGCAGGACTTGCAGAACGCCATGTTCGGCAAGCTGGTGCATGCTGATTTCGCCCGCCTGCAATCAGAGCCGGTCGGCAGTTTCGTCTCGCGCTTCACCAATGACATCTCGCTTCTGCGCGAGACGCTGGTAAGGCTGGCCAACAATCTCCTGCGCGACACGATGACGGTGATCTGGGCCATCGCCTGGATGCTCTATCTCGACTGGATGCTGACCCTGCTTGTGCTGGTTGTCTATCCACTGGCGGCCTGGCCGGTGATCCGGATTGGCCAGCGTCTGCGCAAGACCTCTGCCCAGGCGCAATCGCAAATGGGCGAAGTGACCAGCCTGCTGGAAGAGAGCTTCTCCGGCACTCGCATGGTCAAGACCTACGGTCTGGAAGGCTATGAAGCCGCCCGAGCCGACAAATCCTTCCTCGACCGGCTGAAATTTCTGTTCCGCATCACCGAGAACAAGGCCCGCGTCGACCCGATTCTGGAGATCGTCGGCGGCATTGCCTTTGCCGGGCTGGTGGGCTTTGCAGGCTGGCGCATGCTCGAAGGGGAAACCTCGGTCGGCAATATACTCGGCGTGCTGACCGGCATCGGCGTGATGTCACCGGCAATCCGCGCCATCGGCACGCTCAGCGCCGTTGTCCAGGAGGGCTTTGCCGTTCTCGACCGGGTCTTCAACCTCCTCGATGAGAAGGATCAGGTCGCAGCGGCACTCGATGCGCCAGACCTGGATGTTCCCGCCGGCAAGGTCGAGATCACCGGCGTGCATTTCAACTATGCCGATGGCACGGCGGCGCTCAATGGCGTCACGTTGACCGCCGAGCCCGGACGCACTGTCGCGCTTGTTGGTCCATCAGGCTCGGGCAAATCGACGGTGCTCAACCTGATCCCGCGCCTCTATGACCCCCGGCGCGGCAAGGTGATGATTGACGGCACAGACATTCGCGCCGTCTCGATCCCCTCCCTGCGCAGCGCAATCGCCCTGGTCAGCCAGGACGTGACCCTGTTTGACGATACGGTCGCGGCCAATATCGGCTTCGGACGTCTGGGTGCGGATCGTGAGACGATCATCGCCGCGGCAAAAGCGGCCGATGCGCATGATTTCATCATGGATTTGCCGGACGGATATGACAGCCCGGTCGGACCGCGTGGCGGCAATCTGTCGGGTGGTCAGCGCCAGCGCCTGTCAATCGCTCGCGCGATCCTGAAGGACGCCCCCATTCTCCTGCTCGACGAGGCCACCAGCGCGCTCGACACGGAATCCGAGCAGCGCGTCCAGGCGGCTCTCGAGCGTCTATCCGAAGGTCGGACCACGCTCGTCATCGCCCACCGTCTTTCCACCGTGCGCAAGGCCGACTGGATCTATGTGCTCGAGAATGGCGGCGTGCGCGAAGAGGGCCGGCATGACGAGCTGGTCGCCGCCGACGGCCTCTATGCCAAGCTCTGCCGGCTGCAATTCGGGAACGCCGAAGCGAACTAGCCCGCAGCACTCGCCGCGTCTGCCTGGCTAGCGGCCGGGAGGTGGAAGAAGAAGACCGAACCGGCACCCGGCGCGGTCTCAACCCCGATATCGCCGCCCATCAATTCCGCCAGCTTCTTGGAAATCGCCAGGCCAAGCCCGGTGCCGCCATGCTTGCGCGTCAGGGCTGACTCGCCTTGGGTAAAGGGCATGAAAAGCCGGGCCATCAGCTCGTCATTCATGCCAATGCCCGTATCGCTGACCTCAAAGCTGATCTCATGCTGGCCGCGGCTCGTTTGCGAGCTCCGGCAGCGCGCGCGGATCTCACCGCGGTCGGTGAACTTGACGGCATTGGAGATCAGATTGGACAGGATTTGCCGGATCCGCGCCGGATCACCCAGAACCGCCATTTCGGCGCAAGGATCGATCTCGACATGGAGATTGATACCCTTCTCTTGCGCTTTCAAGCGGTAAGGCCCGACAACCGCGCGCATCAATTCGGCCGGATTATAGCGCGAGGAGACGACTTCGAACCGGCCCGACTCGATATTGGCGAGGTCGAGAATATCATTGAGAATATCGAGCAATTCATGACCTGACTTCTGGATCTGCTCGACCATTTCAAGCTGCGACGCCGACAGGTCCGTATTGCTCAGCAGGCTGGACATGCCCAGCACGCCATTCATCGGCGTGCGGATCTCATGGCTCATCGTCGCGATGAATTTGGACTTGGCCCGGCTCGCTTCGGTCGCCTGCTGGCGCGCCTCAACCAGGTCATGGATATCGGTGAGCGCTCCGACCAGCCGGGTCGGTTCGCCATCGGGTGTGCGCACAGCCTCACCACGCAGGCGGAACCAGCGATGCGTGCCCCCCACCACCTTGATCCGCAGCGACAGGTCAAACGGACGCCCCGCGGTATAGTGAGCATTGAGGGCCGAGCGCATGCGAGGACCATCATCAGCGTGCAGAAGGGCGGCGAAGCTTGAGGAGGGGCCGGTCTGTTCGCGGGCCTGGTAGCCGAGCAGGTCACGGCAGCGGGCCGACATGTAGATCTGATCGGTATCCAGGCACCAGTCGAGAATACCATCCGACATGCCCTTGATCGCCAGACTGGACCGCTCGCTGGTTTCGATCGCAAGGATTTCCGCCGTCAGGCGCCGGCGATAATGGTGCAGCACGCGCAACAGGCCATCGGGGTCATCGATCTGACGCTTGAACAGGACGGCAACAACGCCAATCGATTGGGCGCCCTGATAGAGGGGCATGCCGGCATAGCCGCGCACCCCCATCTCCTCGAGCATGAAATCGCGGGGGAATTGCTGCGCCACGCGATCCTCGACGACGAGCGCACCGGTCCGCATCACGCTGTCGCAGGGCGTGCCTTCGACGGGGTAACAGAAATTTCCGCTGACAGCGCCTTGCGACGCGACATGCAGGGTCCGGATCTGGCGGTAGCCGGTGTCAACGCGGCCGAGATAGACACAGTCGGCTCCGAAAGCCTCGCCGACCAGGGTCACAAAAGCGGTCAGAAAAGCTGGTCCCGTCTCCCGGGACAAGCGGAAGTTCAACCCGGCGAGCCGATCCGTATCCCGCGCAGTCTCAACGACCAAGTCTTGCATACCAGCCTCCCGAAGCCCCACCCGGCCCGGCTCCCACCGGACGCAATCATGGTTAACGGGTATTAATTTGCCACAAGACGGAGCAAGGAGTCGTCATATTGGATGAATCGGCGGGTCATAAAGAATCGAAGCGCGTCTACTCGCGGCGAAGCAGCTTTTCAGTCAGCAGGTTACCCCACCAGCTCGACATGAATCCGGCCTGTACCGCATCGCGGTCATAGACGTTTTCAACCCAGTCCATGAAGCCGATCGGCGTGGTCTCGGCATAAAGCCGGTAGGATTCGAAGAAATAATCGAGCACGCCGGTCTTGCCTGCCTTGACGTGGAGATACTTGAAGGAGAGGTGCTTGATGGCCTCGTCATAGGGCAGGTCGAGCTTCGTCAGGGCGAAGAGGACGGACAGAATCCCCGCCCGGTCAGCACCCGACTTGCAATGCACCATGGCCGGATACTCGATGGTGTCAAAGATCTTCACCGCACGCTGGATACGGTCGACATAGGGTGCCTCGCGTGAGCCGAAAGGCATGTCGTACAAGGCCAGGCCGAGCCGTTCACAGGCCTCACGCTCGAGATCGTAATAGCAGACACCCGGCTGCGGCCCGCGAATATTGAGGATGGTCTTGAAGCCCATCCCGGCCAGCACTTCCAGCCGATCCGGCGAGGGCTGATTGGCCCGCCAGAGGCCGCCACCAACCTCATGCATATTGTGGAAGCGCAGGCGCAGGACGCCGTGATCCTTCCACAGATAGTCATTCCAAGCGCGCTTGCGGTCGGCCGGATCGGTGAGGTCATATGCCATGCGGTTTCTTTCCTGTGCTGAGGGGATTTAGGATGCCCTCGCCAAACTGGCAACCGCGCGCCGTGCTTGACCTTTTGCCTGGTCAGAGCGAGCTAGGGAATACGATGTTGAAACGCCTGCTATCAAAGCCCTGGGCCCAGGAAATCGCCGCCTTCCTTGCACTGCTCTATGTGGAGTCGGTGCGACGCTCGATTCGTTGGGAAGTCCGCAATGGCGAGTATGTCCAGACGGTGTGGGACGAAAACCTGCCGATTCTCGGCTGCGTCTGGCATGGCCGTGTGCTCATGGCCCTTCAGGGCTGGAACCGGCATTACGACCGCATGCTCGCCCTCGCCTCCCGGTCACGCGAAGGCAATATCGGGGCCCGCTTTGCGCGCTGGTACAAGGTCGGCCTGGTCCGTGGCTCCTCGCGCAATCGCGACAAGCCTGATGCGGCCAAGGGTGGCGAAGCGGCCTACCGCAAAATGGTCAACCATCTCAAACAAGGTGGATCCGGCGCCGTGACGCCTGACGGGCCCCGCGGGCCGCGTATGCGGGCCGGCTATGGTGCCATCCGCATGGCGCGCGACACCGGTGTGCCGATCATTCCCTTCACCTGGTCCACCCGCCGCAAATCCGTATTGCATCGCTCCTGGGACCATCATTGCCTGCCACACTACTTCACGCGCGGCATCATCATCTGGGGCGATCCGATTCACGTGGCCCGGGACGCGACGAATGAGGAGCTGGACGCGGCCCGGACGCTTCTCGAGACACGGCTCAATGAGCTGACCCGGGAAGCCGACATGGCCATGGGTGGCGAAATCGTCGAGCCGGATCCGGCCATGCGGCCGGGAACGGGGCGCAGCGGAGCGCGCTCGTGAAGCTTCCCTTCACCCTGACCGCCTACCGCCTTCTGATGCGTGCCCTCGCGCCTGTCTTGCCGCTCGTCCTCGACCACCGCGCCCGGCACGGCAAGGAAGACCCTGCCCGCCGGCATGAACGGCTCGGGCGTCCCGACTGGCCGCGTCCGCCAGGACAGCTGGTCTGGCTACACGGCGCCAGTGTCGGCGAGAGCCTTGTGCTTGCCGGCCTGGTTGAGGCTTTCTCCGAACGGCAACCGGAGCTGCGCTTCCTGGTGACCACGGGCACGATGACCTCGGCCGAGCTGATGGCAAAACGCCTTCCCGCCATTGCGCACCACCAGTATCTGCCGATCGACACGCTCGGCGCGGTCACGCGTTTCCTCGATTACTGGCATCCCGACCTCGCCGTCTTTGCAGAGTCCGAGCTTTGGCCCAACCTCGTGATCGAGACGGCAAGCCGGCGCATTCCGATGGCGCTGGTCAATGCGCGCATGAATGACCGTTCGCTCGATAACTGGCAAAAGCGGGCCGAGAGTGCGCGCTTCCTGCTGGGATGTTTCGACTGGATCGGCGCAGCAGACGCCCGCACGCGGGACGGGCTGGAGAACCTCACCGGCAGGGCCGTCACCCTCGCCGGCAATCTCAAGCTTGAGGGCCGCGCAGCACCGCCAGACGCCCGTGCACTGGCTGAGGTCCGTAAAGCGCTCGGCGAGCGCCCGGTCTGGCTTGCTGCCTCGACCCATCCCGGCGAGGAAGCCATCGTGCTTCACGCCCATGCGATGACGCTGAAAGCACATCCCGACGCCCTTCTCATCCTCGCACCGCGCCATCCCGAGCGCGGCGATGAAGTCGCGCGTCTGGTCGACAAGCAGGGCTTCCGCCAGGTGCGCCGGTCGGAAGGTAATCTGCCCGGCAGCAAGGACCAGATCTGGCTCGCCGACACGCTGGGCGAAATGGCGCTCTGGTATGCCGCAGCCCCGGCCTCGCTCATTGCCGGCAGTCTCCTGCCTGATATTGGCGGCCATAATCCGGTCGAGGCCAGCCAGGCCGGGACCAGCGTGATCAGCGGCGAGTTCACGGCCAGTTTCGACGATGTCTATTCCAGCTATCGCCAGCACAAGGCCGCGCAATTCATCAGCAATGCTGCCGGTCTCGCGGCAGCCATCGACAAGGTCTGGGCCGGTCAGGCCCCCGCATTGAGTGCAGCGAAGGCGGCGATCAAACAGGCCTCCGGCGGCGCCATGGATACCAGCCTCGCAGCGCTGGAAACCCTGCTTCGCGAGGGCAAGGGCGCGGAGATCGCACCATGAGGGAACCGGCTTTCTGGCGCACCGATGGCGGCCGCGGTTCGGGCAGTCTGGCGCGGGCTCTGCTCGCCCCGCTGAGCTGGATCTATGGCTGGGCGACCCAGCGCCGCATCCGCCGTGCCACCCCGTTTGATCCCGGCATTCCGGTCATCTGCGTCGGCAATCTCACCCTGGGCGGCACGGGCAAGACGCCGGTCACCCAGACCATTCTCACCCGCCTGGCCGCGATGGGCTATCGCGCTGAAGCCCTGTCGCGCGGCTATGGCGGACGGCTGAAGGGACCGGTGCGGGTCGATCCGGCGAGCCAGACGGCGCGCGATGTCGGTGATGAGCCCCTCCTGCTTGCCCGCACGGCACCAGCCTGGATCAGCCGCGACCGCCCGGCGGGGGCTGTGGCCGCCGCGGCCGATGGTGCCCAGGTGCTGGTGATGGATGATGGCCATCAGAATCCGACCCTGCGCAAACGCCTCTCCTTCGTGGTCATTGATGGTGTCGCCGGTTGGGGCGCCAATTGTGTCTTTCCCGCCGGCCCCTTGCGTGAACCTGTCGCCAAGGGCCTCGCCCGGGCCGATGCCGTGATCGTCATGACCCCCGATGCCGACACCCTGCCGGACTATCACGGGCTGGGCCTCGCCGATCTGGAGATCCCGGTCCTGCACGCCTGGCTGACGCCGACCGGTCTGCCGCCGCGCGGCCAGCTCGTCGCCTTTGCGGGCATTGGCCGGCCGCAGAAATTCTTTGACGCGCTGCAGGCCTCGGGTGCTGCCCTGGCAGAGACAGACCAGTTTGCCGACCATCATCCCTATACGAAGGGTGATGTGAAACGCCTGATCAATCTGGCCAAGGCGCATGACGCCGCCCTGATCACGACGGAGAAGGACTGGGTCCGCCTGCCGGCCAGGATGCAGGCCAATGTCACCGCCTGGCCGGTGCGCGCCGAGTTTGCCAATCCGGCAGCCCTCGACGGCCTGTTGCGGGACATGATGGACGCCGCCGCGCCAGGCCGCTAAATCGGCTATCATGATCGAAGCGCAACGCAATGCCCCTTTCCTGACCCGCGCCGGCTGGCATATCGAGGCTTTGGCCTGGGATGCCTATAATGCCTGGTATCGCGCCAAGGGGCTCGACCGTGCCTCCGATGCGGCGGGCGAATTGCTGCAGCGTGTCGGCCCGCTCACCTCGACCCACACGGTGGCGCGCATCAATATGCAGCGCTGTTTCCCCGAAGCCGCCGAGCCGGAGATTGACCGGCTTTTGCGCGGCATGTGGGATAATTTCGGGCGGCTGGCCGGCGAGATGCCGCACATGCACCTGTTCGAGGATGATGGTTTCTTCGCCGAACGGGTCGAATTCATCGGCCGCGAAAAGCTTGAAGCGGCCCG
>TARA_R110000868_G_scaffold204946_1_pt1 | contig 19729 bp, 18 predicted proteins | sample TARA_R110000868 | Tara Oceans TARA_R110000868 (sample SAMEA4397489) | marine metagenome | biome: Polar Biome; feature: [SRF] surface water layer (ENVO:00010504); material: water (ENVO:00002006), including particulate matter (ENVO:01000060) such as... | depth 5 m | reverse complement strand
ACGAGTAACAGTTAAGGAGATGTATCCAATGAAAAAGCTCGGATTTTTGGCAGGCTTAGTTCTCGCCGCAAACGCTCACGCTGCAGTAGAAACTGTGCCAGGCGAAGTTCTTGTTAAGCTTAAAGGCACTGATAAGGCCGCTCTTAAGTCTGTTATGAATAATGTAGGAGCAACTCTTGCTCGTACCGTGAAACTTAGCTACGGCGATGTTCACGTTTTAAAGCTTGATCAAAAAACTAATCTTAAATCAGTTGTAAAGTCACTTGCTTCAGATCCAGCGGTTGAGTACGCAGAGCCAAACTTTGTTTACCGTGCCATCGTTCCTGAAAAAGAAATTAATCTTCAATCTCTTATGGCACCTCTAATGCAATTTGGAGCTCCTAATGATCCAAAATTTGGTGAGCTTTGGGGCCTTGATAACACAGGCGAGAACGAGCCAAGCAGAACTCAAGCAGGTCTGGTCGGTGCTGACGTCGATGCATTCAAAGCTTGGGAAATCACAAAGGGTTCACGCGCTGTAAAAATCGCCGTCATCGATACTGGTATCGATTACCGTCACCCTGATCTAAAAGACAATATGCTTATTAATGAAGCAGAACTAAACGGAACTGAAGGCGTTGATGATGACGGCAACGGTTTCGTTGATGATATCTACGGTTATGACTTCGCTGGCAAAGATGGCGATCCAATGGATGGCCACTCACACGGAACTCACTGCGCAGGTACTATCGGTGCTACACATGACAACGGCGTTGGTGTTGCTGGTGTGATGAGTGAAGTTTCATTCCTAGCGGTTAAGTTCTTATCTGACTCTGGTTCAGGTTCAACTGCCGATGCGATTGCTGCAATTGATTACGCAACTCTTCGTGGTGTTGATATTATGTCAAACTCTTGGGGCGGAGGCGGATACTCTGAAGCTCTTAAGCAAGCGATTGAGCGCGCAAGCGAAGCTGGGATTCTTTTCACAGCGGCAGCTGGTAACTCAGGTTCAAATAATGACCAGACTCCTCACTACCCATCAAATTATGATGTAGCTAACGTGATCTCTGTTGCGGCCTCAACTGCTCAAGATGATCTTGCTTCATTCTCTTGTTACGGCCGTCGTACTGTTCATATTGCAGCTCCAGGTCACCGTATTCTTTCAACAACTAAAAATGGTGGATATGCGGTTTACTCTGGCACTTCAATGGCAACTCCACACGTAACGGGTGCTCTGGGTCTTCTTCTTGCTCAAGAAGGTCGTATGCCAGTAGCAGAAGTTCGTGAACGCTTGATGGCAACATCAGAGCCAGTTGGTGCTCTTCGTGGCCGTACTATCAACAGTGGTCGTCTTAATGCTTACAATCTTCTAACGGATACTCGTCCAGAGCGTAATGAGCCAAATCCAAACGATTGGAAGACGGTAACTCTTGAGCAGTCATGGGAAACTTCTCACCCATACGGGCATAACGTAAACCTTGAGCGTACATTCAGTGTTCCTGGTGCAAAGTTTATGCGTCTTAAAATTTCTAAGTACGATACTGAGAAAAACTATGACTTTATCTCTGTTAAAAATGCTTCTCGCCAAGTTGTTGAGAAAGTATCTGGTAAAGGTGAAGCTCATGTAACTGATTATGTAGAAGGTGATACTATTCACGCTACATTCACTTCAGATCGCTCAGTTGATGCTTGGGGATTTGTCATTACTGAAGTTGAAGTTCAGTACTAATAGAAACTAGAAAGTGAATACAAGAAAGCCGCCTTTTTAGGCGGCTTTTTTATTTTTTAATTTTTAAAAAAATTAAGCTTCGAAAAGGTGACGATACTTACGAACAAACTTAGATAGAGATCCAACTTTGTCCAAAGTACGAATCGCACTCGTTGAAAGACGTAGCTTAACAGTTTGCCCAGTTTCAGGGTCAAAAATACGCTTCATTTGAAGGTTTGGCTTTTGAGTCATTTTAGTCTTGTTATTGGCGTGAGAAACTTTGTTACCAACAAGACGACGTTTTCCAGTTAAATCACAAACGCGTGCCATATCCAGGTCCTTTTCTAAATTCACTTCTTTTAGGTGCAATAAGGCACGTAATCTATCCAAGTTGTCGAATTCCGACAAGTCCTTTTTGTACTTCCCAATAATTAGCTATTTATGTACACCAACCGGCTAAAACAAGGCGCTCGCCATGGGTTACAGCGCTGACGCGGTGTTCAAATCCGTCTTGGCCAGTATTAAAAATAATCAATGTTCCAAGAGGTTGGCACGTTAGGACGTGGGTCGTGGTTTCACCTTTAGGTCGAATCGAGATCTCACCGCCTCGAACAGATTCGTGTTTTAGTGTGAGGCTTAAGGAGAAGGCTAAAAGTCTTGAACCGTCATCGTGCCAGATGCCCTCATCATCATCAGGACCAGATCTTAAGGCCAAAATATGCTCAATAGAGCTGAATTTGGCGTGCTCAGTAAGTAGGCTCCAAAGCTTGCCACCAGGGCTTAACCACTTCTTAGCCGCTTGATCGAGACTTTGCCAGTCCCTGTCTCGTACTAAGGCGAGCTCTGGGCCTAAGAGTTTTAGATTTAAAAGAATATGTCCCTTGGGAAATGCCATAGGCCAAGTCTATAATGAAATGAATGAAAAAACTCTCACCATTACTACTTTTAATATTAGTAGCTCTATTGATTGGTTTTGTCGTTGGCCTTTACTCTTTCAAGCAAGAGCCAATTTCCAAAAGACCTAGGTCTGTACTAGAGAGCGCGCCGCAAAGTTTAACGGATGAAGAAGTTACTTTTGAACAAGACGATACTCAGGTTGAGGAAGTCGAGATTAAAAAAATAAAGAGCGAAATGATGAGTGAGCTTTGGCAAGCTTATGATGACTTAATCGTTAAGCTAGTCTTGCCTGGCAATAAGTCATGTATGCAGGCTCTAGGAAATCTCTTTCAAGAAAAAGATTATATAGATCCCAATCAAACTGCTTTAAGAATAAATGGCTCTTATGATCAAGCTGTGAATTTATTAAATGATATTTTAAATACGGTACAAACGTCTGAAGTCATTCATGAACTCAACCTCAAACTTTTATACAATCCCAAAACAGATCCACAAAAGCTTCAGGGCAAAATGTCTGAGAGCACAATTTGCTCCGATGTGAAGATTACAAATTTTACCAATGCTTTAATTAAAGATATTGCTAGAGCGAGGATGGAGCCTGACGAAAGAAACGAATTGACTCGGAAGTTTATAGATATCGCCCATCGCTATCTCTATTCCGCCTCGTCGGTGGAATACACTTCTTCGGCCATGGAGATTCTTTTTTCGCTCTCTGATAACGAATTAATTCCTAGAGCAAATATGGAAGAACTGGCTCAGCTAAGGCAGACTCTTATCGGTCTTATTCAAAATTATGAATCTGACTTCAGGCCCCAGGGTGCGCCCCTTTCTAATCTTGAAGTGATGCAGGACTTTTACCAAGAACTCAATCAATTTAATACTTCGATCCTCGATATCATTGAGCGATTAAGATACGAAATACCTAAAGGTCGTTGATATGTTAACTATTCAAGATGCTTTTTCTTCTAGTCCTATTGCGTTTGGTGGAGCTTCCATCTCTGGAGAAGGAGGTGGTTACGGCTTTGGTGGTGTCACTGAAGTTCAGGCGCTTAATCTTATCGATTACGCTTTTGATAAAAAACTCAAGATTTTTGATACAGCACCTATTTACGGGTTTGGTGTATCTGAGCTTCGTCTTGGAAAAGCTATTAAAAATAAGCGAGATGATGTCTTTATTATTTCGAAAAGTGGTATCGACTGGGATAACAACAAAAATGTGGCGATTCGAAACGATAAGAAGACCACGCAGAAAATGCTTGAGGAGAGTCTCAAGCGACTAGGGACAGACTGTATTGATCTGTACATGGTTCATTGGCCGGATGCTGATATTGATATTCGAGAAACCATGGAAGTTTTAGTTAAAGCGCAAGATACAAATAAGATTCGCTATATTGGCCTCTGTAATACCAATCAAGATGAGCTAACAAAAGCGGCCGAGGTTGGTCGAGTAAAAGTGGTGCAAAATCAGCTCAATATCTTTGAACGTAGTAGCGAAGAACTCTTTTCAAGCCTAAGTGAAAATAAGCAGTTTTTTATGTCTTGGGGAACCCTTGATAAGGGGATTATTACAGGTCGTGTGAATAAAAATCGTTCTTTTGACAAAGATGACGTCAGATCGTCGAACGCCCCGTGGTGGAATGATGAGGTTAATACGCCAAAGCTTAAGGCCATGGAGAAGATTCTACCGCTCATTACTGACCATGGTCATACAGGACTAGAAATGGCCCTAAGCCATAATATAAGTCTTTATCAGCAATATAAGCTTAGTGGAGTGAGTCTTTGCGGAGCTAAGAGTCCTGATCAATTGGACGGCATTTTGGCCGCTCTGGCTAACCCTTTGCCCTTGGATCTCCAAAGCGAAGCGCTTAAATATGTAAAAAATGCATGAGGCTCGATAAAGTGGCCTTCTAGTTGTAGTTTTGCCCAAATTCATTATTTGGGGAATCTATGAAAACGCTATTATTTCTCGCGCTCATGCTGATCGGCGCCCAGTCGTATGCCTTAAGCGAGCAAGAAGCAATTGATCTGGGGATGACTCCAGTCGAAGAGCTTATGCCGACTCAAAAAGGGGCAGGCTTTGAACCCAATATAGATGCTTTAATTAAGAAAAGTGGTGTTGTCGTAGTGGTTGATAAATCACTTAGAACAGCTGCAAGGCCCAATGGTCAAACAGCGACTGTCTATGTCGATGGTGATTATTACTCTATTTACGATGTATCCACTGGCACTGAAGAAATTAAAGAGACAACGTCAGGACGCCGCTACATAGCTACGACTCCTGTTGGAATTTTTCGTCCCATTCGCGCTTATACCGATTATATGTCGAGAACATTTCTATCGGCGCCAATGACTTGGGCCGTGTTCTTTAATGGTGGAATTGCTACGCATGCTACAACGAGAAGTCAGTATAACCGCTTAGGTGCCAGGGCCAGTGGCGGTTGTGTCAGAATGAAACTGGAAGAGGCAGAAGAAGTTAATCAACTGATTGTCTCACGTGGCGAGCCAAACTTTAGAACAGTTGATCAATCTGAAGTCATCGATGATGTTCTTTTAAAGAGAATTCTATATATCAATAGAGATAAGTTCCCGGTTGTTGATAGAAATACTGGCAAGTTTGGAAATAGCACAATGTGGACCTACGATGCTTTAATCGTAGTCGTTGGTAACTAATTAGCCTTTGAGAATCGGGAGTATTTCTTTTACTCCCGAAACAATCATTTCAATAGAAATTGAAAGAAGAATCAAGCCCATAACTCTGGTCATGACGTTTAATCCGATCTTGCCAAGGCGATCGCCAATGGCCCTAGAATTTCTAAGAATAAAGTAAACAATCACGGCCACCACAAGAATCATCACCACAGCGCCAATCCAGTGAGTGATATCGTCGAAGTGTTTGGCCTGAATAATAGACGTAGAAATGGTACCAGGTCCTGAAAGTAGCGGAATCGCCAGCGGGACAATACCAATCTCAGCTGTCTCTTCTGCATCATCAATTTCATCTTGATTCATTTTCGCTTGCGTTTGCTGGGCACGGATCATGGAGAAGGCCATACTGAAAATAAGAAAACCACCGCCAATGGTAAATGAAGCAATTGAAATACCAAAGAAGCCTAGAATCTTCTGTCCAAGAAATAAGCTAATCAAAATGGTCACTGCCACTGTGATTGAACAAGATCTGGCAACCAGATTGATCTTATGATTTGAATATCTTGAAGTCAGGGAAAGAAAAACAGGAATCACGCCGATGGGATTAAGAATTGAGATTAATCCGATTCCAAACTTTAATGTATCTGAGATAACTTGTTCCACATGACTATCTTAGAAATGTCGATTGATCATGGCCAGATATTGATTTGATTTTTTTTCTAATTGATAGGGAGTGTTAAAGATAGTCTCACCACTAAGACCGATTTCCCATTTGTGATTTAGGTCGTACTGAGTTTGTAGGCTTAGTGAACTCCATGTCTTTGCGCGAGTATAGTCGTAAAAGGCGTAGGCGAGCAGATGAGCTCTTAGTCGTGACCAAGTTGGACTGATTAACAGTCCAAGCTCTAACGTATTGCCGATGGCCGTGTGCTTGAATTTATTTAGATGAATAAGAGACTCTGCTCCGAGCAGTGCATATAAAGTTAATGTTTGAGTTGGTGCTAGTGAATATCCACCAGCAAAGTTTACTTGAGGAAGAGTTTTGTTTAGGTAACCAAGTCTTCTAAGAGCGCCAGCGCCAGCGCGCCAGGAAAAGCCAGAGCTCGCAATATTGGCCGGCTGAAGTGATAAAATATCAATGATTCTAAATTTTTGTAGGTAGAAGTCGCGCTTTGTATACTCGATAGCAATAGAGAAGTAATTCACTTCACTATGATGAGGCATACCATCTTCACGATCAAGGGGAGAGTGCAAACCAAACCTTGATTCAATTCGATTAAGAAGCTGACCATTTTTAGAACCGCTTGAGAGTTGAAGTCGATGAGGGTCATGGGCCAGCAAAGGATCCTCTGCATTCATTGAGTTGATCCATTCTTGACTAAAATCTGGCGTTTTGGTGCCAAGTGCAGCTCGTTTTTGAATAAGTGGCAAGAGTTCTTTGGTCAGTTTGGCGCGCTCTTGTGGTTTCTCATTGACTGAAAGTTGTTGGTAACGAACAACAGCTATTTTTACATCGAGAACTCGCGCAGATGTGTCATTACTTGAAAGTGTTTCTTTTTCATCACGTGAGAGTAAATTGTAGCGATACAATAACTGCTTTTTGAAAGAAGGACGGATAGAGCCCTTTCCTAATTTCTGGGCTTCATTTAAAAGCGTTAATGTTCTTGCTGGTAAAACGATAGTGGGAGCATTCTTGGCAAAGTTGGTATCGCCGTAGGTGGCATCGAGAAGCGCTAACAATTGAAATGAGCAGTTCTCACTCATAAACCAATAGGAGTAGGAGGCTTTCTTGCTAAGTTCCCAAAGATGCGCAAGTAAACGATCCATTTGAGTCTCGCTCATGAGTATGGGGTACTCCCATAGATCTCGACTTTCAGTATGAAGGTATTCGTTGACCTTCATATAGTAAGGACTTATTTCATAAAAGCCCTGATAGCCACCAAGTAAGCCTTTAATCGCATAGATGACACCGACAGGATCAGTCGCCCTGGCAGAGAAACTTACGGCGTAGTCAGTGAGTTTAGATTGATGGTTTTCGTTAAAGTTAAGTTTTAAGAATGTGTGACCAAAAATACTTGCAGGATTACCGGGATAGTATGAGGAGAAAACAATTGAAACACTTTTTATCGGAAGAAGTTTTCGCCACTGATCGTATTCAGCGCAAGTGACCTTTGGGAAAACATAGCCTCGCTCTTGGAGAAATTGATATCTGGCTGGAAAAGCACATGCGGCACTCCAGCGATCATTTTCTAGAACTCTAGCCTGAGTAAATGCTTGAATCGTAGCAAGTAATTCTTGCTTTGGATTTTGGTGTCCCTTTGGGTGAATGAAAAAGTCTTTGGAATCGACTCTAGAAGTAGAACCTTCAAAATGCAGTAAGCGCAGCCAAGTGGGATCTTTTGAGAGATCATCAACCTCGGCCGCGCTTACATTCAAGACAAAAAATAAACTTAGGAAAAAAACAATTATAGACAGCCTCTAGAAAGCAAATCTTGTGCGTTCATTGGAATTGGCATTGCTTGTGAGCGTGAAGTGTAGCCTGCATCACAACCCATAAGATTCGAAAGTGTAACTAAGTATTCGCCATTCCCTTGAGCGATCTCAAGCTGAAGGTTTTCGAGGTTAGCTTCGGCAAAGTATTGAACTTCGCTATCCACCTTCACGATCGAGTGATGAGCACAGCCAGAGATACCAGAAGTCATGCTGATGGTATTAGGTAAAATTGCATTAGTAGTAGATCTAGTTGAACTTGCAGACAAAGAAGTCCTCTGAGTTACCTGCCAACCGACACCACAACCGCTACTCGAGTCTGCTGCAAAAGTATTAAAACTAAAAAGCAGTGAAGCACAAAAAATAATTTTCTTCATATTTTCCCCTTAAAATTAGAAACAGGTCTAAATTTTCATTTAAACAGGTCTAATTAGCAAGAGAAACTCTAGAGAGAAAGATTAGCTTCTTGTTGTAGTGTAGGCTCAAGCCCAATTCTGCCCAGGTGGCGATAAAAGAGTGCAAGAGAGCGCTCCCATGGTGTGTCTTCAATTCTACCACTTAAGAAAACCTCAAGATGAGGGAGTAATTGAGAACAGAAGTCGTCACTTGATTCACGTGGCAAAAGTGAAGGTAAATGGTCAATCGCTGTGATCCAAAGGTCTTGTTCACTAAAGCTTAGCTGTTTGGCAGGATGATCCATGGTGGTGGTATCGGAGTAAATGGGAATAGGATTGCATGGTCCAGTTGGATCACATCCAACGTCGGAGATGACTTGTAGTTTGCGTGGCAACTTAAGAAGTTCAGGGGTTAAAAATGGCTTAGTTTTTGACATCATCAAAGCGCAATTAATAAACACTTCAAAGTCTAAAATTTCTTTGATCGGACCGCGTGATTTTGTATCTTTTGAATTCCAAGTCTCTGGGCGAATGGCCAAAGCATCTAAGAGCTTTTTTGCACCTCGACCGCAGCGTCCACGAGCACCGATAATGAGTGTACTTGGTGTACGTCCAAGCGAATTTAATCGCTCTTGTAAATAAAGCACTAAGTCCTGTGATGAAGTCCAAGGCTTAAGCGGAGCTTTATCATTTGGATTTGCTCCAAGTTGACGATCAATCCAGAAATCAATCGCGAGCGCGGCACCGACAAAGCCGGCCCAAACGCCAAAAGCGGCAATTCTTCGACCAGCGCGATCGACCAAAAACTCTAGATCATAAAGTTTGCCATCACCTAAGGCAAAGCGAGTAAGAAGTTCATCGGCCCCTGTTTGTGCTTTAAAGCAATGGGCGAAAAAAATATGGCGATGGATAAGTGGCGCAGCTTCTTCTTCAAGTTCTTTGAGTCCCATGATGATGGCATCTTCAGGAGCACTTCTCCATGAATTTGTTTGGACCATGGTAAGCCCAAGCTTTTCATACTCTGCATCGGTGAAAATACGAGTGGGTGAGCGCTCAATGCGCACATCATGGCCACGCATCTGCAGCTGCTTGGCCGCACTTGGGGTCAAAGCAACACGTTCCTCGAATGGTTTTGTTTCGTGGCGTAGCCAGAGAGTTCTTGAAAGCATAGATTATGCTTAGCAGTGACTTGGCGAAGGGTAAATAGACTTGGTAAAGATTACTAAGAGTTAGCCTGCTAAGTAGGGGGAATTGCATTAAATCTGACGCTCTCATTTATCATCCATTATTGGCCCCTCGATTTGCCGAGTATGGCATTCCTGTACCGCTTAAACATGATCGCTCGAATAAGATTTTTTCAGCATTAAAAAAACAATTTCCTAAACTTACGCAAACTAATCCAAATGATCTGCCAGAGATAAGCTTCGATGATCTGAGACTTGTTCATGATCTCGACTTCATTGCGCGTTTATTTGATGCCAGTCTTGTTGCTCATGAAGTTGAAAGTTGCTATGAGTTTCAAGAGCTTCTTCCTGCCACAAAAAACATCAATGAAATGCCAGCTGACGTTATAACTCAATGTCGCGGCACTTATGCCGCCATAAAGAAAGCCATTAAAAATGACTGTTCCTTCTTTTTGGGAGGAGGAATGCATCATGCCATGAGCTTCGCTGGGCGTGGTTTTTGTCTACTTAATGACATCGTTATCGGAGCGCGAAAAGCTCAGCACGAGCTTGGAGTCTCACGCGTTTTAATCATTGATGTTGATGCTCATAAAGGCGATGGCACGGCTCAAATCCTGCAAAGTGATGATTCGATTTTTACTCTAAGTATCCACATGAAAAATGGCTGGCCTCTAGATGGCTCTTTAGGTCCTGGGCCATGGCAGTTGCCTAGTGATTTAGATATTGAATTACTTGCTGGTCAAGAGAGTCAGTATTTAGAACAGTTGAAGATGGGATTAGATCAAGCTCTTAAAAATCAATTCGATCTGGCGATTATTGTTCTTGGCGCCGATGCTTGGGAAAAAGATGAACTTCCAAGTGCTAGTGGGTTAAGGCTAAGTGAAAAGCAAATGCTAGAACGTGATCAATTGATTGAGCAGTCTTTAAAAACTTTGAACATCCCACGGGCTTACGTCATGGGTGGAGGTTATGGAGAAAACGCCCATATCCCTTATGTTAATTTTTTAACTAAGCTAATCGACTAATTCGTGGGGAAGCACGCGTTTGGCCGGTCGAAAATAGGTCTTAGGCGAGTGGGCCAAGAGATCAGATACCTTGGCCATATAGACACAGGCATACTTTTCAACTTGATCGGCCATACGACTTTCTTCTTGGCCAGCGCGCATAAGCTCACCCCAATTCGGATTAAAGAATTTTCGATAATCTTCAAGTAAGCTGGAAATTTCTTCGTTGATTTTTTCAATCTCAGCAAAGAGTTTATTAATATCTTTGCGATCAACCTCTTGTTTTTCTTCTTTGCGCTTAAGATCCATATTGTTTAGCTTTGTCTCTAGAGCTTCTTTTTTGAGCATGAGTTCATCAATTCTTGATTGAACAGGTAGAGATGCTTTGACTGCTGCCACTTCCTCTTCGAGAGGTTCAAGAACAAGTGCTGTTCTCCAGTTGAACGTTTTTTTAATTGAAACGACATCGCCGTAAATATGATCGCCTAAGTACAAGATCTCATCTCCATCAAAACCTAGATCGTCTTGAAGTTTCCCGGCCCAACCACCTTGGTAAATACCATTTTCAATTTTACCAAAAGTATTGGACATCAGACCAGTGGCCGGATCAATGGCTAAAAAAGCTTGGCGTCCCGTAAAAAAACGTGGTTTTGAAGCTAGTGTGATGGTGATATCAAAGAGCTCGCTCCAATCTTTGTATTCTTTCAAAAATGGATTGATGGCATAGTCGAGCAGGAGTTTACAATAACTCCAATCAGAGTTCGTAATGACCAGTAGTTTCTTATCATAATCTTTAAGGCGCTCGAGTACGCGCACGATATCGGCATCTTGGACAATAAATCTTTTGACATCATCGCGAACAATGTCTTTGAGTGTCCCATCGGCATGACACAGGTCGATCGCTTCGCGAATATCAGTTGCGATGGTTTCAAAATCTGGCAAGTCGAGTCCTTTCTTTTTAAGTTCGACTAATTGACCAAAAAGAACCCCATTAGAGATTGAGAATGAAGTATCCAAACTTTGAATATTACTATCATTGAGATCAATCACACGGTTGCGATAGATGCGGTCTTGTTCTTTATAGGCAAGTGGCTCTTCACCAAAGACGGCATGTTTAACTTTCCCAAAACGAGAAACTTTAAGTAGGTGACCTTTTTTCTTGTCGATGACCAGGCCTTGGATGACTCGGTTAAACTCAAAAGAAAGTAAGCCAATTTCTTTGGGATAGCCTTTGAGGCTGATCAGCTTTGCCAGACTTTTTTCGTGAGTTAATCGCTCGAATTCCTCAGTGTTGTAGCGCACCAAGGTGTAGTCCATGTCAAAACCAATGGCCTTGATTTTTTTGAGATTTAGTATTCTGTTGACGTAAACGCTCATGTTTTTCCTTTTGCACAGAGCAGTAATTGCTAAGTGATCCTATCAACTGCTTGAAATCTAAGTCAACAAACTGGTCAGGCTTACTAGGTCAAGATATCATGAGGACAATCTTTTTTTGGAGCTGTTTCATGCGTTTTTTGGCATTTTCTTGTTTGATGAGCCTTTTGGTTGCCCCTGTTATGTCGGCCACTCCCGAGCAAAAGGGACTTGAGATCGCTAAGCAAGTACGCGACAAAAATAATGGATTCGCCGGCGAAGAATCAAAAATGAAAATGGTTCTCATCACGGCCAGTGGTCAGCAAGTTGTTCGCGAGATGGATGGTAAAGTCTTAGAAGGTGGCAAGGACGGTGATCGTTCGTTAATGGAATTTCAAAACCCTAAGGATGTTAAAGGCACAAAGATGCTGACATGGTCTTATAAAAATAAAGAAGACGATCAATGGCTTTATATCCCGGCCTTTCGTCGAGTAAAGCGCATTAACTCGAGCTCAAAGTCATCATCATTTATGGGCAGCGAGTTTGCTTTTGAAGATTTGGGATCACAAGAGATTGAAAAGTTTACGTATAAATGGCTTCGCGATGAAAAAGTTGAAAAACGTGACGTGTGGGTTTTAGAGAGAGTTTCTAAAGAGCCATCTGGCTACAGTAAGCAAATCATGTATATGGATAAGCAAATCTTTAATCCTATGAAAATTGAATACTATAACCAGCGCGGCGAATTGTTAAAGACAGCGGAGTTTTCAGCTTATAAGCAGTATACCATTGGTTCTAAGAAGCTTTATCGCGCTAATAAGATTCACATGAAAAATGCGCTGACGAAAAAAGAGTCCATCTTCACTTGGGATAACCGAGTTTTGGGTAAGAAATTTCCCGAGTCTGACTTTTCACAATCGCGTCTTAAGTAGGTGACATGAAAGTATTTTTCTTTGTATTAGCGCTTGTTTCTTTTGAGAGTTACGCTGAGTATTCCTCAATGGGGGAAGTGGCATTAGAGTACCGTCAATTTAAAGATGATGACTCTAAGACTACCGAAGATACTGGCCTCGCTGTATTTTCGCGACTTGAATCAAGATACGAAGATGATTTTTACTCCCACGTCCTTAGGGGTTTTGCACGGGTTGATTCTAAGGAATCGTCTCGAGATTTGATTTGGGTCGAAGACGCCTATGCCAGCTACTTTTTAGATCAAGAAAAGCTATGGCGCCTATCGGCCGGTTATAAGATTTATAATTGGACAGGGCTTGAGGCTTTTCGTCCGAATGATACAGTCAACTCTCAAAATTATGATGCTCCACTGGAAAAGCCTGAAAAGCGGGGAGAGCTGGGTGTGGAACTTGAGATTCCCTACTACGAAGGCGCACTCACATTATTTGTTTTCCCTCGCACCGAAGCGCCACATTTTCCCGGCGCAGCTTCAAGACTCGGACTTGGTACTAATATCGCCGAGCCACTTTGGGTCGATGGGTTAGAGGCTAGCAGTGACAGATGGCATCCACAGTACGCTGCCAGACTGACTCAATTAATTATGGGGGCCGATGTTTCAATTCATTATTTGCAACATTTTGATCGCCTTAACCCAATCATTGGCACAAGTGATTACTCAATTGTTGGAATGAATGCGATCCCCAACCAGGGAGTAAGCTCCATGAATGTGCCACATTATTTTCAGGTGGCCCAATATGGTGCCAGCATGCAAATGCCTATTTTCGATGCTTGGCTTTTCAAGCTCGAAGGTGCCAAGCGCAGCTTTGAAAAAGATTTAAGTGTCTTAACTGCCTCTGGATTACAAAAACCGGTCGATCACTCCGAAGTTGCTCTTGGACTTGAGTATGCAACCTCACATATTGATGGCTCAGACTCAACGCTCTTTTTTGAAGCGGTAAAAATCTTTGGGACCGAAGAAGCAGAAGCTGAGGCTTTATCGGCCTTTCAAAATGATGTCTTCATCGGACTTCGCCACGTAAGAAATGATATCATGGGAACAGAGTTTCTTTTATCGGCCATTTTTGATTTAAAGCGAACCCATGAAAAACTTTATAATTTTCAGTTCTCACGCAGACTTTCGGATGTGTGGAAAGTGGGCGCAACCCTCAGGGTCTTCGATGCTCCAAAACAGTCTGCGACGCCAGTTGGTCTTGAAGTTCTAGACCAAGATCACCATATTAGCCTTAGTCTTTCACGGTTTTTCTAGTGGCCATGGGTAAGACCCACGATGGGTTTAATTTATTTATCGGCGCAGTCTTAACAGGCGGCTTGATCGGCTACCAGCACTCACTCATTGTTTGGGTGCCTTTTATCTTCGGTTGGTTATTTTCAACGCTGGTTTTTTCGCCTGACACAGACTTAATGCCTAAAAAGCGCACAGGACTTTTACAGTTCTTTCTCTATCCGTACTCGATACTGTTTAAGCATCGAGGTCTGTCTCACGGACTCATCACGGGAACACTGACTCGTATTACTTATAGTGTTTTACTTGGCGGACTTTTGGTCTTCGTCTTATCAAAAATGGGCTATATCGACTTTGTTGCAGAAGGTTATTGGACAGGACTTCTTGAATTTGTACGAGAGTATGACTACGACAAAACGGTCTACAGAAGCTTAACTTGGCTTTATATCGGCTTGGCCCTTGCTGATGCATGTCATATCTTCCTCGACTGGCTGTCAGGATTGTTTTCTAAAATTCGTCGCAATTACTAATAAAGTTTTACTTAAACAGCAAAAGTCCTAAGATAGTGGCACGCAATCTTGGGAGGTCCTTATGACAGTCATGCTAAAGCAGCTGTTTGCTCTACTTAAGTTATTAAACTCGGATACTGGTGAAAATCAATTAGCGGCCGGAATCGCTTGTGGTTTAGTTCTTGGGTTTGCACCAGCACTATCACTTCAAACGCTACTTATTTTTGTCTTATTGTTTTTCTTTCGCATTCAAATGGGAGCGGCCTTTGCCAGTGCCTTCTTGTTTGCACTGATTGCCTACCTCTTTGATCCATTCTTTGATGTCATTGGGCAACAAATCTTGGAAATTTCAGCTCTAAGTGGATTCTTTACCTTGCTTTATAATATGCCGATCATTCCCTTTACCAAGTTTTACAACTCCGTAGTCATGGGGGCTGGAGTTGTGTCACTGGCACTGTTTCCGCTCATCTTTTTAGGTTCCAAGAAACTAATCGTTAAGTACAGAGTTACAGTTGTGAAGCGCTTTCAACAAACTAAATTTTGGAAAGCAGTGAAAGCGACAGGCTTTTATAAATGGTATGCAAAATACGAAGAACTTTACGGATAATTTATGAATGATAAAACACAAAAAAAAGTCGGAATGATACGAAAAGGCGCAGTCTTACCGTTTTTGATTATCGTCACCCTTATTGTTGGCTTTAATATTCTTTTTTTAGATAGCTCAATAAGAAAAGGGGCGGAGTACTTTGGAGGGCAGCTTAACGGTGCAGAGGTTAATATTGCTGAGGTAAGAACTTCTTTTAAAAATTTAAGCCTGGTTATTCGTGGTGTTTCTTTCACGAATGTGAATAACCCTGAGAACAATCTCTTTGAAATTGGTGAAATGAAATTTCAGCTGATGTGGGATGCCCTACTTAGAGCGAAGTTTGTGATTGATGAATCTTCTATTACTGATATTAAAGTAAACACAGTCCGTAAAAAAGCGGGAGTTATTTACCCCAAGCCGCTTGAGGACTCGAAAGTTAAAACCGCCACCAAAGAAACCTTGGCCAATGCTAAGGAAGAGTTTAAAGGTAATGTCTTTGGCGATGTCTCGGCCTTGCTTGGAGGAGATAGCGGCAAAGATGTTCTAAAAAATATTGAAGGCGAGCTTAAGAGCAAGCAGTTTTATGAAAATTTAGAAAAACAAGTCGATCAAAAAGAGACCGAACTTAAACAAATGCTAGCCGACCTTCCTAAGGGCGAGCAGATCGATCAATTCGATGATCGCTTCAAGAAAATAAATTGGGATGACTTAAAGGATCTTAAAAAAGCACCTGGTGTTTTAAAAGAGGCGAGTGCACTTAGAAAAGATGTATCTGAAACGATAAAGAAGTACGATCAGGCCAAAGATAAAGTCGAAGGCGAGATTAAGTTTTTAAAAGATTCTACGAAACAAGCTCAAAATATTATCGATGAAGACGTTAAACGTCTTGAAAGTAAGATGAGCCTTCCAAATCTTGACTCTGAATCTATTGCCCGAGTTCTCTTTGGGGCTGAGCTTGTTGATTCTTTAGCAAAGTATTCTGATTACTTTGAAAAAGCTAAAGAGTATATGCCACCTAAAAAAGACAAGGCCGCAACAAGTGTAAAACCCATCAGAGGCAGTGGACGCAACTACCAATTCGGTACTCCCAAGTCTTATCCACTCTTTTGGCTTAAGCTCTCCAATATCAGCTCAAGTAATTCTCAAGGCACCGTTTCAGGAAAGATTGAGAACTTCACGACCAATCAGCGTATTGTAGGAAAGCCAAGTACAGTTAAACTTAATGCAGATTTTCCATCACAACAGCTTCGCGGACTTGAAGGCAATATTATCTTTGACCATAGAAATGGCGTGAACGATAAGATCGCCTTTAGCATTAATGCCTTTCCCGTTCCTAGCAAGACTTTATCTAAATCTGAATCGGCCAGCTTTGTCATGGCTAAATCAACTGGCGCGACTTCTGTTGAAGCCTCTCTTGTGCAAGACCAAGTCAATATGAGTATGAGTAGCGTCTTTACCGACATTGACTATGAAGTTGGGGCCAAATCAAAACAAGTTGAGCAATTACTTCAATCCGTTGCAGATGAAGCCAAGAGAGTCACCCTTGAGGCTAAAGCAGCAGGATCAACATCAAAGCTAGCCTTTAAAATTAAAACGAATTTGGCGGAGTTAATTAAGACGGCTTTATCCAAGCAGCTTGAGGCTAAGGTCAAAGAAGCTAAGGATAAGATTAGGGCAAAAATTGATGAACAAATTGGTGGCAATAAAGCTAGGGCACAGGAAAAAATCGATCAGCTCAAGTCTAAATATCAAGGTGAAATTGATAAGCAAAAAGAGAAGATAGCTGGTCTCACGAGCAAAATCGATGATAAAAAAGATAGCTCTAAAGATGTTGTAAAAGACAAAGCTAAAGACGCCTTGAAATCACTTAAAAAGAAATTTAAGTTTTAAAGAGAAGGGCCAATTGGCCCTTTTTTATATTCCGATCTCTGAACCTAAAAAATAATCGTATATAACCTGATCGTTGAGCTTTTGCGTCGCCCTAGCACCAAAGGTTAAATTGAATTTTCTAAATAAATAGGTCTCGAAGTAAATCTCTGCACCTGTTGAGTTGAGATTATCTGTAAAATTAAGAATTTCGACTTTAGTGTGATCAAAGAAAAGTTTTGTATAAATTCTTCTTAAATAGGCCCATCCCCAAAAATCGATGTCGCTATTAAAAAGTGGGAAGGCGTAGTCAAGACTGGCTTTGGTATACTTATCAATATAGCTATAGCTAAAACCACGGGAGAGCACGTAGTCAGTATAGGCATTATTGATGGGAACAAAGCGGTAGTTGAAAAAACCTGTGCTTTGTTTTTCAAATGCTCCGGAAACTTTCAAACCGGCATTCTTAAAACCACCAGGTAGATAGAGATCGGCTTTTGAGTAAAGGACTTCTGATGAGAAATCAGGATCTTTTTTGGCCGTGGCTTTTTTGTAAACGAGATTGTAGCGAACACCGTAGGAGGGAAAGATTTCTCTAAACCTAAGATCTTTAAGCGAATAATAGAGAAACTCACCACCTTGCAGGTCAAGGCTATCATCGCTTAGCTCGTAGACTTTGGCGCTAATGTCGAGAGAGTGTTTAATTTGTCCAAAGATACCAGTCAGTTCAAAGAGCTTATTATAAAGACCAGACTTGTATCGATAGGGAAGAGTCATGCTGGCTTGAGTGGTTAGTTCACTCCAGTTTGCGGTCAGTCCTGTTCGACTTGATGTCTCTTCTCTTTTTCTATAATCGAGTCCAACAGCAAAGATGGGATAGTATTTTGTATAGGCGAGGGAGAGATAAGCAAACGGCTGCTCCTCATCTGCGCTTTGGCCAACACCTGCCAAATAACCAAAAGTATTGAGATAGTTATTTCCAGTCAAAGATAAGTCCGTACCGCGACCAGAAAAGAATGACCAGCTATGGGGAGCTAGGCCTGTGCTTAATTCTGAATAGGGCTTAGCATCCAAATTGACTGCTACCACTTGATCAAAGTCATCCATGCGAACGGGAGCATCGCCGGTGTAGTCATCGGAAGGAGTTTTTCCAATATAGTTAAATTCTGAAAAAGTATTATCCGCAATAGGCTGACATTCTAAATTAGTACTCTTTAATTCGGCCCCTTGGGACGCTTCGCTAGTGAAATAAAGCTTTTTGTTATGTACGTGAGGATTATAGGCGGCGATTGCCTCATCAGAACATTTTCGAAGTCTTTTAGAATAAAGATCAATTTCAAGGATTTGAACTTTCCCTAAATAGTCCGCTTCAAAATAGACCTTGTCGTTGGTACTTGATAAGGCAAAGAGATTATTCCTCGTATCACCTACAAGAATATTTGATTTCTTTGTCTTTAAGTCGATATGTAAAACTCGCTTCTTGCCGTCATTTCGTTGCACAATTGCAATGACTTCTCGTTCACTCTTCCAAACGGCTTCCGAAATAATTTGATCTTTAAAGGCGATATTCTGCAGATCAGAGCCATCTTTAGAGATGATCTGCAAGCTCCAATCATTTTGATCACTCAGTTTGGTTACTAAGATCTTGCTTCCATCAGGTGATATATTAGGATGGAACACGCGCTGATCTTTGATTAGATGCTTAGTTTTTCTAGTTTTAAGATCAAAACTGAAGAGGTCACTATAGCTCTTATAGGCAAAGCGCGGACTTGGTAGAAACTGTGTGTACACAAAGAGATTGTTCTTAAGATCAACCTTTGAAATTTCAGGTGCAATCGCTAATTCCTTAAGCGGCTTTGAGCTGCCGAAGCGGTAGAGTCCAAAAAAACTATCTAGGCTCTTCTTGATATAATAAAGCTGTCCATCATCGATAATTGGATAGTAATGATCGGCGTAGTCCCTGTTTTCAAAAGCAATATCATCTTTTCGCCATTCACTCTTTAAATCGATAAGAGTCTTTTGAAAGAAGTCTTCAAAGTCGACACCGGTAATATTTCTAAAGGCGTTAGTGAAAGCGTAGGGGTTAAAACTAAATCCTGTGACAGAGTCGAGGACTTGGCGCCACAGGTCTTTGCCATAAATTCTTACACCTCTTGTAACCAAGTAGTAGCCAAAAACGTAATGATTGGGACGGGAGGTTTTATAAGTTTGACCCAAGAATTCATCATAGCTTGGAAGTTGATCACTTAGCACCATGGCCTTAAGTCTGGCGGCAAATCTTGGGGAGCGACCGCGACCGGCATCAGTATAAGCCGTCTCGGCCCAGACCGCATCGCCTTCCAAAAACCAGTTTGGTGTACCAAGTGCGATGGCAATGCTTAGACCAAAGTCTCCAAATAAAAACTTGGCGACTTTATTGGTCGAGCGATTCATGAAATCGAATTGATTAATATGGCGATACTCGTGAATGGCCAGAGACTGATAAAAATTTAGACCACCGATAATGGGAGAAAAAATTGAGCTGGTGTACCACTCACTTCTTCTTGGCCCAAGCGTGACAAAACCATTGGGCTGGGCAAACTCTGATCTTAAAATAAGGGGAAACTTTTTTGGTGTTTTGATCCACAGACTCTCACCTGAGACTGGTGCGTAGTGCTCGACGAGATTGGCAATGAAGGTGGCCTGTTGCTTTAATGGCGCGGGATAAATGACTTCGACAAAGTTGTTTTCGACTTTATTCCACTCAAGCCCCGAGCTACTTTGAGATGGATCATAGGGGGCCAAGATCCCGGCGTAGGCGCTTAGGTGAGTAAAGAAAAGAGCGAGACCAATCAATTTGTTCATAGAGACCATCTAGTTGTTTTTATGTGCTAAGAACACGTTATTGGGCTTAACAGAATTAGTCGATATTTTATAAATGT
>TARA_R110000868_G_scaffold112924_1_pt1 | contig 19729 bp, 17 predicted proteins | sample TARA_R110000868 | Tara Oceans TARA_R110000868 (sample SAMEA4397489) | marine metagenome | biome: Polar Biome; feature: [SRF] surface water layer (ENVO:00010504); material: water (ENVO:00002006), including particulate matter (ENVO:01000060) such as... | depth 5 m | reverse complement strand
CAGCTACCCGATGCTGAAGACCACCACGATCAAGACCTGGATTGACCTGTTTCCAGAGTCCACGTTTGGGCCTTTACTTTGGACACCGCCAATCACCCACCACATCAAGCTGCCCAGCCGGGGTGATGCAGCCGGTATTGACTGCGAGGTGATCTTCCTGGCCCTTGACCAGCCCAAGGACGTGCGCAAGTTGCTGTCGCTTGAGCTGACGGGTGCCTGGGTGAATGAAGCCAGGGAATTACCGAAGGCTGTGATCGATGGATTGACCCACCGTGTTGGCCGTTACCCCACAAAACGAGATGGCGGGGCGACCTGGTCGGGCATCTGGATGGATACCAACCCGATGGATGACGACCACTGGTGGTTCAAGCTGGCCGAGAAGGAAAAGCTCACCGGCCAGTTTGCCTGGAAGTTCTTCAAGCAGCCTGGTGGCGTGGTGCCGGTCGATTCTGAAGACCTGCCCGAGATGCCCGAGGCCAACGACCACATCTTTGCGGCTGCCAAGTGGTGGCGTGTTAACCCTAAAGCCGAGAATCTGAACAACTTGCCTGCTGGCTACTACCTGCAAATGCTGGGCGGCAAGACGCTGGACTGGATTCGATGCTATGCCGGCGGCGAATACGTCTATGTCCAGGAAGGCAGGCCCGTATGGCCTGAGTATGACGACTCTGTCATGTCTGGCGACACCGATATTGACCCCAATGTGCCCATCCAGGTGGGCCTGGACTTCGGTTTGACCCCTGCAGCCACCATTGGCCAGCGACTACCCAATGGCCGGTGGGTGATTCACCAGGAAATCGTCACGTTTGACATGGGCCTGGAGCGGTTTGGCACCCAGCTGCTGGCCGAACTCAATGCCCGCTACCCAAACCACCAGGTTCTGATCTGGGGTGACCCAGCCGGTATGGCCAGGGACGCCATCTATGAGGTCACTGCCTTCGATTTCTTGCGCACACTGGGTCTTAAAGCGCAGCCAACAGCGTCCAATGACTTCAAAGTGCGCCGGGAAGCGTCAGCCGCCCCCATGCAGCGGCTGGTCATGGGCAAGCCTGGGCTGATTATCAACCGCGAGTGCAAGCTGCTGCGCAAAGCGCTGGCCGGTGGCTACCACTTCAAGCGGGTTGCGGTGGGCGCCGGGCATGAGCGCTTCAAAGACGCGCCAAACAAGAACGAACACTCGCACATTGGCGACTCATTTGGCTACTTGATGCTGGGCGGCGGTGAATACAACCGCATGACCCGCACGCACCAGCTGGGAGGACGCGCTCCTGGCATGGCCACAGCTGTTTTGGACTTCGATATCTTTTCATGACCGACCTGATCGACACCGTCAATGAAAAGCTGGCCTGCACCGGCTGCTATTTTGAGCCGGTCACCGATTGGCACATCGAACGCCTGACCCAATGGCATCAGTCATTTGGGCCGGTGGATGTAAAAGACACCGTTCAGTTCAATATGGAGTGTGGCCCCAGCGGGGCTCTGTACTACAACGGCAAATTGCTTGGAATCATTGGGGTGATCACGTTGCGGCCACATGTCGGCGAGGTGTGGACGATCATCGATGACAGCGTCAAACACAAATTCAAGCGCCAGCTGGTTGTCGGTGTGAGAACCGCCCTCGATATCGCTCAGATATCTATGAGTTTGACCCGTGTACAAGTAGCAATAGAATTGGATGCAGATTATTCGCGGAGCTGGCCGCTGGCGCTGGGCTTCACGCTTGAGGGTGTGATGCGCTGCTTCGGATCGGACGGTTCTGATTACTTACTGTATGGGAGAGTCAAACCATGGGACTAGAAGCACCAATCATCGGAGCATTGATCGGAGCAGGCACAACTGCCTACGCAGTCAACCGTTCTCAGAGCGCACAAGAAAAAGCCCGAGCGCAAGCCGCCGAAGCGTCAGCTGCAGCCATTGCCAACGCAACCAAAGCGCGTGAAGAGGCTGCCTCACAAGCAGCTGCTGCGCGTGCAGCCGCTGCTGCAGAAGCAGAAAAGACCAGAACCGCCGCCATGACCGAGGCTGAAAAGAACCGCGCAGCTGCTGCGGCACAGGCTGAAGCATCCAGGCTAACTGCAGCAGAACAAGCCAAGCTAACACGCGATCAGCAGACAGCATTAGCAGCCCAGCAAGGTCAATTGACAATGGAGCAGATTGCAGCTCAAAGAGAGGCTTCAGCATCTGCCATGGCCCAAGCTCAACTTAGCGCTTCGCAGCAAGCGGAGATGATGAGGAGCTTGACGGCTCAACAAACTGCCTCTGCAGAAGCCGCCAAGGCTCAGCTTTTCCAGCAGCAAAAGCAGTATCAAGAGCAAAAAACCTCAATGGAGAAGCAGGCCAAAGACCAGGCTGCCTCGCTCGATGCTGAACGTCGCAAAATCGCTGAGCGCGAATCTGCGCAGATGACCGCACGACGCCGAGCTGGTCGCCGCTCCTTGCTGTCAACCGCTAGGATTAACCCAGAGCTTGGCCTGGCACCAGCAGCCAATGACGAAAACCAGCTGAAGACGCTGCTGGGAGCTTGACATGGCAGTCATCAAGCCTGTCAACAGTGTTTTTGAAGAGATCGATGGCCAGCTGATCTCGCCCCTAAGTGACGGCAACTCAAACCCATTTGTTTCGACTGCCAGCGAAGGGGACAACGCTGCCGGATTTCAAGCAGAACTAGATCGACTTGCTGCTGAAAACGAGGCCAAGATTAGGGCAGAGGACGAAGCTGCTGCGGCCAAGCTGAAAGCTGAGAACGATGCAGCACTGGCCAAGCTCCTGGCTGACGAAGAAGCATTCAAGAAGCAACAATCTGATCTTGACGCATCGACTAAAGCGCAACTTGAAGCGCAGGCCAGAGCCGATGCCGACGCATTTGCAAGAGCGCAAGGTGAAATTGCCGCCATGGTTGCAGCTGAACAGCAACGAATGGCCGAGACAGCAGCTGCATACCAAGCCCAGCAAGCCGCTGCGCAAGCTGCTGCAGCTCAAGCAACCAGAGAGGCTGAAGCTGCTCAAGCAGAGATTGCTAGGCAGCTTGCCGAAACGCAGCGAATTTCCACGGAGATGGCCGCAAAGTCTAAGTCAGAAACGGAAGCCATACAGCGCACCTCTGCTGCCAAGCTCGCGGGAAGACGCAAAGCTGGCCGTTCAGCAGGTGATCGCTCATTGTTGGCAGGCTACGGCGCTGCAGATATTGGCGCGCCAACGCTTGGTGGCGGTGGAGGTTTGGGTGGCCGAGGCGGCAGCCTGGGCGTATCAGGAACACTTGGAGTATGACTATGAAAATTGAAATTAGCATCGAAAAGAACGGCGAAAAAAAAGAGATGGAAGACGAAGAGCTGTCTCCAGAGAAGATTGCCGAGATGGCCAAGAAGCTAAAGAGCGCCACGCTCAGCCGCAAGGATCGTAAGCTGCTAGCCGACGCCCTGCTCAACATGGAGGACGAATCATGATGAACAAAGAAGTGTGGGACAAGCCCAGGCCCAAAGAGTTGGGAAAGCCAAAAGAGCTGTCTTCGTTGGAAAAGCGCAATGCCATGCGACGTGCAGCAAAAGCAGGCAGGCCGTACCCCAATTTGGTTGACAACATGGCTGCAGCCCGCGACAAAAAATGAGCAAGTACAAAGACCCCGAAGGCGGTCTGACCGAGGCCGGCAGGCGCAAGTTTGAATTGTCTGGCGAGAGCAAAAATCTCCAGCCAGGCGTGAAAGACAGCGCGCCAAGCGGTGAGCGTGCCAGGCGCAAGGGGTCATTCTTGACCAGGTTCTACACCAACCCAAGCGGGCCGCTGGTCAACGACAAGGGAGAACCGACCAGGCTTGCGCTGGCAGCCAATGCATGGGGTGAGTCTGTGCCCCGCACTCAGGGAGCTGCCGCACGTCTGGCCGCTAAAGGTCGCAATTTGCTTGACAAGTACAAGCTAGAAAAGGAATGACATGGAATACGCAAACAACGCCAAGGGCGGCAAGCGTTTAACGCCCGAAGAGATCATCAAGCGCCAATCGCTGGCGCAGACAAAGAAAGATGAGTTTCAGCAGCTCTACCAGGATGCCTATGAGTTTGCTCTGCCCCAGCGCCAGCTGTATGGCGTTTGGGAAGGTGGTGCTGTTGGCGCCAAGAAGATGCAGCGCGTCTTCGACAGTACAGCAATCAATAGCACCCAACGGTTTGCTAACAGACTGCAGTCGGTGGTGTTCCCACCGCAGCGCCGCTGGTGCCGCTTGGAGCCGGGTCTTGATATTCCAATGGATCGCAAGCCACAAGCCCAGGCCATCCTTGAGCTGTACGGCGAGAAGATGTTTGCCATCTTGCGTCAGTCCAACTTCGACATTGCCATGGGTGAGTTCTTGCTCGACCTGGCGGTGGGCACTGCCTGCATGATGGTGCAGCCAGGCGACGACGTGAACCCGATCAACTTCATCCCCGTGCCGCTGTTCCTGGTGAGCTACGAGGAAGGCGCCAATGGCCAGGTTGATAACGTCTACCGCCGCATGCGCTTGAAGGGTGAAAGCATCCAGCGCCAGTGGCCAGATGCTGACATTCCACAAGAGATGCAGCGCCGCATCGCTGACAAACCAACTGATGACATCGAGCTGCTTGAGGCCACGATCTATGACGCAACACGCGGTGACTACTGCTACCACGTCATTGACAAGGTCAGCAAGGCAGAGTTGGTCTACCGTCGCCGAAATGTCAGCCCCTGGGTAATCTCGCGTTACATGAAGGTGGCCGGCGAAATCTACGGTCGCGGCCCGCTCATGACCGCTCTGCCCGACATCAAGACGCTGAACAAGACCATCGAGCTGCTGCTAAAAAACGCATCGCTTGCAGTCTCTGGCGTCTACACCGCTGCCGATGACGGCGTGCTCAACCCCAACACGGTCAAGATCGTGCCTGGCGGCATCATCCCCGTTGCGCGCAATGGTGGCCCACAAGGCCCATCGCTCATGGCCCTGCCCCGCTCTGGCGACTTCAATGTGTCGCAGCTGGTGATCAACGATCTGCGCGGTAACGTCAAGCGGATCTTGCTGGACGAATCCCTGCCCCCAGAGAACATGAGCGCCAGGTCAGCCACCGAGATTGTTGAGCGCATGAAGGAGCTGTCGCAGAACCTGGGCAGCGCGTTTGGCCGACTGATCAACGAAACCATGATCCCCGTGGTCACGAAGATTTTGGAAGTCATGGATGAGCGCGGCATGATCGATCTGCCTTTGCGGGTCAATGGCCTGGAGGTCAAGGTGTCTCCCACCTCACCTCTGGCCAACGCCCAGGCAATGGACGAAGTCAACGCGGCGCTGCAGTTTGCCCAGATCACCCAGCAAATGGGTGCCGAAGGTCAAGTGGCCGTCAAGTTTGGCGACATGATCGACTACCTGGGCGACAAGCTGGGTGTGCCTGCTTCGCTTCGCAATAGCGCTGCAGAGCGTGCGTTTGCCATTGAGCAGCAGCAAGCTCAGCAGGCTCAAGCCATGGCGGCTCAAATGGCCATGCAGCAGCAGGGCATGGCACCGCCTGGTCAGCCTGCCTTGCCGGCACCGCAGGGAGCGCCCGCATGAGCTGGGACGAACTCGACGCCATCGGCCAGGTCGATATTCGCGAAGCCAACCAGCAACGCGATGACCTGGCGCGCCTAACACTTCGCGTGTTTTCGACCGAGGACGGCAACAAGCTGCTGACCTGGTTGCGCGACATGTATGTGAATGTGCCCATTGCCGTGCCGGGCACAGACCCGTCCCATGCGTTCTTTGCTGAAGGGCAGAGAAACGTGGTTCGGGACATCGAGGCTCGGATTAATCAAGCAAGGAAACTATGACGACCGAAACCGAAACCAATGTCGAGCCCAGTTCTGGCCTACTCGACAGCGTGCAGGTGGCAGACGAAAGCAAGACAGAGAACCCGCAAGCTGTTGAGATCGACCACAAAACGACCACAGCAATTGACTTGGCACCAGGCACCATTCCTGGCACGCCAAAAGAACGCCCGGAGTGGTTACCAGAGAACTTCTGGAACCAGGATAAGGGCGAAGCCAACATGGAGGCTATGGCCAAGTCCTATGCTGACTTGCGCAAAGTGGTCAGCCAGGGCAAGCACAAAGCCCCAGAAGGCGGCAAGTACGACACCAGCGTTTTTAAGACGCAAGATGTTGACAACGACCCATTGGCCAAAACGTATGTCGGCTGGGCTCAGAAGTACGGTATCAGCCAGGTGGCCTTTGATGAGCTTGCACAGAACGTCAACCAGATGGCTGATGAGATGGCTGGACCACCTATAGATACCCAAGCAGAAATGAAGTCTCTTGGCCCCAACGCCAACGCCGTGGTCAACGGCATGGTAGATTGGGCACGCGGCCTGGTTAATAAGGGCGTGTGGAGCAAGGACGACTTTGAAGAATTTAAAATCATGGGCGGCACAGCTCGCGGCTTGGGCGCTTTGATGAAAGTGCGTTCAGCCTATGAAGGCCGGGTGCCAATTGAGGTTTCACCGATGGAAGGCGCTCCCAGCAAGGAAGAGTTGTACCAGATGGTCAATGATCCCAAGTACAAAACCGATGCTGCTTACCGCCAGAAAGTGGAGCGAATGTTCCAGCAGCACATTTCCTGATCTCCTTGAGGTTGCCATTTTGACCCAGCTTCGGCTGGGTCTTTTTTATTTGTCAAGCACCATTTGCATTTTGTACAAATACTCATACAATCGCGCCCAAGGCATACCAGGCAACTGGCCCTTACCGCAGTGGATGCTGACGATTGGCTGCCGTAAACAGCAAGCATTCGGCCCAGGCAACTGGATAACCGGCGCGAGAACCAAACCGTTTTTTTAAACAACCGAGGAAAATATCATGAGCATTTCATTAAGCAATGCCTTTGTTACTCTCTTCGATGCTGAGGTAAAGCAAGCCTACCAAGGTAAGGCAATGCTGGTTCCTGCCGTACGTCAGCGTCGTGGAGTCGAAGGCTCAACCGTTAAGTTTCCAAAAGTCGGCAAGGGTGTTGCAACCCCCCGCGTTGGTCAAACTGATGTCACACCATTGAACGTGGGTTTCAGCTCTGTCACTTTGACATTGTCTGATTTCAACGCAGCGGAGTACAGCGACATCTTCTCCCAAGCTAAGGTCAACTTTGACGAGCGCCAAGAACTGGTGCAAGTCGTGGCCAGCGCCATGGGCCGTCGCCAAGATCAAATGATCTTGGATGCACTTGCAGCTTCCAGCACTGCGCTGACTGTTGCAAACAGTATTGGTGGTTCAAACACCAACTTGAATGTGGCTAAACTCCGCGCAGCTAAGCGTTTGCTCGATAAGAACAACGTGCCTGCTGACGGTCGTCACATCATCATCCATGCAAATGGTTTGGACAGCCTCTTAGGCGAGACAGCCGTGACCAGCTCTGACTTCAACACAGTCAAGGCTTTGGTTCAAGGCGAGATCAACACCTTCTTGGGCTTCATGTTCCACACAATGGGTGACCGCAGCGAAGGTGGCTTGCCCATCGACGGTTCTTTGGATCGTACTTGCTACGCCTTTCACTCTGCAGCCGTTGGCTACGGTGAAGGCATCGGCATGCGCACAGAGATCAACTACATCCCCGAGAAGACCAGCTGGTTGGTTAACGAAGTGTTTAGCGCTGGCGCCATCGCCATCGACGCTGAAGGCATCGTTCAACTCACTTGCCGCGAATCTTGATCTTAAAAGGAGCATGAATCATGGCTTATTCTTCTACCGGCTTCAACGCCATCGGCGGCCAGTCTAAATCTGGCAACGCTCCATCGATCTACACATACGCATCTGCTGACGCTCAGTCAGTGATTCGTGCGTCTGGATACTTTAACTCCATCTCGACCATCCTTAAAGTTGGCGACATCATTTTTTGCTACTCCGCAACGGGTGGCACTCCTGTGATGTCAACAGCCTATGTTGTCAGCAACGCTTCTGGCGTGGTTGACATCACTGATGGCGTGACAGTGACAGCAACTGACACCGATTAATCGGATCAGGTAACACGACGGGCCAACTTCTGATCACTCGGAGGTTGGCCCTTCTCACATTGAGAGGTTCACATGGCTTCTGGAGACACTGGCGTTTCAATCTGCTCTGATGCCCTGCTGATGCTGGGTGCAAAAGCAATCACGTCATTTAATGATGGCACCGATGCGGCCAGCGTTTGTGACCGCCTATACCCCGACATCCGCGATTCGGTATTGACTACCTACCCCTGGACGTTCAACACCAAGAAGGTGCAGCTGGCTCAGCTGATCACCACACCCAATTCTGTCTGGCGCTATGAGTATCAGCTGCCAGGTGATCGGCTTGGCACCGTGCGAGCTGCTTATGCAACAGCAGCGCAAAACGCCTACCCAAACAAAGACTGGGAAATCCAGGGCGACAAGCTGCTGACCAATCTGCCGGCTGTTTACTTGGACTACCAGTACAGCCTGGGCGAGTTTGCAATGCCGCAATACTTTGTGCAGCTGCTCAAGTACATGATGTCCTGGCACTTGGCCATGCCGATCACAGAACAAAGCGACCGTGCCCAATACTGGCAAGGCGTTGCTGTTGGTGGCCCTGCTGAAAATGGCCGTGGTGGCTACATGCGCACTGCGATGAACATCGATGGCCAGGGCACACCAACCCGCGTCATTGAAGACTTCAGCCTGATTGCTGTGAGAAACTGATGCCGCGCTTTGTTGACATTCAAACGAACTTCAGCACGGGCGAGCTTGATCCGCTGCTGCGCTCGCGCATTGATCTGGCTCAGTACAACAACGCGCTGGCCAAGGCCACCAATGTTCTAGTGCAGCCACAAGGTGGCATTCGTCGCCGTCCTGGTCTGAAGCACATTGCTGAGCTGCCAAATTCTGCAGCCAACGGCGTGCGCCTGGTGCCATTTGAATTCAGCGTTGACGACAGCTACATGCTTTGCTTTGTCGATCAGCGCATGTATGTGTTTAAAGACGGCGTGCAAATTACAGCCATTAACGGTGGCGCCAACCCATATCTAACGACTAGCATTACCAGCGCGATGCTCAACCAGCTCAATTGGACGCAGTCGGCTGACACCATGTTTATCGTTCACCCAGACCTGGAGCCTGCCAAGCTGGTGCGCGGCGGTTCTGATTCGAGCTGGACAATTAGCACAGTTACATTTGACAACGTCCCTAAGTACGCTTTTAATTTAGATTCGCACACCAACAACTCGGAAACGCTGACCCCGTCAGCTGTCAGCGGGAATATCACGCTGACTACCACCAGTTCAAAACACGACACTGGTACAGCCCAAGCTGGAGCTAGCACCACCATTACCCTCAAATCGTCATCCAGCTCCACGGACGATTACTACAACGGTTTATATATCACAATCACTGGTGGCACCGGCAGTGGTCAGATTCGAATCATTGAGGACTATGTTGGCTCGACCAAGGTGGCCACCGTTGACAGGGCCTGGACGACAACGCCCAACAACACCAGCACATACAGCATCACCAGCTTCACAACTGAATCGGTCAACCAGTACATCAACGCGCAACCCCAAGGTCGCGCCCGCATTGTGCGGTATGTGTCTGCCACGGTGGTTGAGGCCGTGACCGAGTACCCGTTCTTCAGCGCCGCAGCAATTGACGCGGGGCGCTGGGAAATTGAACATGGATACGAAGATGTATGGTCTAGCACAAAAGGCTGGCCACGCACCGTCACATTCCATGAAGGCCGCCTATACTTCGGCGGCTCTAAGTCTCGCCCATCCACAATCTGGGGCAGCAAGATCGGCATCTTTGATGCGTTTTTGCCAACCGAGGCGTTTGATGACGATGCTGTTGAGGCGACTCTGGACACCAGTTCACTCAACGTGATTGTTGACATGATCTCTGGCCGTGACCTGCAAGTGTTCACCACCGGCGCTGAGTTCTATGTGCCGCAGGCTGGCACAGAACCGATCACACCGCTGACGCTAACATTCAAGGGCGTGAGCCGCAACGGAACCAAGACTGGAACCCGCGTGCAGTCGCTTGAGTCTGGCACGGTCTACATTCAGCGCCAGGGCAAGTCGATTAATGAGTTCCTGTTCTCTGACACGCAGCTGACGTATGTGACGCAGCGTATCTCATTGCTGTCTGGTCACTTGCTCAAAGCACCGACCAGGATGGCCTTGCGCCGTGCGACCAGCACAGACGAGGGCGATCTGCTCCTGATGGTCAATGATACCGACGGCACAATGGCTGCGTTCAGCATCATGCGTTCGCAGCAGATCACGGCGCCGTCCGAATTCATTAGTGATGGATTGTTCAAAGATGTCAGCGTTGACGTGACCGACATTTATGCGGTGGTCAAGCGCACATTCAGCAGCACTGACAAATACTTCGTTGAGCTTTTCAGCTTCGATCGGTTCACTGATTGCGCGTTTGTTGGTGGTGCAGCTGCTAGCGCCAGCAGCCTGCCACACATTGGCAAGTCACTCAATGTCATTTGTGATGGAGTGCCGCAGGGCAATGAAACTGTGAGCGGCGGTGGCTCTGTGACGTTTGATCGCGCCAGCACATCCAGCTACGAAGTTGGCCTGCCGTTTACTGTGTACGCTAAAACCATGCCTGTTGAAGTTAAGTTGCAAACCGGCACGCGCATCGGGTTTAAAAAGCGAATTGTTGAGATCAATGCGCTGGTGGATACCACTCAGCACCTTGCGCTAAACCAGAACCCTGTGCCATTCCGAACATTTGACAACCCGCTGCTTGACGACCCGGAACCAACATTCACTGGCAGCAAGCGCGTCAATGGCGTGCTTGGCTACAGCCGCGAAGCAAGCATTGAAATTTCACAGAGCTTGCCGCTCAAAATGACCCTGCTTGGTCTTGAGTACAAGATCGCTGTGTCTGGAGGTACATGATGAGTATTCTTGATTTTAATTTTGATTTCTCAGGCGGTCTGGGTAATGTTTTGGGAAGCGGCACAAGCTACACAGGCGGTGGTAGTTATGGCTTTACCAATGAAAACGTGAGCTATGACTTTGGCACTGGCTTTAGTTCTACCGTGAGGCAACCTGGTCTTGATTACACGCAGTATTACAATTTTGATGCAGCTTCCTATAGCCCTGGCAGCTTTGACTACAGCCTCTTTTCTGGCCTAGACACATCGAGCGGCTTTGACTGGGCCAACATCATCAACGCGGGCAGCAAATTTATCACGGCTGCAGGCAACGTGGCAAGCACGGCTGGCAGTTATCTTGGCCCCGCATTCAATGCTCTACAAACCGGCCTAAATTCTGCCGCTCCCTATTTGCAACTGGCTTCGGCCATCACCAGCGCGGGCGCCCAAAAAACTGCAGCCATCTATCAGCAAGGTCTGTACGAAGTGCAGGCGTTGGATACACTGCGCCTGGCGCAAATTCGCACCGACCAAGACCAGAAGTATGCAGCCATTCAAGCTGGACGCAAGCTGTTGTCAGCTGAGCGCCAGGCGCTGAACTACACAATTCAAGGCAACACACTGCTGCGGGGCATGGAGCGCTCTAACTCTGCCGTGCGTGCCCGTGCTGCAGCCAATGGCATTGTGTACAACGAAGGATCAGCTGCCGCAGTCCAAGCAGCCAATGTGGGCGCAACCTACCGCGACGTCGGTATGTCAAACCTTAATGCTTTGACTGCTCGCATCTTGGGCTTTGAGGACGCAGGCGCAATGATCCTGGCATCCAAAGAACAAGCTGAACTGACCATGAGCGCAGCCGAAGCGCAAGCCAGCCAGATGCGTTTGGCCGGTCAATTTGCTGTGGACAGTGGCGGTTTGCTTTCTGGCGCCACATTGCTGCAAGGTGGTCTGAACTTCGCTCAGACTGTTCGCAATCCATTTACACCTTAAACCATGGCAGACCTTCCACTTCTCCAATCAGGCCGTGTTGAAGCGGCAGGCATTCCTGGCGCAGTGCTGCCAACGGTCAACGCACCGCAGGTTGACTACGTCGGCTTGAAGGCTGGCGCTCAGTACCAGAACACTGTCTCGCAAACACTGGATCGATTGAGCAACCAGCTGTTTGGCATTGCCAAGACGGCGGCCACCGAGGCTGGGTTGCAGTACGCTGCTGACAATCCGCTGACAGATGAGCAGCTGCAGGCGGCAAAGATGGGCGACCTGGGCGCAATGAAGTCTGGTGGCGCTCTGAACATTTTTGACCAGGCGGTGCGCAAAGCCAGATCATTTGAGCTGTCTAGCACGTTTGAGATGGAAGCACGCAGCCAAATGACCGGCATGTTGACTGCCGTTGAAATGGGCAAAGCCACCACCGAGCAGGTTCAAAACAGGCTGTCCACCATGATGGATGGCTTTAGCCGCAGCCTGGCACAAGTCGACCCAGAAGCCTCGCTCAAGTTCCGCGCTACGAGCGCCACCATGGGCAACACCGTGTTGGCCAAAGCTGCCGAGTTTGAGATGAAGCGCGAGAAAGCCCAGCGCCTGGCTAGGTTTGACGCTGACTTTGACAATGTCACACGCTTGCTTGAATCAACCGTATCGCAGGGCTTTTGGGTTGATCCCAAGACCCAGCAAAAGCGCAGCATCGATGAGCTCGCAGACGTTTATCGCCAATCGATCACAACCAGCGCTCTGCTGCTTGGCGATGTCACGGTGCAAAAAAGCTATAGTGACAAGTTTGAAGCAGCGCTCAAGAATGCCAAGGTCAATGCTGTGACCAAGTTTTTGCTGACTGATGATGCCTCGATGGCAGACCCAGAGGCAACGCTCAAAAACATCCAGGTTGGTAACGTCGGCAGGATGTCAGACCTGGTCAAGGGCATGCTGATGACTGACTACGGTTCAATCGAAAAGGTTTCAGCCAACTACATGGTGGCCGTCAACGCACGCAACACAGCTCTCAATCAGAAGCTCGCAGCTGACAAGCGTGCAGCTGTGGCCGAGTTTGTGCCGTTGTATGAGAAGGCCATTGCAGCGCCAGAAGGCAGCGCAGCGCGCAGGCAGTTTGCCAACGAGATCGCAACGCTTGCAAGAAAATCACCAGACGCTGTGCCGCTGGGTGTCATCAAAGACTTGTTGGAGCCCAGCAAAGAGGGCAACTCGCTTGCTGAGTTCAACGTGCTGCGCGGCATTCACGAAGGCACGATCACCAACCCTGACCAAATCTTCAAAAACAATTCTCTCAATGGCAAGCAGAAGGTTTCCGCGCTAAAGCTGCTGATCAGTGATGAAAGACGCGACCAGCGTGATCTGGACACTGGCCTAGCCAAGCTGGCTGGCATTCCGACAATGCCTGGCTCAGTGACTGTGCTTGACCCCAAAGGCACTGAGTTCCAACGCTTGCAGCAGCTGCGCGCATCGGCTCTGGCCATCCAGGCTAAGGCCATGTCTGAGAACAAGATTCTGCAGCCACGCCAGATTCTGGACGAAGTGTCCAAAGACCTGGAAGCCAGGCGCAATACAGAGCAGGCCAAGGCTGCTAAAACCGCACTGACGAATGTGTGGGAGAAAAAGGCAGGCGGCCCTATCACCCGCGACACTCTGCCAGGTCTGGAGAACAGCAAGAAGCTCAAGCCTGCTGAGATCACACAAATCAAAAAACTGCTTGACCAGGCAGAAGGGATTTAATAATGGCCTTCAGTGCAATTGAAAACAAATACTTGTCGGCTCTTACCGCAGTACAGTTCCCAACAGAACCTGTTGAGCAAGAAATGGCAGCTGCGCCAGAGAAGCCAATGGCTCCTGGCCAGCGACCTGGCGACATCCTGGTTGCAGAAGTTGGCTCTAGGGGTTTACCCGACTTTGCCTACAGTGGGAACAAGCCAGCAGAGATGAGGCCCTACGACCCCACCGTGCGCGAGCGCCTGGCCAGCTTTTTACAGGCTGGCTTTGAAGGTATGGGCGTGGATCGATTTAAAGCCCGCCAAAACGCGCAAACCCTTTTGGGCGGCCCTAGTAGCAACCTGCCGTTAAATCTTGGCCTGGCAGACGTTGTGCCCTTTCTGGGCACTGGTTTGCAGACTGAGGAAGCTGTGCGCATGGGAGGCGAGGCCGTCACGTCTGCGCAGCAGGGTAACTACGGCACAGCTGCTTTGCAAACTGGTGGTGCTGTCCTGGGCCTGGTGCCAGGTATGGCCGGTACGGTCAAAGCTGCCAAGCCACTGATTCCCAAAGCAGCCGAGATGACCATCAACGCGCTGGAAAGAAGCGGCATGCCTGCGCGTGGCCTGGGCATTGTCGAGTCTGGCCCAGGTAGCATGCAAGCCCCAGCGTTAAACCGACAGGAAAAAGCCGTCATAAGCGCTGGTGCTGGCCGCAAACAAGGTATTAAGCAAGAAGCCACTGATGTTGCAACAAACCTTAAATCAAACTATCTAGAGGCTGATGGATGGGCCCCAATTGAAATTAACAAAGTACAACCAAAATTTGACAAAGCAGGCAAATACATAAAAGTCGAAGTCGAGCCAAAAGCAATACCGTATGACTTTCATACACCGCCAGCAGATGTGCCGGTTGAAGCATGGCAGGCCACAATGTCGTCGCGTGTTTTAGACGAAGTACAGACCGTTGTTGACCGTGCTGGTGCGGGTGATAAGGCTGCGCTAGATATCTTGGCAGAAGCCAGCTGGTATAGAACCATGCGCGACAGATTGCGCTCTGAGTTTGGCGGCATTGGTGATGTGTTTGCAGATGTCTTGGGTACAACGTCAGCACAAACAGACGTACGCCAAAACTTCAAAAACGCTGTAACAGTTCTTACTAAATTTAGCCGAGGCGATTACGATCAAACGCTAGCAGCCCTTGAGCAAAGGATTGCCAAAGGTCAGCCGGTAGACCCTGAGACTTTGACAACTTTAGACAAAGCCGGAACTTTTGAATTGATCAAGAGTGATGCCGGCAAATTGTTCAATACAAATAGCCCGGCAACCATGGGCGCTTTGCTTGACATGTTCCGCACAATTAAAGCCGGGGATTCACCTAAGACTCCTAACTTTACTGGCAATTTAATTGGCTTAACTAATGAGGCAACCATTGATGTCTGGGCGGCTAGGATGCTGCGACGGTTGGCCGACTTGCCAAGGATCCCACCGCCAGCAGAAAAAGGTGTGGGTGGCGCTCACTCTAAAGGGTCAACTTTATTTGATCCAAAAGTCAGTGGCGAGTTTGGGTTTGGACAGGATGTATTCCGAGAAGCAGCAGACGAAATAAACAAAAGCGGGATTATTAAAAATGTTGCACCAGACATTGGTGATCTTGGCCCAGATGATTTGCAAGCAGTTGCCTGGTTCATTGAAAAAGAAAAGTGGACAAACAACAACTGGACAACCAAAGCCGGTGAAGGTGGCTCGCTTGATTATGAAATGTCTCTTGCTGGTGCCACAGATCAGTCAAGAATAAATGAATTGCGCAAAGGTATCAACGCATCATTCCAGCCGCCTGGCAGGCGTAAGGGTGAAACGGTTATGGGCGAACAGGTTTACGATTACCGGGTCAATCCATTGCGCGAACAGGATCTTGCAAACAAAGAAGAAATGCGCAAAGAGTTGATGGCATCCAAGGCCAATGTTGATCGGTATGCCCTGGGCGTATCTGGTGAGCGCCCTGGTAAACCCATGAGCAATTACGCGCAAGCCGAGTTGGCTGCTGAGTTTGATGATGTTGTGCGCAACGACAAAAGCGTGGTTACCTACAACTTGGCTAACACATACGGTTCATTTATGGGCCAGACCGAGCGAGCGCTAAACGCTGAGTTTGTTGCCCGGCAAAACTTTGATCCAGCGCCACTTGAGCGCCGTTTGGTAGAGCAAGGCAAAACCTACGATCAGGATGCTGTGTTTATTTCTAAGGTGGTAAAAGATGGCGCCGGGCCAAACAGTAGGCCAGGTGTAGAAATTTACTTCAAGCAAAAAATGACGCCAGCACAAATGGCTACGGTAACGGCAAAGCTGCGCGAATACGGCGTAGACGGGTTCACTTATGTAACAGATATGCGCTTTAACGACCGCGTCAACGTACAGGCAAAAGCTGGTGGCGCAGAAACTGCAGGTCTAAATGGACTACGTTTTCAGTACATTCCTGAGTTTGATGACGCTTTTAACGCGGCAGATCGAGCTAGAATCATGCAAGAAAAAGAAGACCTGTTTCAAGACATTGTTGGCGATATAATCCAACAAGGCAATGTATCGGATGCGCGCATGGTGTATTACGATACGAAGGTTTATTTTAGGAGCGATTACGATGGGTACCTTGCAAGAACAGCTGGACAGGCTAATCAAGCGCAAGGGGGAGCAAGACCCCCTGGTGCAAGTGTTGCGCAACCAAATAGAGGCAGAGAAGTCAGGTCAAAATCTACAGGGCTTATATCTGACCGGCTCCGTCAAGAAGAAACAGGAACAACCAACCAAGTAACCGGGGGCCGTCGCGCTCCGAAGTCTGGAGTTTAGTGATGGCCATTCAACCTCTTGATCAACGCCTAAACAGCATTCTGCCAGCAGCACCAGCTGCAGCGCCAGCAGACCCGACCAAGCTAGAACCCATGCCTGCCGAGCAGGCGCAAATGGGTACAGAGGAAACACTCACCGACAAGCCTGGCACGCCTAGCATGTCCGAAGGCATCCAAGTTGCCGGGCCAATGGATGCCGCCATTCGCAAACTGATCACACGCCAAGCCACCAAGGCTGAGCGCAACCTGGTGCCAGAAGCTGCGCGTGCAGCCGAAGGCACGCTGCCAGAAGCGTCAAAGGCTGGCCGTTACAAGCTGATCCCAGAAGCTGACCAAGCGCTGACAGACACTGTTGGTGCAGCAGTCAGTCGCAGGCAGACGTTTGGCATCACCCAAGGCAAGCCTGGTGGCACGCCTGATGAGCCATTTAACTTAGCGCGCTACCAGACCGAAGACGCTGCCGGCATTGTGGCTGGTGTGGCCGATGCGCTGAACATCAGAACCAAAGCCGTCACGTTCGATGAGATCAAAGTCAAGGCTGCAGAGTCTGGCATTGGTGAGTCATTCCTGACCAGGCTAATTGGCGCTGACGGCAAAATGATGGCTAACGCCGTTGAGACATACAAAGCCTTGGAAGTTTTGGAGTCGAGCGCCAACGAGCTCGACAAGCTGTTCAAGCTGGTCAACTCTGGCATGGCCACCGACGCTGACAAGCTGATGTTGCGCCAGCAGGTGGCCTTCCACGGCTTGATTCAAAAAGGCGTAAAGGGTATCCAGACTGAAACAGCTCGCGCCCTGGCAGTGTTCCGCATTCCCCGCGACGGCAATGCCCAGGTTATTCGCCAAGTGCTGGAAGAGTACGGTGGTGAAGGTGCCTTGCAAGACATGGCCAAGAGCTACTTGTCCCTGGAGTCACGCGCTGCTCAGAATGCCATGATTGAGAAGTCGATGATGTCGGGCTTGAAGGATGTCTGGTTCTCCACCTACATCAACGGGCTGCTGTCATCGGGCGTATCGCATGCCAAAAACATTGTGTCCAATACATTGTTTGGCGCCTATCAAATACCAGAGCGCATGGTCGCTGCCATGTACAGCAACGTGCTACCAACTGGTGTGCGCAGCTGGAAGTCTTTGGTGCCAGGCACTGAGGCCGAGAAAATTGGCATGGACGAAGCGCTCACCATGGTGCAGTCGCTGCGCAATGGCATTGTTGAGGGCATGCAGCTGGCCAGCGCTGCCTGGAAGAGCAACGCGCCTAGCGACTTGATGAGCAAGATTGAAATGCAGCGTGGGGGCTATGAACCCACAATCAGCTCTGGCGCGTTTGGCATCGAGCAAGACAAGTGGTTTGCCAAAGCCATAGATTATTACGGCACAGCGGTAACCATTCCTGGTCGCGCTCTGCTCACAGAAGATGAGTTCTTCAAGGGCGTGCTGTACCGCATGGAGCTAAACACCCAGATCACACGCAGGGGAAAGGTTGTCTACCGCGAAGGCGTCGAGGCTGGCCTGTCTGAGACAGACGCCATGGCTAAAGCATCGCTTGAGATCGAGGGCTTGTTCCAGAACCCACCGCGTGATTTGGACGAAGCAGCCATGCTGTTTGCGCAAAAGGGTACGTTCACTGCCGAGCTGCCCCCTGCATTGAAAAACCTGCAACAGGTGTTCAATCACCCGATACTAAAAATTGTTGTGCCGTTCTTCAAGACGCCGGCCAACATTGGCCTGCAGGTGATCGAGCGCACACCGTTTGCACCGCTGTCTTCGCAGTGGCGTGAAGAGCTGGCCAAGGGCGGCATCTACCGCGACATGGCCCTGGCCAAGGTCACGCTTGGATCAGCAGTCCTGGCTACCTACGCAGCTCTGTCTGCCGAAGGTCACATCACTGGCCGTGGCCCAGAGCGTAAGGCAGACCGCGAGGCCCTGATGCGCGACGGCTGGATGCCCTACTCCATCAAGGTTGGCGACACTTACTACAGCTACCAGGGCATGGAGCCAGTCTCAGCGCTGATGGCCATCGCTGCCGATTACGCTGAGTATGCTAAGCATGAGCCCGATGCCAGCAAAGTGGAAGAGGTGTTCCTGGGCGCGACGTATGGCTTGTATGAATACCTCAAAGAGCAGCCTTATTTGCAGGGCATTGCTGACGTGGCCAAGCTGATTGGCACCAACCAGCAAGGAGCTGTTGACGGCAAAAAGGTTGTTGACGGCCTGGTTAAACAGTTTGGCGGGTTTGTCATTGGCGGCTCACCAGCTGGCGTTTACAGCTCCCTGGTCGCTGGTATCTCACGCTTGTCTGATCCAACCAGGAAGGACACACGCGCCGACCCCGAGCTACCCATGGGTGTGCGCGGGTTTGTCGAGGCGTTCAACAAGTACAAATCACGCTTGCCCTACTTCAACTCCGATCTGCCCGAGGCATTGAACCTGTGGGGTGACCCGGTGCTGACATCGCGTGGCAACCCCATGGAGCTGGTGCTGCCGACCCGCGTCAGCCCTGCTCAGTTCAGCCTGGTTGACGACGCCCTGGTGCGCATTGGCTCACCCGTTGGCATGCCCGACAAGAAGGTTGACGGTGTCGAAATGACGGCTGAGCAGTACAACCGCCTGCTGACAATCTACGGCAAAGAGCTGCCATCCAAACAAGGCATCATGGACGTGATGATGTCCCCAGGGTTTACCCTTCTGTCATTGGATGACCAGCAAAAAACCGTGCAGTCGGTTCACAGCAAATACATGCAAGCAGCTCAAGGCCAACTCAAACAAGAAGACCCTGCATTGCAGGCGCGGATTGCTGAGCTGCAAGAGCTGCGCAAGGCCAATGGCCTCTATTACAAACCTTAAAAAAATCGTACAATTTCCACTAGGAAGGATTGAGTTATGCCGATTCCAATTTCAAACGTAACCCGCCGAGTTGTATACGCAGCCAGTGGCACTGGCCCGTATGCGTTCACCTTTGAAATTCTGGCGAACACCGACATCGCTGTTTTCCGGGATGACACGCTGTTGACACTGACCACCGACTACACGGTGACCATTGCCGCAAACGGCACCGGCTCAATCACCCTGGTGGCCACACCCACTGGTGCGACACAGATCGCCATTGTTGGCAACCGCACTATCCAGCGCACTACAGACTTTGTGACTGGTGGCGACTTCTTTGCCAACACGGTCAACGATGAGATGGATCAGCAGACCATCTTCGCGCAGCAGAATGCCGAGGGTTTGCAGCGTGCGCTAAGCGCACCGCAGACTGACCCCACCACCATCAACATGACATTGCCCCGTGCATCTGTGCGAGCTAGCAAGGTGCTGTCGTTTGATGCAACTGGCAACCCTGCAGCCACA